>Ga0164243_10009687_pt1 | contig 13970 bp, 14 predicted proteins | sample OricompcompostOP_FD_108781 | JGI IMG/M metagenome (GOLD analysis project Ga0164243, IMG submission 108781) | Organic Plus compost microbial communities from Emeryville, California, USA - Original compost - Organic plus compost (OP) | ecosystem: Engineered > Solid waste > Mixed feedstock >... | reverse complement strand
TGGTCCAGATGCTCGGCGTGTTCGCCGAGTTCGAACGCGCCCTGATCATCGACCGGGTGATCAACGGCATGGAACGCAAAGCCGCCAAAGGCAAGTGGACCCTCGGTACCACCCCGTACGGCTACACCATCGACACGGTCGAGCACGTTTTGCTGCGCGAGCCGGCCGAGGCGGCGATCGTCGGCAAGATCTTCCACCTGTACACCTACCGGCGCCTGGGCACCCGTGCCGTGGCCGCGCACCTCAACCAGCGCGGCCTGCACCGGCGCAGCGGACGCCCGTGGAGCCACAAGACCGTCACCGACGTGCTGATCAACCGCGTCTACCTGGGAGAAGTCCACTTCCGCGCCGTCGTCGTCGAACGCGCGCACGAGCCGCTGATCACCCCGGAGACGTTCGAGCTGGCCGACCGGATCCTCACCGACCGCGGCGAGAACCCGGCCCGCAAAGCCGCTGCCGCCACCGACTACCACCTCAGCGGAAAGATCACCTGCCCGCGGTGCGGGCACACCTACCTGGGCAGCAACGCCACCGGCCGGCACCGGATCTACCGGTATTACACCTGCGCCACTCGCAGCCGCTACGGCGTCCAGCACTGCCCCGCACCCCGCCTCGACGCCGACCACCTCGACGAACAGATCCTCACCGCGCTCTGCGACTTCTACACCAGCCACACCGACCTGCTCGCCGAGGCGATCGCCGCCGCCCGCGTCGCCTACCGCGCCGCCCGCACCGCCACCGAGCAGGAACTCGCCACCGTCACTGGGCTGCTGGCCACCAAGGAGGCTGCGGTCGACAAGTACCTGGTCGACTTCGAGGCCGACAAGCTCAGCCCCGGCGCGGTGTCCCGGCGCGTCGATCAGCTCGCCGAGGAGATCCGCCAGTTGCGCCTGCGCCGCGACGAACTGCTCCTGCGACTCGACGACGACCCCGGCGAACCCACCCGCGACCAGGTCGACCAAACCCGTGCGCAGCTTTCCCAGATCGTGCGTGGCACGGACGCACCCCTGCGGCGTGTGCTGTGCGACACGCTCATCGTCGGCCTGCACCTCAACGACAACGGCACCGCGACCGCCGTATTCGCAACCCCAGCCGGGGATGCCGACATGGCAGCGTGACGGATAAGGCAGCGTTCGCTGAGGTGGGTCACCACATTGGCGAGATCATCCGCCGTGGGAGCTGGCCGAGCGGCCCCGCCGCACCAGGCGCCAACCGAGGCGTCGCGGCCAGCACCGTGCGGCACCCGCCGGTACTTTGCCCTCCGCCTCGGCGACGGCGGTCCGGGTTGCCACGGCGACAGCGCCACCCGCCGTGCGAGCCTGGACCGCCCGCCGATCTGGGAGCCGCGCAACGGCGCGACCCGCCCAACCCTGGATAGGCATCCCCATCCGTCGGGTGCGGGAGTGTGTCGCAGGCGCCGTGGTCGAGTGCGCTCGGCCGCAGCCACGCTCGCCACGATTGGTCGTGGCGTGTGCGGCGATCACGGCGCGCGTCGGGCGATGGAGCGTACGCCAGATCCGTGGCCGGGAGCCGGGGTCGCGAGTCGACGCCATCAATTCACCGGGCGCGGCCGGCAGTGGGAGAATTCGTCGAACCAGCCGTCCCCGGCAATCTGGCGGTAGATCTGATGGACGACACATCCGCACGCCCGGAACCCGTACTCGGAGTCGTCACCACCGACGACGGCGAGGTAGACCCGGAGCAGCTGCGTCCGGTCACGACCCTGCTGGCCGAGGCCGCTGCACGGCTTCAGGTCACGGATCCGCATGACACCGCCGCCGTGCTCGCTGCGGCATGGACGGCGCTGGGCCTCGCGGCGTCGGTCGGCCGGTTCCTGGCCGAAACCGGAACACTGGACCACGGCACCGCGCACCGCAACGCCGCGCCGGCCATCGGGGCGGCCGAAATCCAGCTCCGGATGGCGCCGAGCTTGCCGACCGACATGGCGCCGGCCACCCTCGCCGTCGTCGCTCCACCGTCCGGGCGGCTGCCAGCGCAGGAGGCCCGCGCCTTGCACGCGGGTGTGCTGGCCATCGGCAGTGCGTGCAACACCGTCGGCGCCGCCGCGAGGTCGTACGCCGCTGACCGGCTCGACCACGCCGCCTGCGACCTGGTCACCATGGCCGGGTACGAGGTGTGGATGAGCTTCGACGGCGACCACCCCGAGCTGTGGGGCGCTCCACCTGGCCAGTACGGCCTGGGTGCGGGGATGCATCCTGCGACCGTGGCGTACCTGGACGCCCAGAACGACTGAAGCCCGCTGCCACGGCCGACACGAGCCGGGATGACATTGAGGAAGCTGAAGCACATGACCGCAGCCGACGGCATCGGCGAGGACTACACGGCCCGGTTGCCCGCCAAACGCATGGCCGCGGCAGTGCTGTTCTTCGACGTCGCCGACCGCGTCCTGCTCGTCGAGCCGGCATACCTGAAGACGTACTGGGAGTTGCCGGGCGGCACGGTGGAGTCCAACGAGTCCCCCCGCGCGGCGGCCGTCCGCGAGATCCGGGAGGAACTCGGGCTGAGCATCGAGCCCGGACGGCTGCTCGCGGTCGACTGGGTCCCGCCACGGCAGGGCCGCACCGACGGACTCATGCTCGTCTTCGACGGCGGTCAGCTCCCCGCAGGGCAGGTCGCCGCGATCCAACTCCCGCCGGATGAGCTTCGCTGTTGGGCGTGGTGCACACCAGAGGAGGAAGCGACGCGGCTGTCGCCGCTGCTGGCCCGGCGAGCGTCGGTGAGCCGGCAGGCCCGGGCCGGTGGATGGACCGCCTACCTGGAGGACGGTCACCCGGTGATCTGAGCGCCCAGGCGGAAGCTCCGCGAACGGGCTCATGTGCGGCCGTCCGACTACGCGTCGCACAGCCGGGCACGTCCGGGGCGCCGGCGTGGAAGTGCACGTTCTGCGCTGGCGGTTCCCCTCAGCTGCGAGGCGGTCGTGGTGTCCACCAGGCGCGGACAGCAGTGAGGTAGGCGGTCGCCTCCGCCACGGGCGCTTTGATCCGGCCAGCGGTGATCAGGCCAGCGACGATCGCGCGGGTGCCGGGCGTGAGGACGGTCTCTTCGGTGACGTCGGGCAGGGCGGCGACGGGGAGCTTCGCGTCGGCGCGCTTGACCACGGTGTGGAGGCTCTCGTTGTTCTTCAACAGGGCGTCGAGGTGGCGGACGACTCGGGCTGCGGTCCCCGCGGGCAGGTTGAGGTCCTGGTCGATGCGGGTGGCATGGTCGGGTCCGTAGACGTGATCGAGGGCACGCGGGTCGACGGTGAGCAGGGCCTTGGCCATTCTGGTGTCGAGGTGGCCGTGGCGCGCGAAATGGCGCAGCACCGGCCCGACAGCGTCCGGTTCGAGTCGCTGACGACTGTAGACGATGGCGACGGCCCCGAGGATGTCCAGCAGCCCAGGCTCGTAGCTGTGGACGCCGCTGATGGCGTCCGCTGCGTCGCCGATGAACGGCTCGCCTTTCTCGGCGACGCGCAACGCCGTGCGGACGTCCAGATCGTCGGTCACCCAGCTGTGGAACTCCGGCCCGGCCGGGTGGATGCCGCAGCGGTAGGCGAGGTGCCGCCACGGTGGAATGACGGTGAGATACCAGCGGATGAGGGCGAGATAGCGACCGGCTTCGTGGCGGCTGCTGAACTGCCGGTTACCCGCCGCCGCCTCGACGCATTCGCGGACGTGCTTGCCCCACAGCCCCCACAGGTCGCCCAGGTCGAGCTGGTGGTACGCGTCGGTGACGACGAGGCGTTGGGCCTCGCCGACGGCATGGCCGAACTCACCGAGCAGGCGGGCCTTGTCCGATCGGTAGTTGTCGGGATCGGGTATCTCGCGCACCAGCGGCACGGGCCGTGCGTCGGCGTCCTCCAACGCCTGGTGGACGTCGGCGGCGTACCGGATCGCCACCCAGGTCTCGTCGGACAGGACGATGCCGGCATCGAAGCCGGGTGCCAGCGGGCCGCCGAGGATGATTCGGATCCGCGTCGCGGTGGCCCGCCAGCGGGACAGGTCCCGCCGGCGTGCCTTCTTGGCTTCGCGTTCGGCGAGGATCTTCAGTGCTGCCCCGGTGCCGTTGATGTTGAGCAGCTGTTCGCCGTGCATGGTGCGGGCGTGGATCTCGCCGGTCTCCACCGCGGAAAGCTTGGCGACTGGCACGCTCTCGCGGACCGGTTCGATGATCGGTAGCAGGCCGGCGGCCTTCAGCTCGGCGACCCACGCCCGCACGGCCTCTGACGCTGGGCTGGTCAGGTGCCCGGCCAGCCGGGTGGTGAGCGCGACGGTCGTCGCGCCGACGTAGCGGACCCGCAGGTCGCGGGGGTCTTTGAGCACGTAGACGGTGCCGGTGGCGGCATCTACGGCGGTCGTGACCACCAGCTCCTCCAATCCGCGTGCTCCAGGTCCATGTTGCCCGGTGGGTACGACGCTTCCGGGCGGCCGGTCCGCCCTGCGGCCCTCCGGCCGGTTGCTGCCAGAGGAGCCGTCGGCCAGCCGCCCGTACCGCAGCGGCGGGACGCGACAGGGCCAGACCAACCCTGAGAAATCGGCCGGCTCGCTGCAGGGCCCGGAACTGAGCCACCGCCCCCTACCCTGGCCGGGGCGGATCCGACCTCGATGCCCCGGACCTGCGGACGCTACAACCCGATGTTGCTCTTCGGACCCATGTAGGAGCCGGCGTCCGGCCAGCCGGTGCGCGCCAGTTCCACGAACCGCGCGCTGAAGCCCAGCGAGGGCAGGTCAGCCAGCTTGACGAACTCCACGGCGCGGATCGGCCGGCTATCCGCCCCGGCCTTGACCGATCCCAGCGTGCCACCGACCCGGCGGCACTCGAAGGTCAGGTGAATGACGTGCGCGTCGACCACATCGCACACGTACAGCAGATCACCGACCCGGATCTGCAGACCGGTCTCCTCGGCGATTTCCCGCTCCAGGGCCTCCTCGATCGTCTCGCCGGGCTCGACCTTCCCGCCGGGCAGCGACCACAACCGGTCGCCTTCGGTGTCCTGGTCCAACAGCAGGATCCGGTCATCGTCGATCACGACTGCGGTAACGCGCACATCCATTGGCACCTGCCGACCGTAGCCACCCCGGCCGATCAACCGACGGCGACGCGACCACACCCGACCCGCACGGGGCACCCTGCTCACCCAGCGGTGCCGGTGGTCGGTACGCGGCTGACGCCGTCGGCGCGGCGCACCGGGCAGCAGGTCCCACTGAGTAGGCGGCCCGGGCCGACGTCCGCGACCGGAAAGTTCCGTGGATCGAACCAGTCTCGCCCCGTGTTCGGTCAGCCATGCTGGCGGAGCGCCGCGAACGCTGCGGCCATCAGCAGGTCCTCGCACACCCCGTCAACACCCTGAGTGGCATCAATCGTGACGGCGCCCAGCCGCCGCCAGCTCGCGACGAACTGCTGGTATCCGGCCAACGCCATGCTCAACGAGTCGCCGACCCGGCCGAAGTCGTTGCCGCGGCCGGCGCCATGCACCATCCGCTGCCGCATGGTGGCCTGGTCGATCTCCAGCAGGAAATAGGCGTCGAACCGGTCCACCAGCTCACCGGCATTGGCCGCCTGGCCGCACAGCCACAACGTCTCGACACCGTCGGCACGGGCCTGCGCGATGATCTCGTCGAGGCGGGCCGGATCCCACCTCCAGTGGTGAGCCGCTAGCCAGGGGGTGTCCGGCTGTTCGGGTCGCGAAACCCGGTGGCCATCGAGGTCCGTCCAGGAGCACAGCCGGTCGTCGGCGTCCAGGCTGAGCGCGCGGTGGCCCCAAGCGGACAGCCTGCGTGCCACGGTCGACTTGCCGGCCCCGGACACGCCCGTCACCAGAAGCACCATCACGGAGCCCGGTATACCAGAGGCCGGGCTGTGTGACCGGCCAGGTTGCTTGCCGAATCTCCGGGCCGGCGCGGAGGTTGGCAGGCGAGCGTCGATCGCGCCGGGTCGAGTGATCGGCCAGGGCCGACAACCGCTTCGTGTGCAGTAGCGGCGGTGCCAGACGTGCACGTGCCTCAGCCCGACCGGGCCATACGGCGGCCAGACGGGCCGTGGCCGGCCGCTGTCCTATCTTGGAGGCCATGACCAGCCCGGAGTTCTCGATCACGGTCCCGGCTCGCCCGGGCACCCGGTGGTGGAGGTCGCCGGCGAAATCGACTATCACCGTGGGCTGTCCCTGGCCGAACGGGTTGACGGCCTCTTGGCCGGCCAGCCGAGCCACGTGACCCTTGACCTGTCCGGGGTGGGGTTCTGCGCTTCTGGCACGGTCAGCGCTCTGGTCGCGGTCCATCAGGCCGCCGTGAAGACAGACACGGATCTTGACCTGGTGAACGTTCCGCAGAACCTGCGCCGTCTGCTGGAGATCTCTGGCGTGCTCGACCTGTTCCGCATCCAGCCCAGCGCCGCCGGCGGGTGACCGCGGTCCTCCGGGCAGCCGGTACCGGTCACCGCGTTGGGTGGTTACGGCACCAATACGCGACAACGATCTCCCTCGGTCCGTAGAACGGGTTCGAGGACGCGATGACCGACCACCACGGCGACGACTACCACGAGCTGGCCGACGACGACCAGCCGCGCGAGCGCGCGCCCGTCTGGCCCGCGGTCGTTCGGGCGAGCAACGCAGCCCGCGCTGGCCATCGTGGAAGCGCTGGTTGAGCGGTGGGGCGTGCACAACCACCACGGCGGCAAACGTGTCGGCGCTCAGCCAATTCCCCCAGCGGGGTGTGATCCGCTCACGTAATTCCTCCAGTGTGTGCTCGTCATGGACCATGCGTGCGCTCGTGATGTTCGTCGAGGGGATCGCGAACGTTCGGCTGTAGTTGTCAAGATCCTTTCCTCTCCTTGTTCATGATCTTCGTTCGTCGGCCCTGGTGGCTGGGGAGTGAATGGCGAGGAGGACCTTCCACGTGATCGATATAACCGAGATCCTGACGCACTGGTATGCGGGCCGGTCGCAGCACGATGTCGCGGGCTCGTTGGGCGTGGACCGCAAGACGATCCGGCGCTATGTCGAGCCGGCGATCGCGGCGGGGTTCGTGCCCGGCGGGCCGCCGATGAGTCAGGCGGATTGGGCGCGGCTGGTCAAGCAGTGGTTCCCGCATCTGACCGATACCCGGCTGCGGCAGGTGACCTGGCCGGACTTCGACAAGCACCGTGAGTACATCGTGGAGCTGCTGCGGGCTGGGGTGACCAAGGCGACGATCCATCAGCGGCTGCGTGATGAGTACGGGGTGTCCGGCTCGGTGGCCTCGTTCAAGCGGTATGTCGCGGCGAACCTGGCCGAGGACGCGGTGCGGGAGAAGGTGACGGTGCTGCGCGCCGACCCGGAGCCGGGGTTGGAAGCGCAGATCGACTACGGGCTGCTGGGTTCCTGGACTGACCCGCGCACTGGACGTTCGCTGCGGATCTGGGCGTTCGTCATGGTCCTGTCGCACTCCCGGCACATGTTCGTGCGGCCTGTGGTCAGCATGGATCAGGCCTCGTGGACGGCCAGCCACGTCGAGGCGTTCGCGTTCTTCGCAGGCTGTCCGGCTCGTCATCTTGGTCGACCCGGCACGGGCCCGCAAACCCAAGGACAAGCCTCGGGTCGAGCGTCAAATGCCGTATATCCGTGACTCGTGGTGGAAGGGCCGGGAGTTCACCTCCCTGGCCGAGATGCAGGCCTCGGCGCTGCACTGGTGCCGCGAGGTCGCCGGGCAACGCAAACACCGCGGGCTGGACGGCAGGACACCGGCGGAGGTATTCGACCAGATCGAGGCCGGGACACTGACCCCGCTGCCGGCCACGGCGTTCATCCTGGCGGAGTGGTCGCGGGCCAAGGTCGCCCCGGACGTCCACGTCAAGTGCGGCAAAGCGCTCTACTCCGTGCCGTGGAAGCTGATCGGCCAGCACGTCGACATCCGCGCCACGGCGACGATGGTGCAGATCTTCCACCACGGCGAGCTGGTGAAGACCCATGTCCGCAAGGACAAGGGCCGGGCCACGGACGTCGCGGACTACCCGCCGGAGAAGATCGCCTTCCACATGCGCACCCCGCAGTGGTGCCGCGAACGGGCCGAGCAGACCGGGCCCGCGACCGCCGCAGTGATCGCCGAACTGCTGGACGGGCAGGCGCTGCACCGGCTGCGCTCGGCGCAGGCGATCCTCAATCTGGCGGGCAAGTACTCCGACGCCCGGCTGGAAGCGGCCTGCCGCAAGGCCACCGCGGCCGGCGATCCGTCCTATCGCACCATCCGCAACATCCTGGCCGCCGGGCTCGAGGACGTCGAGCACGACCGGCCCACCGGCGACGCCGGCGCGCCCGCGTTCCTACACGGCCCCGCCGGCCTGTTCGCCGACGTCATCCCGTTCCCCACCCCGGCCGCCGCGACAACCATCGACGCCACGAGCGCGACGGCGTCCGACCGTCGTCACGGCGCCGGTGACGACGAGCCGGAAGACGCCGCGTCATGACCCGCACCGAGACGATCCCCTTGCCCCGCAAGCACTTCGGCTTCGACGGCGCCGCCGACCTCGTGTCCGCCGCCGGCCCACACGCCGACACCCCACACGCACTGCTCGCCGTCACCGAACCGACGAAGGCCGAGACAACACGATGACGATCCTGCGCCCCGCACTGGCCGACAGCCTTCGGGCACTGAAACTGTCCGGAATGCTGGAGACCCTCGACGCCCGTCTCGCCCAGGCACAAGGCGGCGACCTCGGCTACCTGGAATTCCTGCAGATCCTCTGCGACGACGAGATCACCCGCCGCGAACAGGTCGCCATGGGACGGCGTCTGCGCCGCGCCCGCTTCGACACCGAGACCACCCTCGAAGGCTTCGACTTCGCCGCCAACACCAAACTCCCAGCCGCGCAGATCCGCGACCTCGCCGCGCTGCGCTGGCTACAAGCCGGAGAATCGATCATCCTCTACGGCGCCGTCGGCGTCGGGAAAACCCACGTCGCGCAAGCCATGGGACACCTGGCCATCCGCGCCGGCGCCGAGGTCCGCTTCCACAAGACCAGCCGCATCCTGGCCGACCTCGCCGGCGGCCACGTCGACCGCACCTTCGACAAGCGCCTGGCCTCACACGTCAAGGCCGACCTGCTGATCCTGGACGACTTCGCGATGCGCGAGTTCACCCCCGGCCAGGCCGACGACCTCTACGAACTGATCTCCCAACGCATCGCCGAAGGCCGCTCCAACGCGATCACCGCCAACCGCGCACCCCAGGACTGGTATCCGCTGTTCCCCAACCCCGTCGTCGCCGAATCACTGCTCGACCGACTCATCAACACCAGCCACCAGGTCTTCATGAACGGCCCCTCCTACCGGCCGAACAAACGACCCAAGGCGCCAGTCGCCACCAAGTAGTCGACCCGACCGAGACCTCGAAGTCGGCGTCGCTGACCCCGGTCCACGCCCACGGCCACCATCACAGCCGCCGATCCGCCCGCGTCCTGGAGACCACAGCATGCCCCATCCCGACATCCCCACCCCAGCCGAACGCGCGGACCTCAACGCTGCCCTGTCCGCCACCGGCACCGAAACCGGCTTCTGGGACCACAACGGCCGCCCCGCACCCTGGCCCGACGACATCGACGAATGGACACCCAGCACCAGCGAACCCACCACAGACTCAACCAGGGTCGGTCCCATTACATGAGCCGACCCCGGGGGAATTACGTGAGCGTCCACAATTTCGACATCGTCGCAGGCTACCGACGTCCACCGAGAGATGACATCGAGCCCGGCGATCGGGTCGCCGGCGTCTCGGCTGCCAGGCAGGGTGACTCGTATCCAGGCCCGTTGGCCGAGCAGACCGGCGGCGGCGCGGATGCGCTGTAGCCGGGGCTCGCCCGCCAGCCCGGGAACCGCGAGCTCGTCCACGTCGCGGCCGTACACCTGGCAGGGCTGGTGGACGTCGATCACCCCGGCGGTGAGTAGCACAGCCAGGTGCGGGCGCTGCTGCACCGGAGCGCGGGTGCCTTCGCGGAGGTACGCGTACTGGTCGAAAGCCGCTTGCGGATGCAGGTCAAGTACCTGTCCCAGTGCCCACCAGTCCGCGCCGGCGCCCAACGCATCGGCGACCGCCGCCTCATGCAACTGGCGGGTGCCCTGGTGGATGCTGTTGGCTCCCGCGAGGACCTCCCGCCACCGCCCGGTCACAGCCGTCTGAGCGATGGCGTCCAGACCGGCGGACAGGTTGCCGCCGAACTGTGCGGCGTACCGCGCGGCACGGGCTACGGGCATCGGAACTCCCGGTTGGACGGTCAGTCAGGTCACCCAACGGTACGGTGCGGTCACCGGTCGAGGCCGTCACCCACGCGGCGCAAACGTTGCTCCGATCATCTCCCCGAGCACCGCCAACCGGGCGCTCGGGGGATCGCGCAAAGTGGCGGCGCAGGACCCGCCACGCCGTCGAGGTGCAAGGTGCAGTCAGCACCCGTGGCCTTGAACCGCGACGGCCCAGGAGACCACAACGACGACGGCAATCAGTAGCTCCAGGCCGGGGCCGTCGGCCGACGTTGACAAGGCGCGGTGGGCGCACGCGGTGACAGCAGCGCGGCGAATTCAGGGTCTCCGCGTCCGCCGATAGGGTCGATGGCATGGCCGAAGTCCCTGCCGCCGATCGGGAACTGTCTGAATCGCTGCGCACGTTGGTGTCGGCGGTGAGCGCTGTTACCGCGGCGCAGACAGCTCAGGGCGAGGCGGTCGAGGCGGTCCTGGCCCACGTGCGGCGACTGCGGGAGGCCGCCCGATCGTCGTTCGACCCGGACTTCGTGACGGTCCTGCGCCACGTGTACTGGCAGCATCTCACCGTGCCCTCCAGTGAGCTGGCCACCGTGGCGGGGTTCGCGTCACCGACCGAGATGACCGCGGCGATCGGGCCGGTGCCAGCGGGGGTGGTCTGCGACGGCTGCGGGCAGGAGATGCGTCGTACGTCGAGGTCATGGAGGCCGCCGAAGCCGAACCATGATGATGGGCTGCGGTTGTGCAAGGGCTGCGCCGACCACCGAATGGACGAGACGCGACGGAAGTGGGCGGTCGACTCGGTGCGCCGGCACCATGTCGACAGTGCGCCGGTCGTCGCTCGTGTGAGCGACTGGCTGGTGGCGGTCACGCTGGTGCTGGCGTATCCGCCGATCGCGGTCGGATGGAGCCAGGAGGACGCTGAACGCAACGGGCTGTGGCACGGGTTCGACGTCGCGCAGAAAGTCGACGAGTGCCTGCCCCGCTTCGATCGTGACGATGAGGTGCCGGTCGCGTCGCGGGACGCACTGGACCTGCTTCGGACAGCCGAGGTCGTGGCTGGTTGGGACGCCGAACGCAGCGTCGAGCTGATCGAGACGATCACGGGTGAGACGCCGACGGTGGTGCTGACGCGGCTGCGGCGGGCCGTCGAGGAGGTTCGGCGGGAGCGGCGCGCGGAAGCGGTGCAGCGGTTCCCTGATGACTACGTGCCGGGCCGCGACGCGCCACTGACCGCGCGGCGGTGACGGCGTTGCCCGTGGCGCACAGTCAGGTGAGGCCGACGGACGAGTCCATACGCGGCACTGTGCACCTGACTGTTCTGCCGTTCGGCGGTCGCTAGGGGTCGTGTCTCGCCGCACCAGGGACCGGTACCCGCGCGCGGACTAATTCCGGGGTGGAGACGAGGTGGATGGCCGTATCCTGATCGGTTCGCCACCCCATGGAAGGCCAAGTTGTGATCATCAGGACGCTCGACGAGCTGCGCCAGGTGGATGAGCGCACGCTGCACTTCACGCCTCACGGTCTCGGCCTCGGGGTGCGCATGCGGCCGGAGGACTCGGCAGAGTTTCAGCAGCAGGTGGTGGCCCAGCTCGAACTCGCGCCCGCGGTCGCGGAGGGCACCCGCAAGCGGTTCGATGACCTGCGGACAGTCTTCGCCCGCGGCGTCCTCTGCTACGAAATCTACACCCTCGTCAACGACCAAGCCCTGCTGGTGATCGAGCAGGCGCTACGCGACCGGTTCATCGACTACCACGGCGGCGTAGTCACGTTCGTCGACCCATCGAACGTCGACCACAAGATCAGCATAGATCGGTACGAGCAGGTGGCCGAGTTCGTCTCGCGGCACCGAACCTGGCGGCTGCGGGTCGACAACCGGCAAACGATGCAGTTCACCGGCATGTTGGCCAGTTTGCGCGAGTGGGCCCGCCGCGCGGGGCTGCTGCGCGGCCAGCGCAACCGCGGCATCGAGCGGGCGCTGTCGAGCTTGCGCAACTTCGTCGCGCACCCGAACGGCTACCACCTCTGCGGTCCAGTGGAGACCGCTCGCACACTCAGCGACCTCGCCGAGATCATCAACCGCCTGTGGGGCGTCAACACACCCGGCGGCCGGCTCTACCCGGCACCCATCCGCCGCGAGGTCATCGTCATGGCCTGGAACACCGCCGGCACCGCGATGAACACCGCGTTGGCCACCGACCTGCCGCACGCGGTGGACCCCGACGACCAGCCCTGGCGGTGCGTCATCCTGCGCGCCGTCTTCCAACCCCTCGAACTGCGCGCCGATCCGGGCCTGCAGGAATACGACTCCCGCGTCGAGGTAACCCACTACCCGGCGGACCTACTGTGGGGGCCAGGCTCGATCACCGAGGCAGCCGCCTGGTACGGCGAGCACCAGCCCGAACCCGACGAGTGCGACTACCTGGACCAGATCTTCGTCGTGCGACATGCAGGCGACCAGCTGTTCCTGCCGATGCGGCTGTCGGTGGCCGCCGCGGCGGCGGACGGCGACCGGTCGGGCCGGTGGTTCGTCGTCAAAGCCGATCATCCCAACGACGCCTACCACCACGTCCGCAACCTCGTCACCGGGCAAGCAGGATGCGACCGGCGCGGACCGTGCCGAGGCTGTCACGCCGAAACCATCCGCGTCGGCACCCACCAGCAGGCGATCGCCAACCACGTCGACCCCGCAGCGGTCCCGCCGCTGCCGGCGGACGTCGCGACCCCGTGGGCTCATCCCCGATCCCGAGCCGTCGGCGGGTAGCAACCAGCCAGGGCAGCAGTCGAATGCCGGAAGCCGAGCCGGTTGGCGCTCTACGATGAGGCATCCCGGCTCACAACCCATGGGAGCGTCGGTGGCGCCGCATGCGCGATGGAAAGAGGTCATCGACGGCCTGCGCGCCTACGCCGGACCCGCCACCGAGGACCAACTCGCCCTCGCCGCCCATCTGGGCTACCCCCTGGACAAGCGGCTCCCGCAGCTAGTCGCCGCCGTCCTCCTGCAACGCCAACTGCGCGGCACCCTGCACCTGGACACCCCCAGGCACGTCACCCAGAACCAGGAAGACTACGTCCGCGACCTCGCCGCCGAGGTCCGGCGACGCATCCTGACCCCGCTCGACGACCAGCAAGTCGCCGACGCCTGGGTCAAGGTGTTCCACGCGCTCCGCGCGGTACGCGCGCTGCGGCATCTGCGCCCCTGCCCCGGAGACATCGTCGAGGCCGCCGGCACCTTCGGCCCATACCTGGCGGAGATCTCCTCGATCAGCGCCGACGGTCGCCTCAACTTCCGAGGAGGCTACGGCTCCGGCGAGCGCCCGCACCTTGTCACGATGCACATGCGCGGATCTGAACCCGGCCCGCAGTACGACAAGGCGCGATACGAGGCCAGGCAGGCCGCGGCGCTGCACCGGGAACCCGGCTACAAAGTCAGTGAAGCCGATCTCCGAGAACTTCGCCCCTGGCACGTCGTCGGGACACCTACCGCCACCGACGCCGCCGTCCTGGCCGACGCGCTCCACGGCGCCACCGACGAGAAACCGCTCCAGGCGATCCTGGGACGGCATCCCCAGATCCTCAACCACCTGGTCACCTCCCACCACGGCGGCTTCGTCATCCCCGAGGTGCGACTGGGCGCCCACTACCGCGCGGACTTCCTCGTCGCCGGCATGACCTCGCTCGGTCTGCGGTGGACCCTGGTGGAACTGGAGAGCCCGACGGCGTCGCTCACGATCGCCGACGGGCA
>Ga0164243_10009686_pt1 | contig 13970 bp, 15 predicted proteins | sample OricompcompostOP_FD_108781 | JGI IMG/M metagenome (GOLD analysis project Ga0164243, IMG submission 108781) | Organic Plus compost microbial communities from Emeryville, California, USA - Original compost - Organic plus compost (OP) | ecosystem: Engineered > Solid waste > Mixed feedstock >... | reverse complement strand
TCGCGGCTCTCGCAGATCCGTTTCCGCCACGGCCATGCCACGCTCGATGCCGATGCGCTCGCCGAATTGCACGCGACCGAACGGCTTGTCGACGATGACGACGCCGATCTCAGCAACGGTATCTCCGTCGGCGTCGATCTGGCGGGGTTCGGCCCTGACAACCTCGTGGGCTTCCGCGCCAAGCGCCACACCGGACTGATCGATGTCGACCGCCGCGCCGCCTATGATGCCGCCGAATTCTGGGAGCCGATCGCCGCACGGGGCGACCGGAGCCTCATCCTCGATCCGGACGAATTCTACATCCTCGCTTCGAAACAGGCGGTGCAGGTGCCGCCGGATTACGCCGCCGAGATGCTGCCCTTCGATCCGCTGGTCGGCGAGTTTCGCGTGCACTATGCCGGCTTCTTCGATCCGGGCTTCGGCTATGCGGGTGCCGGCGGACACGGATCCCGCGCGGTTCTGGAAGTGCGTTCGCGCGAAGTGCCCTTCATTTTCGAAGACGGACAAATTGTCGGGCGCCTGGTGTACGAAAAGATGCTGGCGCCGCCGGACACGTTGTACGGGCAAGGCATCGGTTCGAATTACCAGGCGCAGCACCTCAAACTGTCGAAACATTTTCGCAGTTAAAGGCTCGATGCCATCGCGGCAAAACGCCGCCTTTAACCTGCCGTAACAAGTTTTGGCCGCTTGTCACAAGGCGGTGTGGCGCAACCTTTTTTTGGCATCGCGTCATCGCAATTTTCTTGAGTCATTTCTCCCTTGCACTAGTGTCTGCGCAAAACACCAAAAGGGGGAAACGATGAAACGCAGCGACAAACGTATTCTCACCACCCATGTCGGCAGCATCATCAGGCCGCAGGAACTTATCGAGAAGGCGAGCGCGTCGACAAAAAGCGCCGCCGACCTCAAGGCCTACGAAGCCTATCTTCTGAAGGCGACGGCGGATGTCGTGAAGCGGCAGGCCGAGGCCGGCATCGACGTCGTCAACGATGGCGAATACGGCAAATCAAGCTGGGCAAACTACGCGCTCACCCGCATGACCGGCTTCACAACGCGGCCCGACCAGAAAGTCATGCCGTACTGGCTCGGCCGCGACCGTGTGCGCTTCGCTGAATTCATGGCCAAGGAATTTCCACGCGCCATCAGCGGCTCGCCGCTCGATGTCTGCATCGGCGAAATCAAATATGTCGGTGCGGAAAGTCTGCAAATGAGTCTCGGTGCATTCGCCGCCGCGCTGCAAGGCGTGAACGTCGAAGAGGCATTCTACACCGCGGTTGCGCCGGCGAGCGTCGGATATGACGCCATCAACGAATACTACAAGGACGAGCACAACTACGTGTTCGCGCTCGCCGACGCGCTGCGCGAGGAATATCTCGCCATCGTCAAGGCCGGGTTCGTGCTCCAAGTCGACGACGCCGTGCTCGCGAACATGTGGGACCACCTCACTCAGGAGAGTCCGAAGCGTTACTACGAATGGGCGGAACTGCGCATCGAAGCGCTCAACCATGCGCTGCGCGACATTCCGGAGGACCGCATCCGCTACCACATCTGCTTCGGGAGCTGGCATGTGCCGCACGTCTCCGATGCCGGCCTCGAAGATCTCGTCGGCCTGATGCTGAAAGTGCGCGCCGGGGCCTATTCGATCGAGGCGGCAAACGTGCGCCACGAGCACGAATATCACGTCTGGGAAAAGATCAGGCTAGCGCCCGGAAAGATTCTCATTCCCGGCGTCATCACCCACCACACCACCACGGTCGAACATCCTAAACTTGTCGCCGAACGCATCGTGCGGTTCGCAAGGATCGTCGGCCGCGAAAATGTCATGGCGGGCACAGACTGCGGTTTCGCCCAGGCTGAAGGCGTACAACGCGTACATCCGCAGGTAATGTGGGCCAAATTCGAAGCGTTGGCGGAAGGCGCCAGAATCGCGAGCAGGGAACTTTGGAGTTAGCAGGAATGGCAACGTATCGCGCCGACCAGATTGGAAGCTTGATTCGTCCCGTGCGTTTGCTGGATGCGCGTGACGACTACAAGGCCGGCAAGATCGGCCGCGACGCGCTGCGTGCGGTCGAAGACGATTGTGTGCTGGAGGTTCTCAAGCTGCAGCAGGACGCCGGCATGCCGATCTTCACCGACGGCGAAATGCGCCGCGACGCATGGCAGACGGTTTTCAGCGAGGCGGTGGACGGTTTTGAGGAGAGCTATCCGACCCGTGAGATCGAACGCGAGGACGGCACGCGCGTCAAGCTGCAAATGCACACCAAGGCGATCAACGGCAAGCTGAAGCAGAAACGCCGGCTCGCGCAAACCGATGCCGAATTCCTGCACAAGCACGCGCCGGGGCCGTTCAAGATCACCATGCCGAGCCCGGCGATGGTCGCACGCAACAGTTTCAGAAAAGGCGTGACCGACAAGGCTTATCCCGACCCGGGCGAACTGCGGCATGATATCGGCGAGATCGTGAAGGGCGAGCTGAATGCGCTCGTCGCCGAGGGTACCGCCTATTTGCAGTTCGATGAGGGCTTCACGATCTACGCCGAGCCCGACCGCATGAAGACCATGGAAGGCGTGCGGGAAAATCCGGAGCAGGCTCTCGAAGAAGACATCGCCCTGGAAAACGCCTGCTACGATGCCGCACGCCGGGAGGGGCTGACGCTGGCGATGCATCTCTGCCGCGGCAGCCGCGCCAGTTTCACCCGCGGACGAGGCGGTTACGACTGGCTGGCCGAACATCTGTTTCATCGCCTGCATGTCGACCGCTTTCTGCTCGAGTACGACAACAGCGAGCGTGTCGGCGGCTTCGAGCCGCTCAAATATGTGCCGAAAGGCAAGGTGGCCGTGCTCGGCCTTGTCAGCAGCACCGATCCGCAGCTCGAAAAACAGGACGACTTGCTCCGCCGCATTGAAGAGGCCAGCAAGTTCTGTCCAATCGAACAATTGGCGATCAGCAGTCAGTGCGGCTTTCAGGGTTCCGGCAGCCGCGACGGCGCGCACATGACGGTCGATGACGAAAAGCGCAAGCTCGCGCTGATTGCCGACACCGCGCTCAAGGTGTGGGGATAACCCCGGGCGCGGGGCGTACTCTTTTCGCGCGCGGAAAAGAAAATTCCTGCTGTGCCGTTATTTCGCAAAGCACAAAATTCGCATATTGCGAACGGCTGTTGCGCGCGCCTCTGATCACGTCTTTACTTCGCAAACAAAGAACACGCGTTCCAAGAGGAGATGCCCATGCGATTGCGGAACTTCGCAGCGATGCTTGGCGGCGCGCTGGCGCTGGTAATCATGTTCGTCGCGCCGGTCCGTGCCGAATACCCCGAGCGCACAATCAAGATTCTCTGCGCCTATGCGGCCGGCGGTGGCGGCGACCTGATGGTTCGTTACTACGCGAAGGCGCTGGGCGATCTTATCGGCCAGCCGGTCGTGGTGGAAAACAAGGTCGGCGCCAACGGGCATCTCGCCAACCAGGCGCTGATGGATTCAAAACCTGACGGCTACACCATGATCATCACGGGCGCGTCGGCTTATGTCGGCAATCCGCTGTTGATGAAAGGCGTCGACTATGACCCCGCAACGGCGATGCAGCCGGTCGCGACGCTCAACGAATTGGGTCTTGCCGCAGTCGTCAGTCCGAAGCTCCCGGTCAAGTCGATTGCCGAGCTCACTGAATTCATCAAGAGCAAGAAGGGCAAGGCGCTCTACGGCGTGCAAACCTCCAGCGCGCTCGTCGCCACCAACCTCTATCTGCAGATCATCGGTGCCGAGGCGACACGCGTAAGTTACAAGAGCGCCGGCGACGCGGCGCAGGACACGACCGCCGGCCTGATCGATTTCTTCTTTCCGGACATCACGCTCGCGATGGCACAGGCCTCCCATGGCCGCGTGCGCATTCTCGCATCAACGCCAGCGCGCCCGGTTTCCGCTGCGCCTAACCTGTTGACCATGCAACAGGCCGGGGTGCCCGGTTTTGACTATTCCGTGGTGTGGGCAGCGTGGTTTCCGAAAGGCACACCGGAGCCCATCGTCACGCGCATGCATGGCTGGCTTAACGAAATTGTGAAGCGGCCGGAGACCAAGAAATTTTTGTTCGACGTCGGCTCTGATCCGCGCCTCTCCAATTCGCCGCAGGAAATGGCCGAAATCGTCAACGCGGAGTACGAGAAGTGGCGAAAGATCGTTAGAGCCGCAAAAATCCAGAAAGAATAACAAGAAGTCCACGAAGTCCACAGCGTCGCAGGCCGCGGTTCTTTACCTCCAGTAAACCCGGGCGCGTTGATATGCTTTGCGGCCAATTGGGGGACTGAAACATGCGTTTGGTGGGGATTGTCGCGGCCTGGTCGGTCGCGTTTGGTATCGCGTCGGCTCTTGCGCAAACGCAGCCACGAGCGCCGCAATTGCCCAATCCGTTTCAGGCATTGTTCAGCGGCACGCCGCAGGAACAGGCTGCCTGCGGACCGGATGCGGACAAGTTCTGCCGCGCCGCCGGCAATGACGAACTGCGCGTCCTGGGCTGCCTGCAACGCAATCGCCAGCAGATCAGCGTCGCCTGTCGGCGCGTGCTGGAAAGCCACGGACAATAAAACCGGCAATAAAACCGCAATCGTTCTAAATACCGCGCAGTAAACGCATGGCTTCCGACCTTGCCTCGGTCGGAGCGCGGGCTAAGTATTGCCCTGTGCGCGCCCGGCCAATAGGAGCGTTCCCGTTTTGCCGAACCAAAATCCTTTCCGAAAGCCTCCCATGAGCGTTTTGTTCTCTCCTTATACGCTGCGCAGCGTTACCCTTCCCAACCGCATTGTCATCTCGCCGATGTGCCAGTATTCGGCCGTCAACGGCGAGGCTTCCGACTGGCACATGATGCATCTCGGTCACCTCGCGCTGTCGGGCGCGGCGATGATGTGTCTCGAGGCCACCGCAGTCGAGGCGGACGGCAGGATCACGCCGGGTGACCTTGGACTTTACAACGACGCGACCGAGAAGGCGCTGCAGCGGGTGCTGGCGGCGGTCCGCAAATATTCCGACATCCGCGTCGCCGTGCAGTTGGCCCATGCCGGGCGCAAGGCGTCTTGTCACGCGCCGTGGGACGGCGGCCGGCAGATCGCGCCCGCGAACGGCGGCTGGATCACCTCGGCGCCTTCGCCGGTTCCGTTTCGGGACGGAGAGACCACACCGGTCGCGCTCGACGCCACCGGCATGGCCCGCGTGCGGACCGCCTTTGCGGAAGCCGCGCGGCGTGCCGCCCGGCTCGGCATTGACGGCATCGAAATCCATTCCGCCCACGGCTATCTGCTGCACCAGTTCCTGTCGCCGCTGTCGAACTTCCGCACCGACGACTACGGCGGTTCGCTCGAAAACCGGATGCGTTTCCCGCTGGAGGTCTTCGACGCCGTGCGCGCCGCATTTCCCGCCGACCGGCCGGTTGGCGTGCGTGTGTCCGCGACCGACTGGGTCGATGGCGGCTGGGACCTGCCGCAGACCGTCGCGTTCGCGGCGGAATTGAAGAAGCGCGGCGTCGATTGGGTCGATGCGTCCTCCGGCGGCGCATCACCGGCGCAGCAAATCGTGGTCGGCTGGAATTATCAGGTGCCGTTCGCACAGGAGATCCGGGAGAAGACCGGCGTCACCACCATGGCGGTCGGCATGATCACCGAGCCGCAGCAAGCGGAAGACATCGTCGCTTCCGGCAAGGCTGATCTCGTCGCGCTCGCGCGCGCCATGCTCTACGACGCGCGCTGGCCGTGGCACGCCGCGGCGAAACTCGGCGCCACCGTCAACGCCCCGCCGCAATACTGGCGCTCGCAGCCCGCGGAACTGAAGTCGCTGTTTTCCGACAAGCGGCCGGCGGGCTTTCCAACGAGCGCGTAGCTCTTGCCGAGCGCCGCCGCGCCCCGTATCTTCCCCGCCATCGCGGGCGTAGTTCAATGGTAGAACGGCAGCTTCCCAAGCTGCATACGAGGGTTCGATTCCCTTCGCCCGCTCCAGTTCTCCTGTCGCGGCCCGTTTCTACTGCGGCACGATATTGCCGGCCTTGGCGATCTCCGCCCAGGTCTTGATGTCGTCGTCGAGCTTCCTGACCATCTCGGCTGGCGAGCCTTTCAGCGGAAGCGACGCCGTGGTGCTGAGGAACTTCTTGGTCTCCGGCATGTCGGCGATCTTGGTGAACACCGTATTGAGCTTGTTTACCACGTCCGTCGGCGTGCCGGCCGGCGTCATGATCATCCACCACACCGCGAAGGCGTAGTTGCCGACGCCCGCTTCGCGCATGGTCGGCACGTCCGGCGCGCCGTCGATTTTCGCGCTGGTGGTCGCGAGAATGCGCAGCTTTCCGGCTTTCTGCTGCGTCAGTGCAAACACGCCGTCGATAAACATGAAGTCGAGCGTGCCGTCGGCGAGGTCTCCGACCGCATCGGCCGTCGTCTTGTAAGCGACCTGCTGGGCATCGAAGCCCATCAGGGTCTTGTACACCTGCGTCGCCGCGATGCCGGTCGAGTTGCTGGTGCCGTAGCGGGCATTCGGCTTCTTCTTCAGGAGCGCGGTGAGGTCCGCGACATTCTTCGCCGGCGAACTGGCGCCGACCGTGAGCGCAAACGCGACATCGAGCAGCGGCGCGGCGATGATGAAATCCTTTTGCGCATCATACGGCAGGTTGGCGTAGAGGAATTTTCCGCCCGCCATGCCGGCGCTCGGCGAGAACAGGAGCGTATAGCCGTCCGGTTTCGCCTGCTTCACGGCCTGGGCCGCGATGGCGCCGTTGGCGCCCGGCTTGTTTTCGACCACCACGGTCTGTCCGGTTACGTCGGCGAGTTTATTTGCATAGTAGCGTGCGAGAATGTCGGCGCCGCTGCCGGCGGCAAAGCCGACCAGCATGGTGATCCGGCGGTCCGGATAGGTCTGTGCCTGCGTCACGGATGACAGCACAATGAGAGCGAGAAAAGCTGCAGCGAGGCGCAGTAACGAACGGAACAGCATCATGGATAGTCCTCCCAAAATAAGCGGCGCTCTTGTTGCGGCGCCTCACGGTTCTTGAAAACTCTAGCCTGCTTTCGCAGTTTTGGCATGCGGATCGAAGGCGGGTGCGGCGATCAGCCCTTCGCGATCGTCCGAGAACGCCGGCCGCGGCTTGAGGCGTCCAAAGGCCTCCACCAGCGGAATATCGCGCTCGGCGATCGGCGCCATGTATTGCTTGCGCGCCAGCGCGGCAGCGACGTAAGGCGCGAGCTCACGCTCCTTCTCGGCCTGCCGCACGAACTCGCGCGCCTTGAATTCGGGCTGCACGGCGGCGGCGAACAACTCGAGCGATTCGCAGATGTGCTCGTGCCGGGTGTTGCCGCTTTGCTGCACGAAGATGATCTGGTCCACGCCGGCCTTCTCATAGCGGCGCAGATGCTCGCGCACCTGCTCCGGCGTGCCGATGCCGCCATGGCCGGCGTCGCGCGGCAACTCGTCTTTCACCTGCAGAAAATTCTCCCACAGATTGGTCAGTGTCGGCCGATGCGCGCCGAACGAAGCGTAGTGTCCGAGCGAGTAACCGAAGAAACGGAAGCCATCGCGCCCGCGGCATAGCGCCTCCCCCTCGTCGGCGTGGCATGACATGCCGCTCACCAGCGCCACATTGGCGTTCACCGTATGGCCGATCGGCACGCATTCTTCCGATTTGATGATGTCGTAATATTCCGCGACCCACTTCGCCGCCTGTTCCGGCTCGACGAACGCGAACGCCAGCGCGCCGCAGCCGTTGCGCGCGGCCTTGTGGATGCTCTCGCGCCGCGAACACGCCATCCAGAGCGGCGGATGCGGCTTCTGCACCGGCTTCGGAACGACATCGCGGCAGGGCATTTCAAAGTATTTGCCCTTGAAGCCCGGATAGGGCGACATCACCGTCATGTTGACGGCCTGCTCGGTCGCCTCGCGCCACATCGCGGCCTTTTCCTCGCGGTCGATGCGAAAGCCGCCGAGTTCCACCGCGCTGCCGGATTCGCCGGTGCCCCAATCCACCCGGCCATGGGAGATGAGATCGAGCGTTGCGATGCGTTCGGCGATACGGGCAGGAGGGTTGTAGGCCGGAGGCATCAGCACAATGCCGTGGCCAAGCCGCATTCTTTTCGTGCGCTGCGAGCAGGCGGCGAGGAAAACCTCCGGCGCCGAGGAATGCGAGTATTCCTCGAGGAAGTGATGCTCGACTTCCCACATGTAGTCGATGCCGAGCCGGTCGCCGAGTTCGATCTGGTCGAGCGCGTCGTTGAACAGCTTTTCCTCGGCGCCCTCGGTCCACGGGCGCGGCAGCTGATGTTCGTAGAAAAGGCCGAATTTCAAGGCGCTCTCCCTGTCCCCGCCGCGGCGACGCTATCGCCCAACGGATTTCAAATGATACGATCTTGTTACATTTGTTACGATCAGCGTATAGTGAACGGGAGGCGTCGTCAACCGATCTGCCGAACACAGGTTCCGGAGGTACGCCAAATGGCCCGCAAGTCCGCTCCCAAATCCTCCAATCCCGGGTCTTCCAAATCCGCGACCAGGCTCGCCAAGTCCCCCTCCCGGTCCGTCCGCAAGCCGCCCAAACCCGCGCTGCCGCCCGGACGGCTGCGCCTCGACCTGCGCAATTTCGTGCCGTACCGCATCACCACGCTGGCGGCCTTGGTGCGGCGCGAACTTGCGACGATCTATCGCAAAGATCCCGGACTGAACGAACCGGAATGGAAAGTGATGACGACGCTCGCGCATTTCGGCCCGTTGCCCTCGGGCGAGATCGGCCATTACGTCACGCTGGACCGCGTCGCCGTCAGCCGCGCGCTGGCGCGCCTGATCGCGCTTGGCCTTGCCACGCGCATGCCCAACGCCAATGACCAGCGGATGTTCACGGTCGACCTCACGCCGCGGGCCGCGCGCCTCTATGACCGCATGAGCGCGCAGGCGCTCGCGATCGAGGAGACCATTCTGGCAGCGCTCGATCAGGACGAGGTGCGCGACCTGCTGCGGCTGCTGGACAAGGTGGAATCCTGCTTCCGCAGTCCCGCCGACCGCCGCCGCCTGTTGCTGATGCGGGCGCTCGAGGCGTTGCCGCCCGCCACGGGGTCCGCCGGCAAGCGGGCACGGCGCGGCGCCAGGTCGGCTCCTTAGTCGGCCGTATAAACAGCAGCGGCCTACGCGCTCCGCAGATCGTTGTAATCATAGGACTTTCACTCAAAATCAGCGTGCCGCTTGACATGCTGGAGCCTATTATAGATATTATTAATCCAGGATATATTAAGGAGATGATTATGAAGATGAGCGAGGGGGTCGAATGGGGCATCCATTGCGCGACCGTGCTCTCGCGGCTGCCGGAGGGCGCGACCCTGCCCGGCAAAGCGCTGGCGGAATTCCACGGCGTCTCCGAGAGTTATCTGCTCAAGCACCTCAAGGCGCTCGCGGCGGCAAAGCTGCTCGAATCCGTTCCCGGTCCCTACGGCGGCTACCGGCTGGCACGCCCGGCTGAAAAGATTTCACTGCTTGATATCGTGATTGCCGTGGATGGCCCCGAGCCAGCATTCCGCTGCACGGAAATCCGCCGGCGCGGTCCCGCAGCAATGCCGGCGAAGACTTATCGCAGCCCCTGCGCCATCAATGCCGCCATGCTGCGCGCCGAGCGCGCGTGGCGGGCGGAACTCGAGCGCACCACCATCGCCGATATCGGCAACGAGGTGATGTGCACTGTCGACGCCCGCGCTTTGGCGCGCGCCGCGGAATGGGCTGAGCAGAATCAGAGGCAGGCCCCACAGTCCTGATCTTTCGCTTTCATACCCAGCACCCGAGGAGATTGACCATGTTGCAAGCCCCCACCGAACGTCATCCGTGGAAGCATTTTCAAAAGCACGCCGCCAAAGAGAATGCCGCCTTGGTCGCGATGACCGACGCGGTCGAAAACAGCGGGCTGGAGCGCGACCTGATCGAACTCGTGAAAATCCGCGCGTCGCAGGTGAACGGCTGCGCCTTCTGCATCCAGATGCATACCGCCGATGCACGCAAGATGAATATTCCCGACGAGAAGATCACGTTGCTGCCGGCGTGGCGCGAAGCGCCGGTTTATTCCGACCGCGAGCGCGCGGCACTGGCATGGACCGAAGCGGTGACCTTGATCGCCAACCACCATGGCGTATCGGATGAAGTCTACAACGACGCATTGACCGTTTTTTCTGAAACCGAGCTCGCGCATCTCAACGCGGCTGTGATCATGATCAACGCCTGGAACCGTATCGCGATTTCCTATCGCTTCACGCCGCAGGTTGCGACCGCAAAGGCGGCGTGAAGGACGACTTCAATTGCTCTCGTCGTCATGTCCGGCTTTATACCGGGCATCGACGGCTTTCTTCCTTGCTTTAAAGACGCAGATAGCCGGGACAAGCCCGGCCATGACGGCGCCAAACAAACCGCATCAGTTCATTTTCTTGATGTTCGCATCCGCGATCACTTTCGACCATTTTTTCTGTTCGGCCGGAATGAACTTCGCGAACTCGGCGGGAGTGCCGGCGATGGGCTGAATACCGATCGCGTAAAGCTTGTCCTGCGTCTCTTTTTTCTCGATATAGGCCTTAACAACGCCGTTGATCTTGTCGATTACCGGCTTTGGCGTTCCTGCCTTGGTCACCAGCCCGAACCAGCCCTGGCCGGAATAGCCCGGCAAGCCAGCCTCCGCCAGCGTCGGAATGTCAGGCGCTGTTTTCACCCGCGAACTGCCGGTGAGGCCGAATGCGCGGATCTTGCCCTCCTGGATGAACTGCAGGGCGGGCGTGAGATCGACGATCATCAGCGGAATCTGGCCGGAAAGGACGTCCGTGAGCGCCGGCACGCTGCCCTTGTAAGGGACATGCTGCATCTTGGTGCCGGTCATGCTCATGAACATTTCCATAAACAAATGATGCGGCGTGCCCGCGCCGGAAGTGCCGAAACTCAACTCGCCGGGCTTGCTCTTGATGTAGGCGATGAGTTCGGGAAGCGTTTTGGCCGGCACCGACGGATTCGCCACTAGCACGAAGTAGGCCGCGCCGACGAGGCCGATCGGGGCGAGATCGTTCGGATCGTAAGAGAGCTTGTTGTAGAGCGCCGGGTTCATGGCGAGCGTCGTGCTCGATCCCATCATGATCGTATAGCCATCAGGCTCCGCCTTCGATACGGCGGCGGCGGCGATCGCCGTCGCCGCACCGGGCTTGTTCTCGATCACGAATGGCTGCTTGAGCTGCGTGCGGAGTTCTTCGGCCAGCATGCGGGCATAGATGTCCGTGCCGCCGCCCGGCGCATAGGGCACGATAAAGCTGACGGTCTTGTTGGGATAATCCGAAGCGTCCTGCGCCGGTGCGGCCCCACTCGCCACCACGGTGGCCGCCAGTACAATCGCGAAACCAGTTGCCCGGCGGCCACGCGCCATCGGATTCAATGTCATTTCGTTTCCTCCTGCTTTATTCTGGCGATTGTCCCGCGCCGAACGATTTTTGTCGAAGGATAATTTTATCGCGATACGCGATAGATGATTTGACGAAGATATCGCGATACGCGATATTGTGTCATGAAAGCGGTGGTCTTTACCAGCGCGGCATTGCGCCAATGGACGAGACTTTCACCCGAGATCAGGACGCGCATTGATAAGCGCCTGAATGAGTTCGCCGCCAGCGGCAAAGGCGATATCAAGAGATTGGAAGGTCGCAGCGGCGCGCGGCTACGCGTGGGAGATTGGCGGGTCATCTTCTTCGAAGACGATGACACTATCGTAGTTGCTGCCGTTGGCCACCGCCGGGAAATCTATGATTGAGAGCGTGTCATGAATGTCCGATTTCAGAAAACCGCGACGGGCGAAGTCGCGATCCTGTCCCGCAAGGACTATGAAGCTCTCGTAGCCAAGGCGGCAGAAGCCGACGAAAATACGGGAACGGCACGAATTGTTGCGCGCGCGCGTAAAGAGGTTGCAGCAGGTGCTCTCCTCTTTCCAAAGGAAATCGCGGACCGCTTGGCTAAAGGTGAAAATCCCGTGCGTGTCTTTCGCGAATGGCGGGGCATGACCCAACAAAAGCTCGCCCTGGAGAGCGGTATCACCCAAAGCTATCTGTCCGACATCGAGACCGGACGTCGCGGCGGCACGATGCTGCGCCTGCGCGGTATCTCCAATGCACTGAAAATTCCGCTCGACCTTCTGATTTAAGGCCCGCCCCGGCTTGCCGGTTGTACCGGGCCGCAAACGGTCCTATGTCTTGGAACGAACCGGGATCGCAGCCATGAGCGGCACCTCAATCGAAACCAAGCCAACTTCGGCCCTCGGCGCTTCGCGCCTGGCCGTTGCAGTGGTGTTAGGCATCGTGGCGGCCCTGATGATCGCCACAACCGGGCTGTGGCTGCATTATGGCACCGCCGTCTTTTACGAGATGATCGTGGCCGGTATCGCCGCCTGTCTGTGATCCCCGCCATGGCCGCTCCCTCCAATCGCGTCCTTCTGATGCTGGCTGCCTTCCTGGGCAGCCTCGCCATTGCGCTCGGTGGTATCCTGTGGCTGACGAAGGATATCCGCCCCGGCGATGGAGTTGCACAGCAGGGTGCGGTGGGCGGACCCTTCACGCTCACCGACCAGGACGGCAAGGCCATCACCAACGAGGCATTTCGCGGCAAGCCGTTCCTGATCTTCTTCGGCTTCACCCATTGTCCGGATGTCTGCCCGACGACGCTGTTCGAGATTTCCGAGATCATGCGCAAGCTCGGCAAGGACGCGGACCACACCGCCGCATTGTTTGTGAGCGTCGATCCGGAACGCGACACCCCCGAAAAATTGAAAGACTATCTGTCGAATTTCGACCCGCACCTGCGCGGCGCGACGTCGACGCCGGACGGGATCGCGGCAATCGCGAAAAGCTTTCGCGTCTATTACAAGAAGGTCCCGACGTCGGGCGACGACTACACCATGGACCATACCGCCCTCGTCTATCTGATGGACAAGGATGGCCGCTTCGTCGCGCCTTTCAACATCAAGCGCGCGCCAGAAGCTTCCGCCGAGGAACTGCGCCGCTATTTCTGAACATTAACTGGCCGTCGTCCCCGGCGCGTGAGCAAGGCTCGCGCAAGCTGGAATGACGATGGAGACGATGGAGACTTTGGCGCGCGCCTGCTATTCGTTGCAACGAATATGGATCGGGGGATTTCATGACCATTCGGCCGCGCCGCAGCGTGCTCTACATGCCGGGCGCCAATCCGCGCGCGATCGAGAAAGCGAAAACGCTGCCGGCGGACGGCGTCATCATCGACCTTGAAGACTCCGTCGCACCCGACGTCAAAGTCGGCGCGCGTGACGCCGTCGCCAAGGCGGTGAAGGCCGGCGGCTTCGGCAAGCGAGAGATATTCATCCGGGTCAACGGTCCCGACACGCCGTGGTTTCCCGAGGACATGGATGCCGCCGCGCATGCGGCCCCGCATGCGATCCTGGTGCCGAAGATTTCTTCCCCCGATCAACTTGAACTGATCGGCCAGCGGCTTCTCGACATGTTCGCCAGCCCGAAGATCCGTATCTGGGCAATGATCGAGACGCCGTTTGCGATCTTCAATGCGCCGCTGCTGGCAGCGGCCGCGCGCGACAGCGAAACACGGCTTGCAGGTTTTGTGATGGGCACCAACGATCTCGCCAAGGAGACGCGCGCGCGTCTTGTCCCCGGGCGCGCGCCGATGCTTTCCTGGCTCTCGGATTGCGTGCTGGCCGCGCATGCCTATGGCATCGATATTCTCGACGGCGTCTATAACGACATCGCCGACCCGGAAGGCTTTACGGCGGAGTGCGTGCAGGGCCGCGACCTCGGCTTTGACGGCAAGACGCTGATCCACCCCAACCAGATCGAAGCGTGCAATGCAGCGTTCTCGCCAAGCGAGGCGGAGGTCGCGCTGGCGCGCAAAACCATCGCCGCGTTCGACCTGCCGGAAAACAAGGGCAAGGGCGCGATTGCGGTCGAGGGCCGCATGGTGGAACG
>Ga0164243_10009685_pt1 | contig 13972 bp, 15 predicted proteins | sample OricompcompostOP_FD_108781 | JGI IMG/M metagenome (GOLD analysis project Ga0164243, IMG submission 108781) | Organic Plus compost microbial communities from Emeryville, California, USA - Original compost - Organic plus compost (OP) | ecosystem: Engineered > Solid waste > Mixed feedstock >... | reverse complement strand
GTCTTCTCCTCCAGCCGGTCCTGGATGATGGCGAGCGCCGAGCCGTTGGGCCGCACCGGCACATGCTTCACCAGGCTTTCGACGGTCCTGGCCGGCACGTTCTCGAATTCGTACGTCACCACGTCCACATGCGCGGCGAAGGCGGCCAGCGCCGCCTCGTCCTCATAGGCGGCGCGGGTATATTCCCCCGTCACCTGGGAGAGCGGGGTCTTGCCCTCGTCCGGGCAGTAGCCATGCACCTTGTAGCCCAGGTTATAGGCCGCCTGCGCCAGCATACGGCCCAGTTGGCCGCCGCCCAGGATGCCGATCGTGCTGCCGGGAGGGAGAAGCGGTTCCGCCATTGGCCTTACAGATCCTCCGGCGCTTCGCCCACGCTTTCGGTCTGCCTGGCGCGCCACGCCTCCAGCCTCTGGGAGAGCGCTGCATCTCCCAAGGCGACGATGGACGCGGCGAGCAGGGCTGCGTTCCTGGCGCCCGCCTCACCGATGGCGAGCGTGCCCACCGGCACGCCGCCCGGCATCTGCACGATGGAGAGCAGACTGTCGAGCCCTTTCAGATGGCGCGAGCGCACGGGCACGCCGAGCACCGGCAGGATGGTCTGCGCCGCCGTCATGCCCGGCAGGTGGGCCGCACCGCCGGCCCCCGCGATGATGACCTTGAGGCCGCGTCCCTTTGCGGACCTGGCATAGTCGTTCATGCGGTCGGGCGTGCGGTGTGCGGAGACGATCTTCACCTCATGGGGCACCTCCAACTCCTCCAGGAGGCGCGCGGCATGCGCCATCGTCTCCCAGTCGGACTGGCTGCCCATGATGATTCCAACCACTGCCTTGGCGTCCGCCATGACCTGTCCTTCCCTTCACCTGGCCGAAAACCGGCAGAAAACAACGGCCTTGCCAACCCGGCCGCCATACCGGAAAGCGGGCGATTATACGCTCCCCGCCCCATCAGGCAAGGGGCAGGCGCCAAGAGAATCCGGGCGCATAACAAAGTCTTAAGAAATCCCCATATAATGTGTATTATTGGAAGAGGTCCACAAGATAAGCGCTAGTGCACTGAATTTTAAGGCCCGAGTCGGATGAAAATAAATGACAGCCGCAAGGTGGGACCGGCCGGTCCGGTGAGGCGGGTGCGCGGAACGCCCGAGATGTCGATGCCTGGTGCCGTGCCCGAGGTCCGGCAGATCGAGGATACGATCTCCATTCTCGGCATTCCCTCCGAGGAGATGACGCCCCGCGTGCGCAGCGCCATCATGAAGCTGGTCGACGAGGTGAACCGGCTGCGCGACGAGCTCACCAAGACCCACCGGCGCATCGGCGAGCTGGCCACCCTGGCGGATGAGGATTCGCTGGTGCCCGCGGCCAACCGCCGTGCCTTCGTGCGCGAGCTGACGCGGATCATCTCCTTCTCCGAACGCTATGGCGCGCCCTGCAGCCTGGTCTATTTCGATCTCAACGACCTGAAGCAGATCAACGACCGCCATGGCCATTCGGCCGGCGACGCGGCGCTGACCTATTTTGCCGAAACCCTGATCTCGAACGTGCGCGATTCCGATCTCGTGGGCCGCATCGGCGGCGACGAGTTCGCGGTGATCCTGCTCAACACGGACGAGGAGACCGCCCACGCCAAGGCGCAGCAGATCCGCAATTTCCTGATGGAACACCCCATGGACCTGAACGGCGAAAAACTGGTCCTGCGCGCCGCCTATGGCGCCTATTCCTTCCGCCCCGGAGTGGATGCCTCCACCGCCATGGCCGAAGCCGACCGCGCCATGTACGCCGAGAAACGGCGCCTGAAGGACGCCGTGTAGGCTCCGAGCGCAACAAAAACCGTTCGCGCCGAGCTTGTCGAAGGGCGGCCGCATCCTGAGCGCCGGCCGCCCTTCGACAAGCTCAGGGCGAACGTTTGGTTATGTCAGCGCCTGCGCGGGCTCGAAACGGGCTGTGACCGTGCCGGGCCAGCCGGGGCGCCGGTAGCCGAGGAGCGGCGCCGCCACGAGGCCCTTATCGTCCAGGATGGCGGGCAGAGTGGCCCTGACGGCTCCCCGGACACCGGACCAGCCCGTCGTCTCCCTGACCGCCGCCGCGCGCTCGGCGTTCACGGCCCCGACCATGAGGCCGTCCAGCGGCACCCCGCCGGAAACGGTGATACGAAACCGCCGGTCCCACAGGAAGTCGTCCGACGGCAGGGGCATGTCCGGGCCAATGGACGCCGCCTCGCGGAACAGGCGGATGCCGGCATTGCCCTCGGGCACGATGCGGCAGCCGGCCAGCGTGCGCCCCCGGCCCAGCGTGCCGTCGGCCAGGGCGGCGACCAGCCGCTCCAGGCGCTCCAGCCGCGGCGTATAGGGATCGCCCCCCACCGTCCGCAGCAGCCGCGCGATGCTGCGCAGCCGCACCTCCTCGCTGGCCGCCATCAACGGGCCGATATCCACATGCGCGACGCCCAGCCCGTCGAGGGAGGCGCAATCCGCCAGGCAGTCGCAGATGGCGTCATCGAGCGCCCGCCGCGCCCTGAGCAGCGCACCCGCCGCCAGCGCCAGACGCTCCGCCGTCAGGCCGACCGCGTTGCCGCCGCTGACGAAGGCCGCCGCCGCCGTGCGCTCGAAGCGCGGATTGCGGTTGCTCGGGTCCTCGATCCAGCCCTGCCCCCGCTCCACCAGCAGCGCCTTCAGGCGCGTGCGGGAGACGCCGAGCAGAGGACGCAGAAGCCTGGGCATGCCCTCCACCACCTCCGGCATGCCGGCCAATCCGTCAAGCCCGCTGCCCCGCCTGAGGCGCATGATGAAGGTGGCCGCCTGGTCCTCCAGCTGGTGGGCGAGCACCAGGTGCAGCACGCCTTCGCGCCGGCACCAGCCGTTGAGCAGCCGGTAGCGGGCCTCCCTGGCGGCCGCCATGAGTCCGCTCGACGGCTTCACGCCCTCCCAGCGCAGGATGTGGTGGGGAATGCCCCGCGCCGCCATCCACCCGGCCACCTGTGTGGCTTCGGCGGCGGAGTCCGCCCGCAGTCCATGGTCGACGGTGAGCGCCGTCAGACGGCCGCCCTCGGCGGCGGCCCAGTCCGCCAGCAGCAGCGCCAGCGCCATGCTGTCCGATCCGCCGGACAGGGCGACCGCGATATGGGGTCGATCCTCAAAAGGGCCACAGCCCGCCATCAATGCCGCGAAATCCCCGGACCCGATGGGGCGCGCGCCGGCCATCGTCAGGAGCAGTTCAGGTCCTGCCGGGCCACCTTGGCGCGATTGAGCTCGATGGCCGAGGCATCGGGATATTTCTGGTTGAATTCCCTCAGAGCCGCGCAGGCGTCATCCTTCTGGTCGAGCTGGCCCAGGCTGATCCCCAGCTTCAGAAGCGCGCCGGACGCCTTGGAGCTTTCGGGATATTTGGTATAGGCGGTGAGGAAGGCCCGCGCCGCCTCGGCATAGTTCTGCTGCGCATAGAAGGCCTCGCCCAGCCAATACTGGGCATTGGGCGTCAGCTCATTGTCGGGGAACTGCAGAATGAATTCCTGGAAGCCCTGCGCGGCGCCGGGGAAGTCATCCTGCCGGAGCCTGGCCAGCGCGGCGTTGTAGAGCGCGGTCGGCTCGGCGGCCGGCAGGGGCTCGGGCTCACCGGGGGCGGTATCGCGCCCCGGCCCTGCGGGCTGTGCGCCGGCGGCACCGGCAGCCCCCGCGCCCGCGGCGCCGCCCAGGGCCGCCATGCCGCCCGCATTGGCGTTGGGCGCAGGCGCCGGCTCGGCGGTGGCCGACAGGCGGTCCAGCCGGTCGTTGAGCTGGGAGATCTGATGCTGGGTTTCCTCGATCTGGCCGGTCAGGCTGCGGATCTGGGTTTCCAGGGCGTTGAGGCGCACCTCCATGTTGGCGAGCTGATCGGGCGTCATCGCCCCGGCATCGCCCTGCGGATTGTAATCGCGCGGTGCGTCCTCGTTCTTGGAGAGATAGCGGGTGATGGAGCGCAACTGGTCTTCCAGGTCCTCGATCCGCTCGCTCATGGCGCGCATCTGTCTGTCCTGCGCCACCGCCCGGCCTGGCGTCAAACCGGCCACCGCACCGGCGATGACGGCCATCGCCAGCAGGGCACATCCCGCCATGCCGGCCATCCGCTTACCCATGTTCGCACTCCACATAGCCCTGTCTCGTCGCTCCCGTGGCTGATCCAGATTCTTCGCCGCTATTGAGGCATAATAGTGACGCCCGTCCCTCATGCCAACCGGCGTCGGCAGAGGAACGGGCGCTTTATGGGACCGGAACAGGCCGCCCGTGGAAGGCGGCCTGCCGCTCATGTCAGTCGATACTGGTGACGGCGCGGCGGTTCTGCGCCCAGGCTTCCTCGTTGGAGCCGAGGACGGCGGGACGCTCCTTGCCGTAGCTGACCGTGGTGACCCGCGACGGGCTCACACCCAGCGCCACCAGATAGTTCTTCACCGAGGTGGCGCGACGCTCGCCCAGCGCCAGGTTGTATTCACGCGTGCCGCGTTCGTCGGCATGGCCTTCGATGGTGACCGTGATGTTCGGGTACATCGCCAGCCAATCGGCCTGCTTGCGCAGGGTGGCGCGCGCTTCCGGCGTCAGGTCAAAACTGTCGAAGGCAAAGAACACACGGTCGCCCGCCCGGTATGCCAGGTCCTCGGCCGAACCGGGGGCCGGCTCGTTCTGCACGTCAACCGAAGGTTGTTCGGGCTCGGTCTGCGCCGGTGGCGGCGGCGGAGGCGTGATATTGGATTCAGATTCCTTACTGGAACAGGCAGCAAGAGCAATAAGGCCCAGGAGGGCAAACAATTTCAAAAATGTGGAAACTCGCAGCATCGACTAGGACTCCGCTTTATAATTGGTGTTTGAGCGTACACGAATAAAGTTGATGGGTAATGAACGCGTTTTTTGATGATATCCCTTTGCAACCTGACCGCCAGAGGCGGATGACACAGCGACCCCGTTTCGACACTTCTGTCTCAAACAGCTCAAGCGGATCCGGGCCGGTTCAAGAACAACTGCCACAATCTGCTATTCTGCCATTGATGATTGCACTATAGAGGTTTTTTTTATTGTATCAAGGGCGACCATGCCGGGTCGGAGGCATCCAGAGGGGTGTTGACCGGGCGTTCGTTGTAGCCGGTGATGTCCACGGACCAGAGTTTGGTCCCGCCGCCACCCCCTCCATTGGTAAAGGGTTGCTGCCTAAAGAACATCAGAACACGGCCGTTCGGCGCCCAGGTGGGGGCCTCGTCCAGGAAGCTGGTGGTCAGGATGCGTTCGCCGCTGCCGTCCGGCCGCATGACGCCGATATGGAACTGCCCGCCATCCATCTTGGTGAAGGCGATATAGTCGCCGCGCGGTGACCAGACCGGCGTGGCATAGCGCCCGCCGCCGAAGCTGATGCGCTTCACGTCCTTGCCGCTCCTGTCCATCACGTAGAGCTGCTGGCTTCCGCCCCGGTCGGAGTTGAAGACCACCTGGCTCTCGTCCGGCGAGAAGCTGGGAGAGGTGTCGATGGCCGGGTTGTCGGTGAGCCTCGTCAGGGCGCGGGTGCGCAGGTCCATGACATAGATGTCGGAATTGCCGTCCTTGGCCATGCTCATGATGACCTTGTTGCCGTCGGGCGAGAAGCGCGGCGCGAAGGTCATGCCCGGGAAATCGCCCAGCAGCTCGCGGCGTCCCGTGTCGATGTTCAGCAGATAGACCTGGGGCTTGTTGTCATAATAGGCGAGATAGGTGACCTCCTGCTGCGAGGGGGAGAAGCGCGGGGTCAGCACCAGCGTATTGGCGTCGGTGAGGAAGCGGTGGTTGAAGCCGTCCTGGTCCATGATGGCCAGGCGCTTGACCGGCTTGGCCTTGGAGCCGCTCTCCGCCACATAGACGATGCGCGTGTTGAAATACCCGTCCTCGCCGGTGAGCCGCTTGTACACCTCGTCGGCGATCATGTGGGAGACCTGCCGCCAGTTGCCGGTGGTCGTGCGGTAGCGCCGGCCGACGAGCTGCTGCTGGCCGAACACGTCCCACAGGCGGAACTGGATGAGCAGCCGGCCGTCGGATTCCACGTCCACCTGGCCGATGACCAGGGCGCTGGAGCCGATGGCGCGCCAGTCCGCGAACTGGGGCTGCAGCGTGATGGCGGGCGCCACGGGCTGCAGGAAGGATCTCTTGGGCAGGGCGCGGAAGAGGCCGGACCGTTCCAGATCCGCATTGACGACACCCGCGATGTCCTGGCCGATTCGAGCCAGCTCCACCTGCCCTTGCCGTGCATCCTCGCCGGGATGGAAATCCGGGATGGCGATGGGCATCGGCTCCACATTGCCGCGGGTGATATCCACCTCCAGCGCGGCGAACGCACGGGCGGACAGGCCCGTGACCAACAGGGCGCTGAAAAGGAACAGGACAATCGGCTTCATTCGTTTCATAGATACTCGTCTCTCTTGGCCCCCAGGGGCCGATACTAGGTAAGAGATCAGTTCACGTCCAGCATCTGGCTGGGGTCGAAGTTCTGGATGACCTCCCGCCAGTCGTTATAGCGGTCCCGCGGGAGGTCCAGCGGGGTACATTTGTACACCGCATTGACGGCGGCGCGCGCCGCCACGTCGAACTGCGCGCCGTCGGGGTCGTTGTAGCGCTCCTTGTTCATCACCTCGGGCGCGCCGATGAGCGAGCCGTCCTGCCGCAACAGAATGCGCACACGGACGATAAGGTTCTGCGCGTTCTTCACACCGGCCGGTATGTCCCAGCAATGATAGATCTGACTCTGGATCATCGCCTTGAGTGTGGCCAGCTGTTGCTGCGTGGGCGCGCTGCGCTGGCCAAGGTTCTCCGCCAGCTTCTCCAGGTCGAGCTTCTTCTCCTGCGGCTCTGGCTGGGGTTCGGGCTTCTCGCTCTTGTCCAGAAGTGCTGCGATGCGGCTGGTATCAAAGCGCGACGGCGGCTCGGGCTTGTGGCGCGGCCGGATATCGGCCGTGGGCCGGGGCACCGGCTCGGGCATCGGCTCCACCTTCGGCTTGGGTTTCGGCTCGGGCTTGACCTCCTCCAGCGGCGGCACGGCATCGGCCTTCTCGGCCGGCGGCGGCGGAGGCGGCGGCGCGGGCTTGGGCTCGGGCGGCGGTGGGGGCTCCTTCTCGGGCTCCGGTTCGGGCTTGGGCGCCTCGGGCTTTTCCTCGGGCTTGGGGGTCGTCACCTCGGCGAGCTCGGCCTCGGGCACGATCTCCACGGGGATGACCTCCACCTTCGGCGGCTCCGTCTCGAAGAACGGCAGGCCGAAGAAGGCAAAGGCCAGTATGGCCCCGTGCAGCAGTACCGAAAGGATGAATCCCCGTCTCAAGGCGACGCGACTCCTACTTCTTCTTCAAGGGCGCCGTGACCAGGGCCACATGGCTGAAGCCGGCGCCGTTGAGAGCGCCCATCACCTGCATCACCTGGCCGTAGGCCACGGTCTGGTCGGCGCGCACATAGATGCGCACCTCCTTGTTGTTCTCGGCAATGGCCTGAATGCGGGCGATGAGCGCGCCCTCGGGCAGCTCCGTTTCCTGCAGGAAGAGCTTGCCGCTGGCATCGATGGTCACCGCCAGCGGCTTGTCGTCCTGCGGCAGCGTCTTGGCGCCGGTCTGGGGCAGGTCCACCGGCACGCCGACCACCAGCAGCGGCGCCGTCACCATGAAGATGATCAAGAGCACCAGCATCACGTCCACGAACGGCGTGATGTTGATTTCCGCCATGGGCTGCCGCTTGGTGCCCCTGGCTCTCGGCGGCTGTATGGTGGCGGCCATGTCAGCTCTCCCCTTCTTCCAGCCGGCGGGACAGGATGGCGGTGAACTCGTCCACGAAGCCTTCCAGCCGGTTGGTATAGCGGTTCATGTCGGCGGAGAGCTTGTTGTAGGCGATGACCGCCGGGATGGCGGCGATGAGCCCCATGGCCGTGGCGAACAGGGCCTCGGCGATGGGCCCGGCCACCACGGTGAGGCTGGTGTTGGAGGTGGCGGCGATGGAGCGGAAGCTGTTGAGGATGCCCCATACCGTGCCAAAGAGGCCGATGAACACCGCCGTGGAGCCCACCGTCGCCAGGAAGCCCAGATATTTCTCCAGCCGTTCCAGCTCCCGGTTCATGGTGACACGCATCACCTTGTTGATGCGCTCGGTGATGCCGGCACCGCGCGGCGCCCGGGGGGTCTTGCCCTCGAAGGAGCGTTCCCATTCCAGCATGGCGCTGTTGAAAAGCGCCGCCATGGGATGGTCGGCCCGGCCGCGGATACGGTCATAAAGGTCTTCCAGCGATCCGCCGGACCAGAAGGCGGCCTCGAACCGGTCCGCCTGGTCGTCCAGCTTGCGGTAGCGCCACAGCTTGTCGAAAATGATCACCCAGGACCAGATGGACGCGAGCAGGAGCACAAGCATGACGGCCTGAACCACCGGATCGGCATGAGCGATAAGCGCGAGCACCGAAAAGTCCGTCGAGGCGCCCCCCAAACTGCTGACTGCTACTTCTTCTTCCATGTGTCCTGCTCTTTATCCGTTGATGGTCTGTTGCAATACTTCCTTCATCTCGCCGGGCAGCGGCCGCGGACGGCCGTTACGGTCCACGCAACCGACATAGATCATGCCGCTGGCGATCTCCTCGCCGTCCCTCAAGAGCCGCTGGTCGAAATCGATGGAGGCGCCGCCCAGACGCGCCACCCGCGTCTGGGCCACCAGCACATCGTCCAGCCTGGCCGGCGCCACATAGCGTACATCGGCCCGGCGCACCACGAAGGCGCGCCAGCTCTCGTCCCGGCGGCTCATGAGCGTGTGCAGCCCGAAGCCCAGCGAGGCCAGGAGCTGCGTGCGCGAGCGCTCGAAATAGTTCAGATACCTGGCGTGGTAGACCACGCCGCCCGCATCCGTGTCTTCCACATAGATGCGCAGGGTCGAGCGGTGAACGCCGCCATCGACAATGCCGAGGGACGGTTCGGCCAGCGCGGGATGCCCTGCCTTAACATCCATCATCGTCCTCCGGCAAGAGTGTGATCTGCGCATCGTCGCCCCTGGGGCGCGGAGCCGCCAGGCCCAGATGACGGAATCCGGCATCGGTGAGCATGCGCCCCCGGCTGGTGCGCATGAGCAGCGATTTCTGGATCAGATAGGGTTCGATCATTTCCTCTATGGCATCCCTCGGCTCCGACAGGGCGGCCACCAGAGTTTCGATGCCAACGGGCCCGCCCCCGAAATCCTGCCCGATGCAGGTCAGGTAACGCCGATCCATCGCGTCCAGCCCCAAATCGTCTACATCCAGGCGGTTGAGCGCGGCATCCGCCGCCGCCTTGTCGAGGGGAGAATGACCGGCAATTGCGGCGAAATCACGAACACGCCGGAGCAATCTCCCGGCCACCCGTGGCGTGCCGCGCGCCCGGCGGGCGATCTCGCCGGCGCCGTCCCGCGTCATCTCCACACCGAGCACCCGCGCACCCCGGAGCACGATCTTCTCCAGATCCTCCACGCTGTAGAACTCCAGCCGCACGGGGATGCCGAAGCGGTCCCTCAATGGCGTGGTCAGCAGCCCCGAGCGCGTGGTGGCGCCAATGAGCGTGAAAGGCGGCAGGTCGATCTTGACCGAGCGGGCGGCCGGCCCCTCGCCGATGATGAGGTCGAGCTGGAAATCCTCCATGGCCGGGTAGAGCACTTCCTCCACCGCCGGGTTGAGGCGGTGAATCTCGTCGATGAACAATATGTCATGCGGCTGCAGGTTGGTGAGCTGCGCCGCCAGGTCCCCCGCCTTGGCGATGACCGGGCCCGAAGTGGAGCGGAAATTCACCCCCAGCTCGCGCGCCATGATGCGCGCCAGCGTGGTCTTGCCCAGCCCCGGCGGGCCGAAGAAGAGCGTATGGTCCAGGCAGTCGCCGCGCGCCTTGGCGGCGTCGATGAAGACACGCAGATTCTCCCGCGCCTGCGGCTGGCCGACGAAATCCTCCAGGGTGGCGGGACGCAGGCCGGCATCCGGATCGTCCGCCTGGGCCTCCAGGCCCACCAGCCGTTCTCCGTCCATGGATTCGAACCCGCTCATCGGGCACCCTCTTCGAAAATCGTCATTGCGAGGAGGCGCAGCCGACGCGGCAATCCAGTGAAGTCCTTACCGCCGCAAGAAAACTGGATTGCCGCGCTCCCGGTGGTCGCTCGCAATGACGGCCGACTGTCCGGCTGCATTCTCTTCACCGCACCATTCCCTGCGGCATGAGGCTCTTCAGCGTGTCGCGGATCACCACGTCCAGCGGCGCGTCGGGCCCGCTGGCGGCGATGACCGCATTCACCTTCGGCAATACATCAGCCTCCCTGTAGCCGAGATGAACAAGGGCCGATACGGCATCCCGCAAGACACCCGGCGCGGCGGGCGCGCCATTGACCGCAACGCCGGCCGGCGCCAGGGACAGCCTGGCCACCTTGTCCTTCAGCTCGTTGATGATGCGCTCGGCCAGCCGGCCGCCCACGCCGGAGGCGCGGCTGATGGATTTCTTGTCCCCCGTGGCGATGGCCTGCGCCACCTCGTCCGGCGACAGGACGGAGAGCACGGCGAGCGCCATGCGCGCCCCCACGCCCTGCACGCTCTGCAGCCGCTCGAACCAGTCCTTCTCCAGATGGCTGCCGAAGCCGTAGAGGTGGATATGATCCTCCCGCACATGGGTGGCGATGAGCAGCGTGGCCGAACCGCCGGAGGGCGGCAGCGCATCCAGCGTCCTGGCCGAGCAGAACACCTCATAGCCCACGCCCCCGACATCGATGAGCGCATGGCTTTCCTCGACCGTATCCACGATGCCTTTGAGCTTGCCGATCATGCGGGCCATCCTGTCGAGGTCATCGCTGCGATGCGGTTCTGCGTGGTGGCATGGTGGGCATGGCAGATGGCCGCCGCCAGGGCGTCCGCCGCATCCGCCCCGTCGATCATGATGCCGGGCAGCAGCACCGATACCATGGCGTGGATCTGTTCCTTGGCCGCGTGGCCCGCGCCCACCACGCTCTTCTTGATGGCGTTGGGCGCATATTCGGCGACCGGCAGCCCCGAGCGCGCGGCGGCGAGCATCACCACCCCCCTCACCTGCCCCAGCTTCAGCGTGGAATTGGGGTTCTTGTTGACGAAGGTTTCCTCGATGGCGGCGGCGGCGGGCCGGTATTGCGCAATCACCGCCATCAGCCCCTCGTGAATCTGCTTCAGCCGCTCGGCCAGGGGGTCGTCCGCCCGGCTGGTCACCGTGCCGTTGGCGACGTGGCGGCAATGATTGTCGGTCACGTCAATGATGCCCCAGCCGGTGCGCCGGAGCCCCGGGTCCAGACCCAGAAGTCTCTGGGTGCCGCTCATGATGCCGGGGCGCGATCGATCATGCGCTCAGTTTCTCCATGATCTCGTCGGAGATGTCGAAATTGGCGTAGACGTTCTGCACGTCGTCATTGTCGTCCAGTGCGTTGATGAGCTTGAAGAGCGTCTGCGCGTCTTCCTCGCTCACTTCCACATAGGTCTGCGGCCGCCAGGCCAGGCGGGCACTCTCGGCTTCGCCCAGCGCCTTTTCCAGAGCCGCCGTCACCTCGTTGAAATCGTCCGCCGCGCAATAAATCTCGTGGCCGTCCGCCGTGGTCTGCACATCCTCGGCGCCGGCCTCCATGGCGGCTTCGAGCACCTCCTCCTCGCTGCCGACCGAGAGCGGATAGGTGATCTTGCCCACGCGGTCGAAGAGATAGGCCACGCTGCCCGCATCGCCCATGTTGCCGCCGTTCTTGGAGAAGGCGGAACGCACTTCGCTCGCCGTGCGGTTGCGGTTGTCGGTCAGCCCATCGACGAGGATGGAGACGCCGCCCGGACCGAAGCCCTCATAGCGCACTTCCTCGTAATTGGCGCTGTCGCCGCCCGACGCCTTGGCGATGGCGCGCTCGATATTGTCCTTGGGCATGTTCTGCGCGCGGGCGTTGAGGATCGCCGTGCGCAGCGCCGCATTGTAGGCGGGGTCGTCGCCATTGCGCGCCGCGACGGTGATTTCGCGCGCCAGCTTGGCGAAAGCCTGGGCGCGCTTCTTGTCCTGGGCGCCCTTGCGGTACATGATGTTCTTGAATTGGGAATGACCGGCCATGGCTCTTCCAATGCCTCCTCGAAGCCTCTGATCTGATGCTCTAATAGCGCTCGCCGCGAGCGTTGGCAACAGGCCCGGACTGACGCTTTCCAGTCTGCCACGCGCGAGTCGCCGATATCAACAGCTAGTATCCGTATTTCACAAAATCGGCATATCTGGATGTGAGGCGGCTCCCACGCCCGTCCCATGAAACTGACAGACGTCATTCCCGCGAAAGCGGGAATCCCGATCCGGCGCGAGATTCCCGCTTTCGCGGGAATGACGATCATGGCGCAGGATCGAGGGCGCAGCCCGAGTAGGCGCGACCGCGCCGCCGAGCCTTTGCGAGGAAGCCAAGGGGCACGGATGTGCCCCGCCCGGCGATTGAGGGACAGATAAAAAGCGGACTTTAGCCCGGCCACTGCTCCTTCAACCGCCCGCCCAGCCTCAGCGGCGATACCGCCACCGCCTTGCCGTCATTGCCCGTCTCCACGAACACGCCGCACAGGGTGGCCGGGCCCATGGCGGGGGAGAAGCGGCCGCCGGATATCTTGCGGGTGAAGCGGCGGATGGGTTCGTCCTTTTCCATGCCGATCACCGAATTATAGTCGCCGCACATGCCGGCGTCGGTCTGATAGGCGGTGCCGCCGTCGAAAATCTGCGCGTCGGCCGTGGGCACATGGCTGTGCGTGCCCACCACCAGCGAGGCTCGTCCGTCACAGAAATGGCCCATGGCCATCTTCTCCGACGTGGCCTCGCCATGCATGTCCACGAGGATGAAATCCGCCGCCCCGCCGAGGGGATGCCGGGCGAGAACCTGGTTCACGGCGGCAAAGGGGTCATCCAGCGGGTCCATGAAGATGCGGCCCATGACATTGATGACCAGAACTCGTCTGCCCTTGGTGGTTTGATAAAGGTTCGCCCCCTTGCCGGGCGCCCCGGCGGGGTAGTTCAGGGGGCGCAGCAGTTTCGGGTCGCTGTCGATATAGGATGCGGTCTCCGGCTGGTCCCAGGCGTGGTTGCCGGTGGTGATGACGTCCACCCCCGCCTCATAGAGGGCGGCGCAAATCTTGCCCGTGATGCCGAAGCCGCCCGCCGCGTTCTCGCCGTTGACCGCCACGAAATCGAGCTTCAGCTTCTGCCGCACCTCGGGGAGCGTCTCCAGCACCAGGTCGCGCCCCGCCCGGCCCACGATATCCCCCAGGAACAGGACCCTCATGCGCCCTGCTCCACCGCATGTTCCTGCGACGGCAGGCCGAAGCGCATGCAGCCCTCTTCCGTCACCACCAGGTCCAGCCGCTCGTCCCAGCGCTCGTGGGGCACGGCCTCCACCTGCTGGCAGGCCCGCGCCACGCCGATGAGGAGCGGCTTGTGATGATGCTTGGTCAGATGCTCGATGGAACGGTCGTAGAACCCGCCGCCATATCCCAGGCGATAGCCCCGCGCGTCGAACGCCACCAGCGGCACCAGCATGGCATGGGGGATGAGATGCTCGTCGGATTTGGGCACGGGGATGCCCCAGATGCGCGCCTCCATCTCCATGCCGGTGTGCCAGGGGCGGAAGACGAGCGGCTTGCCCTTGGCCATCACCTCCGGCAGGCCGATCCGGAACCCGCGCCGCTCCAGGAGCCGCATGACAGGCCGCACATCGGCCTCGCCGTCCATGGGCCAGTACGCCGAGATATTGGTGTACTTCTGATGGTCCAGAAGCGGCAGCACGCTCCGCTCGAACTGCCGGAGCAGGCCCGCGCCATCATCCGGCCCCGCTGCATTGCGCCGCGCGATCACCTCGGCACGCAGCGTCTTCTTGTCATGCATGGCATCCATAGGGCTGTTGTTGATGAGGGGCGGCGCAAAGTCAAGGTATGTCGGCCTTGCCGCGTTCAACCGGGTCATTGCGAAGGAGCGAAGCGACTGCGGCAATCCAGTCAAT
>Ga0164243_10009684_pt1 | contig 13973 bp, 11 predicted proteins | sample OricompcompostOP_FD_108781 | JGI IMG/M metagenome (GOLD analysis project Ga0164243, IMG submission 108781) | Organic Plus compost microbial communities from Emeryville, California, USA - Original compost - Organic plus compost (OP) | ecosystem: Engineered > Solid waste > Mixed feedstock >... | reverse complement strand
CACCGTGAAGACCGCGGTCCGCATGCTCGATAACGTCATCGACATCAACTACTACTCGGTGCCGCAGGCGAAGAACTCCAACCTCAAGCACCGTCCGGTGGGCCTGGGTCTGATGGGCTTCCAGGATGCGCTCTACGTGCAGAAGATCCCCTACGCTTCCGAAGCCGCCGTGGAGTTCGCCGATCGCTCGATGGAGCTCATCAGCTACTACGCCATCGAAGCCTCCAGCATGCTGGCCGAAGAGCGCGGCACCTACGAAACCTACAAGGGTTCGCTGTGGGATCGCGGCATCCTGCCGATCGACTCGCTGGAACTGTTGCGTGAAGAACGTGGTGCGCAATACCTCGACATCGACACCTCGCGCACGCTCGACTGGGATTCGCTGCGCGCCCGCGTGCAGAAGCACGGCATGCGCAACTCCAACGTGATGGCGATCGCCCCCACCGCCACCATCGCCAACATCACCGGCGTATCGCAGAGCATCGAGCCCACGTACCAGAACCTGTACGTGAAATCGAACCTCTCCGGTGAATTCACGGTGGTGAACCCCTACCTGATCCGCGATCTGAAGGAGCGCGGCCTGTGGGATGCGGTGATGCTCAACGACCTCAAGTACTACGAGGGCAGCGTGCAGAAGATCGATCGCATTCCGGCCGACCTCAAGGTGCTCTACTCCACCGCGTTCGAGATCAACCCGCGCTGGTTGGTCGACGCCGCCAGCCGTCGCCAGAAATGGATCGACCAGGCGCAGTCGCTCAACCTGTACATCGCCGAAGCCAACGGTAAGAAGCTCGACATCACCTACCGCATGGCCTGGCTGCGCGGTCTGAAGACCACCTACTACCTGCGCGCGCTGGCCGCTACCAGCGCCGAGAAGAGCACGGTGGCCACCGGCACGCTGAACAAGGTGTCCGCCACCATCGATGAAGCCATGGCCGTCGGCCCCGCCGAAGTACCCAAGGCCTGCTCCATCGACAACCCGGACTGCGAGGCCTGCCAATAAATCGGCGGCCTGTAGCGGTGCCGGCTGCTCACAGGAGAAGTCAGAGCAGTCGGCGCCGCCGCAGACCAAGAAGTACAGAATGATTCGAGACAAGAACGCAGAGTGAAGAAAGATACGAAAGAGGAAAAAGCCATGCTCAGCTGGGACGATTTCTACAGCGACGACACGCCGGCCAGCACCAACGCTGCTGCCAACGCCGCCGCTCGCGCCAAGCTCGAGGAGACGCCCGTTGCGGCTCCCGTACAAGCAGCCGCCCCTGCCGCTGCCCCGGTTGCGCCTGCCGCACCGGTAGCCGCTGCAGCATCTGCGCCTGCTCCCGCCCCGGCTGCCACTGCAGTGGCGCGTGAGATCGAACCGGCCGACGCCCCCGCGCCGCGTTTCGTACCTCCTGCCGCACCGGTGTCCAATGATCCGGTGGCGCAGGCCAAGGCCGCCGTCGACGCACTCGATCCGAGCGAAGGCCTCGCCGAACTCGAAGGCTCGGCCGAACGCGTCACCGTCGATCAGAAGCGCATGATCAACTGCCGCGCCGACCTCAACCAGCTCGTGCCCTTCAAGTACGAATGGGCCTGGCAGAAATATCTCGACGGCTGCGCCAACCACTGGATGCCGCAAGAGATCAACATGAACGCCGACGTCGCGCTGTGGAAGAACCCCGAAGGTCTCACCGCCGACGAACGTCTCATCGTCAAGCGCAGCCTCGGCTTCTTCTCCACCGCCGACTCGCTCGTGGCCAACAACCTCGTGCTGGCGATCTATCGTCTGATCACCAACCCCGAGTGCCGTCAGTACATCCTGCGCCAGGCCTTCGAAGAAGCCATCCACACGCACGCCTATCAGTACTGCATCGAATCGCTCGGCATGGATGAAGGCGAGATCTTCAACATGTATCACGAGGTGCCGAGCGTGGCGAAGAAAGCCAGCTGGGGCCTCAAATACACGCGTCAGCTCTCCGATCCGAACTTCAAGACCGGCACCGTCGAAACTGACCAGCAGCTGCTCAAGAACCTCATCGCGTTCTACTGCTGCATGGAAGGCATCTTCTTCTACTGCGGCTTCACCCAGATCCTGTCGATGGGCCGCCGCAACAAGATGACCGGCACCTCCGAGCAGTTCCAGTACATCCTGCGCGACGAGTCGATGCACCTGAACTTCGGCATCGACATGATCAACCAGATCAAGCTCGAGAACCCGCACCTGTGGAACGACGAAATGAAACAGGCTGCGACGCAGATGATCCTGGAAGCCACGCAGCTCGAAATCGACTACGCCCGCGACACCATGCCGCGCGGTGTGCTCGGCATGAACGCCGTGATGATGGAAGAGTATCTGCAGTTCATCGCCAACCGCCGTCTCGTGCAGATCGGCCTGAAGGAACAGTTCCCCGGCGCGCAGAACCCCTTCCCATGGATGAGCGAGATCATGGACCTGCGCAAGGAGAAGAACTTCTTCGAGACGCGCGTGATCGAGTATCAGACGGGCGGCGCCCTGAGCTGGGATTGATCAACAAAAGGCCGGCTCACTGCCGGCCTTTTTCGATGCTAACGAACATTAGTACGCACCACGCAACGCAGTAGACAGCAGTACCACCACTCACTGCAGAGGAACGCCTACATGGCAACCGATAAAACCGAATTCGAAGAAAACGCCGAGCAGGCGCTGATGACGCTCGAACAACTGAGCCAGACGCTGGAGGTCATGACCTGCGTCGTCGACCGTCTGAAGAACCACCTCACCCGTCAGCTCTCGCTGAACGCCGAACTGTTTCAGGACGATGCCGAGAAGGTGCGCCAGGCGGAGGAAGCCGAGCGCGTCGAAGCGGCGCGGCAGTTACACGAGGAGAGTCTCGTGGTGGAGATTACGCAGAGGGAGATGGAGGATGGGGTGGCGCCTTCGAAGAAGGTGGTGCATTGAGCCCTTGAAAAAGCTCTAGGTGAATATCTGTGTACGATGGCAGAGGTATCGCTAACTTAATTTTGGACCACTGTGATGAACGTGGATTGGAGCTAACCAACCTAAAAATCCAGAAAATTCTTTACTTCTGCCACGCTTGGTTCCTTGTTTCTCGCGCGACACCGTTAATAAAGCAAAATTTCGAAGCATGGGAATACGGACCGGTACTTCCATACCTGTACAGAGAATTGAGCCATTACAAGAACCAACCAATTAAAGGAAGGATCAAGGGCTACAACCCAGCAACGAATAAGATTGAGCAGATTTATCCGGACATCACTAATGATCACAAAGAGTCCTTGCGAGCAGTAGCAGAAATATACGCGCGATACTCAACGAGCCAATTAATAGAAATGAGCCATGTAGCAAATGGCCCCTGGTGGAACACGTGGAACCACACAGGGCAACTCAACCCTGGAATGAGAATTAGCAACGAAGAAATACTGAAGTTCTATACCGTGTACAGACCAAGCTTTACTCACTGAGGACAGCCCCTGATGAGCACACTAAAAGTTCCAAGCCTTCAGCATCTAGCAAGAATCTGGAGGCCTACTCCAGAAGGGGTAGAGAAAGAACTATTACGTCTCGCCAGGAACAAGCCGTTGTTCAGCTACGAAATACTGAAAAACGTACCTTTTGATTTCCTTTATTTCAAAGTACCTAAAGAACAAGTCGCGCGTGGGATAGAACGGAAAGAACGACGTCTCTCCATCAGAAACAACCTTTTAGACATAGTGGCGCTGCTTCACTCCCATTGCAGTAGCATTACCCCAGAGTTCGTTCTCCCTGTTGGCCTCCAGTATTACTCTCTCGCAAGAAATCTGAGAATCCCTTTCTCTCCCACCCTGATGTATCGCGAGAACGGGCAAACATTCTTTCCCTGGTTCATATACTGGCGGGACAACCCCCTCACTATGGAGCAATTTTCCCTCTTCGTAACGTTAGTGGAGGAAATGCTCCGTCAAGACCCCGCGCTCGAGGGGGCCAAACTCCAAATAGTGGATATAAGTGCCCCTAGCAAGAAAGATCCCCGCAAGCTTGAAGTCCTGGATACCGAATCGCTGCCAAGGCTCTCTGATTCCGAGAAGCGTGAAAAGCTGGCCATCTTCGTCGAGGGATTTGAAAGAGCTCAAACTACGCTGCTTAGCGAAGTACATGAGGAGGAGATGAATCAAACTATCTCCTCATCGAACACAGCTCAGCTTCCACTTTTCCAGAATTCAGACCTTTAATCATCCAAAGAAAGCATTCATCACAGCCTGACTAGAGACTCCCCGACTCATTCGAAATGTAGCTCGAGATATAGACTGCTTGATGACATAGACTGTCGCCAGAATTGGCGCCATTTAACCGAAAGGAGCAATGCGCCCCTCTCGAGACGACCTCTTCCTAACATCCAATCAAACACACTAGCCAAGCAAGACAGCAAAGAAAACGAACGAGCCGAGAAAATATCAACTCGACATACGTAACCTTAAATCCTTAGCAATTCTTAGCAACCACAGCAAGAACCTTCCTTGGCGCACAAACCTACACCAAAAAACACCATGAATTACGCGTTCAAATTTTGCCTCACAATAAATTCGTTACTTTTTTCTCTCGTAGTGTTCTTAGTAAACCAAGGGATCACGCTTAACGACTTTATTGAGCGCCTACCTGAGATACCGAAATTCGCCTCATATGCCGCGTATGCCTTGGCCATTTTCTGCCTTAACATAGGCTCTCTTTGGCTAACAAATTTCTTAGGAAAAGACACCCTGTCAAACCAGGACCTGATGGGACACCCACCTCCCGGAGGTCCCACCAACTTCTCCTCGCGAAGCTCCTTCTCTCCGCCACTCACAACCAGACCTTGAAAAATCGCAGACACACCAAACCCTGCCCACCTCGTGGACAGTCTTCGGTGATGCAGGGTTTACGCTACTTCACGTAGCGCACGGCGTCCGAGGGTTTCCAGCTTCTCCAATCCATCCAGCAGGGTGTTGGATTCTTTCTCGATCTCTTTGCTCAGCAGATTCCATTGCTGTGCACTTAGACCAAGCACACTCAGCAACTTCGGAGTCTCTTCACTGATGAAGCCTCGCTTGCGTGAATGCTTGGCACGTCCATACCAATCCACCAGCTCCAGATAGTCGCGGTAGCGGAAAGGTATCGTTGCCTTCGTCTGCTTCTGTCTTTCGACTTCAGCGAAGGGCATCAAACGCGGCTTGGGTTCTTTGGCTGTTTCGCGCCTGGCGCGCCGAATCCGATCTTGGATGGAAGTGAAATCAGAGCTCGGAAGATCCTTGGCGATGCCTGCTCTCACGGGATTGAGATCGACATATGCCATGCAGGCCAGTAACGCGGTTTCATCCTTGAGCGCTTGTGACTTGAAGCGCCCTTCCCAGAAGCGTCCTGTACAACCGTCTTCCTTGTTGGCTCGTAGCGCGATCACATAGTTCAGACAGGCCATGAAATGGCTCAGGTTACAAAGACGTGCTCGCCACTCATTGACCAACAGCTTGAGCTCCTTGTGCTCATAGCTGGCGAGCTCTTCTTCATTCAGATAACGCTGTAATAGCTCTGGACCTCGATAGAGGCGTCCCCAGCGCCGGCACACTTCGTCATCACTCCAGCCATCGGCGCGAGCTTTGTCGATGTGTAGCAGCAGATGATAGTGGTTGCTCATCACCGCATAGGCAGCGATATTCACTGCGAACACTTCAGCGAGGAATTTGATGCGAGCAACCAACCAGGCCTTGCGGTGATCGAAGCTGCGTCCGCGCTCATCCCTGCCCATCAGGAATGCACGACGTACGCAGCGACTGATGCAGTGGTAGTAAGGCGTCGTGTCGAGTGACACGAGCTGTGAGCGTGGGCGAGTCATTCTCGAGGCAGTCCGTTGCGCGAGATGAGCTCAGTCTAGATTCCCTTCTGCAAGCTCGCCACTTTGGGTGGGTGTCCCCAGCTCTCCGCTTCGGGTGGGTGTCCCCGGCTCTCCGCTTCGGGTGGGTGTCCCCGGCTCTTAGATTGGGTGGGTGTCCCCGGCTCTTAGAACACCTTCTCCAGCAGAATGCCTATCGATGTACAGGTATCACATACCGGAAAAACCACCCCGGATGTATCGGAAAAGAACTCCAGTTTCAGTTGGTCGAGATCTCTGCGGTCGCTGTCACCGATTCGATAGAACATCCAGTTGGCTCGATTTCCCATGTACGAATACCTGAGGGTATTGCCGCTCTGCTCAACGCCTGGAAGCGCAATGAGAAGCACCTGATTGCCCTTCTCCTGCACCACGAAGAATTGAGTCGGATTGTGCTTCGCGCGCCAGACTCCGCTGTAACTCGTTCCTGCATCGGCGGCGAAGCCGAGGGCAGGCACCAGAAAGAGCAGTGCAGCAAGGAACTTTTTCATGATCACTCCTGTTGGGATAAGACTGATTAGTTTTACGAATCACAGCGTGGCTGCTGGCAAGCAACAACCGAGTCTGCTCGGCGCATCGATGGGACACTCACACGGGAAAAAATTCAAGACCTTTGCCTTAGCAGATTAATCTCCTCGAACATCGTGCACTCTTTAGGAAACTTTAGATGTGTGTTCTCGCTTCTTGCGGGCTACGAAGTCAGCTTTGAATCCTCGAAACCCGCACTTCCATTTATTGTTCTTGTAGAGACATCCGCCAGTGTGGACCCAATCGACCCGCGAGCTGCCGGCATCCTGTGCAGGGCGCAGTGCGCAGAGCGGGACACCCACCTCAACAAGACACCTCATGAGAAGCGTAGTGCCAACAGCACCAAGTGACAGTGGCCTCTGACCCATACACCTGCACACCTTCCCTCTACAGCCGCCAGTTATTCCGAAGTGAGCGTCCCCTGCCTTTCCCTCTCTTACACAGCGAGGTGAGTGTCCCCTCTTTTCATACACAGTGGGGTGGCTGTCCCCTCCTTTCCCTCCTCCTTTCCCTAGGGTGACCGTCCCCTCTTTCCCCACAATTATTGAGAACCCCTGTTCCACATTCGTCTTGTTATGCCACTCGATCCATTGCTAGCATCCAAAGCCGGCCGGCAGAGTAGTGCTGTCCCACTGACCGACCCACGAAAACAACAAGTCCAACAATAGACATGGAAGAGGGGGTAGCACTGTGTCAGCGTCCAAAACCGCTGTATCGCATCGTCGTCGTAGGTTCTTCGTTTCAACTCTCTCCGCGGCCATAGCAGCCGTTCTCGCAGGTCCCGGGCAAGCCCAAGCCCAGCAGCAAGAAGCCATCGAAGAAGTCTCCGTCACTGGCTCCCGCATCAGACAACTCTCCACCTTCGACACACCAGTACCAGTCACCACCATGACACCGGTGGAGCTGTTCAACTTCGAACCTGGCAACAACATCGCCCGTCAGCTGGGTGCCCTGCCGCAGTTCTTTGGCAACGTTTCGGTCCAGAACGTAGGCGTTGGCCTCGTGTCCACCTCCGGCACGTCGTCGCTGAACCTGCGCAGCCTCGGTGGTAACCGCACGCTGGTACTGCTCGACGGCATTCGTGTGGTGCCCGCGGCGAAGGACGGCCTCGTCAACGTCGACGCCTTCCCCACCGCACTGATGCGCAGCGTCGACGTCGTGACAGGTGGTGCTTCTGCCGCCTACGGCGCCGACGCCGTGGGTGGTGTGGTGAACTTCGTGCTCAACCGTGAATTCGAAGGCTTCACCGCCGACCTCGGCACGGGTGTCAACGAATTCGGTGATGGGCAGATGTGGAATGCCTCCGTCGCCGGCGGCAAAGCCTTCATGGACGGCAAACTGAATCTCATCGGCTCCGCCGAGATGCGCTGGATCGATCAGATCCAACGTCTCGCCAGCGAAGTGCCCGAGATGCGCCGCTGGGGTCTGGTGACCAACCCGGCCTGGCGCCCCACCGATCCACCCGGCACCAACCCACGTCAGATCACCTTGCCCTGGGTGGCCTCCACCGCCAGTTCACCCTATGGCCTCATCCTCGCGCCGGGCACGCCGCTCGACCGCATGCGTTTCACTCAGGATGGTCAGAACATCACGCCCTTCATTCTTGGCGACATCTCTTCCGTGAGTGGTCCCGGCAGCACGCAGTCCACTTCCGGTGGCCCCGACGCGATGCTGTCCAACGACGCATTCGGCGGTGGCATCGGCGGTACGGCCTCCGAGACGCAATCCGTCTTCTTCGGCGCGCAGTATCAATTCACCGACAACTTCTCGGTCTTCGCGCAGTACCTCTACGGCCGCACCGACGCCAGATCCACCTCCAACCGCGGCGGCGCGCTCTACTACAGTACCTGGGCGCCTTCCATCGCGATCGACAACGCCTACCTCCCCGAGAACGTGCGGCAGATCATGCAGGAATATGGCCTCACGCAAATCTCGGTGCACAAGAATGGCAACTTCGCGGGCTTGCGCGAGCCCGGCTATGACCGCACCGACAGCAAGGTGATCACCACCAAGTCCTTCGCAGCCGGTTTCGATTGGGATCTGGGTTTCCGCGACTGGCACCTGCGTGGTGTGTGGCAGGAAGGCACCTCCGATCGTCACGCCGTCTTCGGCACACTCTGGCGTGTGGACCGAGCGTTCCTGTCGATGGATGCCGTGCGCCATCCGGAAACCGGTGCCATCGTCTGTCGCGTGCAGCTCTACAACCCCACGCCCGAGCAATTGGCGGCATCGCCGTCGATCCAGAACGCCATCTCGCCGCGTTCTGCGCCCGGCGCCGTCCGTCCCGGTGATCCCGGCGCCCTGCCCGTGCTTTCGCCGATCGGCCTCGACAACACCGTGCGCGACTGTGTGCCGCACAACGTCATGGGCGCAGGCAACATGAGTCAGGAAGCACTCGACTACGTGAATGGCGAACCAAAGGTGGGTTTCGGCGAAGTGGAGCAAAGCTTCGGTGAATTGTTGCTCAGTGGTCAGTTGCACGAAGGTTGGGGCCCGGGCTCCATCAACTTCGCCACTGGTTTGACGTTCCGCGATCAAAGCTTCTGGGACGACACCGGTCCCTATGACATCACCACCTACGTCAGCGGTCCGCGCAACGATCCTGCACTCGGCATTCGGGGGATTCCGAGCGGTTACACCTCCGCCAACAACATGCACTACATCTCGACGCTGCCGATCATCAGCGGCGATGCCAAGGTGTGGGAGGCCTTCGCCGAGGTAACGGTGCCGATATGGGAAGGCTCGATCGGTGGCCAGGAACAGAATCTGAGCACCGACTTCGCCTTTCGTCGTTCCGACTACGATCGCAGCGGTGGTGTCGACAGTTGGAAGCTAGGCGTCAACTTCCAGGTACTCGACGACGTGCGACTGCGCTACACCAAGTCGCGTGACGTGCGTGAACCAACCTTCTCGGAACTCTTCGACGCACAAGGTTCCAACGGTGTGATCCAGGATCCTCGCTTCGATCGGCGTGAATTCCAGATCACGCTGACGCAGGGCGGCAACGCGAACCTCGCTCCCGAAGTCGCCGACACCATCACCGCTGGTGTCGTGTGGACACCCACTGGCTCCTTCCTCGACGGTCTGCAGATTTCGGTGGACTGGTATGACGTGCAGATCAAAGGCGCGGTGGGCACGCTCGGTGCGCAGAGGATCGCGGAGGAATGCTTCCTCAACAACAACCAGAGCCTGTGTGCGCAGATCCAGCTCAATGAGCGCAATGAGGTCACGCGCATCTACAACACCTATCTCAACGTGGCGCAGGCGCGTGTGCGAGGCATCGACTATGAGGTGGGCTATCGCTTCGAACCGGACTTCTTCAGGAGCGAAACGGAAAGTTTCTCGATCCGCGCCTTGGCCGGTTACGTCGCCGAACGTAGCGATACGCCTGCAGGCGGTACTCCGCTCGACGTTGCCGGTGGTTTGGGCACGCCCGATCTGACTGCGGTACTCACCACCAACTATCGCGTGGGTCCGTTCGGGTTGATGATCCAGGGTCGATTCACCGACGTCTCCCGCATCAACACCATGTGGGAAGAAGGCATCGACGTCGACAAGAATACCGTGCCCTCCTACACCTGGTGGAGCACGGGCTTGAGCTACAACGGCGAAACCGCCACGGGCGCTACCTGGCGTGTCGGTCTGAACATTCAGAACGTGTTCGACCGCAAACCCAACCCGGTGCCGAACGTCTCCACCCGCTTCGCCATCCAAGGCCTGACGGGCGATCTCTACGGCCGTCGCTACAACCTGAACTTCAACTACAGCTTCTGAAGTCAGGCTCGACATCGGTGCTCAGCCAGTGAGTCACCAGCTGCCAACGGACCCCGGGGTTTTCCCGGGGTTCGTTTTTATGCGGAAGATTGTGGCATCGGTATACGCCACTGCGTTGATGAGAGTGGTGAGCCCCTTGTAAAACGAACGTGGTGGACACCTAGCTACCGCAACCGCTGCACTGCGCATGAGGTGCATGGGCTGCATGCAGGAGCACTGCAATGATTGCAAGACATTCGTTCCTGAATCACTTCCATACGAATCTCATGCCCAAGAATTGTAGATGCATCTGCTTCGCCTTCTCATTTAGCTCTTGCTCAGCCACGGGATGCGGCCGGCCTGGAGCGACGTAACACCGCCGTTACTTCTCACTTTCACCAAGGTGGAAGTGACTTCATTTGGGGGCCGTGCTATAGGTGCAAGCCACGCCGTAAGCCTGCTCACCCGCAAGACGAACGTGCGTATGCCGTTTGTTTTTGTGCTGGAGATCCGACCATGCAAGTCGTTAAACGCATACTGGTGTTGAGCTTTCTGCCGCTGTCCTTGCTACCCGCCGTCAGTCAAGGTCAGCATGATGAAGGCGGCCGATGGAAGAGCGGTGAGCAGCTCTACCAGAAGGTCTGCGGTCACTGTCACGCGGCCGGCGTTGGACCTTCCTTGACCGGTCGCGGTTTGCCGGACACCTACATCAAGGTCTTCGTCCGCAATGGTTTCAACGCCATGCCCGCCTTCCCCGCCACCGCAGTCGACGATGCCTCCATCTCCCTGATCGCCGAATATCTCGCCAGCCTGCCACCCGCTCCTGAACCCACTCCCACGAGGAACGCCCAATGAGCATCGATCGTCGCTTCGTGCTCAAGAGTGCGTCCTTGAGCACGCTCGCTGCCTTGACGCTCGCGCGCGCCGACATGGCACTGGCCGCTACCCGCGCTGCGTCCATGAACAACACTCATCCCGTGCTGGTGCTGACGAACGACAGCACGGAGCCCAGCCCTGCCGAAGCCGCTTTTCTGCAGGGTGCCTACGCGGCGCAGGGGCACGCTCTGCAGCTGCAACGTGTGGATTACGAACCCAAGGTGATTCGTGCACTCGAACGACAACTGCGCAGCGACGAAACAATGCAGGTGATCGGCCTGCTGCATGATGGACTCGCCACGCTGGTGGTCGATGCCGCACGTAGCGCAGGTGCTCGTATGCAATGGTTGAGCTTGCATCAGATCACGCCAAATGCGGTGCATCATCGCTTGCTGAACGCCGATGCCGATGTGTGCTCCTGCGACACCGATGCAAGTTCGATGTACTGGCTTACTGAACTTGCTCATGTCTTGGCCGCGCCAACACTGAATTCCGCCATGCTGCCGAAAATCGAGTCGCGTACTGACAAGGCGATCAGCGGCAGTTTCGTTTCATTTTCGATCGCAGTGGGGAGGCCAAATCATGGCTGATGCAAACAACGGCGTGCTGCCGCGCGGAGTGGTGCAAGCAGAATTCGAGCAGGCAGTAATCAAGTTTCGTGCGCTGCTGGGGGACGAGAATGTATTGGTGGCGGCCGATCAACTCGCGCCCTACAACAAGATCATGATGTCGGTGGATAACGCTGAACATGCGCCTTCTGCCGCAGTGACGGCGACCACCGTGGAGCAGGTGCAAGGCATCGTGCGCATCTGCAACGAACACAAGATTCCGGTGTGGACGATTTCGACTGGCCGCAACTTCGGTTATGGCTCGGCTGCACCGGGACAACGCGGCCAGGTGATTCTCGACCTCAAGAAGATGAACAAGATCCTCAAGGTCGATCCGGTGATGTGTTATGCACTGGTGGAACCCGGCGTCACCTATGGACAGCTCTACGACTACATCCAGGAGAACGACTATCCCTTGATGTTGTCGTTCCCCGCGCCATCCGCCATCGCCGGCCCCTTGGGCAATACGATGGATCGCGGCGTTGGTTACACGCCCTATGGCGAACACTTCATGATGCAGTGCGGCATGGAAGTGGTACTCGCCAATGGCGAGATCCTGCGCACCGGCATGGGTGGTGTACCTGGCAGCAATACCTGGCAGATCTTCAAGTGGGGTTTCGGCCCGACGCTCGACGGCATGTTCACGCAGGCCAACTACGGTATCACCACCAAGCTCGGCTTTTGGCTGATGCCCAAGCCTCCTGTGTTCAAACCTTTCGAGGTCGTGTTCGACGACGAAGCCGACATCAATGAAATCGTCGAAATGCTGCGTCCCTTGCGCATCAACGGTGTCATTCAGAACTCAGTGGTAATCGCCAACATCCTGTGGGAAGCGAGCACGGCAGGCGTGCGCCGTTCCGACTACACCATGGAGCCAGGCTCGACATCGGACGAAATCCTGCGTGAAATCCAGACCACCACAGGCCTCGGTGCGTGGAACGTCTATGCCGCGCTCTATGGCACGCAGGAGCAGGTGGACGTGAACTGGAAGATCGTCACCGATGCCTTCGCTTCGCTCGGCAAGGGGCGTATCGTCACGGAAGAAGAAGCCGGCGATCGTCAGCCCTTCAAGTATCGTGCGCAGTTGATGTCCGGCGTGCCCAACCTGCAAGAGTTTGGACTCTACAACTGGCGTGGCGGCGGTGGCTCGATGTGGTTCGCGCCGGTGAGCGAAGCGCGTGGCAGCGAGTGTGAGAAACAGGCGCGTTTGGCCAAGAGCATTCTCAACAAACATGGCCTCGACTACGTAGGTGAATTCATCGTCGCACCGCGCGACATGCATCACGTGATCGACGTGCTGTTCAACCGCGCCGACCCTGAAGAAACCGCACGCGCCGACGCTTGCTTCAACGAGCTGCTGGATGAATTCGAGAAGGAAGGTTATGCCGTGTACCGTGTGAACACTCGTTTCCAGGAACGCGTGGCGCGCAGTTATGGCAAGGTGAAACGCGACGTCGAACACGCCATCAAACGTGCACTCGATCCCAACAACATCCTCGCCCCCGGCAAGTCCGGCATCGATCTGGATAACTACACGGGTTGATGGCATTCCCCAGGTTGGGCTGCAGTCCAAAACGGAAGCAGCCCAATCATCCATCCCAACAAACAATGGATCTCTTGCTTGCTCGCCGCGTGTGGCTCCCAGTATTCACGCGTGATTGCTCCAGCTTCGCACAAGGCTAGCAGGCTTTCAGAAATTTTCCTGATGCGTTTGGTGGCTGTCCCTTTATTACTCCTTTGAGTGCGCCACCACCGAGGTGACTGTCCCCTTGTGAGTTACGCGTGATTGCCCAGCTTCGCACAAGGCTAGCAGGCTTTCAGAAACTTTCCTGATGCATTTGGTGGCTGTCCCTTGATTACGCCTTTGAGTGCGCCACCACCGAGGTGACTGTCCCCTTGTGAGTTAAGGTGAGTGTCCCCTTGTGAGTTCCCTCTCACCCTTTGCCACTATCGCCGGTGGCTGTCCTCTGTTCGTATATGCAGATTTGCAGTGGCTGTCCCCTTACCACCCTTACCAATTATGGTGACTGTCCCGCATCACTACCTCGCTCCAAGTGTCCATCCCCCACCACGAGGTGACTGTCCCCTTGCGAGTTCCGAGGTGACTGTCCCCTTAAGTAAGAGTTCAAGTGACTGTCCCGTTATGACGAGGTTTGCGATGGCGAAGTGACTGTCCCCAGTTGCGTGCGCAACTAAGGTTTGATGTGGAACGCGATCATGCGTATACATGATTCTCATCACTTCTTCTTACCCGTCACTCAGGGATCGGCATCCACACCAACCCTGCCAGAAATGTCTTGGCTTCTGCTCACGTCCTCAAGCTGGCTTTGGTACAATGACGCCGCATTTT
>Ga0164243_10009683_pt1 | contig 13973 bp, 18 predicted proteins | sample OricompcompostOP_FD_108781 | JGI IMG/M metagenome (GOLD analysis project Ga0164243, IMG submission 108781) | Organic Plus compost microbial communities from Emeryville, California, USA - Original compost - Organic plus compost (OP) | ecosystem: Engineered > Solid waste > Mixed feedstock >... | reverse complement strand
TCCGCCGGCCAGGCTGCCCAGCTCGCCTGTGCGCTGCGGATCTGCCGTGCCCTCGCCCGCAGGCGGCGAACTCAGGGCGGCCACGTCGCCCGACGCCAGCACGGAAAGCCGCGATTCGAGGTTCTTGCGCTGCAGCTCGGAGTCCTCGTACACCTGCAGGTCCCGCACCCTGGCCACCACCGGCGCGCAGCGCGGGAAGCCGCGCCCCTGGCCAGGGCGTTCCGGTGTGTACAGGTGGATGATCCGATCCGCGGGCACGAAGCTGCTGCTGGTACGGCCGCGCATGGTCGTGTTGATCTCGCCCGGATGCTGATCGAAGAGCCAGTAGCCCGATACCCGGCCCAGGGCGTCGTACTGGATGCCGTTGATCACGTATTCGCCCGCCCGATCGGGCCGGCCCATCTTGCTGGAGTCCAGCCAGTCGATCTCCAGGAGCTGCAGCTGCAGCGGCACGGCGAAGCCGTCGGTGAGCCGGCGCGGCCGCAGGCGGATGAGGACCTCCCCGTCCTGTTCCATCGCGCGGTACGCCGCAGCCTGCAGGCCGTACAGATCGAGCCGGCCGTCGGCATCGGCCTGGGGCACCCACTTCTCCCACGCGGCGTTGAGCGCGTCTGCGTCCTCGCCCAGCCAGTTCGGGACGATTCCGGTGCCCACCACGTTCGCCACAAGGGCGCGCAGGCCCTGGGCCATGTAGGGCACGTTCTGCACCAACGCCCGCGAACGGACGCGCAGCGCCTGGCCGTCGGCGGCATGATCGGTGTTGGCCGCTGCCCCGGGCCGGCGCGGCCTCCAGCCGTCGCGCTGGCTCGCGCCCTCGTAGGCCCGGTGCAGCAGCTCGCGCGCGGTGTGGCGGCGCAGGCCGGCGAGCGGGTTGAAGTAGCCGATGGCCTTGTCGATGAGGTTCGCCATCACAGCTCCCGGTGGGTGACGAAGGTGTAGCGGTACGGCCCGCCGCGGCGGCCGCCCTCCGCCGTCGCCAGCTCGTTGAGGATCAGCTGGCGGGCCTTGAGCAGATCGCTCATGGATCGGTAGGTGACAGTCCGTCCGTTGTGGGAGACGGTGAGTTCGCCGGAGGCGATGGCTGCGTCGACGGCAGCGAGGTCGGCAGAGGTGAAGGCCATGCAGGTGACTCCGAGGGTTTCGCGGCGCGGGCGGTCGCGGTGGCCGACCGTAGCGCCGGGCGTGTCTCATTTCCAGGAAAAGTGGGACGATCTTTGGCACCGGCCTGCTTGAGCAGCCTGTAGACGGTGGCGCGGCCGATGTTCAGGCGCCACGCCACCTCGCTGGCGTTGCGGCCGTTGAAGAGCGACAGCACCGCGGCAGCGAGCTGGCTGCGCTCGGCCGGGCCCCGCCCTGCGATGTACACCTCTTCGCCGCGGAATTCCTCGCGCACGGCGCGCTTGGCCTTCGCCAGGTCCCGACCGGCCAGCTGCGGGAATTCGCTGAGCAGGTATTCGAAGATGCGGTCAACCAGATCGGGGTCGGTGGGCGTGTGGTTGCGGAATTCGCTCATGGGTCACCAGGATCGCGAGAAGCCAGAGGCGGATGCCGAACGCATGGGCTCGACGGGACGATCTGCCGGCGCATGGACAGGCGCCGGCACAGGGTGGAGGGGCTGGGGAGCCGCGGCGGCCGGTGCGGCGAAGAGGTCAGGCTCCGTCGGCGCGTACCGCTGCGCACGACGGTCCCAGTCCGCCTCCCGCATGCGCGGCAGGTTCAGGTAGCACGCGGCCGCATACGCGTAGACGGCGCAGTCCAGTGCCTCGTTGCGTTTGCCCGACGGCTTGAACCACTCCAGCTTCGGATGCCCCTTGACGTACTTCGTGGCCAGCCGCTCGCAGGTCAGCTGCTCCAGCTCGTCCGTCAACGTGCAGGGCTTCGGCAGGTCCACGTAGCCCGGGCCGCGCACATCGAGCCGCAGGCGGCCGTAGAGCAGGTGCTTGATGGTGTCGGTGCCGACCATCCACAGCTTCAGCCCGCGCGGCATGACCTTGCCTCGCCAGGTGACGTCGATGGCCGATGGCTTGCCCAACGGCGCACGGCCGGCAGTGCTGCTGCCCTTGCCTGCCAGCACGCCGGCATGCGCATGGGTGCGGCAGTAGGTGTAGACCGCCTGGGTGTTGTGGCCGCCGGTGTCGACCAGCGTGGCCTCGATGAGCATGGCGCCGCCGGCGGCGTGCGCCACAGGCGTGCGTCTGCGCTCGGTGAGCACGGTCCAGGGCGAGCCTGGCGCGTCTTCGGGGATGTTCGGGTCGCCACGGATGACCTCGATGTCTACCAGCCAGGAAGCCTCGCCGCGGCCGAAGGCCCACACGCGCCGCTCCAGCCGATCGGGCTGCACGTCCACGCCCTGCGTGAGCATGAGGCCGCCCAGCGGCACGACGCCCAGCGGCCGATCCGTGGCGCGCCGGGCCAGTTCGTGCTGGCTGACCTTGTCGCCGTGCTCCTCCCATGTCTCCGCCAGGCGAGTGTTGATGAAGGTCTTCATGCGCGAGCGGTCGCCGGTCTGCTCAGCCGCGCGCGCGGTCAGCCACTCGCGCACCAGGTCGGGCCAGCCCAGCCAGCCCAGCGGGCTGTACAGGCTGTTCAGGTGATAGCCGCGCACGCCCGGCCGCGCGTTGGGATTGCCGATGACCCACTCGCCGCCCGCCAGCATTTCGGGCTTGTGGTGCTCGCGGATGATGCAGCCCTCATGCATGCACACGTAGTGCGCGGTGTCGGGCAGTGCGTTGCCGGCGGCGTCCTTGTCCCACTTCAGGCCATGGGCCGTGCTCGCGCCCCACTCCAGCACCTGGCGGCCTCCGCAATGGGGGCACGCAACAAAGTAGCGCCGCTGGTCGCTCGCCAGATACGCCGCTTCGATGCGGCTGAAGTCCTTCACCGTCGGCGTGCTGGTCTTCAGCCTGCGGCGCTTGGCGAAGGAACTCTGCCGGACCTCGGCCAGCGCGATCGGATCACCCTCGCCGTCGACGTCCAGCGGGTAGGCGTCGACCTCGTCGAAGATGATGTCGCGGATAGGCATGGAGCGCAGGCCGGCCGCGCTGTTGGCACCGGCGATCGCCAGGTAGCCGCCGGGGTACTCTTTGAGCAGCGTGGTGTTGGCGTCATCGCGCGAGCGGTTCTCCCGCACCTTGCGCTTGAGCACCGGCGACTCCTCCACCATGGACGTCAGGCGCTGGCGGCTGTACCGCTTCGCCATGTCGATGGTGGGCTGCACGATCATGGTCGGGCCCGGCTGCGTGTCGATCAGGTAGCCGATCCAGTTGTTCGCGATGGTGGTCTTGCTGGTCTGAGCGCCCCACATCAGCACGACCTCGAACACGCTGCTGCTGGCGCTGAGCGCGTCCTGCGGCTCGCGGGCATAGGGCGTGCGGGCCACGCGGTAGGGGCCAGGTTCGGAACTGTCCTTCGCCGACAGAATGCGGTTTCGCTCGGCCCACTCGGTGACGGTCAGGCGCGCAGGCGGCGCCATGTAGGCCGCGAGCAATTCGGCGACCAGGTCGAGGGCGCGCGCCTCGTCAGACGGCAGATCTCGCGCGCTCACGTGGCGCCCTCTTCCTGAACTGGCGCCACGCGCTCTCGCAGCGTGGCGAGCTGAGCCAGCGCCGTGTGCAGCTCGGCCTCCAGCAGGTCGTGGACCTTCGCGGGGTTCGGCTCGGCCGCCAGCACGGCGGACAAGCGAGCCGGGATCTGCATCAGCGCATCACGCGTGCCGGCGAACGCAGTGGCCAGCGCCTGGCGGATGGCGTCAACGCGGATCGTCTTGCCCTGCTCTTCGGCCAGGCGCAGCTCGGCCATCTCGGCTTCCGCCGCGGCAATGCGGGCGCGAGAGACGTTGTATCCGTCGCCGCTCTCCGCAACCTGCGCTGCTGGCGCCTGGCCGCCAGCAGAAGCGGCCGCCAGCAACTCAGGCTGGGCCGGCGCCGCTGCAGTGTCCACGCGCTTGCGCGTGTTCGCCTCCCACTGCACGTTGGCGACGACCGGATCGATCTTCCCGTCGATCAGAGTGATGCGTCCGGCCTTCACGGCCTTGTGCACCGCGACCGGCGAGACGCCGCGCAGCTTCGCGTACTCCGCTTGTGTGACGAGATTAACCGCCGCCATGCCCAATTACCCTGCCGATTAACCTTTCCCGAACGCGCCCACTAGCGCGCGAGCGGGGTTCGAATTACCCGTACGCGGCCCTTCCCGGAAGGACCCGCGCCTCACGCCGCGCCCCCTGCCGGCCGGGCGGTCCGCAGCGCCCGCTCGACCGCTGCGTGCAGGTGGCCGGGCAGCACACGCTGCACCGTCCGCTCGGCGACCGAGTTGAACCGCAGACGGATGCCGTACGTCGCACGGGGCACGAACAGCAGCACGGGCTGCACCGTGGAGCCGAGCGTCTCGTGCGGACGCCGCGCCCACACGCCGCGCTCCAGTTCCTGCTGCATCCGGCCGTGCTTCCATGAATGCCGGCCGTAGGGATACGTACCCTTGCCGGTGCTCACGAAGTAGGTCAGGCGTGCCCGCTTCGCACGGCTGCGCTTGCTGTTCGTCGCGTTGGCATCCGAGCCCGCCAGGTAGAAGGTCTGCAGCTGACTGAGGATCTGGACGATCTGGCCCCGGTTCATGTTGCCGTAGGCGTCCAGCCGCGCGCCGGCGGCCGGCACGGCCCGCTCGTTCGGGCGCATGAGGCCGCGCCGCACGAGCATCTGCTCGAACCGCTTCAGCGGCCGCTGGCCACCGAAGATCTGTGGCAGGAGGTAGTGCTCGGGCCGGTCCGTGTCCTTGACCCACACGCGAGCGGACAGTTTGTCCTTCTTTGCCGGATCGATGTAGAGGGAGTTCAGCGTGTAGCGCGTCGGGCGGTCGAAGACCGTGCGCATCTCCTGCTGCTCAGCCTTCTTCACGTCCTGCGCCGTGCGGTTGAGTGCCAACGACATGGCGAACGGGAGTTGCCGCTGCTGGTCGCCGAGCATGCGCTCCACGTCGGCGAGGTTGTGACGGACATCGATGGTCAGCATGCATCGAGACTGCCATGCAGGCGAACAAGTAGCGAAACCCTATTCGCCTGCAGGCGCCGGCCAGATACACAGGTAGGTGCAGCCGAACTGCACCATCGTCGCAGCGACGTCGGCCATCACCGCCTGGCCGAACGGCGTGCCGACCACCCTGCCCCGCTCGACGGCGTAGAAGCAGTCCGCCTCGCCGCGCAGCGACCGCCGCACCAGGGCGAAGGCCTGCGGCCCGATCTCTGCCGCCTTGCACTGGATGGCCGCATACACGTCGGGCATGCGGTCCCGAATCTCGGCCAGCCTCGCCGCCTCTGCCGCCTTGTCTGGTGTCCTGGTGTCCATGGTGTCCATCCATTCACAGGGAGTACACAGGTGATCGCGGGCGGCTCACGCGCGCGAGCGTGCACACGTATGCACGATCGCACGCCTGCGCCCGCACTTAAGGGCTGCGCGGTCCACGACAGGCAATGCAGCGGCTGCAACCCTCGATTCCGGGGAAGCAGCACTGCCTACGGTCTCCCAGGAAACCGTGGCCACCGTGGACACTTGGACACTCAAGTCATCGGGCCATGCACCGATGTCCCCGCTACCGCCGCGCAACGGAGGCCGCGCATCACGCCTCCAGCAACCGTTGCGCCGCGGCGCGATTCCCGAGCCACGACCTTTTCCGGCGCTGGGCGCAGCACCGCTCGCTGGTCAGAATGGCTCGTCATCGGCACCCCACTGGTCAGATGGCCCATCAACCCCTCCAGGCGCCGCCGGCGGCGGAACCGGTGGTTCCTCCGATGCCGGTGCTGCTGCCTGCACGAATTCCTCCTCGTCGTCGAGCCGGCCATGGGCCGGCCAATCCTTCGGCCGCAGGTAGCCCCAGGCTCGAACGCCGTTGATCTGCTTCTTCACCCGCGTCCAGCCTTCGGCCTCCATCCAGGCAGAGGTCTCGCGGTCCAGGCCGGCGCTGCCCTTGGCCGGGTCGGCCCCCAGCGCCCGCGTGAGCTGCGAGAGCGTGACGAACTCGGCCAGGTTGTTGATGACCTTGCCGCTTTCGGTCTGGTCCGGGTCGCGCGTCAGTAGGCGCAGCAGTTCGCTCTGCACGCTCGTCTCGACCATGCGCAGTTCCTGCCGGGGCACGAACAGCTCGGCCTCCTCCTCCGGCGTCGGCGCATATCGCTCGCCGGCGCGGTACAGGGCCAGCGCCTCGGCGAAGAGGCGATCCCGGTTGCGAGCCAGCCACTCGGTGTTGATCACGTGCCGCACCGGGATCGGCCAGAACCGCCGGTTGCCCGTGCGGTCGCGCAGGTAGGTCTTCTCGTTGGTGGTGCCCACCAGCACGCACTGGCGGGGATAGGCCTGCACGTCGCGCGCGTAGGCGGCGCGGTAGCGGTCGACCTTCTCGGATATGAACGCCTTGATCAGCTGGATGGCAGCCTTGCCCAGGCCGGCCAGCTCGCCCAGCTCGTAACCCCACACGCCGCGCACCTGCTCCTGGGCTTCCTTGCCCCGGCTCATGTCGAAGGGCGTGGCGCTGTACCACGGCGTGCTCGCCAGCACTTCCACCATCGTCGACTTGCGCAAGCCGCCCTTGCCCTCCAGCACGGGGCAGTAGTCGAACTTGCATCCCGGCTCCATGACGCGGTAGACCATGCCCAGCAGCCAGAAGCGGCCCACCAGGCGCAGGTAGCGGCACATCGAGGCCGTCAGCGTCTCCGGCGTCTCGCCGATCACGTAGATCAGCCAGCTGTCGATCAGCGGCTTGCCCTCGGCCGCCTGCAGTCCCTGCAGATACTGGCGCACCGGGTGGAACCGCTGCTTGTGTGCGACGGTCTCGATCGCCTCGGTCAGCGCCGCAAGCGCGATGCTCGGCAGGCCATAGGCCGTCGTCAGGTAGTCGCCCAGCATGAGCGCCGCCGAACCGGCCAGCGGCCCCACCTCGCCAGGCGCCCAGGGCCACGGCCGCAGCACCTCGATCGCCATCGACAGCTCGTTGAGGCCCAGGACGCCCTGCAGGGCCGGATCGTTCTCCAGCGCCTTGATGACCAGCTTGCGCGAGGTCAGCCAGACGCCCTTCTTCGTGTGCCAGTACGGCACGAGCCACCAGGGCATGTCGCCATCACCATCCCCCGCTGCGTCAGCGGGACGGTCGGTTTTTTTCGGCGGCCCGTCGCCCCCGGCGCCCGCAGCCGCGGGGACGCCTGCCGCCGGCGCCGCGAGCACCTCCGCCCGCCCGAAGAAGGCCAGCACGTCATCGAAGGTCCAGCCGTCCTTCTCGATCGCGTCACGCGCATCCCAGCCATCGGGCTTCACACCAGGTGGATCGCAGGGCAGCAGCGACACGGAACACCCGTGCTCGTCGCGCAGCAGCGCGCCGATGCCCAGCATGGCCGCCATGCCCGGCTGCTTGTCGGCCGGCAGGTGCGGCTTCGCCTCCACGGCGGCGGCCAGCGCGGCCGCGTCGTCCCCGCAAGCCTGGCGCTCGGCCTTGCTCAGCTGCTCACGCTTGCTGTCGCAGTCAGCCCACAGCAACACCGTGCAACCGGCTAGCCAGGACCAATCCGCCTTGCGCCATGACTTGCTGCCGTTCGGCCATGAGACGACGCCGTACACGCCCGGCGCGCCGGCATCGAGCAGCTGCTGCAGCACCTCGCCCTTGATCTCGCCCTCGACCAGGACCACCGTGCGGCCGCCGGGCCGCTGGCCGTCGGCGAAGAACAGCGGCCGGGGCTCGTCCCAGCCGCGCCACACCCATTTCTGCGAGCCGTCGCGATCGCTGCTGGCCCACACGTACGGCATCGTCACTTTGTCGCCGTGCGAGTCGATGAAACGCACCACGTAGCCGAACAGGTCGTCGCCCGCACGGTAGGGCGCCTTGTGCACCGGGTTCTTGCGCTCGTGGTGCCAAAAGGTCGGCTCCAGCGCGTGGGCAGGCACTGGCACCACCGGCGTCCAGGTCTCCCGGTCGCGGGTGGCCGTCGCCGGCTGCTGCGGCGCGGGCCGCGGCGGCGGCCGGGGCGGCGCGGCCTCATCGCCCCGCTTCACGATCCGCGCCACGTCATGCAGGCCATGCTGGTCCGCCAGCTCGCGCGCCGCCTCGGCCATCGTGATGCCGTGGATCGCGGCGTACAGGCTGACCAGGTCGCCGCCCTTCTCGTCGCCCGCGAAGTCCGCCCACTTGCCGGTCTTCACGTTCACCGAGAAGCTGCGCCGGGAACTGGTCGTGAGCGAGGCGCACACATACTCCGGCCCACGCCGCGCTCCACCCGGCAGCCAGGCAGGCACCAGCGTTTCGGCCATCGGCAGCAGCGCCTGCCCGAGTGCCTTGTAGTCGATGGGCGGCAGGTTCTCGCGCCCGCCCTTGGTGGTCGTCACGTTCTCAGGTCCGCGTCGCCCAGGCGGTCATCGCATCGGCCAGGCCGAAGCCGCCCAGGCCCTGATGACGCATGGCGTACATCGAGGCGTACTCCGCCACGGGCCGCTTGCAGTGCTCGGCGCGGCGTCGCCGCACGCTTGCCAGCTCGCCGGCGCGGCACATGCGCGCCACCGTCCACTTCACCACGCTGGTGTCGATCTGCAGGTGTTGCGCGAGGTCGCTGAGCGTCGGCGCGCGATCATGCGTGGTGAGCTGGCGAGCCGCATCCAGCAGCGCGCGGCGGATCTCTCCGGGAGGCCTCATGCATCGCCTCCGCGCTGCGTGCGCCGCTCGTAGCTGGGTTTGCTCGCCTCGTTGCGCGCGGCCAGCAGTTGCAGCAGCCCTTGCACCGCGCGCACCAGCTCGGCGGCCTGGCGCTCCAGGCGCGTGCGCTCGTTGTCCGAGATCCGGCCGTCGGCCAGAGCCTGCATGGTCTCGGTCATCAACTCGTGCATCTCGCGCGAGGCATCGGCCACCGCGCGCAGGCATTCGTCGTCACCGTGCTCGGTGCCGCAGGGCATCGGCAGCACCATGCAGTCGATGCGCGCGGCCAGCGCCGTCACCATCTGCCGGGCCTGGGGCATGCCCAGGTCGTGGCAGTGCACGGTGATCTCCTCGGCGTCGTCGACGCCCAGCTTGAAGCCCGCGCTGCCGCGCAGCTCCTTGTCCAGCGTGCTCGGCGACTTGCCCACGACCAAGGCGAGCTGTTCGACGCCGCTGCCACCGCCCGGGTACTCGCGCACCATCGTGCGCACCGCATTACGCATGCTCATGGCCTATCCGCCCAGCGTTGAAACACACCATGGCCGCGCGACGACGCCACGCGCACACTGCGAGCCCATGGAGAGAGGAACACGAAGAAAGGCGCCTCGCCGCCCCGGCCGCACCAACACCGCGCGTCTTCCCACGCGCGACGGAGGAGGGAGGGAGGAGAAGAAGTCCGGCGCGCCGGCTTTCGCGGCGGCGAGGCTGAAAAGGTACCCGCCCCTGCCGGGGCAGAATGGAAGCTCCAACACAACCATCCCCGGCAGGGGCAGACACGACCATGGCCATGAACGACGCACAGGCCGCAGCGCGAGCGGACACGATCATCGAAAACATCATCAAGAGCCAGCCGAATTTCTGGCCGAGCTGGACTTTCCAGACCGACGAGCATCCGAAGGTGTTGGCGAAGCGGCTGGCGGCGTTCCGCCAGACCCTGATCGAGGAGTTGAAGCAACAGGCATAGCCATCGCTGCGAAGTACACCTTCGCAGCGTCCTTGCCGAACTTCACCGGATCGACGCTCAGCGGCGCGTGCGCTTTCGCCCACTCCAGGGCGACCGCCGACGCGAAGTTGGGGTTCGCCAGCCCGAACTGCAAAGACGGCGATGCAAGATCGCCCACGGTTTGCGTCGCTTGCACGTCGGTGGAGGCTGCATCACGCATTGGCGCCCTCCCCGGCCGGCTGCTGGTTGCTGGTGCGGAGGACGCTCCACAGGACGTCCGGGCGCAGGCGTTCGCATGGAACCCCTGTCTCTCGCTCGATCACAGGGCAGTGCTCTGCAGGGATTTCGCGGGCCTTCCAATTGCCCACAGCTGCCGGCGTTACACCGAGCAGCTTTGCCAGCTGCGCGCGCCCTCCCACCCGCTTGGCAGCCTCGTCAAGGGGGTGCTGGTCATCACCAGGCTCGGAGCGCGTATCACTCATAGCTGCACGATAACACAGCACGTGTTATCACATCAACACCACGTGATGACACATTCTGTGTTCAATGCTGCCGCATGAAGACAGTCGGCGAACGCATACGGCAGGCCCGCGAGTGGCGCGGCATGACGCAGGCCGAACTGGCAGCGAGCGCCGGATTCAAGCAACAGTCAGCGATCGGAAATCTCGAAGGCAGAGCCACCGGTCGCGGCGGGTTCCGATTGGCGCAAATTGCCGACGTGCTGCGGGTGCCCGTCGAATGGCTTCTCAATGGCCCGGATCAACATCCCCCGCCCGAGGCATCTGAACGAAGCCATGCCGTCAAGGCAGTGAATTCGGATTCGTCCCTCAGGCCGGTGTCCGACCTCGACCGGGCAATCAGTATCTTGCGACGTCTGCCTCGAAGTGCGCTGCACGAGGCCCTCCTTCACCTTCGATACTTGGAGGCGAAATCTTCCCCCTCCTACGGAGGCGCGGATATACCAGTTTTCGCGCCGACCCAACGGACCCGGAAGTGATTCGGACTGGCTACACCTCCACTAAGCAGCATGATCAGAAGCATCGTTTCCGTCGGTCTCTTGTCGCCATTGCTGACCACTATGGCCCTCGCCTCTACCCGTCCTGAGGCACCGGATTGCAGCAGGCTTCGACCGTCGGAATGCAACGAGGCCCATGCGGTCTATAGCCAGGCGCTGGAGAAGTTCCGCAACGTGGGGAACGGATGGGGCGTGGATTGCATGCAAGATCGCGTCACCCTGGAGCGCACCTGCTTTGCTGTGAAGTGGTTCAGCGGCGGTCAACATAACTTGCGTATCGAGACCCATCGAACGAGCGGCATGTGCCTGTCGGCGGTCCTCAACAATCACCCAGGCAAGAAAGCAGTGATACGGATCGGCCAGAACGACCCCATCTGGTACGAAGGCACGCTTGTGTGCAACGACACGGCCCAGACCATCATTCAACAGTTGATCTCGTCACCGGTTGGCGCGGCACGGGGGAACGTGTGGCCGAATCGCACGGAAGAATATGAATTCGACGCCACAGGGATCGAAGCCGCGCTCGGCGCCCTAAAGCGTCGTGCGGACGGGGCGGAGACGAATGATCCGCCTGAAAGGTAGGCAAACCGACGCCGCTAAACACACGACGTGTTGACATCACTAAACACGTAGTGTGATACTGCCTCCATCGCATGTCGATGGAGGCCGAATTGCCCATCTCCCCCACCCCGCCGGCGGTCCTGCCCGGCACCCCGCCGGCCAGCGCCGGCCAGATCGCCCAGGCGCGTGAACTCGCCGCCCTGCGCGCGCTGATCCAGCCCCGCCAGCCCAAGGCGGATCACCTGCTCGGCTACCCCGTGGCGCGCGGAGGCCGGGCATGAGCGCCGCGCAACTCGCTCCCGTTCGTGCCGATGGGCACAGCTACCTGTGGGGGCAGGTCTTCTTCGCGGCGCCCATCGGCCAATGGCTCTGCCCTTCCGGCCACTCGTGCCGCTGGTCGATCGCCCGCACCGATGCTGGTGTGATGGGACGAGTGCAGCGGCGCCGCAATGCCCCCATCGCCCAGGCCACGAAAGGCGGTGCCGCATGAGCGCCGCAGCCACACCCTCGCACGTCGCGCACGACGACGTCTTCCAGGCCGCCTGCCAGCGCTACGCACACGCCAACGGCACGTCGCAGGCGATCGCCGCTTCAGCACTCAGAGCGGCCGGCGTGGTGCATGGCGCCATCGTGTTGCAGGCGCTGCCGCCCTCGCGGCCTATGGTGCCCCACGACGCCTACGGCCAGTACGAGATCGGCGAGGCCTATGAAGCCCCGGGCTGGATCCGGATCTCGCCCTCGCACGGGTCCCGGTGGCGCCCGGGCAAATGGGTGGTCGACGAACGCCGCTCGGATGCGGACGGGCGTGAGTGGTCGCGGATGTACCCGGCCGTGGTGAACGACTTCGGCGACCTGGTGGAGGTGGCGGCGTGAGCGTCAACCCTATCAAGCAGCCGCACGACAGCGACGGACTGTGCCGCTGCTCGATCGAGGCGTGCGACCTCGGCGAAGGCTGCTCGCGCGCAGTTGCCTACCGCAAGCTGTTCCCGTTTCCGCCAGGTCCGCTTGGCCGCGTATGGCGACGTCTCGTCGCATGGTCGCTACGACTGTGCCGGCCCTGCGACGTCCGCATCGCCCGCGAGGTACCTGGCGGGCGATATGTCGCGCAGTGCTCGCGCCCGGATGAGCGCTGCGCCTCCTGCTCGCGCGGCAAGATCCTGCGCGAGTATCTAGAGATCGACGAGCGCTTGGCCCGACAGTTGAAATCGGGTACGGCGACTATCGGGACGCTAGCGCTTGGCTTCTCCCTCGCCCTTTGCGCCCGGCCACTCAGCGGTGTCAATGTTGCGCTCAATCTGCCGCGTGACGGCGCCCAACAAGCCCACGTGGCGGCCGCGCTCGTTCACCACGTCCCGTCGGCATCGTTCGCAGCTCAGGATGATGCGCTCCTCCTCGCGAAGAAAGGCATAGCCTTCTTCGCGATAGACCAAGGCAGTCTTGCACACCGGACACCGAGCAAAGAGGCCGGATATCTGGTTGCCGTCATAGCGCCATCGCCACTCCCCGCCGAAGAAGTTGTCGCGGGTGTAGCTTTTCCATTCCGGCTCCTGGGGCGTCGTGACGGCAGCTACAGCGACAGCCGCAGCGAGCACCACGATCGCCAGCGCGCACGCGCCCAGGACGTACAGCAGCCACACCGGCACCAGCAGCGTGCCGCCCAGGTGCACCCAGAAGCGGCCGGCGATGCCGACTGCCCAGCCCCAGACGCCGCTCCACACGGCGAGAAAACCTGCGGCCAGCACGGTGGCGAACACCGTCCCCCAGAAGCCCAAGCCCGAAGCCTCTTTGCCCATGAATCCCTCCTGGGCGAAGTATCCCATTCACGCCCCCGCCAAGGAGGTGCCGCATGAGCGCGCCCATCACCATCCTCACCCCTCCCCGCATCGGCACCCCCTGGCCCGGCCAGGGCGGCATCTACGCCGGCATCGCGCGCGGCATCGAGGCCGATTGGCGCCTGATCCTGGCAACGGCCGACCTCGGCCGCCTCGCTTGGGGTGGCACGCGCAAGGTCGCCGGCGCCGACAACACGCGCGACGGCATGGTCAACACCCGGGCCCTGGCCGCCGCGAAGACCAAGCACCCCGCCGCCGAGGCCTGCGCCGCGCTGGAGGTTGACGGCCACAGCGACTTCTACCTGCCCTCACGCTTCGAGCTGGCGCTGTTGTTCGCCAACGCGCGCGACCACTTGAAGCCGCACTGGCACTGGTCGAGCACGCAGTTCGACGCCTCCGACGCGTGGCATTGCGGCTTCGACTTCGGCCACCAGGGCAACAGCCACAAGAGCTTCGAGGGTTGTGCGGTGGCCGTCCGCAGAGTCATCGCTCAATCCTTCGATCCTTCGACGGGGGCCGCATGCTGACCGCGCCGCTTTCGGCGCCGGCGCGCTTCGTGGGCACCGTCGACGCCACGCGCGACAGCAGCCTGCCGACCGCGCGCAGCCTGGAGCAGTGCAAGGGCCACCAGCGCAGCGCCACGGCCCACATCGTGCCGATGGAGGCCGAGGCACCGCTGCCCCTCGGCCATCGCATCGCGCCCTGGGCCGGGTTGGCGGCGCTCGTCGCCATGTACGCCTTCGAGGCGCTCGGGTGGCTGCCGTGAACCGCTCCAACGCCCCGCAGCACGTCATCGACAGCTGGGTCGAAGGCGAGCAGGCCACGCAGTTCACGACGCCGGCGGAACTCCAGCAGCATCGCCGCCGCCACCAGCGCATCAGCGAGCGCGTGAGCTGCAGCTACGAGTCGCCGGTACCGCCCGGCGTCGGCGCGGCGCTGGTGGTGTGCATCACGATCCTCG
>Ga0164243_10009682_pt1 | contig 13974 bp, 8 predicted proteins | sample OricompcompostOP_FD_108781 | JGI IMG/M metagenome (GOLD analysis project Ga0164243, IMG submission 108781) | Organic Plus compost microbial communities from Emeryville, California, USA - Original compost - Organic plus compost (OP) | ecosystem: Engineered > Solid waste > Mixed feedstock >... | reverse complement strand
TAAGGTCTCGTTCTTCCCCATGGGGAGGCCCAGATAAGCACAGATACGCGCGGTCAACTGGCGACTTCCACTCCCCGCAAACACTTTCATCGGATCATCAATCATGGAAGATCCCTCAACAGGCGCTTCTGTGGAGGTTCTATTCCTCCACAGAAACCGACGCACCGGTTACGCTTTCTCATAACGACCACCCAGATGTTTCGCCAGGAACTCTTCAGCCTTTGCATAGAATTTCAGGCGATTTTCCGGTTTCGCAAAGCCATGCCCTTCATCGGGGAATAACAGATATTCATACTCGATCCCCTTCTGCTTCATTGCCTCAACAATCTGCTCGGACTCTGCCTGCTTCACTCGCGGATCATTTGCTCCCTGTGCGATCAACATCGGAATCTTGATGCGGTCCACTTTGAAGAGCGGCGAGCGCGATTTCAAAAACTCCTCTTCGGTATCGGGGTTGCCAACTCGCTGATGTAGCATGCTGAGCATCGGCACCCAGTAAGGAGGAACAGTTTTGATAAATGAGATCAGGTTACTGACGCCGACAATATCAACGGCACAGCAGAACAGATCCGGGGTAAAGGTTGCCCCGACCAGCGCGGCATAGCCTCCATATGAGCCACCATAGATCGCAACACGCTTCGGATCAGCTACCCCCTGCTCAACAGCCCAGTTCACGGCATCGACAAGATCATCATGCATCTTACCCCCCCACTCTTTATCTCCCGCGTTCAGAAAGTCCTTGCCATAGCCGGATGAGCCTCGATAGTTGACCTGAAGACAGGCATAGCCGCGATTCGCCAGCCATTGCGCCTCGGGATGAAAACCCCAGGAATCGCGCGCCCAGGGACCACCATGCACGTTCAAGACCAGTGGCAACTGATGCGGATCCTTGTCAACCGGGAGCGTGAGATAGCCATGAATGATCAGGCCATCGCGAGCGGTAAATGAGATCGGCTGCATGCGGGCCAGTGTGTAGTTATTCAGGTCCGGACGATTGTCAAACAGGAATTGTGCCTTCCCAGTCGGGCGGTGATAGGCATAGTAGGGAGTTGGCCCATTATCCAGCGTAAAGCCCACAATCCAGGTTTCATCGGCATCGTCACGACTCAGCAACGCGACATCGCCATCTCTCAACTCCTGGATACGGGCAAAGTCGGCGCGAATGGACTCATCCAGAATGTGCCAGGTATCGCGCTCTTTCTTGAAACAGACGGCCTGTATCTCATGGGTGTCTGGATGCGTAATCACATCGCTAACATCATAGTGTGGGTCCTCGGCCAGCACCTCAAGCTGTCCGTCAGCCAGATTCATTTTCACCAGGCGGCCGGCGTTGGCATCGCGTGCGTCGAGCAAATAAAGCCCCTGTCCATCATGGGTAAAGCCAAGCGGAGAGCTATTCTGAGTCTCCTCGCTGCTCCAGCTCAACAACAGACGCCACTCGCCCTCCTCAGTGTCACGCACCAGCATATCAGCGCCACCATCGGGCCGCATGCCCATTGCACCACGAACCTGCAATCGCATATCAGCCACCCAACCGATCACGTTCCCGGGATTCTTCGCGGCCAGTGTCAATTCTCCTGAAGCCAGGTTCAGCCGATAGGCATCTGAGATCTGCGGGTTCTCCTTGTTCAGACCGACTACCATCTGCTCGGGGAAATGCTTGTCATAATAAATCACCTGTGCCTGTACGCCCTCAAAAGGAGTTAGATCACGAGTTTCGCCGCTCGCGATATCGGTGATATACAGGTGCCAGTTCTCATCGCCGCCTTTATCCTGTATATAGAGAATAGAGGAACCATCCATACTCCATATATAGAAGCGAATGTTGCGCTCTGTGTCACGGGTCACCGGTCGAGCATCATCCTGCCCGATAGTGCCTACCCAAACGTTCAGCACATCATTTACCGGGGCCAGATACGCCATTCTGGTACCATCAGGCGATATCTGCGGGCTCGATTGAACTGGATTGCCAAAAAGAACGGTACGGGGAATCAATGACGTCATCGTATTTCTTTATTCCTCTCTGAGATTGTATGGGTCAAGCAGCCGGTATCTCACGGTAGAGGATCGTAATATCTATTATACCACGTTCTTCATCTCACGAGGCTCTTGCCACAGAGCGGCCACTGTCTCCATCCCTATTGTACAAAATCTTGCCGGTTCAAGAGAAAAGCGCCGCTCCTGGGGCTCACCTCCTTCTGGTATGATAGAATGAGAAGAAACAGGTCACAATGAAGGGCTAACATGTATGGCAATGACCGCCTTACCGACAATCACTTGAACAGAAAAACAAAATGTTCTGGTAGAGGAAAAAGATGTCAGACCATGAAAGTCGTCGCGAAATTGACGCCCCTCTGCGCGCGGATATTCGCACACTGGGAAATGCTCTCGGCGAGGCGATCCAGCGGTACGGGGGTCCCGAAGTATTTAACACTGTTGAGGGTCTACGCCAACGGTGCAAACAGCTCCGCGAATGCACAGAACGCCAGGTCGATGCCACACCAGAAGAGCAAGCCCGGATTGAGGCTGAAATTCGCCGTCTGGATGAGGAAATCACAGACCTCGTCAATGGCTGTTCACTTGAACGCGCCATCGATGTGATTCGCGCCTTCACTATTTACTTCCATCTGGTGAATACCGCCGAGCAATATCACCGCATTCGACGTCGGCGCGCACACGAATTAAGCGAGCAGAGCACCCCACAACGCGGTTCTCTCTCGGCTTTGATCGATTTTTTCAAACAGAACAATTTATCCGCGGAGGCCGTTCAACAACTCCTGAACGAAATGTCCATCGATCTTGTCTTTACGGCCCATCCAACAGAAGCAACGCGTCGTAGCCTCATCACCAAGTCAAGCCAGATTGCTCACCTGCTTGAAATCCAGGATCAGCAGAAGACTATGACCCCACGAGAGCATAGCCGCTGGCAACAACAGCTTGAAGGGACCATTGACCTGCTCTGGCGTACGGACGCCGTTCGACGCGTGCGCCCACAGCCCATTGATGAGGTCAAAATGGGCATCTATTATCTGGATGAGATCCTGTTCGATGCTCTGCCCGATCTCTACAGCGAGTTTGAAGAGCTGCTCCAACAGAGCTATCCCGGTGTAACCGTGCCCTCATTCTTGCGGCTTGGTTCCTGGATTGGTGGCGATCAGGACGGTAACCCCTATGTGAGCGCGACAACCATGCATACAGCCCTGCGACTGCAACGCGAACATATTATCGAGCAGTATCGCACCAGTATCGAAAAACTGGCCGCCGAATTCTCGCAGTCACTCTCCTATGTCCGCATCACACCAGAGCTTCAGCAGTCGCTGGACTATGACGCGCAGTGCATGCCGGACTATGATCATGAACTCGGCCCCCAGACAGCGCTTGAGCCATACCGCCGTAAGCTCTCGTTTATCTGGAAGCGCCTCGGCGCAACCCTTGACCGGCACAATGGCAACGTCGCTTACCAAACAGCAGAGGAACTACACCGCGACCTGCTCCTTGTTCGTGATAGCCTACGTGAGAATGGCGAAGAGGCACTCACCAGAGGCCGCCTCGGTCGCCTGCTCAGACAGGTAGAGCTCTTCGGCTTCTACTTTGTCGCCCTCGATGTGCGCCAGCATAGCGAACGCCATGCCCGCGCTCTGGCCGAACTACTTCAGGTCACAGGACTCTGCGAACAGGATTACAGCCAGCTTGAGGAAGCGGAACGCCTGCGCATTCTGGAAATGCTCTTGCGTGATCCGCGCATCCTGACTCGTCCCGGTCTGCAACTCAGCGAGGATACATGGCATATCCTGCGCACCTTCCAGGGAGTCAAGCAGGCACGGGACGAGTATGGGAAACGCGTCATCACCTGCTATATCATCAGCATGTCGCACTCACTCAGTGATTTGCTGGAGGTACAGTTTTTCTGTAAGGAAGCAGGCATTGATGATCTCCCCATTGTGCCCCTTTTTGAGACGATTGATGATCTACATGCCTGTACACAAATACTGGAACAGGCCTTTACCCATCCGAACTATCGCGCCTATCTGCGCAACTGTCAGGATCAGCAGCAGGTCATGCTTGGCTACTCGGACAGCAGCAAAGACGGCGGTATTCTGACCTCTGGTTGGGAGCTCTACGAAGCACAGCTCCGGCTGACAGAGCTTGGCAAACGCCACCAGATCGGGATCACCATGTTTCATGGGCGCGGCGGCGCGATCGGTCGGGGTGGTGGTCCGATCTATGAAGCGATCCTCGGCCAGCCTCCCGGGACGATTCATGGCCGTCTGCGCATTACTGAGCAGGGCGAAATGCTCTCCTTTAAGTATGGGCTCTACGAGATTGCGATTCGTAATATGGAACTGGTCATCGCTGGCGTGGCACGCTCCAGTATCCCGGATGAGCACATCATTGAGACGCAGGTGCATCCACGGGCCACCGAGGAATGGCGTAATACTATGCAACTGCTCTCGGCGAATGCGCATAAACGGTACCGCGATCTGATCTACAATGATCCATCCTTCCTGAGCTTCTTTGAGCAGGCAACGCCGATTCTAGAAATTGGCTGGTTGAATATTGGCTCACGCCCGGCACGCCGCACCCGGGGCAACACCATTGAAGACCTGCGCGCTATTCCCTGGGTCTTCTCCTGGATGCAGAGCCGCTACGTGTTGCCAAGCTGGTATGGCGTTGGTGGCGCCCTGGAAGAGTTCATCGGTCAGCAGCCCCAGCGACTCGGGCTGCTGCAACAGATGTATCGCCAGTGGCCGTTCTTCCGTGCCTTCCTGGACAACCTGCAAATGACGCTCTCCAAAGCGGATATGCATATTGCGCAACATTACGCCTCGCTGGTCAAAGATCCAGCGCTCCGAGACCGGATCTCGCACACTATCCAGGAAGAATATGAGCGTACCAGAAGCCTGGTTTGCCAGATTGTCGGCGGAAAGGAACTGCTCGACACCGCACCGGTGTTGCAGCAATCGATCAAGCGACGTAATCCCTACGTCGACCCCATGAGCTACTTTCAGGTCGCGCTGCTGCGCCGCTTACGCGAACTGGGCGGCCCGCTGATGCTTGATCGTGAGGCGGAAGCCACAGCCAGCACAGAAGAGAAAGAGCGCATGCGCCTGACCTACGCCGTTCTACTGACAATCAATGGTGTAGCCGCTGGTTTGCGTAACACAGGCTAGACTTCTACTGGATCCAGATTGAGAAATAGTGAATGTGGGAACGCGCGGCACCGCAAAACCGCCGTCCCCACATTTTCCTGGTCCCCCCCATTGACATTTGAAAAACAGACATGTATTATTAAAAGCAAGTTCCAACTACACAAAATAGTAGACTGACCCGCGTTGAGCGAAAGTAGTATGAGTGTAGCGGCCAACAGCGATCCGAAGCAGAGTGAGAGTTCGGAAAGGTAATGCGCCCTCAGAACGCGTTCGCGAGCGGCTACCGAAGAAAACCATACACTGGTAAGTAGGTAAGACGGGTGGTTCCCGTGCAGCAATCAACCATAAAAAGCGGTCTTTCGACGTCTACTCTCCCGAGCAGAACCAGAAAGACAAGTAGGGTGGCACCACGGGTGTGTGCAGGACAGGCCTGACACTCTCGTCCCTTCAATGTCAGTGACCGGAAGGGGCGGGACAGGCAGAAAAGTCCACTCCTTCCACGAGCATCACGTTTGAAGGAGGTACACACATGGCGGTTCACGATCAGGACAACACAGCCACGACCACCACGCATGCCCTCAAACTGGCATTGAACAAACTCAACACCGTTGATGTTCCCCAGAATCATACGATCGCGCTTGCTTACTCTGGCGGCCTGGATTCAACCCTCTGCGTCAAACTCGCTGAGACCAAATATCATGCGGCACAGCTTTATGCGATCAGCGTTGATGTTGGCCAGGGAGCCGATGAGCTCAACACCAGCATAAAGCGAGCACAACAGCTTGGTATCACCCCCATTGTGATCGATGCGAAGCAGGAGTTTACCGAGTACTGGCTGACCAAAGCCATTCAGGCCAATTCCGACTACAACGGGTACCCGGTTTCCACCTCGATGACCCGCCAACTTATCGCGGCAAAAGTGGCCCAGAAGGCGCTGGAACTGGGATGTGATGCTTTGATGGAAGGCTCCAGCGGCAAGGGAAACGATCAATACCGCATGCATAACGTCTTTGCCCTTTTCGCTCCTGGCCTGCCAACCTTTGTGCCAGTGCGCGACTTTGACCTGACTCGCGGTGAAGAACAGCTTTTGATCGAACACTACGGTATCCAGGTTGAAGAGTTGATCGCAGGTGGTGATGACAAGACAATGTGGTGTCGCTCCATTGCCAGCGGCGGCATTGACCTTGATACCCGGCTTCCTGACGAGATCTGGATGTGGCTTGTGCCACCCGCCAAAGCGCCAGAGACCCCGACGACCATTACCCTTACCTGGCAAAATGGGCTTCCCATTGCCCTCAATGGGGATATCTTGCCCCTTGATCAGATCATCGAGCAACTGAACGTCATCGGTGGCGCCAACGGTATCGGCAAAATTGACCTGTTTGAAGACGGCATCATGGGGCTAAAGTCCCGCGAGATCTATGAGGCTCCTGCCGCACAGATCCTGCTCAAAGTCCACCGTGACCTTGAGCTTTATTGCCTGACCAAAGAAGAAATTCAACTCAAGCGCCAGCTCGACGCCCAATGGTCAAAGATGGTCTATCATGGGGAGTGGTTCCACCCGCTCAAAGACGCGATTGATGCCTTCATCGCCTCGACACAGAAGGTAGTTAATGGCGAGTATGTGATTGATCTCTACAAAGGCAACATTGATATCGTCTCCCGCTCATCAAAGAGTGGTCTCTTCTTTCCCGATGTGCGCTCGATTCACAGCGCCAGCTTTAACCAGAAAGAATGCGCCCCCGCCGCTCATCTGCGCGGTCTGCCCTTTGAGCTGATCGCACGCCGAAACACGCTGGCGGGCCTGGTGCCAGAAGGAGCATAAAAGTTCATGAGCAAGTTATGGCAGAAGGGCTACAGCGTGAACGAGCAGGTTGAGCGCTATGAGGCCGCCCAGAACAGCGTGCTTGACGCTCGCCTTGTGCGCCACGACGTCTGGGGAAACCTTGCCCATATCGCGATGCTTCGGAAGATCGGTATTCTTACTCCCGAAGAGCATCAGCAGTTGCACGAGGCTCTGTGCACAATCCTTGAGCTGGATGAGCAACAGCAATTCACCATCCAGCCCTCTGATGAAGATGTCCATACCAGTATTGAAAATTTCCTGGCAGCGAAAACCGGAGCAGCCGGAAAGAAGATCCATATGGCCCGATCGCGCAATGATCAGGTACTGGTTGACATGCGCCTCTACAGCAAAGAGCAGCTTCACCTTGTCGGGCAAAAACTGCTTGCGCTGGCGCATTCGCTGCTGATCTTTGCCCGCAAGTATGAAGAAATCCCGATGCCCGGCTATACCCATATGCAGCGGGCGATGCTCTCTTCGGTTGGCCTGTGGGCTGGCTCCTTTGCGGAATCGCTGCTCGACGATGAAAAGCTACTCTCCGCAAGCTACGAGCTTGCCGATCAATCGCCGCTTGGTTCAGCCGCTGGCTATGGGGTTCCCATCGGGATTGATCGACAGTATGTGTCTGATCTGCTCGGCTTCGACCATGTTCAGAATAACGTGATCTATGTTCAGAACAGTCGTGGCAAGGTCGAAGCGGCCATTGTACAGGCACTCACTCAGATTATGCTCGACCTGAGCAAGCTCGCACAGGATACACTGCTGTACACAACGGTCGAGTATGGCTTCTTCCGGGTGCCGAAAGAGCTCTGCACGGGAAGCAGCATTATGCCACAAAAGCGCAATCTTGGTGTGATGGAGCTGGTACGCGCCCGCGCCCAGACCATGCTTGCCTATCAACAGCAAATCCTGGGCATTATTACCGGACTTCCTTCCGGCTATAACATGGATTATCAGGAGACCAAGCTTCCCTTCATGGAAGCGCTGGACCTTGTACAGGATGCTCTGGATATCTGTAAACTGGTGGTCGATAACATCACCGTGAACACCGAGCGAGCAGTTGCAGCCTGCACCTTTGAACTGTTCGCCGCTGATCGCGCCTATGATATGGCGAAGGAGGCAAATATGCCATTCCGCGACGCCTATCGTATTGTCGGCGCTGAGGTTATTGCGCAGCTTGAACGCAACATTCCGTTTCCGGTCGAGAGCCAGGTGCAACTGTTAAAGCGCCTGCAAGCCCGCAGTCATCTGGGAGCCTCTGGGAACCTCGGTCTGGAAAAGACACAACAACACCTGCAACAGGCCAAAGAGGCCTGGGCCGAACGAGAAAACGCGTTCACTCAGGCAATTCAGCAGCTTGTTGGCGGCACCTTTGTGGAGGAGTAATTCATGTCAACCGTTGTTCTGGCCTATTCCGGGGGACTCGATACCTCGGTTGCCATCCGCTGGATTAAAGAAAAGTATGATCTGGACGTTATCGCGGTCACGATAGATGTCGGCAATGAACGCGATCTGGAGTCGATCGCAGCCCGTGCGAAGAAAATCGGCGCCGTCAAAGCACTGGTCATCGATGGCCGCGATGACTTCGTGCGCTACTTTGTCTGGCCCGCTCTTCAGGCCGGTGCGCTCTATGAAGGGCAGTATCCACTTGCAACCGCGCTGGCTCGCCCGTTGATTGCCCGCCTGCTGGTCGAGGTCGCACGTCAGGAGGGAGCCGTTGCGGTCGCCCACGGCTGTACCGGGAAAGGCAATGATCAGGTGCGCTTCGATGTCTCGATCAATACGCTGGCCCCTGATCTGAAGATTATCGCTCCGGTTCGTGAGTGGAGTATGACCCGCGATAACGAGATTGCATACGCGAAAGAGCATAATATTCCCATCACCGTCACCAACGCCAGCCCCTATTCAATTGATCAGAATCTCTGGGGCCGCAGTATTGAATGCGGTGTGCTGGAAGATCCCTGGGCCGAGCCACCCGCCGATGTATTTGCCTGGACGCTCGATCCTGACACAATGGAAGCGAAAGCGCCAACCTACGTTGAGATCACCTTTGAGCATGGCATTCCCGTCGCGCTGAATGGCGAAGAACTGGACGGCGTGACGATTATCGAGCGCCTCAATAAAGAGGCCGGAAACTATGGAATTGGCCGTATCGACCACATCGAAAACCGTCTCGTCGGGATCAAGTCCCGTGAGATTTACGAAGCGCCCGCAGCAGTTGTGCTCCACGCTGCCCACAAGGCCCTGGAAACCCTGACACTGAGCCGCGAGCAGACACGCTTTAAAGAGCTGGTCGCGAACGAGTACGCCCGCCTGATCTATAACGGTCAATGGTATAGCGCCCTCCATCAGGATCTTGCGGCCTACGTCCAGAGCTCACAGCGCTTTGTCAGCGGCACCGTACGTGTCAAGCTCTCTCGTGGCAATTGCGCCATTGTTGGACGAAAATCAGACCATTCGCTCTACGATCATGCCCTTGCGACCTATGATAGCGGCGACCAGTTCGATCACAACGCCGCACTTGGCTTTATTAAACTGTGGGGACTGCCACTGAGTACACAGGCCCAGTCCCAGTTCTTGCCCTCCGTTGGTCTGGAAGGCAACTTACTTGAAAGCGGCAGTAGTAAAGTGCAGGAGAGCTAAACGCCTGAAGCCCCGGGCAACGCATATCACTACTTGATCTCCTTGCTCTGATGCCGGTACTTTTAGCGCCCACACATGCGCAGCACCTCCTTTTCGATCTACGCTGCGCAGGTCACGAGGCCCGGACAACCCCGTCCGGGCTTCGCGGCTTTTTTGGCTCTTAGCACTCCTCGACCCGAAACCAGGTGCGTTTTCCCACGCGAAACACCGCCCCATTCAATGCGCTTACAGGCTGCTCAGGCACCCACAACGTCTCACCATTGAGCGAAACCGCGCCTTGCGTAAACAGCCGCCGCAGCTCTCGGTTACTCTTGCTGCCAGCAAAAAAGCGCTGCAATACGGCCAGTGCGTTATATTCGCCCGCTTCAATCGTCAGCACCGGCATCTCATCCGGTGTTCGACGTGTGGAAAACGTCTCAAGGAACCACTGCTGTTCCTGCTCGGCGACGGCTCCACCATGATAGCGGCATACCAGCTCATACGCCAGCCGGAGCTTGCACCGCATTGGCTCTATGGCTACCTGCGCAGCGAGCTCCCGAAGCTCCTCCGTCGAAACATCGGTATAAACTTCCAGGTAGGGCAGGATCAACTCATCGGGAATGCTCATGGCACGTCCGAACTTGTCGCGCGGGCTATGGCCCAGACCGATGTAGTTGCCCAGGCTCTTGCTTTGCTTGGCCTTCCCATCGATTCCTGGCGTGATTCGGGTTGTGATAATCACCTGCGGGCGCTGTCCTTGCCGCTCCTGATAAAAGCGTCCAAGCATTTCATTAAAGAGCTGGTCCGAACCAATAATTGTCAGGTCAGAGTGCAGCATAACAGAATCGTAGCCCTGCAAGACCGGGTAAATCAGCTCATGCATATGGATGTCCAGTCCCTGCCGTATACGCTCCTGAAACATATCGCGGCCAATCAGACGGGCATGGGTTACCTGAGCCAGCAGTTGTAGCAGCTCCTGAGCCGAGAGAGCATCATACCACTCCGAGTTGTAGCGAATCTCAAGCAAGCGTGGATCATCGAAGCGCAGCACCATCCGTGCCTGCTCAAGAAAACGCTGCATGTTGTCTGCAATCTCTTCCCGTGAGAGCACCGGGCGCAGCTTATTTCGTCCGGTCGGATCGCCAATGCGCGTGGTAAAGTCACCGATCAGGAAGACAGCCTTATGTCCCAGATCCTGAAGCTGGCGTATCATCCACAGGTTGACTGCATGCCCGATATGCAGAAATGGTGCTGTGACATCAACGCCATACTTGATCCGAAGCTGCCGTCCAGAACGCAACAGATCCTGAAACTCTTCCGATGAAACCATCGACTCTGTTGTCCTGGCAAAGCGCGCCAGAAGCGCCTGTTCATCCTGAGCCATCAAAAAACCTCCGACAAAAAAGAGCAATAAAAAAGCAGAGGTTATTGCTACCTCTGCCCTCTGTATGGTCTCAGCAGACCCATTTATGTGCGCATGCAACATGCCGGTCCACCCACACAGAGGGCAGATCGGTAATAATAGCAGTAATTCTGTTGATGCATGTCAGCGCACACCTTCATTTGCATACGTTTCAGTATAAAGGGAATAGGAACAGAACGTCAAGCGGGATGCTCGAACGCCCCATGAAAAGCCAGTGCCCGCGCACACCTGCTACGGGCAACAGACAAAAAGTATATGCAACTACCAATACCAGGCGGCCTAGTATTTAATCAGGGCAAAGACATCGTGCCCCTTCAGGTGCTCGCGACCCTTCAAGAAAGACAGCTCAACGAGGAACGCAATACCGGCAATATGGCCGCCGAGCTTCTCCACCAGCTCCATTGCCGCCGAAACAGTTCCACCAGTCGCAAGAAGATCATCAACAATCAGGACACGCTGGCCGGGTTTGATCGCGTCTTTATGCACTTCAACGATGTTGGTACCATATTCCAGCGCATACTCAACGCTGACCGTCTCGGATGGGAGCTTCCCGAATTTGCGTACAGGAACAAAACCGCAATTGAGCAGGTATGCCAGTGGCGCACCAAAAATAAAGCCGCGTGACTCTACGCCCACGACTACCTCAATACCGGCACCGGCATAATGAGCCGCCATACGATCCATAGCAGCCCGAAAAGCAGCAGCATCCTGTAACAAAGGAGTGATATCCTTGAAGAGAACGCCTTTCTGTGGGAAATCCTGAATATCTCTGATGCGGTCTTCCAGGCGGATCGGCTCAGATGGTGACGACATGAGTGAATTTCTCCTTTGCCTTCTATGAAAATCTCATGGATACAGGGGTCGTCAAGCCCAATATGGATACGAATGCAGATAATAACCTCTTGCTCTTCTTGACGTACCCCTGTCCAGTACAAGCTAACCTATAGGGAAGTTGGTAGAGCATAATTCCCTCAGGCAGTATACCTTTATTCACCCTGCCATGCAAGCAGTACAAAGAAGCTTCCCTGCCATGCCCTACCTGACTTCGGCTGGTGTCCCTTCTTCTGCGGGAGGAAGCTGAGCAGTACAATAGGCACAACGAGTTGCCTTCAACGGCACCTCGCTGAGACAGAAAGGACACTCCCGCTTCTCCGGTGCCTTCGGTTCCTCACGCGGCAAGAAACGATCCTGAAGCAAGGCAACCGGTCGCACCACAAAAAAGTATAACACAAAGGCAACAATCAAGAAGGAGATGAGCGCGTTCACAAAGTCACCAAAGGCGAAACGTTGCCCCTGATACTCCCAGAAAGCATTCTTAAAGTCCTGATTGAGGTGTAATGTCAATAAGGCCACGCCAATTAATGGCGAAATAAAATCTTTGACCAGACTGTCCACCACCCCGCTAAAGGCAGCCCCAATCACCACACCAACAGCCAGATCGACGACGTTTCCGCGTAGTATAAACTTCTTAAAGCCGCCCATTTCTCTGGTGCTGGCATTCCATCCTCGTTCCCCCCAGTTTCGCAATGTGCTAAAAGGCCGTTCCATGCTTGCTGCTTGCCTCCTTCTGGCTATGCTGCTGTTTGATTATGATACGAAGCAGAGAAAATTCGCGTTCCAAACTCTGCCTCCCTATACATTCGCATATAGCATAGCATAATCCAGAGCGGAATTCTATATATTATTGTTCAGCATTATAGCTTATTTGCAACATATGCAAGTAGATATTTTGAGCTTAACAAATAGGTTTTGAAGCAAACATGGAAGCATACAAAAAAAGAGCATCCTCGTGTGCAGGATGCTCTTTGTCTATTTGTCTCTCGTTACGCGCCCATCTTTACCACAGTCACACCATCTCCACCTTCCGCCGGAGAGCCGGGAGTATACGACTTAACCAGCGGATGATGCGAGAGATGCTGCCGCACGGCTGTCCGCAGCGCTCCGGTTCCTTTCCCATGAATAATACGCACAAAAGGCATACCGGCCATTACCGCATTATTCAGATAAGCATCGAGCTCTTCAAGGGCGTCCTCGACGCGCCAGCCGCGCATATCCAGTTCCATCGGCACCTGCGGCCGTTCCTCTACGCTCGGCAGCACGATACTCGGTGCAACGCGTTCTTCCTTTGCCTGCCGCTTGCTCAGCCGCTCGATGTTATTCACATCTACCCGGAAGCGCATCGCTCCCATCTGAACTTCTGCTGTACTGCGATCAGCCGAGAGACTCACCAGTTCAGCCAGTTGCCCGAAGCTGAGCACACGCACGGTATCGCCAACCTGCAACGGTCCATCGATTTTCCGCACGCCGTCGTCCTTCTTTTGCTTGATTGGCTCAGGAACAGGTGCCACCTTCTCTTCAAGTCGCTGAGCTGTATTGCGCGCCTGATTCAAGCGCTCACGACTCAGAGTACCGCGATCAAGGCTAACCTTGACTTTCGCCAGCTTCGCCTGTACCTCTTGCAGTTCGCGTCGGGCCTGCGCCCGAGCCTCGTTCAGAATGCGAACTCGCTCCTCTTCAAGGCGATGGCGTTCCTCTTCCAGTTGCTTGCGCTGATATTCCGCTTCAGCACGCTCCATACTAAGATGATAACGCTCATCGGAGACAGCCTTGCGCTCCTCCTGCAAGCCTTCAAGCAGGTTCTCCATATGGACCCCGGCGCTACCGAGGAACTCGCGTCCACGCTCAATAATGCTCTCATCCAGCCCGAGACGCCGGGCAATCGCCAGCGCGTTACTGCGTCCGGGGACCCCGATACTCAGCTTATAGGTTGGAGACAGCGTCTCAAGATTAAACTCAACGGAGGCATTGGTCACGCCCGGCTCCTCATGGGCAAAGGCCTTGAGCTCAGTATAGTGCGTGGTTGCCACCGTCGTGACATGGCGTTCCAGCAGATAAGACAGAATCGCCCGAGCCAACGCCGAACCTTCGCTCGGGTC
>Ga0164243_10009681_pt1 | contig 13974 bp, 14 predicted proteins | sample OricompcompostOP_FD_108781 | JGI IMG/M metagenome (GOLD analysis project Ga0164243, IMG submission 108781) | Organic Plus compost microbial communities from Emeryville, California, USA - Original compost - Organic plus compost (OP) | ecosystem: Engineered > Solid waste > Mixed feedstock >... | reverse complement strand
TTGTCCGTGCCGACGCCGCGCAGCCACAGGCCGTGCAGCCGGCGCAGGTACCGTTCGATCTCGTCCGCCGCGCCGTCGGCGTCCCGCTCGCGCAACCGCTTGAGCAGGCGGCGGCGGGAGCGCAGCGTGAAGTCGTCCTGCAGCGGCCCGACCCGCGCGATGACCGCGCCGAGCACGTCGACCAGGGAGTCGGTGATGATCACCAGGATCGGGTTCCCGGTCGCCTGGGCGAGCAGGCGCTGGAACTCCAGGTTGACGTGGGCCTTGCGCTCCCACTCCCCCGCCTCGGTGAGCCGGGCGACCTCGGTGAGGTTGGCCTCGAGCGCGGTGATGTCGTCGTCGGTGATGTTCTCGCACGCCGCCCGGGTGACCACGGTCGTGATGCGGCGCATGGCGTCGGTGACGTCGGCCAGCGACACGTCGGTCAGCCGGAGGGTGTCGGTGAGCGAGGCGGTGACCGTGGAGGTGTCGGCCTGCGCGATGAACGCGCCGCCGGTGGCGCCGCGCTTGAGCACGACGAGGCCGGAGATCTCCAGCATGCGCAGCGCCTCGCGCACGGTGTTCCGGCTGACCGCGAACTGCTCGGCCAGCGCGCGCTCGGACGGCAGCCGGTCGCCCGGCTTCAGCTCGCCGCTCTCGATCAGCGCGCGGATCTGCCCGATGATCTCGTCGAAGGCCCGGCGCGGCCGGGCGGGCCGGAACATGGGCGTCTCCTCGGCTGCCGGGGGCTGCGCGGCACGCGCCTGGTCTGCCGGCATGAACGCGGCCCTCCTCGTCGTCGCGGCGGGCATTCGGCCCGCGTGGCTCGGTCACCACGCGGGCCAATCAATGGTCATGCCAATGCTAGCGCCGATCGTTCCGCAGGGCCGTCAAGCACGCCCGGGAGCGCGGAATCCGCGCGGCGCGCCGTACGTGGCGGTCCGTGCGCGTGCCTCAGCGCATCACTTCGCGGGCCACGATGTTGCGCTGGATCTCGCTGGTGCCCTCGTAGATCGCGATCAGCCGGGCGTCGCGTACGTACCGCTCGACCGGGTGGTCGCGCATGTAGCCGTGCCCGCCCAGGATCTGCAGGGACTCCGACGTGACGTACTTGGCGGTCTCGGCGGCGAACAGCTTCGCCATCGAGGACAGCTTCGCGAACTCCGCCGGCGTGGTGCCCGCGTCGAACTCCATCGCGCAGTCCCACACCAGGTTCCTGGCCGCCTGCAGTTGCGTGGCCATGTCGGCGAACTTCCAGCGCAGGCCCTGGAACTCGGTGAGGGGGCGGTCGCTCTGCGAGCGCTCCTTGGCGTACGCCAGCGCGTAGTCGTACGCGGCCCGCGCGCCGCCCACGGCGAGGCCGGCGACGGTCGGCCGGTTCTGGTGCAGCGCCTCCATCGCGGCGCGGAACCCGCGGCCCTCCTCGCCGACCATGTTCTCCTCGGGCACCCGCAGGTCCTCGAAGACGATCTCGTTGTTCGGGACGCCGTGCTGGCCCATCTTGTCGTTGTGCCGGTCGACGACCCAGCCGGGCGTGTTCGTCTCGACGAGGAACGCGCTGATGCCGCGGGAGCGCGGCTGGTCGTTGGTGCGCGCGAAGACCAGCGCGAAGTCGGCGATGCTCCCCCAGGTGATGAACGACTTGCGGCCGTTGATCACCCAGGTGTCGCCGTCCTTACGGGCCCGGGTGGCCATCAGCGCCGGGTCCGAGCCCGCGCCCGGCTCGGTGATGCAGATGCAGGTCAGCTTGGTGCCTCCGGCGAGCTGCGGCAGGATGCGCTTCTTCAGCTCCTCGGTGCCGGAGTCCATGATGCCGCGCACCACGATGCTGTTCTGGCCGGACAGCTGGGCCAGCGCCATCGAACCGGCCGCGGCGACCTCCTCCCGGCCGATGCAGTGCGCCAGCAGGTCGCCGCCCGGACCGCCGTACTCCTCCGGCACGGCCAGCTGGACGAGGCCCATCTCGGCGAAGACCTCGACGAGGTGGTGCGGGAACTCATCCGTGCGGTCGAGCTCGTCGGCGATCGGCGCGACGTGGTCGGCGGCCATCCGCGCGACGGCGTCGCGGAACGCGGCGTGGTCGGCGTCGAGTCTCATGTGTGTCCTTCCAGGAACAGGCGGGCGTTGCCCGACAGATCGGCGGGCCAGTCGGCCAGCGGCAGACCGCCCGCCCGTACGGCCTCAGCGACGGCGGCGCCCGGTGGGCGCTCGGCGACGGTGAAGGGATAGTCGGTGCCGAGTACGAGCCGGTCCGGGCCGAACACCTCGGCGGCCAGGGCCAGCGCACCCGGGTCGTACGTGAGCGTGTCCACCCACAAGCGGGCCAGCAGCTCGCGCGGGCTCGACGTCGTCAGGGCCGGCGGGCGCGGGAGCAGGTCCCAGCCGCGCTGCCAGCGGCCGGCCATCATGGCGGTGCAGCCGCCGCCGTGCGCCAGGCAGACGCGCAGGCCCGGATGGCGGGTGAGCACGCCGCCGTGCACCAGCGCCCCGGCGGCCAGACTGGTCTCCACCGGCCGGGCCAGACCGAAGTCCAGGCCGTTGTGGCCGGTACGGCCGGGCGCGACCAACCGGCCCGGGTGGACGAACACGGCCGCGCCCAGCTCCTCGGCGGTGGCCCAGAACGGGGTGAGGGACGGGTCGTGCAGGGAGGTGCCGTCGACGTGCGTGCCGATCTCCACGCCGCTGAGCCGCAGCTCCGTACGGATCCTCCGCAGCTCGGCGACGGCCCGGTCCGGGTCCTGGAGCGGCACCGTCCCGAGGCCGGAGAAGCGGTCCGGATGCGCGGCGACGATCGCGGCGATCGCGTCGTTCTGGGCGCGCGCCAGATCCGCCGTGAGCGCGGGGTCGGCGTCGTAGCAGAAGGTGAACGGGATCGGCATGAGCACCTGTGCGGTCACGCCGAGCGCGTCCATCTCGGCCAGCCGGGCGCCGGCGTCCCAGCCGGGTGGGGTGAGCGTACGGACGAGGCGCCCGTTCTGGTGCACGCGGCGCCGGTCGCCGGAGCGCTCGACGACCGGCCAGCCCGCGCGCCCGGCCGCCGGCGTCGGCGGATCGGGCACCTCCGGCGGGAGGATGTGGGTGTGGACGTCGAGCACCGTCAGTCCTTCGGCGGCAGCCACACGTTGGAGGTCCACCGCCCCGGAGTGAGCGCGCGCGGCCGGTAGTCCGGGTCGGTGATGCGCATGTGGTCCACGCAGAACTCCACCGTGTGGGCGACGGGACGGCCTTGGCGTAGAAGCCCATCGAGCCCGACGTCGGGTGCCGCAGCACGTCGCGGTCCAGCTCGTTGCCGAACTCCAGGTGGGTGGCGCGGGCGCGCATCAGGTCGTCCAGGTCCGGCATCAGGAAGCAGACGTGGTCCAGCAACGGCGGCGCGCCGCGCCCGGCGCCGATCACCAGCGCGTGGTGGTAGCCGATGCCGCCGCGCAGGAAGATCGTCTTGCCGATGACCCGGTCGGACTCCCGGAAGCCGAGCACCCGGTGGTAGAAGTCGAAGGCGGCGTCCAGGTCGGCCACCGCGACGACGGCGTGCAGCAGCTCCTTGGGCGCGAACCAGCCGCCGGACGGCGGCATCGGCACGTGGCCCAGGCCGGTGACCAGCTCGACCTCGTATCCGGACGGGTCGTGGCAGCGGATCGACGGCCCGCTCCACTCCCCCTCGTGCCGGGTGAAGGGGATCTTCTCGTCGGACAGCCGCTCGGCGTACCGCTCCAGGTCGTCGTACGCGCCCAGCTCGAACGCCAGGCGCCGGACGCCGGGGGTGTCCGTACGGGTCAGTACGATCCAGTGGTGGTCGGTGCCGCCGCGCAGGTGCACGGTGTCGTCCGACCGCTCGCTGACGGCCAGGCCGGCGAAGCGGGTCCAGAAGGCCACGGCCTCATCCAGGTCCGTCACGCCGATCGTCACGTACCCGAGCCGCCAGGGAATGAGGTGGTCCCCCATGGTTTCTCCAATCGTCAGAGCATGGCCGTGCCGCCGTTGACGCTGATCACCTGGCCGGTGATGAAGCGCGACTCGTCGGCGGCGAGATAGGCGACGGCGGAGGCGACCTCCTCGACGGTCGCGAACCGGCCGAGCGGGATGAGCTCGGTGTTCTTGCGGTACCGCTCGACGGCGTCCGGCGGGCGGGACAGCACGGTCGGCGTGGACGTACCGGTGGGCGCGACCGTGTTGACCGTGATGCCGTGCGGCGCGAACTCGCGGGCCAGGCCGGTGGTCAGCGCGTGCACGCCGCCCTTGGCCGCGTTGTACATGGCGTGGTCGAACAGGCCGTTGCGTACGGAGTCGGCGCCGATGTTGACGATCCGGCCGTACGCGGCGCGCAGCATGTGCGGCAGCGCGGCACGGCAGCAGTACACGGTGGTCCACAGGTTGCGGTCCACGGTCTCGCGCATCGTGTCGAGCGTGTGGTCCAAGAACGGCTTGATGATGCCGCCGCCCGCGTTGTTGACCAGGATGTCCAGCCGGCCGAACCGCTCCATGGCCGCGGCGGTCACGCGCTCGGCGCCCGCCGGGTCGGCCAGGTCGGCGGTGACCGCGTGCCACTCCGGGCCGCCGGTACCGACGGACTTCTCGACCTGCTCGGCGACGTTCTCCGTACGGTCGGTGCCGACGACGTGCGCGCCCTCGGCGGCCAGCCGGTGCACGATGGCGGTGCCGATGCCGCCCGCCGCACCGGTGACGACGGCGACCTGGCGCGCCAGACGGCCCCTCATCGGCCCAGGAGGAAGTCGAGGTGATGGCGGTTGAAGGTCTCGGCGTCCTCGAACTGCGGCCAGTGCCCGCAGTCCTCCATCACCACGAACCGCGACTCCGGGATCCACTCCGCGACCTGCTCGCCCGCCTCCACCGGCGCCGTCGGGTCGTGCGTGGTCCACAGCACGAGCGTGGGCGCCTTCAGCGTGCGCCACTGCTCCTCGGTGATGACGTTCGTCCGCTGGGTCACCGGATCGGTGTGCCGGGAGAGGATCGCCGGCATGATCTTCCCGAACTCCGGCTGCCGGTAGATCGCCAGCCGGGTCTCCACCAGGTCGTCGGTGACCTGCGACGGGTCGTGCACCAGGAACTCCAGCCGCTTGCGCACGCTCTCCCGGGTGGCGTTCCGGACGGCGTCCAGCGACAGCCGGGAGAAACGCTCGATCACCTCCGGCGCCAGATACAGCGCCGCGCCGGTGTTCAGGCACAACCGGTCCACCCGCTCGGGGTAGGTGAGCGCGAACCAGGCACCGATGCCCGCCCCCATCGACTCCCCGCTGATCGAGACCCGCTCGATGCCCTCGGCGTCGAGGAAGGCGCGCAGGTGCTCGACGTAGTCGAGGAATCCGTACGAGCCCTCGGGCTTGTCACTGAACCCATGGCCGACCATGTCGATGGAGTACGTGTGGAAGTGCGCGGCATGCGGGCCCAGGTTGCGGGTGTAGGCCTCGGCGTGCCCGCCGGTGCCGTGGATGAAGACCAGCGCCGGAGCCGACCGGTCCCCCGCCTCCAGCACCCGGGTCGCCACGCCGTCCGCGTCCACCCATCGCTGCGCGAACGCCACCCCGCGCAGGTCCTGCCAGCAGCTCGCCACGCTCATACAAACCTCCTTTGGTTGGACCTTTGATATCAATCACGTTTTTGACTGTCAATGAGTTAGGCTCAACCATTGAGACAACGGCGGAAGGGAGCCCGGATGCTTGCGACGACCGGCCGCATGTCCTACGGCGCGCAGCTCGCGCGGGCCGCGCGGATCGACCCGCGCGGTGTGGCCTTCCAGATCGGTGACGAGACCCGCACGTACGCGGAGCTGGACGACCGCGCGAGCCGCGTCGCCGGGGCGCTCCGCGACCTCGGGGTGGGCCGCGGCGACCGGGTGGCGCTGTTCTTGACCAACCAGCCCGCGTTCGTGGAGGCGTTCTTCGCCGTGGCCCGGCTCGGCGCGGTCGTCGTACCGGTGAACTTCCGGCTGGTGGCGGCCGAGCTGGCGTACATCCTCGACGACAGCGGCAGCCGGGTGCTGATCGCCGACGGCACGGCGGCCGACACGGTCGCGGCCGCCGCACGGGCGGGCGTCACCGTGGTGCTCACCGGGGAGGACTACGATGCGCTCGCCGGGGACCCGGTCACCGACGTGGACGTGCCCGAGTCCGACCCGCTGTGCATCCTCTACACCTCAGGCACGACCGGCCGCCCGAAAGGGGCCGTGCTCACCCACCACGCGCTGGTCATGCAGACGGTCGCGCGCATCATCGCCCAGCGGATGGGCGACGCCGGCGAGGTGTGGCTCAGCGGGTTCCAGCTGCACCACATCGGCGGCCTGTCGTCCTTGCTCGTCTCGGTCATGCTGCGCGGGCGGTTCATCTCGCTGCGACCCGGCACGACGGCCGCCGAGATCGCCGGCATCCTCGTACGGGACCGGGTCACCACGTGCAGCCTCACGCCGACCCACTGGGCCGAGGTGTGCCGGCTGCCGGACGTGGCCGGCCGGGACTTCGCGCTCCGCCGGATCAGCTGGGGGTCGATGGCGAGCACGCCCGGCCTGCTGGAGCGGATGGGCGAGGTGTTCGGCGACATCGACATCTACAACCTGTTCGGTCAGACGGAGACGGCCAGCGTGACCTGCACGTTGTCCGGCCCGGAAGCCCGCGCGAACCGCGGGTCGGCCGGCCGGCCGATCCTCAACGTCGAGCTGCGCATCGTCGACGACGACATGGCCGACGTCGGGCCCGGGCAGGTCGGCGAGATCGTGTACCGCGGCCCGACCGTCATGCGCGAGTACTGGAGGAAGCCCGACGCCACCGCCGCGGCCTTCGCCGGGGGCTGGTTCCACTCCGGTGACCTGGCCCGGCGCGATGACGACGGCCTCATCTGGATCGTGGACCGGAAGAAGGACATGATCGTCTCCGGCGGCGAGAACATCTACTGCGCCGAGGTGGAGGCCGTGCTGAGCGAGCATCCGGAGGTGGCCGAGGTGGCGGTCGTCGGCGTGCCGCACGAACGCTGGGGCGAGACGCCGTGCGCGGTGGTCGTGCCGGCCGACCCCGAACGCCCGCCGGGCCTGGACGAGCTCGTGGCGCACTGCGCGACCCGGCTGGCCTCGTACAAGAAGCCCACGGCCGTACGGATCGTCGGGGAACTGCCGCGCAACGCCAACGGCAAGGTCCAGAAGTTCCGGCTGCGCGCGGAGACCGCCGGATGAGGCTCAGGCGACGCCGCGGGTGCTGCCCGCACCGGCGCGTTCGGTCATCGTCGCGAGCGAGCGGAGCAGCAGCGCCAGCACGGGGTTGGCCTCCGGGTCCTCGCCGACGAGGCCCTCCAGCGAGGTGCGCGCCGCCTTCAGGTCGCGCGCCGGGAACCCGGCGCGGTCCAAGGCGTCGACGATGCCGCGCGCGGAGGCGCCGGTGTCGGGCCGGGTGACGAACGCGCCGCCGGTCGAGCCGCGCTTGAGCACGAGCATGCCGTTGAACTCCAGGATGCGCAGCGCCTCCCGGACGGTGTTCCGGCTGACCGCGAACTGCTCGGCCAGGGCCCGCTCGGACGGCAGCCGGTCCCCCGGCCGGAGCGCGCCGTCCCGCAGCAGGCCCTCGACCTGCCCGACGATCTGGTCCACGGCCCGCTGCGGCCGCGCCGGACGGAACATGGGCCGGTGCTCGGCGTCGGACGCCTCCACGGCTCCCCCGATCTGCTACGTCACCAGGTTCGATTACTGAACCATTTTCCCACAGCACCATTGCCCGGGTGTTACACAGAGGAGTGATGTCATGCGCGCCATGGTGGTCCGTCCTGATGACGGTCCCGGCACGTTGGAGGAACGCGATCTGCCGGTACCGGAGCCGCGGGACGGCGAGGTGCTCGTCGCCGTACGCGCGAGCGGGGTGAACCGGGCCGACCTGCTGCAGCGCCAGGGGAAGTACGCGCAGGCGGCGTTCGCCGCCCCCGGGCCGGTGGTCGCCGGGATGGAGGCGGCCGGCGAGGTCGTGCGGCTCGGCCCCGGCGTGACCGGGCCGCGGCTCGGCGACCGGGTGATGGGCATGTGCACCGGCGGGTGCGCGGAGTACGTGGTCCTGGACGCCCGGCTGGCGCTGCCCGTCCCGGACGGCGTGGACTGGGTGACCGCGGCCGCGCTGCCGTCCGGGTTGATGACCGAGTACGACGCGCTGGCCAACGCGGCCGGGCTGGCTCCTGGGGAGACCGTGCTGGTCACCGCGGCGTCGTCCGGCGTCGGGCTGATCGGGGTGGCGGTGGCGCGCGAGCTCGGCGCCGGCCGCGTCCTGGCCACCGTACGCAGTCCGGGCAGCGTCGCGGCGGTCACCGCGGCCGGGGCCGACGAGGTGGTGACCGCGCCGGACGGCGGGGAGCTGCCGTTCACCGACGTGGACGTGGTCATCGACCACGTCGGCGGCCCGCTCCTGCCGGCGCTGCTGCCCACGCTGCGGGTGAACGGGCGGCTGGTCAGCGTCGGCCGGCTCGGCGCCCGTACCGGCGAGCTCGACATGAACCTGCTGGCGCTGAACCGGCTCCGCCTCATCGGCGTCACGTTCCGTACCCGGACCCGCGACGAGACCGCCGCCATCGCCGCGGGCACCGCGCGCGACCTGGCCGCGGCCGTTCAGTCGGGCGCGATCCGCCCGGTCATCGCGGCGACGTACCCGTTCGCCGAGGCGCTCGCCGCGCAGGAGCTGCTGCGCGGCGAGCGGCCGCCCGGCAAGATCGTGATCACCGTCCCCTGAGCGGGCGCGCCCGTACGACGAAGACGATCGCGCCGTCGTCGTCGGTACGGGCGCCCAGCAGGCCCTCCGCGCGCAGCCGCCGCAGCGCCTCGCGCAGCAGCGCCGGCGGTACCGCGAACTGCCCGGCCAGGTGCCCGTCCGGGCGCAGCCTCGTGCCGTACGGCAGCCGCCCGTCGGCGATCCCGTCCCGCAGCTGGCCGGTCACGTCGTCGACCAGCCGTACGGGCCGGGCCGGGGCGAACAGACCTGTGCTGACGGTGCGGCCGCCGAACGGGCAGGTATCGCCGTCCGGGCACGGCACCGTCTCCACCGCGTGCCGCGGGAACGGCACGACGACGCAGGCGCGCGGCCCGGCGGTCATCACCGCTGCTTCTGGAGCTGGAGGGCGATGTCGATGATCATGTCTTCTTGTCCGCCGGCGTGCCCCTGGTCGAAGGACGCGGCCAGCACCTCGGTGGGGGAGTTGCCGGAGCCGCCCTTCACCACTCCGCCCTCGGCCCGCCACCGCTCCACCTGCGCCAACGCGCCCAGCAGGTCCTCCGCGACCTTCATGTTCACCCTCCGAGCACCGCGGCGACCCGCGCGTCGTCGTATCCGGCGACCTCGCGCAGGACCCCGGCCGTGTCGGCGCCGAGTTCCGGCACCCGTACGGGCATCGCCGCGCGCGGCGCCGACGCCAGCTGGAACGGCGTCGCGGTGACGCGGAAGTCGCCCGCGCCGTCGGTGACCGTGCGCAGCGACGCGCGGCTGAGCGTCTGCGGGTCGTCCAGCACCTCGCCGATCTCCCGGTACCGGCCGCACGGCACGCCGGCCTCGCGCAGCCGCTTCTCCGCCTCGGCGGCGGTCAGCCCGGAGATCCAGTCCTCGATCACGTCGTACAGCCGGTCCCAGTTCCGCTCGCGGTCGGCGATGTCGGCGAAGCGTGGATCGTCCGGCAGGCCGGGCCGGTCCATGGCGACGGCGAGGGCGCGGAAGTTGCGCTCGGTCACCGGGGAGACCATCACGAACTGGTCGGACGCGCGCACCGGCCGGTACACCGTTTTCTTGAACTCGGCGTCGGCCTGCGCCGCCTGCGTCTCGAAGACCAGCATCGACATCATCGCCTCCTGCAGCGAGACGTCCAGGCCGTCGCCCTTGCCGCTGTGCCCGCGGCCGACCAGTCCGGTCAGCACCGCGCCGTAGGACAGCGCGCCGGCCAGGATGTCGGCGATGAAGACCCCGCAGTTCGCGGGGCGGTCGGCGGACCGCTGGTAGCCGAAGTTGGCCAGGTCGTAGCCGGACATGGCGTGCACGATCTGCGCGTACGCGGGCAGCTGCGCGCTCGGGCCCTCCTGGCCGTAACCGGAGACCGAGCAGTACACAAGCCGCTCGTTGCGCGCCCGGCAGCTCGCCTCGTCCAGCCCGTACTTGGCCATCACCCCGGGCCGGAAGTTCTGCACCAGTACGTCGGCCGTGCCGACCAGGTCGGCGGCGGCCGTACGGCCCTCGTGCGTCCGCAGGTCGAGGCGGACGCTGCGCTTGCCCACGTTCAGGTGCCCGAAGTACCGGCTGTACCCGTCGCGCATCGGTGCCCGGCCGCGCATCGGATCGCCTTCAGGCGGTTCGATCTTGATGACCTCCGCGCCCAGGTCGGCGAGCATCCGGGTGCAGTACGGCCCGGCGATCATGATCGAGAAGTCGATGACACGAATGCCCGCCAACGGGCCGTCGCCGGCGTACGGCGTCATGCGGATCCCACATCCTTTCGTGGCGCGGGCCACTCTGGCCTGTTGTCCAACCATTGATAGCCCGAACCCTTTTCACGGGTCAAGACACGCGCATCAGCACGTTCATCCCGGTGACCGCGCGCCCTTGACATTCCGATCGGACGCTACCAACAATGGTCCAACCAATGATCTATCGGCAGCTTGGAGTCGCGACATGACCGTCCTTCCGGAGACCGAGCGGATACCGCCGCGCACCACGCGGTACGTCCGAGACGAGCGGAGCCCCAACGCGTTCCTCGTCCACCGGTCCGCGTTCGTCGACGACGACGTCCTCGACCGGGAGCGCACCGCGATCTTCGAGCGCTGCTGGATCTACGTCGGCCACGAGTCGGAGATCCCGAACCCGAACGACTTCGTCGCCCGCGCCGTCGCCGGACGCCCGGTCCTGTTCTGCCGCGACGGCGATGGCCGGGTGCGGGTGTGGTTCAACGCGTGCACGCACCGCGGTGCCGAGGTCTGCCGGGAGCGGCGCGGCAACCACCGGCGGTTCCGGTGCTTCTACCACTCGTGGTCGTTCGCCACCGACGGGCGGCTGGTGTCGATGCCGGACGAGGACGCGTATCCGGAGGGCTTCGACAAGGCCGCGCACAACCTGCGCGGCCCGGCCCGCGTCGAGGCGTACCGCGGCTTCGTGTTCTGCAACCTGCGCGCCGGCGCGGAGCCGCTGGAGGAGTACCTCGCCGGCGCGACGTACTACCTGGATCTCACCGCCGACCAGTCCGCGGCGGGGATGGCGGTCACGCCGGGCAGCCACGAGTACTCGATCAAGGCGAACTGGAAGCTGCTGGCCGAGAACAGCTCCGACGGGTACCACGCGATCCCGGTGCACAAGACGTACCTGGACGTGCAGCGCAGCCGGGGCGACCAGATCGCCGGCAACACCAGCTCCGACTGGAAGCGGTCACACGCCTACGACCTGGGGAACGGGCACACGGTCACGGTCAAGGAGGCGCCGTGGGGGCGGCCGATCGCCCGGTGGAAGCCGTCGATGGGCGAGGCGACCCGGCCGGTGGTGGAGGCGTCGTACCAGCGGCTCGTCGAGACGCACGGCGCGGAACGGGCCGCCGAGATCGCCAACCTCGACTTCAACATGCTGATCTTCCCAAATCTGGTGATCAACAACATCATGGCGGTGATCATCCGGACGTTCTATCCGCTGCGGCCGGGCCTGCTGCACGTCAACGCGTGGTCGCTGGCGCCCGCCGAGGAGACGCCGGAGGCGCGGCGCGTCCGTAACGAGTCGTTCCTGTCGTTCCTCGGCCCGGCCGGCCTGGCCACCCCCGACGACAACGAGGCGCTGGAGTCCTGCCACCGCGGCTACGCCTCCGACCCCGGCGCGGGCTGGTCGGACGTCTCGCGCGGCATGGACAAGCCCGATCCGCCCAACTACGACGAGTTGCAGATGCGCACCTTCTGGCGGCGCTGGGACGACCTCGTCGAGGGAGAAGCATGAACATCACCCGGCCGGAGGTCGAGGACTTCCTGTACCACGAGGCCGACCTGCTCGACGACTGGCGCCTGGAGGAGTGGCGCGACCTGTTCACCGAGGACGCCCGCTACTACGTCCCGGCCACCGACAACCCCGGCGGCGACCCGGACCTCGACCTGGCGCTGATCAGCGACACCAAGGAGGGCATCCGCGGGCGCGTGCAGCGGCTGATGAGCACGTACGCGCACATCGAGAACCCGCGGTCGCTGACCCGCCGGGTGATCGGCAACGTCCGGGTGCGCACCGAGCCCGGCGCGGACGGGATGCCCGAGGCGGTCGCGACCTGCGCGGCCATCGTGTACCGGTCGCGGGTCGCCGGGACCACCACGTACGCGGCCCGGCTCACGTACCGGCTGCGTCCGGACGGCGACGGGTTCCGCATCGTCGAGAAGAAGACGGTCCTGGACCACGAGACGCTGCGCGACAGCGGCGGCGTCCTGTCCATCATCATCTGAGCGGAGGATCACCGAGTGCGCGTCGTGATCGATGAGGAGAAGTGCTGCGGCTACGCCGCCTGCATCAGCGTCGCCGAGCGGGTGTTCGAGATCGACGCGGACAACATCGCGGTGCCGCTGGTCGAGCGCCCGGAGGGCGAGCTCGCCGAGCAGGCCCGCGCGGCCGCGGAGGCGTGCCCGACCGACGCCATCCTCATCGAGGAGGACTGAGGTGGTGCCCCATGAGATCGTCGTCGCCGGGGCATCGGTGGCCGGGGTCGGAGTGGCCGACGAGCTGCGCCGGCTCGGGTACGAGGGCCGCCTCATCCTGCTCAACGCCGAGCCGCACTTCCCGTACGACCGGCCGCCCCTGTCCAAGGGCCTGCTCACCGGGACGACGCCCCCGGAGCGCGCCGCCCTGCGCAAGCCGGGCCACTACGCGGACCGGGACATCGACCTGCGTACCGGCGTGGCCGCCACCCGCCTGGCCCCCGGCCCGGAACTGGCGCTCAGTACGGGCGAGGTGCTGCGGCCCGGCGCCGTGGTCATCGCGACCGGTGCCCGGGCCCGCACGCTCGCCTGGACGGCGGACGGTGACCTCGGCGCACCACCCTCCGTACCGACCCTGCGCGGCCTGGACGACGCGCTCCGGCTGCGCGAACGGCTGACCGCCGGGGCCCGCCTGGCCGTGATCGGCGGCGGGTTCATCGGCGGCGAGGTGGCCGCGTCCGCGCGCACGCTCGGCGCCGAGGTGACCCTGATCGAGGCCGCGCCCGTCCCGCTGGCCGGGGTCCTCGGCGAGGAGCCGGCCCGCGCCCTGCTGCGCCCGCACCGCGACGCCGGGATCCGGGTGCTGTGCGGGGTCCCGGTCACCGGGGTCGACCGGCGTACCTCGCGCGTCGTCCTGGCGAACGGCCACACCGTCCCCGCCGACCTGGTCGTCGCCGGCCTCGGCGCGGTCCCGGAGACCGGCTGGCTGACCGGATCCGGCCTCGACCTCGACGACGGCGTGCGCTGCGACGCGACCGGGGCCACCGCGCTGCCCGGTGTGTACGCGGCCGGCGACGTGGCGGCCTGGCGCGACCCCCGGTCGGGCCGCCACGTCCGCCACGAGCACTGGACCCGCGCCCGCGAACAGGCCAAGGCGGTCGCGGCCCGCATCCTCGGCACCGAGCCGCCCGCGTTCGGCCCCGCGTACTTCTGGTCCGACCAGCACGGGCGGCGCATCCAGGCGCTCGGCGACACCGCGGGCGCCGACACCGTCCGCCTCGTCCACGGCGCCTTCGACGCCGAATCCTGGGTCGCCCTGTACGGCCACGCCGGCCGCCTGACCGGCGCCGCCGGCTACAACGCCGCGGCCGCCCTCATGCGCCACCGCACCGCCGTCACCGCCGGGGACCCGTTCCCCGGCGCGTGCGCCCCGCTCGCGTCCTGACCTGTCGCCGGGCCGCACCACCCGCGTCCCGCACGTGCCCTGACCGCAGCCCTGGACGGAGGCCCGGATGGAACCGTACGAGCTGACCGCCGCCGAATCCGCCCGGGAGATCCGGGCCGGGCGGCTGTCCCCCGTCGACCTCACCGGTTCCGTACTCGACCGC
>Ga0164243_10009680_pt1 | contig 13974 bp, 14 predicted proteins | sample OricompcompostOP_FD_108781 | JGI IMG/M metagenome (GOLD analysis project Ga0164243, IMG submission 108781) | Organic Plus compost microbial communities from Emeryville, California, USA - Original compost - Organic plus compost (OP) | ecosystem: Engineered > Solid waste > Mixed feedstock >... | reverse complement strand
GCTGGGCCTGCCCGTCCGCTTCCATCAACGCCGGACGGAAATCGCGGATGCGGCGGCCGCCGGCGGCACGACCCTCCAGGCGATGCAAGACTGGCTGAAACAGGAAGGCAAGCGCCTCGGCCCGCCCTGGCGAGCGGACGAGAAGACCGCCGCCGCATCGGCGCTCGCCATGCTCCACGCCGCCATCGCCCACTGACCCGCAGCGGGCCGGCCTGAATCATCGGGGCTTTCACGCCTCCACCTGTTGCCTTTTTCGATTTCCGACCAACATCTTTCGGTGGAGTCGGATCATCCGGCTCCGCGTCAACGACCACGAAACGTGGCGGGGGAACAGGGTCCTGTATCCCCATGACGGCGCCCTCCGGCGCCGATCGATAATCCATATCCTCGGGAGGAAGAACCATGACCAAGACAATCACGACCTATCCTGAATCATCCAGTCGCGCGCGCCGCAGGCGGAACCGCGTCCTTCTCGGCACCATCTCCACGATCACCCTTTCCGTCATGGCGCTGCCGGCGGCGGCGCAGCAGAGCGGCGTCCTGGAGGAACTGGTGGTCACGGCCCAGAAGCGCGAGCAGTCGTTGCAGGACGTCAGCGCGGCGGTGAGCGCCGTCGGCATGGACCGGCTGCAGACGGGCCATATCAACAATATCGAGGATCTTCAGTTCATCGTTCCCAGCATCACGCTGGGCAATGATTTCAACATGGCCAAGCTCTTCATCCGGGGCGTGGGCGCCAACACCTCCACCACCGGCTCGGAAACCGGCGTGGCCTTCCATGTGGACGGCGCCTTCGTCTCCCGCGCCGAGGCGCAGCGCACCTCGCTGTTCGACCTCCAGCGGGTGGAAGTGGTGCGCGGCCCACAAGGCTCCCTCTATGGCCGGAACGCCGTGGGCGGCTCGGTGAACCTGATCACCGCCAAGCCCACCCAGGATTATGAAGGCTATGGCAATATCACCTTCGGCAATTACAGCACGCTGATCACCGAAGGCGCGGTGAGCGGCCCCTTGAGCGACACGGTGCTGGCCCGCGCCGCCTTCAAGACGGAAAACCGCGGCGGCTTCGGCAAGAACCCGGTGACCGGCAACAGCGTGGACGACGTGAACCGCCGCATGGCCCGCCTGCAGGTCCGGTTCCTGCCCACCGACACGTTCGATTATCTGGTGTCCGCCGAATGGTTCCATCAGGACGACGCCTCCAGCGCCCTCAAGTACCGGGCGGCCAGCTTCCCCGACGCGGTGGAACTGGGAGACACCGGGGTGATCGCCCTGGGCATGGGCGGCTATGCCAGCGACCCACGCGACCTCGCCTCCGAGTTCGACCCGCGCAACCGCACCACCACCTGGGCCATTACCGGCACCGGCACCTGGGACGTGACATCGGACCTGACCCTCACCAACATCACCAATTACCGGGACTTCAAGAGCTTCATCACCCAGGACCTGGACCTCTCCGCCGTCATCAACAGCCTGGATACGCTGGGCACGCCGACCACCGTGCAGCGGCGCGACGTGGTGAGCCAGCAATTCAGCAACGAATTGCGCGCCAACTACACCAAGGCCTGGCTGGACGGGGTGCTCGGCACCTTCTTCTTCACCGAGAACCAGCGGCCGGTGGATACGGTGGGCCTTGGCCCCATTCTCGGCATGGAGCAGAACCTGGACGTGCTGGCGAACGGCCTGGTGATCCAGAATCCGGGGCCGAACCAGATCGTCGGCGCGCCGGCGCCGAGCCTCGATCTCTACCACGATCTCTGCCAGACCTACCGCTACAGCGACAATTTCCGCGACACCGACACGCTGCCGCCCAAGCGGGTCTGCACCCGCTCCGACCTGGACACCACGGCCTGGGCCGTCTTCGGCCAGGCCAATATCCATCTGGGCCAGTTCGTGGACAGTCTTGCGGGCGTGAGCCTGAAGCTCGGCGGCCGCTACAGCTGGGAAAAGCGCGAGGTGGCCAACCCCTCCATCGTGCTGGCGGGCGGCGGCACCGGCCCGGTGCTCTATTACGATTATGAGTCCACCCACAATCAGCGCACCTTCAAGGACTTCACGCCGGAAGCCGGCCTGGAATGGGCGGTCAACGGCGACCTGCTGCTCTATTACACCTATTCCGAAGGCTTCAAGGCCGGGGCCGGCGAGAACGCCTCGGGCAGCAGCACCATCGTGGAGCCGGAGAAGATCAAGAACCACGAGGCCGGCATCAAGAGCGACTGGTTCGGCAATCGCCTGTCGGTCAATCTGGCGGCCTTCACCTACAATCTGAAGGGCCTGCAGATCAACAAGACGCTGGCGGGCGGCCCCACCGGCTACACCACCGTCTTCGAGAACGCGGCGGAGACCTCGGCCAAGGGCGTGGAGCTGGAGTTCGCGGCCCAGCCGCTGCCCGCCGTCCGCCTCAACGGCGCCCTCAGCTACCTGGATTCCAAGTTCGACGATTTTCTGACCAAAGACCCGCTGGACCCGCGCAACATCTCGGTCTCCGACCGCTACGACCCCACGCTGCCGGAACTGCAGCTCGCCGGCAATCCCACCCGCAACTCGCCCAAATGGGCCGGCAACCTGCATGCCGAATGGGACCTGCCGGTCACCATGCCCGCCAGCGGCTTCCTCACCCTCGCGGGCGATGCGTCCTACAAGAGCAAGATCTATTTCACCGAGTTCCATCGGCTGCTGGAGGGCTCGGACGATTACGTCACCTTCGACGCCAGCCTGCGCTACAGCTCCGGCGACAGCGGGCTGACCGCCGAACTGTGGGTCAAGAACCTGACCGACGAACTGGTGGAGTCCAGCACCTTCGCCCTGGCGACGGCGCGGCTGATCGGCGTGACTTACCTGCCGCCGAGAACCTACGGCTTCACCCTCGGCTACCGCTTCTGATCTCAGCCGGAAGCAACCCTGGAGGCCCTTTCCAAGCCGGAAGGGCCTCCTCTTTTTTGGGCCGTCCCCCGTTCCGCTGGCCGGGCGGCTATTGTATTCTCGCCCCACGGTCAACACCCCAGTATGGAGCGCGCATTTGGCTTCCAGTAATACCCTCACCTCTCTCGGCTTCGTCGGCTTCGGCGAAGTGGGCACGGCGCTCGCCTCCAGTCTCAAGCCCGTGGTCGAGGACATCGCCACCTATGACATCCTGTTCGACGATCCGGCGGAGGGCCCGGCCAGGAAGGCCCGGGCGGCGGAACTGGGGGTCCGGCCCGTCGATGCGCCGGACGAGCTTGCAGGCGCCCATCGCCTCATCATCTCCTGCGTCACCGCGGACTCGGCCCGCGACGTGGTCAGCCGCGCCGCCACCTGGCTGGCGGAGGGCCAGTATCTGCTCGACGTCAATTCCATCTCCCCCCAGGGCAAGCAGGAGGGGGCCGCCATCGTCAACGGGGCCGGCGGCCGCTATGTGGAAGGCGTCATCATGAGCCCCATCCACCCCAACAGGCACAAGTCCCCCATGCTGTTCGGCGGGCCGTATGCCGCGCCCGTGGCCGGGTTCCTCAATGGGCTCGGCATGACCATCACCGTCGCCTCCTCCGACATCGGCTTCGCCTCGGCCAACAAGATGTGCCGCAGCATCATGGTCAAGGGTATCGAGGCGCTAGTGCTGGAATGCCTGGTCACCGCCCGCCACTACGGCGTGGAGGAGAATGTGCTCATTTCGCTCGATGCCACCTTCCCCGGCATGAACTGGCGCGAGAGCGCCCCCTACATGCTGGAGCGCGTGCTCACCCACGGCAAGCGCCGCGCCGAGGAAATGCGCTTCTCCGCCAAAACGGTGGAGGCTGCCGGCTGGACCCCGCACATGACCGCCGCCATCGCCGAGCGCATCCAATGGGTGGTGGATACGCTCCCCCAAGGAGAAGCCCGCACCCTCGGCCAGCAGGACATGAACACCATCCTCGACCGGCTGGCGCGGGAGCTGGCCAAATAGAATTCCCGATCCATCTCTCTCCGGCAAGTGACGAATGCCTTACATCGTCACTCGCCGACTTGATCGGCGAGTCCAGTCACGGTCGGCTGATATCATCGTAGAAATCTCGCCAGTCGGGATTGGCGTCCTCTATCAGCTCGATTTTCCACTGTCGCTTATAGCGCTTCGGCCGCTTTTCGCGCTGAATGGCTGCTTTTGCCGTTGCATGGCGTGCCATTTCTCTTGCTGGCCAGAATATAGGTGTAGAACTGCATGGGCCGAGAGTAGAGCCGATTGTCGGGAGGTGGAACCTGCCTTTCCCGTCGTCACTCGCCATTCAGCCGGCCAATCCGGTACTGGACTCGCCGATCAAGTCGGCGAGTGACGAAAGAGGCGTTCATCTCGCTTTGCCTCACCCCATCCCCCGTGTATCCTCTGCCCAAATCGAAAAAACACCTTCGGGGGACATTCATGCGCAAGCCGTTCCAGCTTCTCGCCTTGGCCGCCGCCACGGCGCTTCTCACCCTCTCCGCCGCGGCCCATGCCGCCGCAGACGTGGATGCCAAACGCATGGCCAATGCGGATAGCGAGCCCGGCTCCTGGCTCGGCGTGGGGCGCACCTATGCCGAACAGCGCTTCAGCCCCCTCAAGCAGATCAACACCGAGAATGTGAAGACCCTCGGCCTCGCCTGGTCCTACGACTATGACCGCTCCCTCGGGCTGGAGGCCACGCCCATCGTGGTGGACGGGGTGATGTATGTCTCCTCCTACCTCTCCCAGGTCCGCGCCTTCGACGCGGCATCGGGCAAGCTGCTCTGGGAATACGACCCGGAAGTGCCGGGCGAATGGCTGGTCAACACCTGCTGCGGCTGGGTGAACCGGGGCGTCGCCGCCTGGCAGGGCCATATCTATGTGGGCACGCTGGACGGACGCCTCATCGCGCTCAACGCCGCCACCGGCAAGGAGGTCTGGTCCGTCCAGACCTTCGACAAGGCCGCGCCCTATTCCATCACCGGCGCGCCCCGCGTGGTCAAGGGCCGGGTCATCATCGGCAATGGCGGCGCGGAATTCGGCGTGAGAGGCTATGTCACCGCCTATGACGCGGCCACCGGCAAGCTCGACTGGCGCTTCTACACCGTGCCCGGCAACCCCGCCCAGGGGCCGGACGGCGCCGCTTCCGACAAGCCCCTGAAGGAGATCGCCGAGAAGACCTGGAACGGCCAGTGGTGGACCTATGGCGGCGGCGGCACGGTCTGGGACAGCATGGTCTACGACCCCGAGCTCGACCTCCTCTATATCGGCGTCGGCAACGGCTCGCCCTGGAACCAGAACATCCGCTCGCCGGGCGGCGGCGACAATCTCTTCCTCTCCTCCATCGTGGCCCTGCGCCCCGAGACCGGGGAATATGTCTGGCATTTCCAGGAGACACCGGGCGACGTCTGGGACTACACCTCCACCCAGAGCCTTATCCTCGCCGACCTGAAGATCGACGGCAAACTGCGCAAGGTCATCATGCAGGCGCCCAAGAACGGCTTCTATTATGTGATCGACCGCACCAACGGCGCGTTCATCTCCGCTGATAATTTCACCCCCGTCACCTGGGCCTCGGGCGTGGACCCCAAGACCGGCCGGCCCATCGAGACCGGCACCGCCCGCTACACCGAGGCCGACCAGCGCGAATTCGTGCTCCCCGGTCCGCTGGGCGCGCACAACTGGCACCCCATGTCCTACAGCCCCGAGACCGGCCTCGCCTATATCCCGGCGCAGGCCCTCAGCTTCGTCTACCAGCGGGATGAGGAGCTGCCCCGAGCCGGCATGGCGGTCAATCTCGGCGTCACCTTCGCGCAGTTGCCCCCCGCCACCGCCGACCATCCGGGCAAGGGCATCCCGGTGCCCGACGGCTATCTCCTGGCCTGGGACCCGGTCAAACAGAAGGAAGCCTGGCGCGTGCCCTACGGCAACCCCTGGAACGGCGGCACGCTGGCGACCGCCGGCAACCTGGTGTTCCAGGGCACGGCGCAGGGCCAGGTCCACGCCTATAACGCAAAAACGGGCCAGGAACTCTGGTCCACCGACGCGCAGACCGGCGTCGTCGCCGCCCCCATGACCTACGAGATCGACGGCGTGCAATATCTCGCCGTCCACGCCGGCTGGGGCGGCGCCTTCGCGCTCGGGGCCGCCTCCGGCCAGCCGGAGAACATCAACCGGCTCCTGGTCTACAAACTCGGCGGCACGGAGAAACTGCCCCCCATGCCGGAGCCCATCGACCTCACCCTCGACCCGCCGGCGCAAACCGGCGACGCCGAAACCATCGCCCACGGCGAGCCCATCTACCACCGCTACTGCGCCCCCTGCCACGGCTTCAACGCCGTCGGCGGCCCCATCCTCCCCGACCTCAGATACTCCGGCACGCTCGGCACCGACACCTTCTTCCAGATCGTCGAAAACGGCGCCCTGGCAGAAGCCGGCATGGCCAAATTCGGCCAGGAACTCAGCCACGAGGAGATTTCGGCGATACAGGATTATGTGGTGTCGAGGGCGATCGCGTTGAAGGAGGGGGAGTAGGGCTCCCTGCGTCATAAACGAGAAAAGCCCCGCCAGATGGCGGGGCTTTCCGTTTCTGTCACACGGCCGTCAATTCGCCGATGAGCCGGCATCCTCGCCGCCGGACGCCTCGCTCGCCTTGGCGTCTGCCGCATCGGGTGGTGGCGCAGGAATGATCGGATATGCGACCGTCGCAATTGTGGCGTCGGATATGTATCCCGTCCCCGTTGAAGGGAAAGTCGCTTCATCTTTCCCGTAATTAGGCGAATACGGCCCGGATGGAAGCCCCAGTCCCGGAGTGAGAAGAGCCACGGCATTGGCCTGCTGCGCCACCGGCGTAAAATCGGACCTCGTGCTGTCTATCGCCGAAGTAATCGCAGTGGCAATCAGGTTCGCCAAGAGGCCTCCGCCGCTTCCCGACCTGGAATATTGCATTGCCTGCTGTTCCTGCCACAGCAATTCGCCTGTCTGCCCGTCTTTCAGGGTATAGACGAATTCGACGTTTATGTTGGCAGCTGTGATGGCGTATTGCGATTCCCAGTTAAGAATCTCGACGTACAGAACACTATCGGCTCCAAACAGTTCGGCAAGACGCGTCGTATCGGCGCCATGAACGAGATTGGCGTCACCCAAACCGTCGCTTTCCATTATGCTCTTGGTCATATTGACCGGAAACACATAGAAACCGCGTTCCGCCAACGGCACGGACAATGTCGACAGAAACAAATCCGCCGCCTCCACTTCCGCGGACCGGTTGATTACCGGCACCACCAGAATGGAGTGCGGATCGGCGGATCGAAACGCCGTGAAATCCTTCGGGGCCTGCTTCGCAGCGCACCCGCTCATCAATAGCGCCAGGCCGGCGAACATAAAGAATAACCGCTTCATGATTAACTCCCACTCCCAGCGCCGTTGGTCGCAGCCTCATCCGCCTGGCCCTTCGGCTCCATGCGTGACGTGACGCTCTGCATCAGATAGGCAGATTCCGGCCAGGCTTCGCTCTCCTTGCTGAACCAGAACGCCGCGCCGTCCTCATCTCCCTGCTCAAGCAAGGTATAGCCGTATTCGGCGTAGACCCCCGGAGGCACCTTGCCACCCGCAGCCTCTGCCTTGTCGATGGTTTCGCGGAGCTTGGTCGAGAACTCTTCAACCTCTTGCGGATTCTTGTAGTAGTTCAGAAGCGAGCCACTGTAGCTGCCCCAAGAATACATCGTCTTTGGCCCAGAGCTGCAGGCTGCCAGACCAGTAAACAATAGCAGCGCGCTACAACACGCTGCTTTCCTCAGTTTCATAAGTGCCCCCAAGTTGAATTTAAAGTATTCTGTACGCCCTTTACTCAAAAGTTGGCCTCACGGGCTGACATGCCGCTCCGTGCCTTTTTCTATGAAGACTTGTCGTTCGAAGACAACATGACTACCTGTCCGCACCTCGACATCATGTGTGCCGGCTCCAACGGCAATGGGCGTGGCGTCATCATCGTCGATCGTTCCACGGGCACTCCCATCAACGTAAATGGTGGCACCTTTGGGAAAGGCGTCGAAGATGATCTGAGCCGAGTCCGCTCCTCTGGACTCGTGATGCTTGGGCATTGCGCCACAACCGGCCAACAAGGCCAACAACATGGTCATTCCCAGCCGATGCATGACAGGCCTCCTATTCTGACCGTTCACTGACATAAAGCTCGCCAAGTTCGCTCGGGTTGATTTCCCCGCTGACCCGCCTGGTGACCGCCCCTTCATTGATTTCACTCTCACCAAAAAGAGAGGTCACTTCCAGAACGGCGACCTGAGTGGCCGGCAGAGTGATTTCGAACCCGGTCTGCTGGCTCTTGACCGTGTTGCCCTGCCGCATCACGAACAGCCGGTCTCCAACACTCAACCCCTGATGCTCACCACCGGCGATAAAGATGTTGTCACCCGAAACCTGGAGGATATCGGTGCGCCAGGGCCTGTCCGAGAGGGTGTTGAGCAGTTCCTCGATCACGTCTTCTATGGCGACCGAAATCGCCTTGTCGGTGAGAGTACCGTCGAACTTGGACGTGCTGCCGATACCTAGGACCGTCTTGGTTTCCGTTGTTGCTTCACCCTCACCCGTTGCGGAATGGAAAACCAGCCCTGTCCTGACGTCCACCAAGCGAATTGCCACCTTGGCATGCGCTGTCTGGACCTTCTTGCGGTTGAAGAAGCCCCGCTTGCCATCCTCCGCCATGCCGAATTCGACAATGGAGCCCAGGATCAGGGTGTCCACACCGATAATGGGGTCGGTCTTGTCATCCACGCCCTGAAGCGCCTGCTCCCGCTCGATCTTGGACAGGTCGGTACGCTCAAACACCAGGAACCTGTCGGACATGGTGAGATAGGCGGCCAGAATGTCGGACGCCTGCTTACCCAGCGGATCGAGATCGCCATCGCGCAGTAGGCTCTTTCCATAACGCGTTTCGTTCGTGAAACGGCCGACAGCGATCTTGTGTTTCAGGGCCTTGGCAGAATGAGATACACTCGCGTCGCTTTGAGCGTATGCCGGTAGTGTCAACATCGGCGATGCAGCCAATGCGAAAGCCAGAATCAGGCTTCCAAGCAAATTCATTTTCATGGTGAGCAATAATCCCCCTTTATTCCTAGACTAATGATCAGCATAATTTTTATCTATCAAAAAAAGTGTAAACACGAGAAAAGGGGATTGGCCTTTGACAAGACGCGCCCGAAGTTAGCAGGCGGCCTAACGCAGACGTGATAGGCTGCGGGCTCCATATCGCTGAAAGGCAACCGAGATGACGATGGTAATGACGTTCCCAGCGCTTGTGCGCCGGCTTCTGGTGCTGGCTGTCGTGCTTACCTTTCCGCCCGCGCCGGCCCTGGCCGGGGAAGCGGAGGATGTGGCCTCCGTCCATGCCTTCATCGAGGATGTCGCCCGCCGCTTCAACACGGGCGATCTGGAGGCGTTCATCGGCGTCTTCACGCCCGATGCGCAGATCATCAGCCAGGGCTTCCCCGATATCGTGGGGCGGCCGGCCATTCATGACGTCTATGCCGCCGCCATGGCGCAATACGGCATGTCCGTCGCCTTCAACACCACCGAAGTGGCGGTCGCCGGCGACATGGCCTATGAGCGGGGCACCTACAGGGTGGACTATAAGGACAAGGAGAGCGGGGACGTGCTGATGAGCGTCGCCGCCCGGCACATCCATATCCTCAAGCGCGACCCCGAGGGCCGCTGGCGCACCTGGCGGATGATGACCAACACCGAGGCGCCGGCGCAATAAGCCGGCAGGCCGGGGAACCTGGCCGCGCCTTTCGCCGTTCTGGGCAGCGACACCCCCGGCGAAGGAGCACAGCCATGGACGTTCGGAGTCACATCACCCTGAACAGCGGCAACCCCATGCCCGTCCTGGGCCTTGGCACCTGGATGCTGACCAACGACACGCCCGGCGCCATCGCCCGCGCCATCGGCCTGGGCTACCGGATGATCGACACGGCCGAGGACTACGGCACCCAGCCGGGCATCGGCGCGGCGCTCCGCCAGGCGGGGATCGGCCGGGACGAGATCTATATCGTCACCAAGGTGGAAGAGGACGAGGACGCCTACGAGGCCACCAAGCGCGACCTTGAGGAGCTGGGCGTCGATCATGCGGACCTGATGCTCATCCACCGCCCGCCGGGCAACGGCGCCGGCGAGGCGCTGTGGGACGGGCTGATCCGCGCCCGCGAGGAGGGGCTGACCCGCGATATCGGGGTGAGCAACTATACCATCGCGCAGATCGATGCGCTCATCGAGGCGACGGGCGAGGTGCCGGCCGTCAACCAGATCGAATGGAGCCCGCTGGGCCACAGCGACGACATGCCGCGGGAGGCCACGGCCCGCGACATCATCATCCAGGCCTACAGTCCGCTGACGCGGGCGCGGCGGCTGAACGACCCGACGATCACCGACATGGCCCGCCGCTACGGCAAGTCGCCGGCCCAGATCCTCATCCGCTGGAACCTGCAGCGCCACACCGTGCCCCTGCCCAAGGCCAACCGCGAAAGCCACATGGAGGAGAATATCCACGTCTTCGATTTCGAGATCGTGGACGAGGACATGCAGGCCCTGGGCGCCCTCAACGAGCATTATTCCGCGCTGGGCGGCAAGCTGCAGTATGAATGAGCGGGGCTGCGCCAAAGATGTCGGTTCGGCGGGCCGCCTCTCCGCTCGTCACCCGCCGACTGGATCGGCGGGTCCATGGATTCGCCGGTCAAGCCGGCGAATGACGAATTGAGAAAGCGATGCGCCTGAGGAGCGAGCCCCGGCCGCCCGTCACCCTGAATACCCGCCTGCGCGGGCACAGGCTTGATTCAGGGTCCAGTCCTGAGCAGTGCCGGCACCACTGGTCCGGACGACAAGGCTCAGGAGTGGATGCTGAATCGAGTTCAGCATGACGGGGAACAGGCGGAAAGGCCGGAGAAGTATCCACACGATTTTAGGGGGAAGCCGAGGCGCCCGGCCAGTTGTCCGCCGCCGGCGCGACCTGCGGAGCGCCGGACATGCCGAGGTAAAACCCGGCGAATGTCAGCCCCAGGGCCACGGCGATGGCGGGTGCCGGAATCCTGACCCGCCGCGCCGCCCGTCCCTCCAGCGCGAACGACCGACGCGCCGGAGCCTTCCGTCCAGACCGCCCGATTGTGCTCATGCCGCCCTCTTTGAAAAGCCCAAAAGCCCTTCTATTCTGCGCCTTGGCGGTTAAGGGGTGATTAAGGCCGGTCAGGCGGTCTTGAGGGTCTTCGCCAGATAGTCCAGCGCCATCAGATAGCCATGGCTGCCGAAACCGCAGATGGAGCCGACGGCAACCCGGGCCACGTAGCTCTTGTGGCGGAAGTCCTCGCGGCGGTAGATGTTGGAGAGATGCACCTCCACCACCGGGATGGCGAGCGCCGAGAGCGCGTCGAGAAGCGCGATGGAGGTATGGGTGAAGGCCCCGGCATTGACGATGAGCGCCTGGTGCCGGCCCCTGGCGCCGTGCACCCAGTCGATGATCTCGCCCTCGTGGTTGCTCTGCACGAACTCGACCTCGAGCCCCAGCTCCGCCCCCCTGGCCTTGGCGGCGGCGGCGATATCGGCCAGCGTTTCGCGGCCATAGATATCCGGCTCCCGCTCTCCCAGCAGGTTGAGGTTCGGTCCGTTGATGACGAGAACTGATGCGCCCATGGATGCTGTCCCTTTTGTTCCAAATGGATACAACCCTTGTGCGCCTCAGCGCAAACAATAAAAAAGGCGGCCGGAGCCGCCTTCTCATCGGGCTCGCCTCCCCTCACCCCGGCAAGCCGCCGGGGGAGAGGGAAAGCGGTGCCCTCGGCTCAGAGCTGCTGCGCCGCGAAGTCCCAGTTCACCAGATTGTCGAGGAAGGCGTCGATGAACTTCGGCCGCTCGTTGCGGTAGTCGATGTAATAGGCGTGCTCCCACACGTCGCAGGTGATGACCGGCCTGAGGCCCATGTGCAGGGGGTTTTCCGCGTCATGCGTGCTGATGACCTTCAGCTTGCTGCCGTCGGAAACCAGCCAGCCCCAGCCGCTGGCGAAATGCGTGCCCGCCTCGTCGGCGAACTGCTTGCGGAAGGTCTCATAGTCGCCGAACGATTCGTCGATCTTGCGGGCCAGCTCGCCGGTGGGCTTGCCGCCGCCGCCCGGCTTCATGCACTTCCAGAAGAAGTCATGGTTGAAGTGCTGCGCGGCGTTGTTGAAGATCTTCTTCTTGTCGGGCTTGCCGGCGGTGTTCCGGATGATGTCTTCCAGGGACTGGCTTTCATATTCCGTCCCCTTGATCAGGTCATTGAGCGTCGTCACATATTTGTTGTGATGCTTGCCGTGGTGATACTCCAGCGTCTCCGCCGACATGGCGGGGGCCAGCGCGTCCTTGGCGTAAGGCAGGGGGGGAAGTTCAAAAGCCATTTCCATCTCCTTGAGTTTCGATCTGCCTCCCTGGTCCTGTCAGCATGGCCGGCGGGAGGTTCCGGCCATCTTGAATGCACCCGGAATCTTTAAGCTGTTTCAAATCTTCGCGTTTGGCCGGAGCATAACCGTCAGGCGATATTCCGCAAGTCTGGAATGCTGCCAGCGTGGCATCAAAAGTGGGCGCGAGGTGGGCAATTCCGCACTTCCGGAACCAATGAACGGCCTGTGTCATTGTTCTCTTGGGTGTTGGTCCTAAAAATCCCATATTTCAATGACATGCATCAGTCGCTCTAACAATCAACCGAGAGGAGAGCAGTATGGCTGCCGGAACATACGACGACGAAATCAAGGCGCTCAAGGAGGACCTCGCGGGGCTGCGCAAGGACATGCAGGCCCTGGTCAAAACCGTCAGTGACGATGCGAGAAGCCGTGGCCGGGAGACCGTGAACAAGGCCCGCGCCGAAGCCGGCCGCTACGCCGACGAGGCGCTGTCCCGCGGCCGCGACGGCATGGCGGCCATCGAGTCCCATATCGAGGAACGTCCCTTCACCAGCGTGCTGATGGCCTTCGGCATCGGCCTGGTGATCGGCAAGATCCTGGACCGCTAGGCCGGGGCGCGGGCTTTGAGAGAGCTGTTCGACATCCTGGTCGGCGACTTCGCCCGGAGCATCCAGAACGAGGTCCGGGCCAGCGCCAAGGACGGGGCGATGCTGTTCGCGGCGACGCTGCTTCTGGTCTGCGGCTTCGTCGCCCTGATGTTCGCCGCCTACGTGTTCCTGCTGCGCTTCATGGAGCCGGTCTTCGCGGCGCTCATCATCGCCGCCCTGTTCGTCATCGCGGCCGCGCTCCTGCTGGTCGCCATCAAGACGCGCGCCGCGCACGGCAAGCCCCCGCAGATCGGCGATCCGGATATCGGCGACCCCGGCGATCCGGGAGACCTGGGTGGGCTGGAAGACATGGCGCGGAGCTATATGCGGCGCCACGGCAAGCAGGCCACCCTGCTCTCCCTTTTAGCGGGCGTGGTCGTCGGCAGCAGCCCGGAGGTGCGCCGCACGCTCGCCAGCGCCCTCGACATGGCCTTGTCGGACCGCAAGGAGCGCAAGGAGCGGAAGGACCGGGACGACAGGCGCCGCCGTTGATCCCCGCTCCTGCTACATGCGGTAGCGCAGGCCCACCTGGAAGAGGCGCGGCTGGCCATAGGTGATGAGCCCCGCGCTCTCGCCGACCTGCACGTCCTTGTCCAGCAGGTTCTGCACCCGCGCGAAGATTTCCATGTTCTCCCGGGGCTCGTAGCCCAGATAGGCGTCGAAGGTCACAAAGCCGTCGAGCCGGCGGCTGTTGGTCAGGTTGTCGTACTGGTTATCTTCCACCTGCATGTCCACGCGGCCGCGCCAGTGCTCCACCGGCTGGCCGATCAGGCTGAGGGTGGCCTGGTCGTCCGCCACCTGGGGCAGCTTGTTGCCCACCAGATCCGGGTCCACCGAGGCCTTGCGGATATCGCTGTCCACATGCAGGTAGCGGGCCTCGACCTCCCATCCGGTGGACAGCTTGACGTTGAGGGAGAGCTCCACGCCGCGGCTGCGCGTGCGGTCGAGATTGAGGCGCTGG
>Ga0164243_10009679_pt1 | contig 13975 bp, 15 predicted proteins | sample OricompcompostOP_FD_108781 | JGI IMG/M metagenome (GOLD analysis project Ga0164243, IMG submission 108781) | Organic Plus compost microbial communities from Emeryville, California, USA - Original compost - Organic plus compost (OP) | ecosystem: Engineered > Solid waste > Mixed feedstock >... | reverse complement strand
TACTGGCTCTCGGAAATCTGGAGGGAGCTGCCCTCGCGCCGTCTCGACATGCTCGGCAGCTTCGAGGAAATGATCTCCCTGCAGGTCGCGCTCACCCCGGCCGAGATGACCGATCTCCTGAAGGGCGCCGGCTGGCGACCCGCTCCGGAGTTCCATTTCCGCGACATGCTTCTCTTCCTCTCGGCCGCGCGCTCGCTCGACGACCTGCCTCCCCTGCCGCTCATGGAAAGCGGGCACCTGCCGGCGGCGAGCTTCGTGCGCGATGGCCCGGCCCCGGAGAGCCGCCAGGTCATCCGCTTCTGGCCGACCGACATCGTCGTCCAGTCCGGTGATCATGTCGGCCCGCTGATGATCGGCTCGGTGACGGAAGAACGGATCAAACGTCCCTACGGAGCGATGACCACGCTCGAAGTCGAGGCCGTGCCGGCGGACATGCGCTCGGTGCTCCAGGAAATCGCCAGTCGCTCCGGAGACAGCGTCCGCATCTTCGAGCGCGAGGGGAAGGCCGGTCAGCTCCTCCTCATCGCGCCGCGCAAATAGGCCTATTCCGGTTCGTCGGCTTCTCCGTCCGATCCGAGCAGTTCGCCGGCCAGCCTGGTCGTGATCGAGCGGCCACGCGCCAGCGCCTCGTGATCGAGAGCCGCGACGATGCGGTTGGCCGCGTCGAAGGAGCGCTCCATCCGCGCCACGATGTAGTCGACAACGCCACGCTCCACCGTCAATTGCCGGTCGGCAAAGAGCTTGATCAGAACCCTCCGCAGGAGGTCGTCATCGGGCGCCGACAATGTCACCGGCAGCGCCGCCCGCAGCCGCGACATGAGGTCGGGAAGTGCCAGCGGAATCTGGGGAACCGGAACGCGGCTGGTCAGCATGATCGCCGCTTTCTGCCCGGCGGCAAGGTTGAGCAGGTGAAACAGCGCCGCCTCGTCGATCGGTCCGTCCTGAAGGTCCTCGATCCCCACGGCGCCAGATGCCACCAGTGCCTCGGCGTCGTCTGCCGTAAGGTCCGATGCCTTGGCAATCCTCGCTCCGCTCGCCTGCTGCCAGATGCCGATGAGGTGGCTTTTGCCAGAACCGGGCGGGCCGACAAGCAGCACCGGCCGTGCCGGCCAGTCGGGCCAGCGATCGACCAGCGTGACCGCCTCGATATTCGCCGCGCCTTCGAGGAAGTCCGCGCGATCGAGCGCAGCTTCATGCGGCAGGGCAAGCGGCAGTTGACGCGGCGGCACCACGGGCCCGAGCTCCTATTCCGGCGCCTTGCCGGTCGGAGCGCCGCCGCGATAGATGGGGCTGGCGAGATAATGCGCAAGCGCGTAGCGGACCAGCACGCCGACCGCCGCCGCCGCCGGGATCGCGATCAGCACGCCGACAAAGCCGAACAACACGCCGAAGGCGAGCAGCGCGAACATGACCCAGACCGGATGCAGCCCGACGCTCGCCCCGATCAGGCGCGGCTGCAGGACATAGCCTTCGAGCAACTGGCCCGCGACGAAGATCGCGCCGACCATGACGATCGGCACCCAGGCCGGGAGGAACTGGACGAGCGCGACGCCGACCGACACGATGAATCCGAGCGTTGCGCCGACAAAGGGAATGAAGCTCATCAGCCCCGCGCCGAACCCGATCAGGAGGCCGAAATTCAGCCCGACAAGGGCAAGGCTCACGGCATAGAAAATGCCGAGGATGAGACAGGTCAGGCCCTGTCCCCGGACGAAGGCGGCAATGGCCGCATCCATGTCGCGGGCGATCGCACGGATGTCCTCGACATGGTCGCGAGGCAGCCATGAATCGACCTTGGCAACGAGCCGGTCCCAGTCATTGAGCATGTAGAAGGCGACGACCGGCGTGATCACGAAAAGGGAGAACAGGTTGAGCAAGGCCTGCCCGCCGCTCCAGATCGAGGAGAGAAGCGTCGTGAGCCATTCCGTGCTGCTGCTGACGATGCCCCCGAAGGAATCCCGAAGCGTCGCCACATCAATGCCGAGATAGCGGGCGACCCGGCTGTCGAGCAGGCCGGCGGCGAAATCCTGGAGCCGGGAGACATAGGTGGGAAGCTCTTCGAGGAACCCGATGAACTGCCGCGCCAACACCGGCACGACGAGGACAATCACCAGAGCGAAGAGGATCACGAAGAGGAAAAGGATGGCGAGCGAAGCGAGGAAGCGCCGCACACCCAGCCTCTCGATCCGATCGGCCAAGGGATCAAGTGCATAGGCGAGCGCCAGCCCTGCCACGAAAGGCAGGAGGATGGTCCGGAACACGAGCAGGAAGACGATGAGCGCCGCGAAGGCCAGAAGCCAGAAAAGGGTATTCCTCCACGCCTTCATTACGCCTTCCCTTTCGCGGGGGGCGGCGGCACGCCGTCCGATGTGTCGGCTCCCATGTGACGGACCCAGTCCACGGCATAGACGGCGGCGGACGTCGCGGTCAGCACGCCGACAACGCCGATCAGGACATTGACGAGATCGGTCAGGGAAAGATCGAAGGCCTGATCGCCAAGCACCACGGAGGCGAGCACGATCTGCGCCAGCGTGTTCCATTTGCTCACCCAGCGTGGCCTGATCGCGACCGGCTGGCCCAGCATCCAGGCGAGGACGACGCCCGCCACGATCAGGAGATCGCGGCTCACCACGAGGATCGCCAGCCAGACCGGCAGATCGCCGATGATCGCGAAGGCAACATAGATCGAGACAAGCAGCGCCTTGTCGGCCAGCGGGTCGAGATAGGAGCCCAGCACCGACCACTGCTTGAAATGGCGGGCGATAAAGCCATCCACCGCGTCGCTCACGCCGGCCGTGACGAACGTCCAGAAAGCCGCGACGGGCTCATCCGAGATGATCAGCCAGATCGTCAGGGGGACGAGGAACAAGCGGCCGATCGTGATGAAATTCGGAATCGTCAATGAAGAACGGGCTCTTACCCCTCCCAGGATGGCCGGCTGATCCGGCCAAGCAAGCCTTAGCGGCCATAGCGCTCCGGGCCAAGTCCCTGCAAGTCAATGTCCGGATTCCGGCCGGAAATAAGGTCGGCAAGGACCCGGCCGGAACCGCAGGACATCGTCCATCCGAGCGTCCCGTGCCCTGTGTTGAGGTAGAGGTTGGGCAGCCAGGATCGCCCGATCACCGGCGGGCCGTCCGGCGTCATGGGCCTGAGGCCACACCAGAAGGTTGCAGCCGCGAGATCCCCGCCTCCCTGGAAAAGGTCGCTCACGGAGTGCGCCAGCGTCGCTCTTCGATTTTCCCTGAGGGTGAGGTCGAAACCGGAAAGCTCGGCCGTGCCGCCGACGCGGATACGGCTTCCGAGCCGCGTGATCGCCACCTTGTAGCTCTCGTCCATGACCGTCGAAACCGGCGCGGCCGAGGCATCGACCACGGGCAGCGTCAGAGAATAACCCTTCACCGGATAGACCGGCACGGAGATGTCCAGCGGCCGCAGGAGGAAGGGCGAATAGCTCCCCAGCGCCACGACATACGCGTCCGCCGTCAGCTTGCCCGCTTTCGTCGCGACCGCGGTGACGCGGCCTCCCTCGGCCTCCAACCGCTCGATCGGGGTCGAAAAGCGGAACCGCACGCCCTTCTCCTCCGCGAGCTTTGCCAGCGCTTCGGTGAACATCTTGCAATCGCCGGTCTCGTCATCTGGCAGGCGTAAACCGCCGACGATCTTGTCCCGCGCGGCGGCGAGGCCCGGCTCGACCGCGATGCAGCCGGCCGCGTCGAGGATTTCGTATGGCACTCCGAAATGCTTCAGGACGGCGATATCGGCGCTGGTGTGCTCGACCTGCTTTACCGTCCGGAAGAGCTGAAGCGTCCCACCCTGCCCTCCGTCATACTGGATGCCGGTCGCCTGCCGCAGCACCTTCAGGCAATCGCGGCTGTATTCCGCGATTGGCACCATGCGCGCCTTGTTGATCGCGTAGCGCCGTGAAGTGCAATTGGCGAGGAGCTGGAAGAGAAAGCGCCACATCGCCGGGTCGAAATGCGGCCGGATGACGAGCGGCCCGTGCGGCATCAGGAGCCATTTCACCGCTTTCGCAGGGACTCCCGGCCCCGCCCAGGGTGAGGAATAGCCGGGAGAGACTTCGCCGGCATTGGCAAAGCTGGTTTCGAGCGCCGGACCGGGCTGCCGGTCGACGACTTCCACCTCGTGTCCGGCCTCGGCGAGGTAATAGGCGGACGTCACGCCGATCACGCCGCCGCCTAGAACCAGCACCTTCATCCGACCGCCCCTGTGCCCTGCCTGCCTCTGCCCTGTCAGCCCGCGGGAGGCAGGACGCGGAGGACGGTCAGCTCGTGATGCCGTCCGTCGCGCGCTGTCCACGCCATCGACTGGCCTTCCGAAAGGCCGATCAGCGCCGTGCCGATCGGTGTCATGATCGATACTTTTCCGGTCGCGATGTCGGCCTCGTTGGGGAAAACCAGCGTCACGTTCCGCACCGCACCATCGGAACGGTATTCCACCCTCGACCCCATTGCTACCACGCCTTTCGGGAGCTCACCGACGATCTCGGCGCGGCCGAGTTCGGCGAGAAGCCCGTCTGCCATCAGGGGGTTTCTCGCGGAAACGGCATTGGCCAGTTCGACCAGCCGGTCATAGTCGGCATCGCTGACCATGATGGGGGGCAGGCTCTCGGCAAGATTGTGCATTCTGCACCTCGCATTCCGCGTTGGAGACGCGGCAAGGCGTTCCAATCGCAAGTCATTCTCGGGAAATAGGACGCGCGGCAATCGGCGTTCCGGTCACGCCGCCTCAGGATCGCGCTTTGGAAAAATCGCCCCCCGAACCGGCGGGGCGTGAAACGGCCGGACCGGGGCTATTGTCCGGTTCGCGGGTTTCCCCGCCGGACAAGCATCATGAAGGTCTGGGCCGTGGTCATCATGCTATCGAAGATGGCATCTGCCCCGGAAAAATCAAGCCGGGCAAAGGGTCCCTTCGCCGCCCTGCTTGCAATCGGCGCTGCTTTGCCGTTGTGATGCCCGCAAAGCAGCGCGAATCCCTGAATGACCAGCAAAAATCCCGACCGGAAGCCCGTTTCCTATGCCGATGCCGGCGTCGATATCGATGCCGGCAACGCCCTCGTCGAAGCGATCAAGCCCCTCGTCCGCTCGACCCGTCGGGCCGGCGCCGACGCCGATATCGGCGGTTTCGGCGGTTTGTTCGACCTGGCGCGGGCCGGCTATCGCGACCCGGTTCTGGTTGCGGCAACGGACGGCGTCGGCACCAAGCTCAAGGTCGCCATCGAAACCGGCATTCTCGAAACGGTCGGCATCGATCTCGTTGCCATGAGCGTCAACGATCTCGTCGTGCAGGGTGCCGAACCCCTCTTCTTCCTCGATTATTTCGCGACCGGCCGCCTCGATCCGGCAGACGGCGCCCGGATCGTCTCCGGCGTCGCGGAAGGCTGCCGGCAGGCCGGCGCGGCCCTGATCGGCGGCGAGACGGCGGAAATGCCGGGCCTTTATGCAGGCAAGGATTTCGACCTTGCCGGCTTTGCCGTCGGGGCAGTCGAGCGGGACGCTATCCTGCCCCGGAGCGACATCGCCCCCGGCGACCGCGTCCTCGGGCTCTCCTCCTCCGGTGTCCATTCGAACGGCTTCTCGCTCGTTCGCAAGCTCGCCGAGCGGACGGGCCTCTCCTTCTCCGACGACGCTCCCTTCCAGCCGGGCACGGCCCTCGGCCGGGCGCTTCTCGAGCCGACGCGCATCTATGTGAAGCCGCTCCTCGCCGCGATCCGCAAGACCGGCGGAATCAAGGCGCTCGCCCATATCACCGGCGGCGGTTTGACCGAGAACATCCCCCGCGTCCTCCCCGCCACCGCAGCAGCCGCGATCGACCTTTCCGCCATCCGCCTGCCGCCCGTTTTCCGCTGGCTGGCGGAGGCCGGGGACATGGAAGAGGCCGAGATGCTGCGGACCTTCAATTGCGGCGTCGGGATGGTCGTCATCTCCGGCGCGCGGGAGGCCGACTCGGTCGCGGAGGTGCTCTCGGCCGAAGGCGAGACCGTCATCGAGCTCGGCAGCATCGAGGTCCGGCGTGACAGGCCGGTGGTCTATTCCGCTCGTCTCGCCCTGAAAGACGCCTGATGGTCCGCCGCCGCGTCGCGATCCTCATTTCGGGCCGTGGAAGCAATATGGCGGCCCTTGTCGAAGCCGCCAGGCAGCCCGAATATCCCGCCGAGATCGCACTGGTCATCGCGAACCGTGCCGATGCCGCGGGGCTCGATTATGCGGCTTCGGCAGGTATTCCCACCGCCTTCTTCAGCCACAAGGCCTATCCGTCGCGGCAGGCCTTCGACGCCGCCCTCGATGCCGCGCTTCGCGCCGCTGACATCGAGCTTGTCTGCCTCGCCGGCTTCATGCGCCTTCTCACCGGGGGCTTCGTCGAAGCGTGGCGGGATCGCCTCATCAACATCCATCCCTCGCTTCTGCCCCTGTTTCCGGGCCTCCATACCCATGAGGCCGCGCTTGCTGCCGGCGTGAAGCTGCATGGCTGCACGGTGCATTTCGTCCGGAGCGCCGTCGACTCCGGCCCGATCATCGCTCAGGCGGCCGTCCCGGTCCTATCCGGCGATACGCCGGACACGCTCGCCGCCCGCGTTCTTGTCGGCGAACATCGCATCTACCCCCTGGCGCTGGCTCTTCTCGCCCGCGGCGCCCTCCGCATCGTCGACGAGCGGGTGGAGATCGACCCCGCGCTGGGAGAGGAGGCGCAGGAGCCCCTCGTCGCGCCGTCCATTCCCCAATAAAGCGGCAAGAGAGTAGTCCCGGTGCTACGTCTCCCCCCATGAACTACCGCCACGCCTTCCACGCCGGAAACTTCGCGGATGTCGTCAAGCATGCCGTCCTTGCGCTGCTGATCGAGCGCCTGAAGGAAAAGGAAACGCCCTTCCGGGTCCTCGACACCCATGCCGGGCCGGGCTTCTACGACCTCGGCGGCGACGCCGCGACGCGGACGGGCGAATGGCGGCAAGGAATCGGCCGCCTGCTCTCCCACCGGGTCGATCCGGCGCTCACCGACCTGCTCCAGCCCTACCTCTCCGCCGTTACGACCGCCAATGACGATGAGGCCCTTGCCTACTATCCCGGATCGCCCTGGATCGCGCGCAGCCTCCTGCGCCGGCAGGACCGGCTGACCGCCACCGAGCTTCACCCGCAGGATGCGGCGGAGCTTGCGGCCCTCTTTGCCGGCGACCGTCAGGTCAAGACCATCATGCTCGACGGCTGGCTGGCGCTCGGCTCCTTCGTGCCGCCCAAGGAGCGCCGAGGGCTAGTCCTCGTCGATCCGCCCTTCGAGCAGCCCGACGAGTTCGGCACGCTGGTCAAGGGGCTGAAGGCGGCTCATCGCCGCTGGCCGAGCGGGATTTATGCCCTCTGGTATCCGGTCAAGGACCTCGTCGCCATCGACCGCTTCCGCTCCGACCTCGCTGCCTCGGGCATTCCACGCCTGATCCGCTCCGAACTCCTCATTCGCAACCGTGCTTCAGGGGGCCGTTTCAACGGAACCGGCCTCGTTCTCTGCAATGCTCCGTGGCGCTTCGAGGAGACGCTGGACCGCCTTCTCTCCGGCCTCTGGCCCCATCTTTCCGACGGACCGGGGGCCGGCAAGCTGATCGACATAATCTCCGGCGAGACCGTCCGTTCGTCTTGACCGCCGGGAACCGGAAAGGCATCTTCGCCAAAGTCATACAAACGGGAGTTTGCCGGCCATGATCCGCCTCCTCATTGGCGTCCTGCTTCTGGCGGTCACCGCAATGCCGGCCAGCGCCCGCTATCCCGGCTGGTGGCGCGGGTCGCTTCCCGCCTGCACGGCCCCGGAAGTGCTGTCGCGGGTCCAGCAGAAGATCGCCTACGGCTCCCCGCGGGTCCTCGGCTACAATCTTGCCATCGAGCAGTTCGAGACGATCAGCGACGGCACCGCCCAGAGGGGAAAGGGCTTCATCGATCGTCGCTACTGCACCGCCAAGGCGTGGCTGACCAATGGCAAGCGCTCGGAAGTCGTTTTCCTGATCGAGTCCGGCCAGGGTTTTGCTTCCGTGGGCTGGAACGTCGAATCCTGCCTGCCCGGCTATGACCGCTGGCGGGTCCATGACGGCTGGTGCCGCTCCATACGGCCGTGAACCGCAGTAACTGGCAAAAGCTTGGCCTGATCGTCCTCGTGCTTGTCGGAGCGGCCTTCGGCCTCTTCGAGAAGAACGGTGGAGGCGGGACACAGCCGTCGAGCAGCGGACCGGGCCCTATTCAAGTCACGGTGGACGATAAGCCTGCGCGGACGAAAACCACGCCCGTCAGTGCCCGGAATGACGGCCCCGAATTCGATTTCTACGTCCTCGCCCTCTCCTGGTCTCCGAGCTACTGCGCAACGGAGAATTCTCCCGATCGCGAGCAATGCGGCAGGGAACGCCACGGCTTCATCGTCCACGGCCTATGGCCGCAATATGAATCAGGCTTCCCCGAATTCTGCGAAAGCCGCTTCAGCGACCGTGTCTCGCAACAGGCTGCGGATTCGATCTCGGACCTGATGCCGGGCACCGGCCTCGTCCGTTATCAGTGGCGCAAGCACGGGCTTTGCACCGGCCTCGACCAGCGCGACTACTTCGCCACCATGCGGAAGGCCTTCGGGCGGATTGCCATTCCCGACTCTTTCGAGAACCCGACGCGAAGCCAGACGCTCCAGCCGCAGTCCATCGAAACCGAATTCCTCAAGGCCAATCCCGGCATGCGCGCCAATGGCATTGCCGTCACCTGCAGCAACGGCCATCTCGCGGATGTCCGGATTTGCCTGACGAAGGATTTGAAATTCCGCTCCTGTCCGGAAGTCGACCGCGACGCCTGTCGCTCCTCGCGGACCCAGGTTCCCGGCATCTAATTTTTCCCTGCATGAAAAGCAAACGCCCCGCCCTGCTTGGCACAGGGCGAGGCGTCCGCATGACCACGCCGGAAGACTGGCGTGCTGCCTCAGAACTTGAAGCCGACGCCGACCAGCACCTCGTTGGAGGTGAAATCAACGTCGTTGCCGCCAATCGAGTCGTCGCCGAGATCGGTGTAGCGGTATTCGAGGCGTCCGATGACATTGTCGGTCAGGGCAGCTTCGACACCAGCGCCGGCGGTCCAGCCGGTCCGCGTGTCGTCGCCGCTGCCGTTCGGACCATCCACCTCGACATTACCGACGGCCAGACCGCCCGTGCCGTAGATCATGAAGCGGTCGAAGGCATAACCGACACGACCACGGACGGTACCGTTCCAGTCGTTCTTGATGCTGTTGCCATTGCTGGATTCGTCGAAGTCCTTGTAGGTGACGTCACCCTCAAGGCCGAGAATGACATTCGGCATGACCTCGAAATTGTAGCCCGTGAAAAGCCCGGCGGAGATTCCGTCCGCATCGAGGGAATCGCCCTCGACCTCCCCGTCGCCCCAGCCATAGCCGAGCGCACCGCCGGCATAGAAACCGGCCCACGAGAAGGCAGGCTCGGGGTTGTAGGTCACGTCGGGTGTCGGGGTGTAGGTTTCCTGCGGAATGTCCGCCGCAGCGGCCGCACCGACCCCAGCCATCAGCGCAATCATGCTTGCGCCCACTATTCGGATACGCGACATCGTGAACTCCTCATTCTCGGTAGCGCCGGCGGAAAGACTCCTTGGCTGCCGGCTCTTGACCGGGAAATAACTCCAGCAATGGGGCGGTAAAGTTGAGACAATGGGGCGATACGCGGGCACCCCGGTAACGAAGTGTGACGTTGCCGATATGTGGCACGCACCGACTAATTCATGCTATAAACCCATGAAATATATTGGCTTTCCGATTTGATCTGATTCAATACGCCATGCGGAAATGTTACCGCTGCAGTCGAGAAGGGTCGGCAACGCACCATGACCACCGGCACTGATGTCGCGATTGTTACCGGAGGCGCACGCCGCGTCGGACGGGCCATTGTCGAGGATCTCGCCGCGCATGGCTGGGCGGTCGCGATCCACTGCAACCGGTCACGCGCAGAGGCGGAAGCCCTCGCCCGCAATATCGAGAGCCGGGGCGGCAAGGCTGCAGTCATCGCCGCCGATCTTTCCGATACCGCCGGAGTCGGACGCCTTGTCGAAGACGCGGCGAAGGCGCTCGGCGCTGCGACGCTTCTCGTCAACAATGCGGCGACCTACGAGCCGGATTCCTTCGGCGCGCTCGAACTCGCTTCATGGCGCAAACAGCTTGCCATCAATTTCGAGTCACCGGTTTTTCTCTCGCAGGCTTTCGCCGCCGCCCTGCCCTCCGACGCAGAAGGCAACATCGTCAACATCATCGATCAGGTCGTGCTGAAGCCCACGCCGCGCTTCGTCTCCTACCAACTTGCCAAGTCGGCGCTGTGGACCGCTACCTGCATGGCCGCGCAGGCCTTCGCACCCCGTATCCGGGTCAATGCCATAGCCCCAGGTCCTACCGCCCCGAATACACGCCAGACCGAGGCGCGTTTCCGGCAGCAGGCCGCCTCGGTTCTTCTCGGCCGCGGGCCGGAGCTTGCGGAGTTCGGCCGGACCGTCCGGTTCCTCGTTGAAAACCGCTCGATCACCGGCCAGATGATAGCCTTGGATGGCGGCCAGCATCTGTCATGGCAGACGCCCGACACCGCCGAGTTCGACGAGTAGAGAATGATTTCCGATTCCGGTGAGCCGATCGACAATGCCGACGAGACGCCGGCCGCCGGAACGCTGCGCCAGGGCGTCGAGGTCATTGCCGATAACGTGAAGCGCCTGCCGAACGGACCGGGCGTCTATCGGATGATCGACGCCAAGGGCACCGTCCTCTATGTCGGCAAGGCTCGGAATCTCAAGCGACGCGTGCAGAACTACACCCGCATCGCCGGCCAGTCGGGTCGCCTCGCGCGCATGATCCAGGCGACGGCATCGATGGAGTTCGTCTCCACCCGCACCGAGACGGAAGCGCTGCTGCTCGAGGCCAATCTCATCAAGCGCCTCCGCCCCCGCTATAATGTGCTGCTCCGCGACGACAAATCCTTCCCCTACATCCTGATCACCGGCGACCATCCGGCGCCGATGATCACCAAGCATCGCGGCGCCCGCAGCCGCAGGGGCACCTATTTCGGTCCCTTCGCCTCTGCCGGGGCGGTGGGGCGGACGATCAACGCGCTGGAGCGCGCCTTCCTCCTTCGCTCCTGCTCGGATGCGGTCTTTGAAAGCCGCACCCGCCCCTGCCTGCTCTTCCAGATCAAGCGATGCTCTGCACCCTGCACAGGCGAGATTTCGCAGGAGGACTATGCGGAACTCGTTTCCGAAGCGCAGGACTTCCTGTCGGGACGCAGCCAGGCCGTCCGCACCGAGCTGGCAAAGGCGATGGAAACCGCCTCCGCGCGGCTCGATTTCGAGAGCGCGGCCGTCTATCGCGACCGCCTTGCCGCCCTTTCCCACATCCAGTCGCATCAGGGCATCAATCCGCGGACCGTTGAGGAGGCCGATCTTTTCGCCGCGCATCAGGAAGGGGGCCAGACCTGCATCCAGGTCTTCTTCTTCCGTACCGGCCAGAACTGGGGCAACCGCGCCTATTTCCCGCGCGCCGACAAGAGTCTCGGTGCGGCCGAAGTGCTCGGGGCCTTCCTCGCCCAGTTCTATGATGACAAGCCCGCGCCTCGTCAGATCCTGCTCTCGCATGAGATCGAGGAAGACGACCTCCTTGCCGAAGCCCTGTCGGAGCGGAGCGGCATGCGTGTCGAGATTTCTGTCCCCCGACGCGGCGAGAAGAAGGAGCTTGTCGAGCAGGCGCTCGCCAATGCCCGCGAGGCGCTCGGCCGGCAACTGGCCGAATCCTCGACGCAGCAGACTCTCCTCGCCGGACTGGCCGAGCGTTTCGGTCTCGCCGAACCGCCGCGCCGCATCGAGGTCTATGACAACAGCCACATCATGGGCACGAACCCCGTCGGCGCGATGATCGTCGCCGGCCCGGAAGGCTTCGCGAAGAACCAGTATCGCAAGTTCAACATGCGATCGGAGGACCTCACGCCCGGCGACGACTACGCCATGATGCGCGAGATGCTGAGCCGCCGCTTCGGCCGTCTCATGCGCGAGGCCGGCCCACGCGAGGCATCGGAAGCCAATGGCGAGGGCATCATCGGCCCGTGGCCCGATCTCGTTCTCATCGACGGCGGCCGCGGCCAGCTATCGGTCGCCGCGGAGACGCTGGCCGAACTCGGCATTTCGGACCTGCCGCTCGTAGGGGTCGCCAAGGGGCCCGACAGGGATGCGGGACGCGAGACTTTCTACATTCCCGGACGGGAGCCCTTCATGCTGCCGCCACGCGATCCGGTGCTTTATTTCGTCCAGCGCCTGCGCGACGAGGCGCATCGCTTCGCCATCGGCTCGCACCGCATCCGCCGCAAGGGCGACATGGCCCGCAATCCGCTCGACGAGATCGACGGGATCGGCCCAGCGCGAAAGCGTGCACTCCTCCGCCATTTCGGAACCGCCAAGGCGGTGAGCCGCGCCAGCGTCTCCGATCTCGTCACCGTCGAAGGCGTTTCCGAGCAGATGGCGCGCACGATCTACGAGCACTTCCACGAAAAGGCAGGCTAGGCCTCAGCCCAGTCCGATGCCCGTCTGACGCTGGAAGAGGACCAGATCGAAGGACGGCGCGAAATCGTGTCCGCTCAGCATGGTCAGAAGGCAATGCGCCTGCCCGCGATGGTGGGCCTGATGATTGAAGAAATGGGCGAGCGCCGGCGCAAGCGGCTGCGTGATATCCCGCGGGTTGGAAATCGTCTGGTAGGTGAACATCCCGGCAAGATCGGCCTCCGCAAGGCTGTCGACATAGAAGATGATCCGCTCGTCTTCCTCGCGCCGCGCCTCGCCGAGGCTGCCGAGATCGTCATAGGGGACCTCGTCTAGCTCGGTGTGGATCGGTCCCTCCCCGGTGAAGCGCCGCATCCAGATCCGGTCGGTGACGACGAGATGGTTGAGCGTGCGATGGACGGAACCGAAGAACGCGCCCTTCTCGGCGCGGTAATCCGCATCCGACAGCTTGGCCGACGCCTCGTAGAGCCGCTCGTTGCACCAGCGGTTGTAGAGCGCGAACATGTTGAAATAGTCTTTCATCCTCGCCCCCTAGGTTGGCTGGCCGGAATGCTCGCACAGACTGGAATGGCCTTCAACGCGCAGAGGACAGAGCCGATGACCATCACCCTTTACGATCTTTGCGCCAGGGATACCGCCCGCCGCTTCAGCCCCCATTGCTGGAAGGCGCGCATGGCGCTCGCCCATAAAGGCCTCGACTACGAAACGCGGCCGGTTCCATTCACCAAAATCCGCGACATCGGCAAAGGTTTTTCCCCGACCGTGCCGGTCATTGACGACAATGGAACCCTCATCCGCGACTCCTTCGATATCGCCCTCTATCTCGAGGAGAAATATCCCGACCGGCCCTCACTGTTTCTCGGCAAGGGCGGAGAGGCTCATGCCCGCTTCGTCGAAAGCTGGGCGCTCACCACGATCCATACCGCCCTCACCGAGTTGATCGTCAAGGATATCCACGATGTGCTCGATGAGGAGAACCAGGCCTATTTCCGCGAAAGCCGGGAGAAGCGCTTCGGCCGTTCGCTGGAGGAGATTCAGTCCGGTCGCGACGAGCGGCTCGGAAACTTCCGCGAATCCCTGACGCCCCTCCGGCACATGCTTGCGAGACAGGGTTTCATCGGCGGCGAGGCGCCGCTCTTTGCCGACTATGTCGTGTTCGGGCCACTGCAATGGGCGCGGGTCGCAAGCCCGCTGAAACTTCTCGCCGAAGACGATCCCGTCTCCCTCTGGTTCGAGCGCTGCCTCGATCTCCATGAGGGGACCGGCCGCCAAATGCCGGCTGCTGCCTGATAAAAAAGGAATGGCCGGAAAAATCCGGCCATTCCCTGTTCAATTTGCTCCTACTCCGCAGCTTCCTGCGGGGTATTCTCCGTAACCGGGATCGCATTGGCTTCATAGCCATGCGCCGCCTTCAG
>Ga0164243_10009678_pt1 | contig 13976 bp, 12 predicted proteins | sample OricompcompostOP_FD_108781 | JGI IMG/M metagenome (GOLD analysis project Ga0164243, IMG submission 108781) | Organic Plus compost microbial communities from Emeryville, California, USA - Original compost - Organic plus compost (OP) | ecosystem: Engineered > Solid waste > Mixed feedstock >... | reverse complement strand
GGTCCCTCGTAGATCCGGAAAGCCCTGGCCTCGACCAGGAATCGCGCGACCAGATGGTCCTCGCACACACCGAGCCCGCCATGCAGCTGCACCGCACGGTCCAGCACGCGCCACACCGCCTCGCTGACGAACGTCTTCGCGACCGACGCCAGATGCCGTGCCGACGAACTCGCCGCGCCCTCGGTATCGATCGCGACGGCCGCGCGGTGGATCAGCGCGCGCGAGGCCTCGATGTCGATCTCGTTGTCGGCCAGCTGCCCCTGCGCCATCCCGTGGTCGGCGATCCGCGCGCCGAACGACTCGCGCCGCTGCACGTGTCGCGCGGTCAGCTCCTGGGCACGGGTGGCGAGCCCGAGCCAGTTCATGCAGAACGTCAGCCGCGACGGGGCGAGCCGCACCTGCGCGTACTCCAGGCCCTGGCCGACCGCGCCGAGCACGGCCTCGTCGGGCACGAAACAGTTCTCGAACCGCACCTCGCAGTGCCCGCCGGGCGCGCTCGTGTGGTCCAGCGTCGGCATCCGGCGGCCGACCGTCACGCCCGGATTGTCCTGATCCACCAGGAACATCGTGGGCCCGTCCTCGGTGCGGGCGATGCAGATGAAGAACGCGGCACCGTCGGCGCCGGTGGTGAAGTGCTTGTCCCCGTTGATGATCCAGCCGTCGGTGGCCTCCTCGGCGACGGTCCGCAGCATGCTCGGATCGGAACCGGTACCGGGCGCGGGCTCGGTCATCGCGATGGCGGAGCGCACCTCACCGGACGCCAGCGGCCGCAGGTAACGCTCGGCCTGCGCGGGCGTCGCGGCGTGCGCGAGCAGGTGGATGTTGCCGTCGTCGGGGGCCCAGCAGTTGAGTGCGAGCGGCCCGATCAGGCTGGTGCCCGCGGCCTCCAGCACCGCGGCCTGCGACACCGTGTCCAGTCCGAGGCCGCCGTACTCGACGGGCGAGAGCGGGCCGAACACACCCGCGTCCTTGGCCAGCTTCTGCAGCTCCAGCCGGAGCGCGTCGGTCATCGGCCTGCCGCCGGCCACGATCTCACGTTCGATGGGAAATACCTGTTCGGAAATGAACTGGCGCGTACGTTCGGCGAGTTCCCGCATGAAGCCGAGTCTGTGCCGTTGGCGTTCACGGACGGAAGCTCATTGCGAAATCCAATCGCGCAAATCGAATACGAGCGCGCGGACGGGTGCGCGGGCCAGGGCCCGCGACCCTGGGAACATGCGCACAGTGCGGGTCACGTCGAGGACCGTCGAAGCCGAGAATGTGGTGTCCTTCGTACTCAGCGGCGAGGATTTGCCCAGGTGGGAGCCGGGTGCGCACATCGATGTGGAGATCACCCCCGGCCTGGTCCGCCAGTACTCGCTGTGCGGTCACGGCACGGACTGGCGGATCGCCGTGCTGCGTGAGGAAAACGGGCGCGGCGGCTCGAAACACCTGCACGACCACATTTCCGCCGGCGACACGTTGCGGGTGAGTGAACCGCGGAACAATTTCCCCTTGATGCCGGCGGAAAAACACATTTTCGTGGCCGGTGGAATCGGTATCACGCCGTTGCTGCCGATGCTGGCGAAAGCACGGGACTGGACGCTGTACTACGGCGGGCGGCGGCGCTCACGGATGGCGTTCCTCGGCGAGCTGAGCCGGTACGGCGACCGGGTGCGGGTGCTGCCGGAGAACGAGCACGGCCTGCTGCCGCTGGCGGACATCTTCGCCGACAGCGACGCGCCGGTCTATTGCTGCGGCCCCGAACCGTTGCTGGCCGCCGCCGAACGACTGTGCCCGCCGGAGCGGCTGCGCGTGGAGCGCTTCCACGCCCGCGAGGTGGCGGCCGAACCGGCGCGTGGTTTCGAGGTGCTCGCGTCGGCCTCGGGAAAGACCGTCCGGATCGGACCTGGGCAGTCCATTCTGGACGCACTCGATCTCGCCGGTGTGCCGATGCCCTCGTCGTGTCGCGAAGGGACGTGCGGCACGTGCGAGACCCCGGTGCTCGAGGGTGAGGTCGAGCATCTCGACTCGGTGCTCTCGGAGCAGGAACGGCAGGCGGGCAAGACGATGATGGTCTGTGTCTCGCGAGCCCGTTCGGACCGGCTGGTGCTCGACATCTGAGCGCGATAGGCGGGGCCAATGGATCATTCGATCTTGGCCGGAAGCGAGTGCGCGGCCCGGAAACAGCGGTCATGCTGCCAGGAAGCCAGCGCGGGCACCGGTCGCCGGGCGCGCGAAGAACCAACGGCAGATCGGAAGGCACGTATGCAGCTCACCGTACTCGGCTGTCGGTCCGGGATGCCGGCCGACGGTCAAGCGAGCTCCGGGTATCTCGTGGAAACCGCTTCGGCGCGACTGCTCCTGGACTGCGGTCCCGGTATCGCGACAGCGCTGACCGCGGTCGTGGACCCGACCGAACTGGACGCGGTCGTGATCAGCCATCTGCATGCCGACCACTGCTACGACCTGCTCCCGATCGGCAAATCCCTGCTGTCGGCGGCAATGCACTTTCCCGGCGGGCCGGACGTGCGGCGCAGCGAGGTCCGGCCGGTGACGCTGTTCGTGCCCGCGGGCGCGCGCGAGCTGTTCGACCGGTGGGCCGGCCTGTTCCCGGTGACCACGATGCCCTTGCTGGACAAGGCTTTCGAGCGGGCCTTCGACGTGCGCGAGTACGAGCCGGGCGACCGCTTCGAGGTCGGCGACACCACGATCGGCCTCCACGAACTGCGCCATGTGCTGCCGAACTGCGGGATCCGGGTCGAGGCCGGGGGAGTGACATTGGCCTACACCGGTGACACGGGCGTGACCGACGAGGCGGTCAAGCTCGCCGCGAACGCCGACCTGCTGCTGGCCGAGGCGACGCTGAGCCAGCCCGACCGCACCGAGCACGGTCACCTCAGCGGTGGTGACGCCGGCCGGATCGCGGCGCGCGCGGGCGCGCGGGAACTGGCGCTGACGCATTTCGCATGCACCGAGCGGCATTGGCTGGGGCATTTGCGCGACGACGCCGCGTCCGCTTTTTCCGGCCCCGTCCGGCTTGTCCGGTCCGGGGAGCGAATCCGCGTCGGCGGCTGAGTTTCCGCAGGTCACCCGGTTACACCGAATGCGATGATCCTTCGGCTTCGGGCTCGCTATCATGACGCTCGAAGCGACAGGGAGGATCGTTTTGAGTCAGCAGGGGCCCGATCCCTTTCCGCTCGAAGGCGTCGATCTCGACCACCCCAGCGTGGCCCGGGTTTACGACTGGCTTCTCGGCGGAACGGCGAACTGGGCGATCGACAGGGAATTCGGCGGCAAGGTCGTCACGGCCTTTCCCCTGCTGAAGTCCGTGGCCTTGAGCAACCGGCTGTTCCTGCACAGAGCCGTGCGGCATCTGGTGCGCCTGGGGGTGCGCCAGTTCATCGACATCGGCTCGGGCATCCCGACCGTCGGCAACACCCACCAGATCGCCGACGAGGTCGCGCCCGATTCCCGCGTGGTCTACGTCGACTGCGAACCGGTGGCCGTCGCGCATTCGCGGCTGCTGCTGGACGAGCACGGCGACCGGGAGCGGCACGCGATCGTCCAGGCAGACATGCGCGACCCCGACCGGCTGTGGGAACGCGTCCGCGAGACCAAGGTGATCGACTTCTCGCAGCCGGTCGCGGTGCTGCTCGTCGCGGTGCTGCACATCCAGCAGCTCGACAACGACGGTGTGGAGATCGGGCCGCGGGCGGTGGCCCGCTACCGCGAGCTGTTGCCCTCGGGTTCCTACCTCGCCCTGTCACAGGTGACCGACGAGGGCGTGCCGCCGGGGATGGACCGGAAGCTGGTCGAGCTCAAGCAGATGTACGACGCGTCGACCAGCCCGGTGATCTGGCGCAGCCAGGGCGAGATCCGCGCCATGATGGGTGATTTCGAGCTGGTCGAACCCGGGATGACCTGGACGCCGCTGTGGCATCCGGAGGAAAGCGGCGCGAACGCGCCCGAGATCTCGTTCGAGACGCCGGAGGAGTCGGTCATCTGGTGCGGAGTGGGCCGCAAGCCCTGACCGCGTCGTGATGCGGTGGGGACCAACGACTCTGTCGGCCGTCCAGGGCAGTGTCTACCGTCGGTTGCCCGCGCAATGACGACGGCAGGAGACGGCGATGAGCGGCAAGATCGTGCATTTCGAGATCCCGTTCGACGACGGTGACCGTGCCCGCGGCTTCTACCGCGACGCGTTCGGCTGGACCGTCACGGAGATGCCCGAGATGAGCTACACGTCGGTGGCGACCGGTCCGACCACCGAGCAGGGCATGCCGGCCGAGCCCGGGTTCATCAACGGCGGCATGTTCGAGCGTGCCGAGGGCGCGCCGAAGAGCCCGGTCGTCACGATCGACGTGCCGAGCATCGACGCGGCGCTGGCGAAGGTCGAGCAACTCGGCGGGGCCAAACTGGTCGGCCGGACCGAGATCCCGGGTATGGGCTACTACGCGTACTTCACCGACACCGAGGGCAACACCGTCGGCCTGTGGGAGAACCTCGCCCAGAGCTAAGCCAGCACCATGGCGCTGAACATGGCGCCCATACCGAGTCCCATCACCAGGTGTGACGCGCCCGCGAGGCGCTTGCCCGCGCCCGCGATCGACACACCCGAGGTCGCCGCGTGCCCGATGAAGTAGAGCGCGAGCACGACGAGTAACGGCGTCAGGTTCACCCCGCCGGCGCCGTGCACGTGCTCGCCCGGCGCGGCGGCCTCGGGTTTGGCCATCGAACCGAACATCACCACCATCGCGCCGCAGGACACGACGGCGTGCAGGTAGTGCCGCTGCCCGCGCCCCCACAGCCCGCCGGGCGCCGCCGCGACATGGGGCAGGGCGGCCAGCGACCACGCGCCGGTCAGCGCGAACAGCACGAGCCACACCGTGCGGGGGAACGGATCCAGCGCGGGCGCGAACATGGCGGCCATGCCGAGCGCCATCACCAGATGCGTGAGGTGCCCGGACAGCGCGACCGGGTCCCGCGCCGGGATCGTGCGCACGAACCGCACCGCGAAATACAGCGCGACGAGCACCGACAGCGCCGCGAACACCTGATCGGGCCAACCGGAGAACACAGTCATGCCTGACCAGTCGCCCGCGCCGCCCGCGAAGTTCCCGGCGTCAGCGGGACAGCGCGGTCACCACGCGCGACTGGCTGGGTTTGCCGAGCCGCCCGGCCATCCACACGCTGGTCTCCGTCAGCGCGGTCAGGTCCACGCCGTGCTCGATGCCCAGCCCGTCGAGCATCCACACCAGATCCTCGGTCGCCAGGTTCCCGGTCGCCGATCCGGCGTAGGGGCAGCCGCCGAGACCGCCCGCCGAGGCGTCCACAGTGGACACGCCGGCGCGTAGCGCGGCGTAGGTGTTGGCCAGGGCCTGCCCGTAGGTGTCGTGGAAATGCACGGCCAGCCGGTCGACGCCGGCGTCGAACGCGCCGAGCAGCCGGTCGACGTGACCCGGCGTGGCGACGCCGATCGTATCGCCGAGCGAGAGCTGGAAACAGCCCATCTCGAGCAGCCGTTTCCCGGCGGCGACGACCTGTTCGGGCCGGACCGCGCCCTCCCACGGATCGCCGAAGCACATCGACAGGTAGCCCCGGACCTCGAGCCCCTTGTCCAGGGCGCGGCGCACGACGGGCTCGAACATCGCGAACTGCTCGTCGAAGGACCGGTTGAGGTTGCGCCGCGCGAAGGTCTCCGTGGCGCTGGCGAAGATCGCGATGGACCGGACACCGGCGGCGAGCGCGCGGTCGAGCCCGCGCTCATTGGGCACCAGCACCGGGTACTTCACGCCGGCATGCGCCGTCAGCTTCGCGAGCAGGTCCTCCGCGTCGGCCAGCTGCGGAATCCACTTCGGATGCACGAAGCTCGTCGCCTCCACCACGGGCAGGCCGCTGGACGCGAGCCGGTCCAGGAACTCCAGCTTCGTGTCGAGATCGAGCACCGCGGACTCGTTCTGCAAGCCGTCGCGCGCCCCGACTTCCCAGATGGTGACCTCTGACGGTAACCCCGCCTCCCGCATACCCCTGCTCCCGGGTTAGTCGCCGTTAACTTCCCGTCCGACGTTAACGCTGCCTAACGGCACCGGGGAGGTACTGTGAGCGGGAACACGCACGCACGAGGAGGTGCCTGGCGATGGGAGCTACGCCGGTGCTGCCGGTCGAGCGGCTGGTGTCGCGGCTGCACGACGTGACCGGGGTCGATCTCGCTTTCGGGGGAGCGCTCGGCAGTGGTGCGCACGCCTTCGCGATCAACCAGACCAGCGGGACCGAGACGACCGCGCTGAACAACCTGCTCATCCGCGAGGGCCTCGGCCTCGGCGGCAAGGCGATGAGCCTGCGCAGGCCGGTCGCGGTGCGTGACTACCACCGGGCCGGTGGCATCACCCACCAGTACGACCGGGCCGTCGAAGCCGAGCGGCTGTGTGCCGTGTTCGCCATTCCGGTGGTCGTCGGGAACAGCACCCGCGCCGTCGTCTACGGGGCCCTGCGGCGGCCGGGCGAGGTCGGCGAGCGCGTGCTCGACACCGCCGTGCAGGCCGTCGCGTCGCTCGCGCACGAGGCCGAGGTCGCGGCGGAGGTCGAGCGGAGGCTGACCGAGCAGGCCCGCGAACGCGCGCGGGACTCGATCGACGAGGCGGCAGCCCGCAAACTGGCGCAGCGGCTGCGTGAGGCACAGGCCGAGATCGCGGCGATCGCCGAACAGGTCGCCGATCCCGCACTGCGCGCCCGGCTCGACACACTCAGCCGTGACCTCCGGGAACCGCTCACCGACCAGGCGAAATGCCCGCTGTCGCCACGGGAGGTCGACGTGCTCGTGCAGGTCGCCGCCGGCTACACCAACCGCGAGGTCGCGCAACGCCTGCACCTGCTGCCCACCACCGTCAAGGCGTACCTGCAGTCGGCGATGCGCAAGCTCGGCACCGCCAACCGCGTGGCCACCGTGGGACAGGCCCGCAAGCTGGGCATCCTGCCCTGAGGCGCCTACCTACTTATGGAGGTATTCGCAGGTCGCGGGCGAGCCGACGATAACCGCATGACCGCTGCAGTACCGAGCTACGCCTCCGGGACCTCCGACGTCCCGCTGCTGGGCGACACGATCGGGGACAACTTCGACCGGACCGTGCAGGCCTTCGGGGACCGGGACGCGCTCGTGGACCGCCCCACCGGCCGCCGCTGGACCTACGCCGAGCTCGCGGCGGAGGTGAACGCGCTCGCGCTTGGGCTGCACGAGCTGGGCGTGCGCAAGGGCGACCGGGTGGGCATCTGGGCGCCCAACTGCGCCGAGTGGACCTTCACCCAGTACGCGACGGCCAAGATCGGCGCGATCCTGGTCAACATCAACCCCGCATACCGGTCGCATGAGCTGGAGTTCGTGCTCGGCCAGGCGGGGATCAGCGTGCTCGTCGCCGCGGAGAAGTTCAAGACCTCCGACTACGCGGCGATGATCGAGGAGGTCCGGCCACGCTGTGCGGCGCTGCGTGAGGTCGTGCTGCTGGGCAGCGACCAGTGGAACTCGTTGCTTGCCGACGGCCGCGCCGCCGATCCGGCGCCGCTGTCGGAGATCCGGCTGGCCGCGGACGACCCGATCAACATCCAGTACACCTCGGTCACCACCGGCTTCCCGAAGGGCGCGACGCTGTCGCACCACAACATCCTCAACAACGGGTTCTTCGTCGGCGAGCTGTGCCACTACACCGAGCAGGACAGGATCTGCATCCCGGTGCCCTTCTACCACTGCTTCGGCATGGTGATGGGCAACCTCGCGGCGACCAGTCACGGCGCGTGCATGGTGATCCCGGCGCCGTCGTTCGAACCGAAGGCCACGCTTGAAGCGGTCGCGGCCGAGCGGTGCACGTCGCTGTACGGGGTGCCGACGATGTTCATCGCCGAACTCGCCGAGCACGACTTCGAAAGTTACGACCTCTCCTCGCTGCGCACCGGGATCATGGCGGGCTCGCCCTGCCCGGTCGAGGTGATGAAGCAGGTCATCGAGCGGATGGGGATGAGCGAGGTGTCGATCTGCTACGGCATGACCGAGACCTCCCCGGTGTCCACGCAGACGCGGTCGGACGATTCGATCGAGCGCCGCGTGTCGACCGTCGGCCGCGTCGGGCCGCATCTCGAGGTCAAGATCGTCGACCCGGAAACCGGCCTCACCGCCCCGCGCGGTGAGCCGGGGGAGCTGTGCACGCGCGGGTACTCGGTGATGCTCGGGTACTGGGAGCAGCCGGACAAGACCGCCGAGGCGATCGACAAGGCCCGCTGGATGCACACCGGCGATCTGGCCGTGATGGACGACGAGGGTTACGTCAACATCACCGGCCGGATCAAGGACATGGTGATCCGCGGCGGGGAGAACATCTACCCGCGCGAGATCGAGGAGTTCCTGTACACGCATCCGGACATCCTTGACGCGCAGGTGATCGGCGTCCCGGACGACCGCTACGGCGAGGAACTCATGGCGTGGATCCGGATGAGGGAAGGAAAGCCGCCGCTCACCGCGGAGGCCGTGCGCGAGTTCTGCACGGGCAAGCTCGCCCACTACAAGATCCCGCGTTATGTGCACATTGTGGAAGAATTCCCGATGACGGTGACCGGAAAGATCCGAAAGGTCGAAATGCGCCAGCAGTCGATCAGCCTGCTGGGCCTGGAAAAGGCCGCATCGGCCAAACACGCCTGAAATCCCGCTAAGGTGTGCCGGTGGTCGACGACACCGGCGAACGGCGGCGGCGCCGGAAGCGAGTCTGGCGCCGCGTCCGCCGCACCCTGTACTGGCTACTGGGACTGGCGATCCTCGGACCGGTGGCAGCCTTCGTCATCGCCTACTTCGTCGTGGACGTCCCGGATCCGAACGCGCTCGCGGCGAGCCTGAACCAGCCGGTGACGCTGTACTACGCCGACGGTTCCACGCTGTCCACCAAGTCCACCGCGGGCAGTCACCAGATCGTCACGTGGGATGAGATCCCGGAGACGATGAAGCAGGCGCAGATCGCGGCCGAGGACGAGACGTTCATGACGAACTCGGGCTTCGACCTCAAGGCCATCGCGCGCACGGTGTGGAACCGGGCATCCGGTGGCACCGGCGGCGGTTCCGGGATCGGGCAGCAGTACATCAAGCAGGCCACCGGCAACGACGAGGACACGATCAGCCGCAAGTTCGTCGAGATGGTCCAGTCGTACAAGATGACCCGGACCTATTCCAAAGAGGACATTCTCACCGCGTATCTCAACACGGTCTACTTCGGACGCGGCGCGTACGGTGTGCAGGCGGCGGCTCGGGCGTATTACAACTGCGACGTCGGGCAGCTCACCACGGAACAGGCCGCGCTGCTCGCCGGGATGGTGCAGTCGCCGGGCCAGGCGGGCAATATCGACTACCAGCATCGCCGGTACCAGTACGTGATGGGCCGGTTGCTGGCCAACGGCAAGATCACGCGCACCGAGTTCGACACCGCGCGGTTCCCGGAGCCCGTCTCGGATTCGGCGAAGAACGGCGGCTCGGGCCTGGCCGACCGGCAGTACATCGTGTCGCAGGCCTACGCGGAACTGGCGGCACGCGGGTACTCCGAGCAGCAGCTGACCGAACGCGGCGCGAAGATCTACACCACGATCCAGCCGCCGGCGCAGACGCAGGCGGAGCAGGCAGTCGGCAAGGTGCTGGCGGCCGACGCGGAGTATCCCGACGAGGCGAGCGCACTCGTGTCGGCGGACCCGGTCACCGGCGAGATCGTCGCGTACTACGGCGGCGACGGCTCGACCTCCTACGACCTCGCGACCACACCGCAGCAGCCGGGCTCGTCGTTCAAGCCCTACGTGCTCGCGGCGGGGCTGCGCACGCAACCGGACAAGATCAACCTGGACACGGTCTACGACGGCAGCGACGGCCAGACGATCGCCGGTCAGGTGGTGCACAACTCCGACGGCGAGGGCGCGCCGCGGATCACCGTGAAGGACGCGATGACCAAGTCCGTCAACACGGTCTTCTACCGGATGGCCGACGACATCGGCGTCGCCGCCGTGCGCGACGCGGCCTGGGACGCCGGCATCCCGCGGCGCACGACGACGTCGCTGGGCGGGTCTTTCGATTCGCTGCAAAACTATGATCCCGCCACCGGCAACGGAAACGGCACCACGGAACTCGGTATCTCGATCGGCCAGTACCCGGTGCGGCCGCTGGATCAGGCGCAGGGTTTCGCGACGTTCGCGGCCGGCGGGATGTACACGCCACTGCACATCGTGTCGCGCGTGACGGATGACAGCGGCGCCGAGATGTACCGGTTTTCCACCGCCCCGCAACGAAAGTTCGACGAGAATATCGCGACGGCGGTGACCCAGTCGATGACCGACGTGGCCGCGTCCTCGGGGCTGAGCCTGTCCGACGCGCGGCCGGTCGCGACGAAAACCGGTACCGCCCAATACCAGGACACCGGGCACAACTCGGCGGCGTGGACGGTGGGGTACACGCCGCAGGTGGTGACCGCGGTGTGGTTCGGCAACAAGAAGCAGCCCGCGCCGATCTTCGGGAACTACAGTGGCGGCAAGCGTGGTTATGACGTCTACGGGCGCCAGGAACCCGGTGCGATCTGGCAGCTTTACATGGGCGCGTACCTCAACGGGAAGCCGGTCGAGCAGTTCCCGGCGCTGCCCGCGCCCCCGCCACCGCCACCCACGACGACGACCGCGCCCCCGCCGGTGCCGGAGAAACCGACCGTGACCCGGCCGCCGGAGATCACGCTGCCGGGCCTGCCGTCGTTGCCGTTCCCACGGCCGTCGTTCAGCTTCCCGCGCCGCCCGACGGCGACCCAGACGTGCGATCCGGCGGACTGCCCGACCACAACGACCCGGCGCCGCCCGATCACGGGCTGAGCCTTCCTGCGATAATGTTCCTTCCTGTGGGTGAAACATCAGTTCGAATTGAGCCGGTAAGCTCGGCTTCGTGACCACTTCTTCCGCGTTCGAACCGGCTCCCGTGTCGTCCCTGTCCGATGCGGAGTTGCTGGATGCGTTGCGGGAGAAGGAAATCGAGCGACGCCAAGCCTATCGCGATGAGTTGCGGTTGATCGCCGAGATCGACGCCCGGGGGTTGGCGGTAGCCCGCGGGTACTCCGATGTGGCGGCGCTGGTGCGGGAGATGCGCACGTAGAAACGTGCCGGCGGCCGCTAACCGGTCCGCTGGTGCAGGCTCAGCATGCCGTCGGCGGGACCGGTGGCCGACCACGCGCCGGAGTCCGCGGTCCAGGTCTGGCCGTCGAAGGTGACCTGATTCAGTGCGAAGCGGGTCGCGTTCGAGACCAGCCAGCTCGCGATCGTCCAGCCGCGGGCCTGGTCGTGCGCGCCGCTCAGCACGACGGTGCCCAGTTCGGACCGCGCGATCGTGCGCAGGTCCGCCGTCGGCGCGGCGGCGAGCACGAGGTTCGAGCAGGTCAGCGAGCCCGGGACCTGCCCGGTCAGCGCCCCGGCGAACGCGCGTGCCTCCGGTTCCCACTGGGCGTAGGCGTCCGGTGCGGCGGAGCGTTGCACGAGCTGGGCCGCCTCGGTGACGCTGAGCTCTGTCCAGTTCGGTTGCTGTTCGAGCCGCTCGAAAAACGCCGTCGCCGCGTACACCGGGTCCGTGACCTGCTCGTAGGTGCCCCAGCCCTGACTGGGCCGCTGCTGGAACAACCCGGCCGAATCGCGGTCACCGCCGGTCAGGTTCTGCAGTTTGGACTCCTGCAGCGCGGTGGCGAGGGCGACCGTGACGGCGTGATCGGGCATGCCGAGCCGCTCACCGACGGCCGCGATGGTGGCGGCGTTCTGCATCTGGCTCGGCGTCAGCCGGTAGCGGTCCGCGGTGCACGCCGGCGCCGGCGGCTTGCGGTCGCTCAGCACGAACCACGTGACGGTCGCGACCACCGCGAGGATGACCACGAGCAAAGTCCACCGGAACACGCGCACGCTTTCATGAATACCAGCACAAAGGCGGCTCGGCGGTTCTCGACCTCGACGGCGAGTCGGTCTTGGTCGAGCTCGATCTGTGGTCGCGTTCGCACTGGCTGTCACGCACCCGTCCGGAAGCTTGAGCCTGGCCGGGTTCGGGGAGATCATGCCCAGGTGGCGTGGTTCCCCGGCGGCCTCGAGTTCGCCTTCCAGCCGCTGTACAGCCTGCATACCGGCGAAGCTGTAGCAGTGGAGGCACTCGCCATACCCGGGGAAGTTGCGGTTGGCAAGGTGCTCATCGAGGCCCGGTCCCACGGGCGGCTCGCCGAGGCCGATATGGAACTCGCGGTGCGGGCGGTGCTCGCCGAGGCGCCGCATGCGACGCTGCTTCCCTTGCACATCAACGTGACCGCGGTCACCATCGCCACACCTGACGCTCTGCGGCCATTGCGGCACGCACTGTCCCAAGTGGCCCGTCGGCCCCGCGAAATCGTGCTGGAGATCGGCGCGCCCTTCGAGGACGTGACCGCCGACGCGTTGTTGTCCGGCATGCAGCACGCGCGGGAGAGCGGTTTCCGGCTCGCCTTCGACGGAGTCGGCTCGGCGAACCTGTCGTGGGCGTTGCTGTCCCGGGCACCCGTCGAACTGGCCAAAATAGACCGCACCCTGGTGCGCCGTGCCTCGGACGATGTGTCCACAGTGGCCTTTCTCGAAGCGCTCATCTCCTACGCGGCGCGCCGTGATCTCCGGCTGGTCGCCGGGGACATCGAAACGGAGAACGAACTGGCCACCGTGCAGCGCCTCGGCATCCGGCTCGTCCAGGGCAGGCTGTTCACCGACTCCCGGCCGGCCAGAGTGAGCCTGCCCGGCACGGCGCCGGACATCGCGCCCTCGTTCGCCGTGCCGAGAATGCAGGACATGCTGCGCCCGGCGGTCACCTTGCCCGCCACCGCGACCTGCGAGGACGTCCGGGTCGCGCTGACGCGACCGCACATGCCCGGCGCCGTGGTCGGTCTCGACGACCGTGGTTGTCCTGAGTGGACGGTGGACAGGGACCGGTTCCTGCTCGCGGTGACCGGGCCCTACGGCCACGCGCTGCACGCGACCCGGCCGGCCGCGCGCCTGGCCGACAAACCGCGCACCGTACCCGCCGATCTCGGTGCCCTGCAACTGCTGAGCAGCGTTGCCCGCGGCACCTACCCGCCCGGCGAGGACACTCTCGTCGTCGTGGACGATCTCGGCCGCTACCAGGGACTGGTCCTGGTGCCCGAGGTGGTGCACGCGATGGCGGCGGTCAAGATCGAGCAGGCGGCGACCGTGAACCCGCTGACCAGACTGCCCGGAACCGACGCGGTGGCGGGTGAGATCGAGCGCAGGCTCGCCGCGAGCGAGCCGTTCGTCGCGGCCTGGCTGGACATCGACTCGTTCAAGCAGGTCAACGACACCGCGGGGGTCGCCGTCGGGGACGACGTCATCCGCGCGCTCGGCCAGGCGCTCGCCGAACTCGCCGGCGGCCTGCCGAAGGTCAGGGTCAGCCATGTCGGCGGGGACGACTTCCTGATCGTGTGCGGGGTGGACGAGGTCACCGCGCTCGCCGACCGGGTGCTCGAAGTGCCGTGGCGCGCCGGTTCGATCCCGGTCAGCGTGTCGCTCGCGACGCTGATCTGCACCGCGGGCGCCGTCGACTCCTACCGGGAGGCGGCGAAACTGCTGGCCCCGCTGAAGCGGCAGGCGAAGTCGGTACCGGGATCGAGCTGGGTCAACGCGTGGGCGGGCCGGGGCGGCGCGAAGATCCTCCGCCACGGACAGCGGTGAGAACGGCGTTCCAGTACCGCAACACGGCGGTAACTTGATGCACCAACGCAGGCAATGATTGGTTGAGTCAATGGCCGCCATGTCCGCACACGCCGTCGATCAGCGCCTGCCGTTCCCGCGGCAGAGCGCCTTCGCCCTGCAGCACGTCCTGATCATGTACACCGGCTGCATCACCGTCCCGCTCGTGTTCGGTGCCGCCGCCGGTCTGGACAAGGCCACGATCGGCCTGCTGATCAACGCCGACCTGCTCGTCGCGGGCG
>Ga0164243_10009676_pt1 | contig 13978 bp, 14 predicted proteins | sample OricompcompostOP_FD_108781 | JGI IMG/M metagenome (GOLD analysis project Ga0164243, IMG submission 108781) | Organic Plus compost microbial communities from Emeryville, California, USA - Original compost - Organic plus compost (OP) | ecosystem: Engineered > Solid waste > Mixed feedstock >... | reverse complement strand
TGCGATCGACTGCCAGCTCCAGCCGTGTGCACGGGCGTTGGCGACCTGCACTTCTTCGAGTCGGTCGGCCAGTGTCCGCAGCGCGCGTACCGCAGCCAGCCCCTTCGCGGGATCGTCGCTCGCGGCGGCTCCCGCCAGATCGGCGCCGGTGGCGTCGGGCTGCTGTTCGGTGTTCTGGTCGTCGTGCATGCCTGTCAGGTTATGTTGACACCACTGCGTTGTCAAGAATTATTGACAGCAATGGGTTGGATAGGCCAGTTCGCCGAGCCAGGTTCAGCAATAGGTCTCGCTCAGCGATACCTATTGCTGAACCTCCCGAGCGTCACGTTCCCGCATCGTCGAGACACGGGAGCTGCGGCTCATTCCGACTGGATCGACTCGCTGATGTTCATCCGCGAGGCGCGCACCGCGGGGATGAACGCGCCCACCAGACACAAGGCGACCGCGATGGCCACGAACATCGCCGCCGACGGTCTCGGCGAGTAGACGACGTCGAGCGACGTCGTCACCGAGAGGATCTCGTCGCTCAGAAGATGCATCGCCCCACCGAGGACGACGCCCACCAGAGCGCCGACGATCGCGACCGCACCCGCCTCGGCGAGCACCATGCGGGAGACGAACCTGCGCGAGGCACCCATCGCGCGCAGCACGCCCAGTTCCCGACGGCGCTCGATCACCGACAGCAACAGGGTGTTCAGCAGCGCGATCGCGGCCGCACCGGCGACGATCCACTGGATGGCCACGGTGAACGAACCCGCCTGCTGCACCACCGCCTGCGTCGCGGCGAGCGCGGCCGCTCCGGTGTACACGTTGATCGGTTTGTTGCCGGCGGTCGGGACGTCGGCCACGAGCGCCTCCAGGGCGCCCTGCACCGCGGCGGGATCGGCGTCGGGCGCGGTGATCACCTGCAGATAGGTGTCCCCGTCACGGTCGAACCACTTTCCCAACAGTTCCTGCGACATCGCGGCGACGCCGGAGTCGACCGAGACGTAATCGACGGTGTCGCGCACCACCACGTCGTGCGGCCCGGTCGGCGTCGCCAGCGTCACGGTGTCGCCGGTCTTCGCATCCAGCACGCGCGCGAGCACATTCGACAGCAGGATGCCGTCCCCGGCCAGAACCCGCGCGACCGCCTCGGGGGACGCCTTGCGCATGAACGGCGCCCGCGAACCCGGTTCCAGCCCTTGGAGATTGGCGCGGCTCTCCCCGATGTTCACCGCGGCCCACTGGCCGCCGACGACCTCGGTGACGCCCGGGACCGCGGCCACCTCGTCCCGCAACGACGCCGGCAGGATCGGGCCCAGTGGGAGGCTCGCCTCGGAGGACGACGACACGTAAAAGTCAGGATCGCCGAGGCCGTCCAACGATCGCGACATCGACGACACCAGGTTGTCCAGGGCGCCCGAGGTCCCCATGCCCACCGCGATCGCCGCCGCGACCGTCATCAGCGTCGCCCAGGCACGACGCGGCGCGCGCTCGGTGTTCACCGACGCCAGCGCGCCGGGTCCGCCGAACCAGCGCGCGACCCGTACCACCAGCCACGACAACGGCCTCGACAGTGCGAAACACACCAGCAGCGCGGCGATCAGATAGACGACGCCGGCAAGGATCGCGGGCCGTCCCGGCACCGTCGCCACGATCACCCACGACGCGATGAGCCCGGCGACGCCGACCACGGCGGCGACCGCGACCAGCGGGCCCCGCCGCACCGTCGAGTCCGACACCTCGACCGGTGCCATCGCCTCCACGGGCGACACCGAGAACACCGCCCGCGCGGCCAGCGCCGTCGCCGCGACACAGGCGACGACGCAGGCGATCACCGCGACGATCGGCGCGTACCAGGGCAGGTGGTAGTCGACGACCGTGCCGACGGTGTCGGCGGGTGGGTCGGGCAGGCTCGCGATCACCGCACGTCCGGCGACGATGCCGATCGGGATGCCGATCACGCCGCCGACGAGCCCCATGATCGCGGCCTCACCGAGCATGTCCCCGACCAGATGGGATCGCCTGCCGCCCAACGCGCGGATCATCGCGAGCGATCCACGCCGCGACGCCACCGCCATGTTCATCGTGTTGAAGACGAGGAAGGCGGCGATCACCAGCGACACCAGGGAGACCAGCAGGGTCGCGTCGCGGGTCACCGAACTCGACACCTCGGCCTGCTTGGCCCGGAAGTCCGGGTTCACGACCACCGCGCGGCCGTCGACGATTCGCTCCACCTCCGAACGCACGTCGCCCGGGTCCACGCCCGGTTCGGTGACGATGAGGATCGAGTCGACCCGGCCCTCGAGTCCGACGAGTCGTTGCGCGAGGTCGAGGTAGGCGAACACGAAGCGGCCCCTGTTGAGGTCGGCTGCCTGCCGATCGTCGACCACCTCGAGGACCTCGACGTCGACGCCGCCGACCGTCAGCCTGTCCCCGGCCTCCAGGCCCAGGCCCGGTCCGACGAGGACACCGGTCCGCAACCGGTCGAGGTCGATGGCGGCCGAACCCTGTTGCACCGCGGCCCGCAGGCTGCCCGACAGCGCCGTCACCCGCTGGTCGGACCCGATCAGCGGGACCGCCGAGTCGTCGATGACGACCGAACCGCGGATCATCGGCACCACGGCCTTCGCCCCCTCGACGTCGCGGCGGATGGCCCCGGCCAGGGACGCGTCGATGCCGGTGTCGGTGATCGCGGCGACCTCGAGGTCCGCGCTGCCCGACACCGCGTTGCCGAACTGACGCACCGACTCCGTCGTCGACCCGAATGTGCCGAGAACCGCGATCAGCAGCGCGGAGGACACGACCACGACGGCCAGCGACGTGAACAACCGCAGCCGGTGGGTGCGGATCTCCCGCAGGTTGAGCAGACGAATCCGGGTGAGGCCGGCGAGGAGGGACTCGGCCCACCGCGGAGTGCGGCTCACTCCGCGATCTTCCCGTCGCGCACCGTGATCGTGGTGTCGGCGAACGCCGCGGCCTTCGGGTCGTGGGTGACCATGACGACCAGTCGGTCCTCGGCCGCGTGCGCCACGTCGGCGAGCAGGTGCAGCACGGATTCACCGGTCTTGGAGTCGAGGTTGCCGGTGGGCTCGTCGGCGAGCAGGATCGTCGGGTCCATGATCAGCGACCGGGCGATGGCGACACGCTGCATCTGGCCGCCGGACAGTTCGTTCGGGCGGTGGTTCACCCGGTCGCCGAGGCCCACCTGTTCGAGCAGTTCGACCGCGCGCGGTTTGGCCTTGCGCAGCGACCGGTTGTCGAGCAGACGCGGCAGTGCGACGTTCTCCCATGCCGACATCGTCGGCACCAGGTTGAAGAACTGGAAGACGAAACCGACACGGTGGCGCCGGAATTCGGAGGCGGCCGCGTCGTCGAGCCGGCCGAGATCGACGCCGCCGACGGTGATCCGGCCGGACGTGGGCGTGTCGAGCGCCCCGAGGATGTGCAGCAGCGTCGACTTGCCCGCGCCCGACGGACCGACGATGGAGGCGAACTGTCCGCCGTCGATGGTCAGGTTCAGCCCGTCGAGAGCGCGGACCCGCTCCTGCCCCATCTGGTACTCGCGCACCAGGTCGACGGCTTCGACGAGTGGACGCTCGGTTTCGGTCGGCACCCGATGGATCGTAGCCGAGCGGTCATCGGCGCCCGCCGGCTCGAACGCCGGTCAGGCGGTCCAGCGACCGGTCGCGAGGAACTCGTCGAGGACCGCGTTCGCCGCGTCGAGGTCGAAGGACTGTGCGGCGATCCAGGATTCGTCGAAGTAGGTGTTGGAGTAGCGGTCGCCGGGATCGCAGAGCAGGGTGACGACGCTGCCGGCGCGACGCTCCGCCACCATCTCGGCGACCAGCCCGAACGCACCCCACATGTTGGTGCCGGTGGACCCGCCGACGCGGCGTCCCAGCATGTCCGAGACGCGATGCGTGGTCGCGATCGAGGCCTCGTCGGGCACGCCGATCATGCGGTCGACGACCTGCGAGACGAACGACGGCTCCACCCGCGGACGGCCGATGCCCTCGATGAGCGAGCCGGTGTCGGAGGTGAGCGATCCGTCGGCGGCCTCGTAGGCGGGCAGGAACACCGAGTTCTCCGGGTCTACGACGGCCAGCCAGGTGTCATGGCGCTGGTAGCGCAGGTAGCGCCCGAGCGTCGCCGACGTTCCGCCGGTTCCGGCGCCCACCACGATCCACGTGGGGACCGGGTGTGCCTCCTCGGCGAGCTGCGCGAAGATCGACTCGGCGATGTTGTTGTTGCCGCGCCAGTCGGTGGCGCGCTCGGCCATCGTGAACTGATCGATGAAGTGCCCGCCGAGTTCCTTCTCCAGGCGCAACGCCTCGGCGTAGACCTCGCTCGGATGCTCGACGAAATGGCAACGGCCGCCGTGCCGTTCGATCAGCGCGGTCTTCGCCGGCGACGTGCTCGACGTCATCACCGCGATGAACGGGACGCCGATCAGCTCGGCGAAATAGGCCTCGCTCACCGCGGTCGAACCGGAGGACGCCTCGATGACCGGCGTCCCCTCGGTGACCCAGCCGTTGCACAGCGCGTACAGGAACAGCGACCGGGCGAGGCGGTGCTTGAGCGATCCGGTCGGGTGGGTCGACTCGTCCTTGAGATACAGGTCGACCCCGGTCTCCCCGTTCGGCCCCTGCCACCGGGACCACTCCGGGAGGGGCACCCGCAGCAGATGGGTGTCGGCGCTGCGTCGTGCGTCGGCCTCGATCAACCGGACCGCGTTCTGCACCCAGGCGCGATCGGCGCGGCGGTCGACGACCCGTGTCGGCTTCACTCGGCTCGCCCCTGTCCCTCGGTCACTTGCCGCCGCGGAGCCTGGCCTGCAGGTCTTCGTGGCGGGCGCGGCGCTGCGCCTCGATGGCGGCGATCTGCGTGTTGACGTTCAGCCGGAGGGACTTGAACAGGAACATGCCGAGCGGCAGCGCGATCAGGACGCCGAAGACGGCGGCGACGATGAACGGCACGTCGACGCCGACGGCGCGTCCGCCGAAGAGGATCACCGCGGCGACCACGACGACGAGCAGCATGCGTGCGACGGTGTAGCCGAACAGCGCGAGGGCGAGCTTCGCCGGGCTGGCCGCCGGCAGATCCTCCGGCGTCTCGTCGTTGCGTCCACGTGCGTTGTTCTGCGCTCTGCTCACGCTGCCAGGGTACTCACCGCCCGCAGACGACCTGCAGGTCACGGGTCTTTGCACGTTCTTTACCTACGGCTGAAGGTTCGAGTACCTGGGCGATTTGCGTGTATTCATGGAGTTACGCGTTCTACGACGCGTCCCGGCACATAACGCCGACCAGCGGCCTTCCGACAGGGCACAATCCGTTTCAGGGGGAAACGTGACCACTACAGAAGAATCCACGAACACTTACATCACCCCGGGAATCGCGAGCCAGCACACCCTGACACCCGGACAGGTGGCAGCGATGTTCAACGTCAATCCCAAGACCGTGGCCCGCTGGGCCAGCTCGGGCATCCTCGGCTCCATCCGCACCCCGGGCGGCCATCGACGCTTCCGCGAAGAGGACGTGGTGGCGCTGCTGAACCGTCGTACGCACTAGACGCGTACACGACTCGGGAGACGACCAGTCGCTCACCGACCACGCCGGCGTCGAGACCTCCTGCGCCGCCCCGGTCCGCGACCGACGATCTCGTCTGCGGAGCAAGTCCTCCACGGATCCCGGGGCGGCGACGCCTGCGCGGGAGTCCACCACCCCGATCGACGGCGCACCCTAGGCCGATCGGGTTCACGTACCCTTGGGCAGGGAGGTTGTCATGACATATCTGTTCGCGGTTGTCGGTCTGCTCGCCATCGGTTTCCTGCTCTGGCGCGCGTTCGGCCCCCGGCCCGACGACGCCGGCAACTCGCCGTCCCATGTCGACATGCGCAACCGCAAGCCCCGTCCCCTGGGCCCCGACGACGATCCGGACTTCCTCCGCGACCTCGACAACCGCACCCGGGACACCAACGGCGGCGACACCGAGGAACCCTGAGCGACACGCTCGCGCGATCGCTCCTCGAGCCCAGAACCCCTTCCACCCGGCGCGTATTCGCAAGGTCGAGACCTGTTCGCCCGGGCGGCATAACATACCTCACGGTAGGGTAACGTCTCCCATCGTCGATCCCACGCAGACTGACCTGAGAGAGGGCGCCGTTGAACCCGGGACGATCTCCGCAAGGGGCGTCGACCGATGACGACCTGAGTTTCGCCGACAAGATCGGCCATCTCTTCGAGCACAGCCGTGACGAGAACGGCGTCCGGTACACGGGGAAGAAGATCGCCGAGAAGGCGAACCGCCTCGGATACTCGCTGTCGGACGCCTACATCTCCCAGTTGCGTACCGGCAAGGCGCGCACCCCGTCGTTCCGCACGGTCGAGGCGATCGCACGGGCCTTCGACGTCAGCGTCACGTACTTCCTGTCTAATCCCGAGGAGGACCTCGAGCGGGTCCGCCAGCAGCAGAACTACGTCGAGATGCTCGAGGCCACCGGCAGCCACCTCGCGGGGACCGACCTCGGGTCGCTGTGCCCGGAGACCATCGACGCCCTCATCGACCTGCTCAAGCTCGTCAAGTCCCAGGCGCTGGCGAAGCAGGCCGAGGGTTCGGGCGCCGACCCGGGATCAGCGTCGTCGGCCGCCACCGGCTCTTAGCAGCGCGATTCGTCGGCGTCCTGGCCTCTGCAGAGGACCCGGCCGGAGGCGATCAGAGGCCCGCGTACGAGTGCAGGCCCGAGACCACCAGGTTGATGATGAACAGGTTGAACAGCATCGCCACGAAGCCGGCGACGTTGATCCATGCCGCAGACGTGTTGCGCCAGCCGGCGGTCGCGCGCGCGTGCAAATAGGCCGCGTAGATCACCCACGCGATGAAGGACACCGTCTCCTTCGGGTCCCAGCCCCAGAATCGGCCCCAGGCCGCCTCGGCCCAGATGGCGCCGCAGATGACGCCGAGACCGAACAGCGGGAACCCGACGACCACCGTCCGGTAGGCGAGGCGGTCGAGGTTCTCCGCGGACGGGACGTGGTCGATGATCCGGCGCATCGCACCGCCGAAACCGGAGCGCGTCGTCGACGACGTGTCGTCGGCGGGGTTGGCGGCGAATCGCAGCTTCAGCAGGTACAGGATGCTGGCGACGCCCGAGACCATGAGGATGCCCGACGACACCGAGATGATCGAGACGTGGATGGCCAGCCAGTACGACTTGAGTGCCGGGACCACCGGCGCGGCCTGCGTGTAGAGCCAGCGGCCGGCGATGAACATCAGCAGGACGACGGGCAACAGGACGAACGACAGCAGCGGCCGGTGCTCGGGCTTGCGCAGGATGACCAGTGCCGCGATGACGCCGGCGGCGCAGGTCATCGAGACGAACTCGTACATGTTGCCCCACGGCACGCGCTCGGTGGCCATGGCGCGCAGCACGATCGACGCGAGGTGCGCGATGAGGCCGACGATCACGACCGGCAGGCCCATGTTGCCGAGCTTGTCGCCCAGGGTCCGGCGCTGCGGCCCCTCGACGCGACCGGGCACCCGGTCCTCGGTCGTCGTGCCGTTGCCCGACGCCCCTGCCCCGGCGCGGACGAGCTCGCGCTCCTCGAGCTTGCGACCGCGAACCGCAGCCAGCGCACCGAAGAACAGGAAGGCCGCGACCACGTACACGGCCATCGCCGTGCCGAAGAGCAGATCGGAGTACCGCGCGAGCGTCTCGTCGACCTGAATGCTTCCGTTCATCACAGATTCCTTTCGCCGGCGGCCCTACAGCCGCCGCGTCGTGCGCCGTGAGGAGGACGGGTCCGCGTCATCGGCCACCAGTGCGGCCGCCTGCTCGTCGAAGCCCTCGCCCCAGCCGGCCTGGTCGGTGCGCGCCAGCCCGGCGATCTCTACTACAGTACGTCGTTTCTCTTCGGCGGAGTCGGGGCCGCCCGCCTGACCGGCCGATTCCCCGGCAGGCGCCGGCACCAGTCGCGCCCAGATGCGGCGGCGGCGGACCAGCAGGGACACCAACAGGCCGCCGAGCATCACGACCGCGCTGACCAGCACCCAGATCTGCGCCGGATCGTGCGAGACCTGCACCGACACCCAGCGCTGGTAGCCGTCGAAGGTGACCGTGGTGCCGTCGGCGAGGGTGTGGCTCTGCCCCACCGCGAGGTTCACCTGCGCCTGCCGCTGGAGCCGGCCCTGTTCGATGAGGTCCTGGTCGAGCGAGTAGGCGTTCTGCGGCTTGCCGGTGTCGAGCCCGGTGTCGCCCTTGAAGATCCGGATCGCGACCGCCGGGTCCCTCGGTTCCGGCGACGCGGAGGTCAGCAGGGTCCCGTGGTAGAGCGCGTCCGGGGCGAACAGGCCCTCGAGCGCGATCTGGTTCTTGCGGCGCTCGTCTGCGTCGGGGTAGAGACCGGCCGGGGTGTCGAAGCGCATCGCACCCGACGACAGCATCGTCTGCAGCTCGTCGGGCACGAAGGGCGTGGTCTGCGTGCGCTTCTCGCCGTTGGGGAAGGTCACGGTGAACGTCGGCGCGAAACCGTTGCCCAGCACGTACACGCGGTCGCCCGCCACGCGCAGCGGCTCGTTGACCTTCACCGACGTCGTGGTCCACGCGGCCGGGTCGCGCACCGCGTCGCCTTCGGCATAGCTGATGGTCGCGTCGTACATATCCGGCTGTCCGCTCGGCAGGAACGTCGCCGAGAAGTCGTCGACGCGGAAGCAGAATTTCGACAGGTCGGTGCCGTCGACGAGGTTGCCGGCCCGGAAGGAGTCGTAGACCGCCGTCGAGGTGTTGCACATGCCCTGCTCGCCGTCGGCGACGAGGCTGCGGGTTCCCTCGTAGCCGTACAGCTTGCCGACCGCGATGGACACCAGCAGCGCCAGCAACGCGAAGTGGAAGACCAGGTTGCCGAACTCGCGCAGGTAGCCCTTCTCCGCCGACACCTCGACGCAGCCGTCCGGATAGGCCTTGCTCGGTTCGCGCGCGACGACCTCGCTGCGCCATCCGCGCAGGCGGGAGTCGATGCGCTCGGCGATCTCCTCGGGCGTGCCGTCGACGGTCCGCGTGATGTGCCGTGGCAGGCGCGAGAGGTTGCGCGGGGCCGCGACCGGCCTGGCGCGCAGGCTCTTGAAGTGCTCCACCATGCGGGGCGTGAGGCAGCCGACGAGCGAGACGAACAACAGCACGTAGATCGCGGTGAACCAGGCGCTGGAGAAGACGTCGAACAGCTGCAGCCTGTCCATCAGCGTGCCGAGCTTGCCGCGTTCGGCGATGTACTCGAGCGTCTTCTGCTCGTTCAGGTCCCGCTGCGGCAGCAGGGCACCGGGGATGGCGGCGAGCGCCAGCAGGAACAGCAGCAGCAGCGCGGTGCGCATCGAGGTGAGCGAACGCCACAGGTTGCGCAGCGGCCAGAGGATCCGGCGCCGAGCCCAGTGCGCCTTGCGCGGCGAGGGGCTCTCGGCCTCCGACCGCGGTCGGTCGGCGACGTCGGTGTCGGTCACATCTGCCATGGGTTCTCGCACACTCAGATCGGTAGTTCGGTGTCGGTGACGAAGTGCACCTGGATCCAGACGATGAACTGGTCCCACCAGCCGGTCACCAGGGCGACGCCGACCGCGATGAGCAGGACACCGCCGATGACCTGGATGGTCCGGGCGTTGCGACGCAGCCAGCCGAGGCTGCGCAGGGCCCACGCGGAGGAGAACGCGAGGATCACGAACGGCAGGCCCAGACCCAGGCAGTACGCGACGATGAGGGTCACGCCCTTGGCCGCGGTCGCGCCCTCGGTGCCGCTGACGGTCGCGATGACCGACGCCAGCGTCGGCCCGAGGCACGGCGTCCAGCCGAGCGCGAACACCGCGCCGAGCAGGGGCGCCCCGACCAGATTGGACACCCGCACCGGCTCGAACCGCACCTCCCGCTGCAGGGGCCGGACGAGACCGATGAACACCAGGCCCATCGCGATGGTGACCACTCCGCCGATGCGCTGCAGCAGTTCGCGGTTCACCACGAAGGTGCTGGTGACCCCGAGCACGGTGGCGGTGGCCGCGACGAAGACGACGGTGAAGCCGAGCACGAAGAGGCCGGCCGCGAACGCGACCCGGCTGCGGCCCTTCTTTGCCCCCTCCCCCGGCGTCACGGCCGGGGCCTCGGCGCCGACCAGCCCGGCCAGGTACGACAGGTACCCGGGCACGAGCGGCACGACGCACGGCGAGGCGAACGAGACCAGGCCGGCGAGCAGGCACGCCGCGAGCGCGAGCAGCAGCGGGCCGCTGGTCACGGTGTCGGCGAAGGTGTCGCCGATCGAGGCGGCGAGGACGGTCTCCATCAGGATTGCCCCGCCGGTTCCGCGGCGACCCGCTTGACGACCGCGTCGAGTTCGGAGTCCGAGACGGCCTTGAGGAAGACCGCGGCCGGACGGTGGCGGCGATCCAGGACGATCGTGGTCGGGACCACCGAGGTCGGGGTGGTCAGCGCGGCCAGCGACAGCCCGGAGAAGTCGTAGATCGACGGGAACCCGACGTTGCGGTCGATGACGAAGTCCTTGGCGGAATTGCGGTCATCGCGCAGGTTGATGCCGAGGAACTCCACGCCGTCGTCGCGGTTGCCCTCGTAGACGCGCTCGAGGTCGTCGGCCTCGCCGCGGCACGGCCCGCACCAGGACCCCCACACGTTGAGCACGACGACCTTGTCGTCGAACCTCTCGTCGGACAACGACAGCGGCTGCCCACTCACCAGATCCTCACCCGAGAGTTCGGCGATGGGCTTGCGATCGGCGGGGTCGTAGGTGATCACGGTCTGTCCGCCGGGCGAGACGAACTGGAAGGTGTTCCCCTGCGCGACCGCGTCGTCGCCGGTGCTGCAGCCGCCGACGAGCAGGATGAGGGCGGCCGACAGCACTGCCGGCAGGAGGAACCTTCGCACTTTTCTTCTCAGACCTTCGGATCAGGCTCCGGTGGCCAGCGGGTCGGATGCGCCGGCCGGCTCGGAGTAGATGATGTCGACGAGCGCGTCGTCGTCGTAGATCAGGCTGGTCAGCGAGGCGAGCGAGCACTGGCGACGACGCGGGTCGTGCCACAGCCGCTGGCCCTCGAGGAACCGGCGCAGCGTGTAGACGGGCAGCTGGTGGCTGACGCACACCGCCTCGTGTCCGCGCGCGGCGTCGCGGGCCTTGTTGGCCGCGGCCAGCATGCGGTGCGCGAGCTGGATGTAGGGCTCGCCCCACGACGGCGTGAACGGGTCGCGCAGCTTGGGCCAGTGTCGCGGCTTGCTCAGCGCGCCGTCGCCGACCGAGACCTTGAGGCCCTCGAAGACGTTGTCGGCCTCGATGAGGTCGTCGTTGGTCTGGATCTCGAGCCCGTGGGCCGCGGCGATCGGGGTCGCGGTCTCCTGCGCACGCTGCAGCGGCGACGCGAAGACGGCCGTGATGTCGTGGTCGGCGAGGGCGTCGGCCACCTTCTGGGCCTGTGCCCGGCCGTCGGCGGAGAGATGGAAGCCGGGCAGGCGACCGTAGAGGATGCCCTCCGGGTTGTGTACCTCTCCGTGGCGCATCATGTGGACGATCGTGTGCATCAGGCGTTGTCCCCCGGGGTGGCTGTGGCGGCTGCACGCGCTGCGGCGGGCAGCGCGTCGGCGATCTGCGAGAAAGCATCCTCGTCGAGTGCTGCGGACACAAACCAGGCCTCGAAGGCACTCGGCGGCGGATAGACGCCGCGCTCGAGCAGCGCGTGGAAGAACGGGGCGAATCTCCAGGTCTCGGTCGCGCTGACGCCCGCGTAGTCGAAGACCGGGATCTCCGGGTCGGTCGTGAAGAACACACTGAGCAGGTTTCCCGCCTTCTGCACGCGGTGGCCGACACCGGCGGCGGTGAGGGCCTCGGTGAGCAGCGTCGCGAGACGGTCGGCATTGGCGTCGAGCTTGGCGTAGACGTCGTGGTCGGCGTGGCGCAGGGTGGCGAGTCCGGCGGCCACCGCGACGGGGTTACCGGACAGGGTGCCGGCCTGGTAGACGGGGCCGGTGGGCGCGAGGCGCTCCATGATGTCGGCACGACCGCCGAACGCCGCGGCAGGAAGGCCGCCGCTCATCACCTTGCCGAAGGTGTAGAGGTCGCCGGCGACGCCCTCGAGTCCGTACCAGCCGCTCGGGCTGACGCGGAAGCCCGTCATCACCTCGTCCATGATGAGCAGCGCGCCGTGGCGGCTGGTCAGTTCACGCAGGCCCGCGTTGAAGCCGTCGACCGGGGCGATGGCGCCCATGTTGCCGGCGGCCGCCTCGGTGATGACCGCGGCGATGTCGTCGCCGTGCTCCTCGAAGGCCTTCGCGACGGCCTCGAGGTCGTTGTAGGGCAGCACCAGGGTGTCGTGCGCCGACGCCCCGGTGACGCCCGGGCTGGTCGGCAGGCCGAGCGTCGCGACGCCGGACCCGGCGGAGGCGAGCAGGGCGTCGACGTGGCCGTGGTAGCAGCCGGCGAACTTGATGATCTTGGAACGGCCGGTGTAACCGCGGGCGAGGCGGATGGCCGACATGGTGGCCTCGGTGCCCGAGTTGACCAGGCGGACGCGCTGCACCGGGTCGACGCGGCCGATGATCTCCTCGGCGAGTTCGATCTCGGCCTCGGTGGGAGCGCCGAACGACAGCCCTCCCGACGCGGCGCGCTGCACGGCCTCGACGACGGCCGGATGGGCGTGGCCCAGGATCATCGGGCCCCACGACGCGACGAGGTCGACGTAGGTGTTGCCGTCGGCGTCGCGCAGACGGCAACCCTCGGCGCTCGAGATGAAGCGCGGGGTTCCGCCGACCGCGGAGAACGCGCGGACCGGAGAGTTGACGCCGCCCGGGATCGCCTCGGCCGCACGGGCGAAGAGCGCGGCGGAGGTGTCGGTGTGTTCGACCTTGGGGGCGTCAGCGGTACCAGTCACGGCCTACAGTCTTCCAAACGGCACCCGGTAACCCAAATCGCCGCTGGTCAAAGGTGTGACCGGTCACTGGTCGGTGTGCAGGGACGCCTCCCCGGGCGTCATCCGGCGAGGGCCTTTCGGACCTGTTCGGCGATCGCCTCCTGCCCCGCGGCGTTGGGGTGCAGCCTGCCCGGACCCGATGCGGTCATCGGCTCGATCCACCGCTGCGGACCGGCGCAGGCGTCGTGCCCGGCGCTCGGCGGGAGCATGTCGACGAACCGCACGCCCTCCTCGTCGGCCGCGCGACGTCCGGCGTCGTTGACCGCGACCTGCAACCGGCGCAGCAGCGCGAGGTCGCCTGCCGCGACCTTCATCTCCGGGTAGCAGCCCCCGTCCTCGGGCACCAGCCACGGATAGCCGATCAGCAGCACGTCCGCGCTCGGCGCCTTCGATCTCACCTGACGCAATGCCTCGCGCACGGCCGGGTAGATGTCGCGGTCCACGGGGTCGATCAGGTCACGGCCATGACGTTCGGTGCACGGCGCCCCGAGCGGATCGGCCTCGGCGGCCTGCCCGCACAGATCGATGGCGCGACCGTAGGTGCCCTCGTTGTTGCCGCCGATCATCACGGTGACGACGTCGGCGTCCCCGTCGAGCGCGTCGAGTTGCGGCAGGACCCCTTCGTACTGTGCTTCGGTGAGGTCGCCGGTGTCGGCGCCGGCGCAGCTGACGTCGACGAGGTCGTAGTCCTCCTCCGCGGCGACGATGTGGGCGAAGTTCCGGCTCGACCGCAGGCAGAAGATCGGCGAGTCCTCGACCAGGGGCCGCACGCCTGTCCCCGAGGCGAAGCTGTCGCCGAGGTTCACCAGGCGCACGCGGCCGGGTTCGCGCGCGCTGCTCTCCGCGGCCGAGGACGTGACGGTGTCGTCGGTCTCGGACCGCCCGTCGTCGGCCGAGCATCCGACCGCGAGGGCCGCAACCGCCGCGAGCATTGCGAACCCGCGTAGGGCAGCTCTCCTGCGACCGACTCGGGCGGTTCGTCGTTCGTCCACACCGCCATCGTGCGTGTGCACGAAGCCGGTCGGCAACCACACCCGGCGCCGGTAG
>Ga0164243_10009674_pt1 | contig 13981 bp, 11 predicted proteins | sample OricompcompostOP_FD_108781 | JGI IMG/M metagenome (GOLD analysis project Ga0164243, IMG submission 108781) | Organic Plus compost microbial communities from Emeryville, California, USA - Original compost - Organic plus compost (OP) | ecosystem: Engineered > Solid waste > Mixed feedstock >... | reverse complement strand
CGCCGACGCGTACGTAGTAGGGCTCGAAGTCGCGGTGCATCAGCGAGTGGTCGTACTTGATGCCGCGCTCCAGAAGCAGTTCGTTGGTGACCGGGGAGAACTCCCACCAGGGCGCGACGTAGCCGGTCGGCTGCCGGCCGGTGCGACTGCTGATCAGCTCGATGCAGTGGTCGAGGATCGCCGCCTCCTGCTCGCGGCTCATCGCGATCGGGTTCTCGTGGCTGTAGCCGTGCACGCCGATCTCGTGGCCCGCCTCGCGGCAGGCGTCGAACTGCTCGGGGAAGGTCTCGACCGAGTGTCCGGGCCAGAACCAGGTCGTGGTGAGCCCCTTGCGCCGGAACAGCTCCAGCATCCGCGGCACCCCGACCTCTCCGGCGAACAGGCCGCGGGAGATGTCGCAGGGCGAGTCGGCGCCGCCGTACGAGCCCAGCCAGCCGCCGACGGCGTCCACGTCCACGCCGTACGCCACGAGGATTTCCTTCGCCATGTTCTCTGCCTCTCTCTCCGGTCTTCCGGGTCTTCCGATCTTTCCGGTTCTTGCAGTTTTTGAGGGCTTTGCGGTCTGCCGGTTCTCGCTGAGGTCTCCGGCCGGCGTACGCCTGGTTCTCACCGCGGGGCGTGAACCGACGTACGGGCCGCGGTAGTTGAGGCGGCCGGGTCGTCGCCGTCGGTACCCGGGACGGCGTCGGCGTCCGGGCCGGCGTCGGCGGGGAGCGCGCCGCTCGCCCGCAGCCACTCGCGGCAGCGGCGGGCGACGGGCCCGGGGCCGTCGCCGGAGTACAGCGCGGCCGCGAGCAGCAGCCGCGCCTGCCACGGCGACAGGTCGCCCGCGAACACCGCGCCGGCCGCGGCCAGTTCGGCACTGCCGCCCGCGTACAGACCCGCGACCGGGCCCTCGCCCGTACGCGAGGCGACCAGCACCGGAACGCCTTCGGCGAGCAGCCGCAGGCACTCCTCGGTGACGGCGGGCGTGGTGTTCCCGGAGCCGAATCCGGCGACGACGAGTCCGCGGGCGCCATCGCCGACCGCGTGCCGCAGCGCGGACGCGTCCGCTCCGAGGTACTGGCCCACGACCTCGACCCTGGGCAACTCGGCGGCGCCCGGGGGCAGCAGAGGGTTCCGCGGTGCGGTGCCGTACCGCCGGACGCCGGCCTCGTCCACCTGCCCGACCGGGCCGCGCCCGGGTGCGGAGAAGGCGTCGACGGCGAGGCTGTGCGTCTTGCGTACGCCGACCGCGGGCCAGATCCGGTCGGCGAACGCGACGGTGACGCCGGTGCCGTCGGACTCGGCGGACGCCGCCCAGCGGAGCGCGGCGGCCAGGTTCCGGGGCCCGTCCGGCGCCGGATCGTCGAACGGCCGCTGCGCTCCGGTGAAGACCACCGGCTGCGGACCGGAGTGCGCGAGCGCCAGCAGGAAGGCCGACTCCTCCATGGTGTCGGTGCCGTGCGTGACGACCACCGCGTCGCCCTCGTCCGCGGCGGCGCGCACCTGTTCCGCTAGGGAGAGCACGTCGCCGACGCCGGCCGCGAAGCTCACCACGGAGGCGACGTCCCGCGCATCGATCCGTACTCCGTCGAGTCCGGGCAACTGCCCCACGGAGCCCAGCAGTTCGCGGGCCCCCACTTCGACCCGCCGGCCCGCGGCGCTCTCGCGGGTGGCGATGGTGCCGCCAGTGCTGAGAAGAACGATGTGCCGCACAGATCCTCCGCTAACGATTGCGCAATCGATTGCGGAACATGATGTGCGCCGCCACACTGGCGGTCAAGAGGGGAACCGGAATTCGCCCAGAGCCCCTTCGACCCCGGTGGGCGCCCGAGCGGCGGCCCGAGTGGGACACAATGTGACGGCGGTCCCTGCGGCCGCAGGGGAGGCGACCGGGGGGCGAGCGACCGGGGGCGAGGAGGGCCGAAGTGAACGGGGAGACCGGACAGGGGCGGGCGGGCACGCACGGCGACCCGGCGGAGCCGGACGCCGGATCCAGGCCGGCGACCCTCGCCGACATCGCCCGCGCCGCCGGCGTGCACACCACGACCGCCTCGCGCGCCCTGCGCGGCAGCGACGGCGTGGGCCGGCGCACCGCCGAGCGGATCCGCGAGGTCGCCACAGGGCTCGGCTACCTTCCGCACCCCGCGGCGGCCAGCCTGCGCACCGGACGCTCCAAACTGCTCGGCGTGGTCGTGCCCCGGCTGACCGACCTCGTACTCGCCACCATCTACGAAGGCATCGAGCACGGCTCCAGGGACTCCGGCTACCAGACCGTGGTCGCCAACAGCGGCGACGACCGGGACACCCAACGGCTGCGCGTGGAAACCCTGTTGGGCGCCCGCGTCGACGGGCTCATACTCGGCGACGCCCGCAGCGACGCCGACCTCGTACGGGAACTGCGCGGGCGCGGCACCAAAGTGGTGCTCACCTCGCGCCGCCTGCCCGACGTCGACGTCTCCTCGGTCACCTGCGACGACCCGCTGGGCGGCCGGCTCGCCGCAGAGCACCTGCTCGCGCTCGGGCACCGCAGGCCGGCGGTGATCGCGGGCGAGCCGTACGCGTCCACGGGCGTCGAGCGGACCGCCGGCTTCGTCGGCGCCTTCCGTTCGGCGGGGGTCGAGGTGCCCGAGTCGCGGATCGTGCACTCGCGCTTCGACGTACGGGGCGGGCGCGAGGCCGCCGAGCACCTGCTGGCCCAATCGCCGCGCCCCACCGCGCTGTTCGCGGTGAACGACTTCGCGGCGATCGGCGCGATGGGCGCCGTGCGCGACGCCGGGCTGCGCGTCGGAGACGACGTGGCCATCGTGGGCTACAACGACGTGCCGCTCGCCGCCCAGCTGCCGGTCGCCCTCACGTCCGTACGCTCGCCGATGCGGCGCATGGGATACGAGGCCGCGCGTACGCTGCTGCGGCTCATCGACGGGGCCCCGTGCAGCTCGCAGCGGCTGGAGCCGGAGCTGCAGGTGCGGGCCTCGACCCTGGGCAGCCGGCCCCGGTAGGGCCCGCCTCCCCCGTCGCAGCGGCCGACTCCCGTACCGGCGGCGGCGGTTGAGCCGCCCGGCTCCGGCGCCCGGGGAGCAGTACGCAGCGGATGCCCTGATTGTCAGTATGTGGCCGTTTTGCTCTGGTATCTCCGGATTCCCGCTGGATCAGAGCCAGTTGAGCCCCACCGCCCGCGCTGCCGTCGTCACCGCGTGCCCAACCGGACTTCCGTACCGCCGAATTGGTCCTTCCATCGACGCCACTGCGAAGACCGCGGGCCGGTCTGCATGTGGACACCTATTGACAGTGCGCCTGTTCAAGGCCAAGCATGGCGTCTTCGTCTTACAGAAGAGAGGCTTCGGTGTGGCGGAAGTTCTGACGGGAGAGGTGGAGCCGGCGGCCGCTGCGGCGGACCGGCTGGCGGTCCGGGTCGGCCCGCTCGCGCTGCGGAACCCGGTGATGCCCGCCTCGGGCTGTTTCGGGCCCGAGCTGGCGCAGGTGCTGCCCGTGGAGCAGTTGGGCGCGGTGGTCACCAAGACCGTGTTCAGCGACGTACGTTCGGGCAATCCGGCGCATCGGCTCGCCGAGACCCGCGACGGCATGCTGAACTCGGTGGGCATCCCCTCCGTCGGCGCCTCGCGCTGGCGCCGCGAAGTGCTGCCCGGCTATCTGGCCTGCGACGCACCGCTGATCGTCAGCCTCGGCGGCCTGGCCGAGTCCGACTACCGTCGGGTGGCCGAGGAGCTGGCCGACGTCCCGGCGGCGGCCGTCGAGTTGAACCTGTCCTGCCCCAACCTGGAGGCGGGCGGCGTCGAGTTGGGCGCGGCCCCGGGCGCGCTGCACCGCACGGTCGCGGGCGTACGGGCCGTCACGGCGCTGCCGCTGCTGGTGAAGCTCACCCCGAACGTCACGTCCGTCGCCGACCTGGCACGGGCCGCCGCCGACGGCGGCGCGGACGCGGTGGTGGTCGCCAACACCTTCGTCGGCATGGCCATCGACCTGCGCACGCGAACTCCCGTGCTGGGCAACGGAGTCGGCGGCTGGTCGGGGCCCGCGGCCAAACCGCTGGTGCTGCGCATGGTCTGGCAGGTCGCGCGGGCCGTCGACGTGCCCGTCGTCGGCTGCGGCGGCATCGGCTGCGCACGGGACGTCGCCGAATACCTCGTGGCCGGGGCGAGCGCCGTACAGGTCGGCACCGCCACCTTCACCCGCCCGCAGGCGATGGCCGAGATCGTCGCCGAACTGCCGGACGTGCTGGACGAACTCGGCGCGGCGACGCCCCGCGAACTCGTCGGCACCCTCTCCACACCCGACTCCCCCGACCGCCGGAACTCCCCCTGACCGCCCAGCAGTACGACGCGCACGCCGCTCCCCCGCCGTGCCCGCCGTCCCAGCAGCCCGAAAGGCCGGAGACATGACCGAAGTCGACCCGCGAGAGGCGGCACCGCCGCCCGCTTCCGAGTCCGGCGCCGACGGCGCCGAAGAACAGCGCCCCAGCAAGTACGGCGTCAAGGCGGTGTTCGGCGCCGCCGTCGGCTACGCCATGGACGGCTTCGACCTGCTCATCATCGGCTTCGCGCTCGCCGCGATCAGCGCGACCTTCCACCTCAGCGACACCCAGGCCGGAGCGCTGTCCACGTTCACGCTCGTCGGCGCGGTGCTCGGCGGCGTCATCTTCGGCATCCTCTCCGACTACCTCGGCAGAGTACGGGTGTTGACCTGGTCGATCCTGATCTTCGCGGTGTTCACGGGGCTGTCCGCCGCCGCCTGGGACTACCCCTCGCTGCTCGCCTTCCGGCTGCTCGCGGGCATCGGCCTCGGCGGCGAGTTCGGCATCGGCATGACGCTGGCCGCCGAGGCGTGGCCGGCCAAGTTGCGGGCGCGCGCGACGGCCTGGGTCGCCAACGGCTGGCAGGCCGGCACGCTGCTGGCGTCCGCGGCGGCGGCCGTACTGATCCCGCTGGGCGGCTGGCGGCTGCTGTTCGCCGTCGGCATCCTGCCGGCCGTCATCGCCTACCTGCTGCGCCGCAGGCTGCACGAGCCGGAGAAGTTCACCGCGGCGAAGGCACGCCGCACCCGCACCGAGTTCCCGGTGCGCAAGCTGTTCGCGGACGCGCGCACCACCCGCGCCACGATCGGCATGCTGGTGCTGACCTCCGTGCAGAACTTCGTCTACTACGGCGTCATCACGTGGCTGCCGACCTACCTCTCGCGGCAGACCGGAGAGTCGTTCAACAAGTCCATCGGCTGGACCGCGGTCACGGTCGTCGGCATGGTCATCGGCGTCTTCGTGTTCGGGAAGCTGTGCGACACGATCGGACGCCGGCCGAGCTTCTTCGTGTTCCAAGTGGGCGCGCTCGCTACGACGTTGGGGTACGCGCAGGTCACGTCCTCCACCGCGCTGCTGTTCGGCGGGCTGGTGATGGGCGCCTTCATCAACGGGGCCATGGGCGGCTTCGGCGCGCTGCTCGCCGAGCTGTATCCCACCGAGGCACGGGCCACCGCACAGAACGTCATCTGGAACATCGGACGCGGCGTCGCCGGATTCGGCCCGCTGCTCATCGCCGCGCTCGCCGCCGGCAAGGGCTTCGCCTACGCCATCGGCTGCCTGGCCGCCGTCTACGTACTGGCCATGCTGGCCCTGCTGTTGATACCCGAGCGCAAGGGGACGGAGCTGGCATGACCTGCCGCACGTCCGCGCCCGTACGCCGCCACCGCCACCCCGGTGCGGCGCCGACCGACCCGAGAAGGAGTGGGCGATGCAGCCCGTAGTCCGCGCCCTGTCCATCCTGCGCACCCTCGCCGCGCACCCGGAGGGCATGCCGCTGTCCGCGCTGTCCGGCGAACTGGACGTGCCGCAGGGGAGCATGCACCGGCTGCTGTCGGTGCTGGAGGCCGAGGAGTTCGTGTCCCGGTCGCCGACCAACCGGCACTTCTTCCTCGGTCCCGCCGCCCGCCAGCTCAGCGACGAGAACGCCCGCCGGCACGCGCTGCTGGTGCCCGCGCACCCGGCGCTCGCGGAGGCCGCCGAGCGCAGCGGCGAGACGGTCTTCCTGACGGAGCTGATAGGCGACCGCGCGGTGTGCGTATCGCTGGTGGAGTCCACGCATCCGCTGCGGATGTTCGTGCGGATCGGCCAGGACATGCCGCTGCACGCGGCGGCCTCGGCCCGTACGCTGCTCGCCGACCTGCCGCCCGAGCAGGCCCGACGGCTGCTGGCCGGGCGGAAGTTGACCGCGTACACCGCGGGCACGGTGACCGATCCGGACGAGCTGCTGGAGATGCTGGCGCTGATCCGGGCCCGCGGCTACGACGTGTGCGACGACGAACTCGACCGCGGCGTATGGGCGATCGCCGCGCCGGTGCGCGCCTCGACGGGCCGCGTCGTGGCCTCGGTGACGCTGTCCGGGCCCGGCCACCGGGTGACCGAGCCGCACCACCGCGACACCTACCGCGAGATCGTCTTCGACGCCGCCCGTGCGATGGCCGCCGACCTGGGGTGGACCGAACCGCAGGCCGGTGCAGGGGCGGGAGCGGGCGCCGGCGCGTCCGCGTCCGGCGGCGCGGCGGCGGGCTCCGGAAGTACGGACTCCGCCAGTCCCGAGGGTTCCCGGGACTCCGGCGCGCGGCCGGCGGAGGTGCGCAAGTGACCGCTGAGACCTCGCTGTTGGATGCGCTCGCCGCCGGCGGCCCCGAGGCGTTCCAGCAACCCGCCGAACGGCGCCGGGAGTTGGCCCGGGACCTCGTCGCCGCCTCGTATCTGCGCGGCAGTTGGGTGCTCTCCTCGGGCCGGCCCAGCGACTTCTACCTGGACAGCTATCTGTTCGCGACGCGGCCGACGGTGCTGCGCCGGCTGGCCCGGCTGCTCGCCGAGCGGCTTCCGGCCGGCACCGACCGGATCGCCGGCGCCGCACTGAGCGCGGTGCCGCTGGCCACGGCGCTGTCCCTGGAGACCGGCGTCCCGTTCGTCATCGTCCGCGAGGCACGCGGCGCGTACGCGCAGACCGCCGGCGTCGAGGGCGAACTGCACGCCGGGGAACGGGTCGTGCTCGTCGAGGACGTGGTGACCACGGCGAGCCGCGCACTGGCCGCGGCCCGCGAAGTGGTGCGCACCGGCGCGGAGATCACCGCCGTACTCGCCGTCGTCGACCGCGAGCAGGGCGGCGCGGAGGCCGCCACCGCGGCGGGTCTGCCGTTCGAGCCGCTTTTCCGGCTGTCCGAACTGCCCGTTCCCGCGGCCGGGTACGGCCCCGCGGACGGGCCGCCGCGGGCCACCGGCGCCGCAGCGCCGGCCGCCAGTACCACCGACCGCACCGAGAAGGAGACGCCGTGAACGCCAACACCACGGGAGATCCGAGCACTTCAGCCGCCGCGGCGGCGGTGCCGCTGCACGATCCGCGCCGCACCGAGCGGGTCGGCGGCGCCCTGGCCCGGCAGCTCGGCGACCGCGGAGTCACCGCCGTGGTGTGCTGGAACAGCAGCGAGGACATCGTGCTCGCGCACGTGGTCGCACGGGAGCTGGGCGTCGAACTGCGCCTGGCCGACGAGGCGGAGGGCATCGTCACGCTGGCCGCGCCGCTGACGCCGCAGGACACCGTGGCGCTGGTCGGCGAGAGTCTGGAGGGCCGGAACGCGGTCGGCGGACTGGCCGGCGTCGTGGACCACGTGGGCGCGCGGGTGGCCGCCGTGGCCACGGTGGAGGTGCCGGCCGACGTCGCGGGCACGACCGCCGAGTCCGCCTCCGTGCACACGGTGGAGGAGCGGTGACTGCGACCCGGACCGGCGCGGGCCGCCGGCGCGGCGACGCCACCGCCGCCTCGGAGGGCGCTACGGACGGCGCGAACGGGCCCGCCGCGCAGGGAAGTTCGGCGACGGCGGCGGAGCCGGGGCCGGCCGGCACGGGCGGCCCCGGTGACGCCGGGCGTACGGGCGGCACCCGCCACGCGGAAGCGGCCGACGGTGCGACCGTCCCGGACAGCCGCACCGGCCGCCCGAACGGGCCCGCGGCGCAGAGCAGTTCGGCGGCCGGCGAGACCGTGCCGGCCGGCACCGGCGGCACCGGCCACACGGAAGCGGCCGTGAGCGCGGAAGCGGCCGGCGGGGCACCGGACCTCGCCGGCTTCGACCCGCGGCGGATCGCGGACGCGCTGGAGGAGCTGGCCGCGCTCAGCGAGCCCGGGCCGGGCGTCACGCGCCTCGCGTACACCCGGCTGGAGCGCCGTGCGCACGAGTTGTTCGCGCGGTGGATGCGGGAGGCGGGCTGCACGGTCGCCACCGATCCCGCCGGCAACACGATCGCCACCCGGGCGGGACGCCGCCCGCACGCGCCCGCGCTGGGCACCGGCAGCCACCTCGACTCGGTGTACCAGGCCGGCAGGTTCGACGGCATCGCCGGAGTGGTAGCGGCCGTCGAGACGGCGCGCGTACTCGCCGAGCGGGGCACGGAGACCGAACACCCGCTGCGTTTCGTCGCGTTCGCGGGTGAGGAGGGCGCCCGGTTCGGTCAGGCGTGCCTGGGCTCGAAGCTGGCCGCCGGGCTGTCCTCGCTGTCCGAACTGCGCGCCCGCACCGACCGGGACGGGATATCGGTGGCCGACGCGATGAGCGAGCTGGGCTTCGACCCGGCCGAGGCCGCCGCGACGCCGTGGCGCCCCGAGGAATGGGCGGCCTTCCTCGAACTCCACGTCGAGCAGGGCAGCGTGCTCGAACGCGGCCAGATCGCGGTCGGCGCCGTCGACCTGATCTCCGGCTCGACCCGGCTGGAGCTGACGCTGCACGGCCGCGCCTCGCACACCGGCGGTACGCCGATGCGCGGCCGCTCCGACGCGCTGACCGCGGCTGCCGAAGCGGTGCTGGTCGCCGAGGAGGTGGCGCTGGACGTACGGCACCACGGCACGCGCGCCACGGTCGGCCGGCTGGATGTCGCACCCGGTTCGATCACGACGATTCCCGGCACGGTCACGCTCAGCGTCGACGTACGCGACGTCGACGCGGACCGGCAGCGCGAGACGGCGGCCGAGATCGTCCGCCGGGTGCGGGCCGCGTGCGACCGGCGCCGCGTCGGCCTGGACGTACGGCTGCTCGCGGACACCTCGCCGGTCGTACTGCCGGTGTGGGTACGACAGTTCATCACCGGCGCCGCCCGGCAGGCCGGGGTCGGCTACCGGGCCATGACCTCCGGGGCCAGCCACGACGCCCAGATGATCAACCGGGTCACGCCGGCCGGGATGGTCTTCGTGCCCAGCCGGGAGGGGCTGTCCCACGTGCCGGAGGAGTGGACGTCGCCGGTGGACATCGCGGTCGGCACCCGGGTGCTGACAGACGCGCTGCTCCGCCTGGACCGGCGGCTGGGCCAACTGTCCGGCGGCGAGAGGGAGTCGGGACGATGAGCGGAACCACAGGCGAAGCGACTGGCGGAGCGGTCGGCGGCGCGGCGGCCGGCTCCGGCAGCCCCGGAGTGCTGGAGACGCTGCACGGCGGCGAACGGCCGCGGCCGGTCAGCGTGGACGCGCCGGTGCTCGTCAACGAGCATGTCAGCGACCGGTATTGGCGGGTACGGCTGCGGGCCCCGGAGATCGCGGCCCGGTTCGCGCCCGGCCAGTTCGTGATGGTCACCGTCTCCCGTGGCACCGACCGCGGGCCCGTACTCCCCCGCCCCATGGCGATCTACGACGCCGACGCGGGCGCGGGCTGGATCGAGCTGGTGTACTCCGTGGTGGGCGCCGGCACCCGGGCGCTCACCGGCTTCCGCGCGGGCGAACCGCTGTGCACCGTGGGCCCGTTGGGCCGCGGGTTCGAGCTGCCGCCGGAGCTGCGGGAGCGGCCGGAGCACACCGCGCAGGCGCGCGGCGGCGGAGTGCTGCTGCTCGGCCGCGGCATCGGCACCTGCTCGCTGGCGCCGCTGACCGCCCTGCTCGCCCCGTCGCCCGAGCACACCGCGGTGACCTCGGGCCGGCATCCGGGCGCCCTGATCGGACGCGAACTCTACGAGCGGCGCGGCGTGCGCTGCCTGCCCGTACACGACGCGGACGGGTCCGCCGCCCCGTCCGCGCTCGCCCGCACCCTGCACGAACTGCACGACGCACGCCCGCCCGCGCTGATCGCGGTCTGCGGCGCGCGGCGCCTGGAGACGCTGGCGCTGGAGCTGGCCGGGCGCTGGGGCAGCGAGGTGCAGGTCGCGCTGGAGGCGCACATGGCGTGCGGGCTGGGCTACTGCCACGGCTGCTCGACCGGCACCCGGGACGCCGCCGCCGAGGCGCCGCTCATCTGCCGCGACGGGCCCGTGTTCGGGCTGCGGCCGCACACGCTGCCCGCGGCGGCCTGACCGTACGGGCCGGCCGGTACGTACCGGCTCGACCCCGCCGGCCGACCGCCAACCGACCCGCGGTCGCGGCCGGTTGGGGCCCGCGGGCCGGGCGCCGGCGAATGCGGGGCGCCGACGAGAACGACGAAAGGAACCGTTGTGGATCTGCTGATACGAGGCGGAACGGTGGTCACCGCCGCCGGTTCGACCGAAGCCGACGTGCTGTGCCGGGACGGGCGGATCGCCGCGCTGCTCGACCCCGGCGGCGCCGCGGCGCCCGCCGGCGCGGACGAACTGCTCGACGCACGCGGGCAGTTGGTCTTCCCCGGGTTCATCGACCCGCACGTACACAGCCGCGACCCGGGCGCCACGCACAAGGAGACGTTCGCCCACTCCACGCTCGGCGCGCTGTGCGGCGGCATCACCACCACGCTGGAGATGCCGAACGCGATACCGGCCGTCGCCGACCTGGCCACGTTCCGCAGCCGCCGCGCCGAGCACGAGCCGCGCGCCTGGACCGACTTCGGGCTGTGGGGCCTGGCGCTCGGCCCGGACAACGCCGACGAGATCGCCGCCATGTTCGGCGAGGGCGCCGTCGCCGTGAAGCTGTTCTGGGGCTACGCGCTGCACCGCGAAACCAAGGGCCTCGTCTACAACTTCGCCGACGAGCCGCCCGAGAACCTGCTGCTGCCGCCGGAGAACGGCGAAGTGCTGGAGCTGTTCCGCTCGGTGGCGGCGACCGGCGGAGTGCTCGCCGCGCACTGCGAGGACCGGCACATCCTCGCCGCGTCCGCCGAGCGCCTGGGCCACCCCATCGAGACGTACGCCGACCTGCTCGCCGCACGCCCCGCCGTCGCCGAGGCCACCTCGATCGCCGTGGGCGCCCAGTTCGCGCGGGAGACCGGCTGCCGCTTCCACGTCGTGCACATGGCCTCCCGGATGGGCGCGGAGACCGTGCGCCAGGCGCAGGCGCTGGGCGCACCCGTCACCGCGGAGACCTGCCCGCAGTATCTGACGCTGTCCGCCGCGGACGCCGACCGGCTCGGACCGCTGATCAAGGTGTATCCGCCGGTGCGGGACGCGGAGAACCAGCAGGCGCTGTGGGACGCGCTGGGCGACGGCACCATCTGCTCGGTGGGCTCGGACCACGCCCCGCACACCGTGGACGAGAAGAACCTCGGCTTCGGCGCCGCGCCGGCCGGCGGAGTCGGCATCGAGACGATGGCGCCGCTGCTCGTCGACGGCATGCTCCGCGGCAAGGTGAGCCCGCAGCGGCTCGCGCGCGTGCTGTCCACCGACACGGCCAGGCTGTACGGGCTGTGGCCGCGCAAGGGCGACATCCGGCCCGGCGCCGACGCCGACCTCACGCTCGTCGACCCGCAGGCCCAACACACCGTACGCAACGAGCGGTTGCACGCGCTCAACCCCAACAGCACCTGGCACGGCGCCGAGTTGAAGGGCGCGGTGACGGCGAGCGTGCTCGGCGGGCGGCTGTCGATGCGGGACGGCGAACCGGTGGGCGAGCGGCACGGCCGGTTCGTCGCCGCCGACCACGCGCGTACCCGGGCGGCCGAGGCGGCGGCCGGAGAGGCCGCGGCGTGACCGGCGAACCCGGAGCCCAACTCCCGGGCGGCGCGGGCGAGTCGGCCGACCACCTGGCCGAGCTGGTCGCCGCGGCGACCAGCTCGGCGCCCGAAGCGCCGCCCACGCCCGGCGAGTCGGCGACACGTACGCCTGCGGAGTCGCTGCGGCACGCGGGGCTGCTCGCGGCCGACACCATCGGCGTCATGCTGGCCGGCGGCCGGCGGCCGGAAGCGGTGGCGCTGGCCGCGGGCGAGCCGGGCGACGAACTCTCCGGCGGCTGGCGGCAGTCGGCGCCGCGGCCGGGAGCGGGCGCGCGGCTGCTGACCGCCGGCGGCGGCTTCGCCGAGCCCGACCGTGCGGCTTACGTCAACGCGACCGCCGCCTGCGCCCTCGAACTCGACGAGGGCACGCGGCCGACCGGACACCCGGCCGTCCACGTGCTGCCCGCCGCGCTCGCCGCCGCGGACGTGCTCGGCGCCCGCTGGAGCGAGCTGCTGTCCGCGTTCACCGCCGGATACGAGGTGGCGGCCGGCCTGTTCGAGCAGTACGCGCTGCGTGCGCCGACCCATCCGCACGGCCACCTCGGCGGCATCGGCGCCGCGGTGGCGGTGGCGCTGCTCGCGGGCGACGACCCGCTGTCCGCCGCCCGCGCCGCCGCCACCGTTCCGCTGCTGACCACCTGGCCGCCCTGCCTGGAAGGCGCCGCGATACGCAACACGTGGGCGGGGCACGCCGCGGCGACCGGCGTGCTCGCCCACCGGCTGGTGCGCTCCGGGTACGGCGGCGCGGCGAGCGCGCTCTCGGCGGCGTTCGACGGCCTGGTCGCGGACCGCGTACCGGCCGCCGCCGCGCGCGGCGACCGCATCCGCGGCGGCTACCTCAAGCTGTACTCGGCCTGCGCCCTCACCCACTCCGCGGTGCAGGCCGCGCTCCAACTCGCGCCGCTGCACGAGGAGTCGACACCGCTCGACCCGCAGGGGCCGGCCATCGACGTCGAAGTCAACGCCAACAGTCTGAAGGTCGCCGCCCAGCCCGCCGGCAACGCCCTCTCGCGCCGCTTCTCGCTGCCGTACGCGGTCGCGGTGGCGCTGCTGCGCGGGGACGCCGAACCGCGGCGGTTCGACACTCCCGACGCCGACGCCCTCACCGTCGCCCGCCGCATCACGGTGCGCGAACGCCCGGAGTTCACCGCCGACTGGCCCGGCTTCGCCCCGGCCCGGGTCACGGTGCGCCTCGCGGACGGCCGCACCCGCTCCGCCCGGGTACGCGACGCCGACGGCCACCCGGGCAGCCCGGCCGACCCATCCGTCGTCGAGGCCAAGTTCCTTGCGCTGACGGGGCTTTCGTCCCGCGAGTGGAAGCTGCTCAGCGGCGGAGGCGACGGGCTGCGCACCGCCGAGGTACTCGACGCGGTCACCGGCCGCGTGCCCGCGCAGGCACCCGGGAACGGGCCCGCGGACCGCTGAACCGGCCTGCGGGCGACGGGGGTTGGCCCGGCCGGCCGGTGAGCCTACCGGGCCCGGCCGGGCCGGTCCGCCGGACCGGCTGGGGCGGCGGGCCGCTGGGCCTGGGGCCGCGGCTGCGTGAACGGCTGAACACGCCCGCGGACGAGCGGGGTTGAGCCACACACGGGCGGTCCGCCGGGCCGACTGGGGTCGGGGGCCTGCGAGCTTCGCCGGGTACGCCGAGTACGCCGAGTACGCGGCACGGGACCGGGAGCCCGCCAGGACACGCGAACCGCTCAACACACCGACGCGCAACGGGAGTTGCGTCCCACGCCCGGCCCGCCGAACGGCTGGAGTCGGTGACCGCGGCGGCACGGATCGAACTTCGCCGAGGACACGGCACCGGACCGAGAGCCGCACACGGTTCCGCACCCGCGAGCGACGAGCGGGGCCGGCGGACACACGCGAACCGCCGAACCGGCCCGCGAACAAAGGGCGTTGGCACCGCCGAACCGGCGGCACCGGAGCCCCGGCGGCGCGGGCGGGTTCGCCCGGGCACCCGGCTAGGCCCTGTCTCAAAGTAGCGTCGTCCTCCCGAAGGGAGGGCACAGCGGGGTCTGGTGCGTGCGATCGCAAGGCGGAGGAGGAGAGCGCCGGGGGCACCTCCCAGGCGAAGCTCAGG
>Ga0164243_10009673_pt1 | contig 13987 bp, 10 predicted proteins | sample OricompcompostOP_FD_108781 | JGI IMG/M metagenome (GOLD analysis project Ga0164243, IMG submission 108781) | Organic Plus compost microbial communities from Emeryville, California, USA - Original compost - Organic plus compost (OP) | ecosystem: Engineered > Solid waste > Mixed feedstock >... | reverse complement strand
TGCAGGGCTAACTTCATAGAGCCTTCGCAAAGCGGCTTCCTGGACCGCGGCATTATCGGCTCTTTTGGCGTTTTCCGCGACCTTCCTGAGTTCGGAAGGGTCGTTGCTTTTTGCGATCCGCTCTAGGGCCCGCCTGACGAGATCATCGCGACCAGTCATCCCAATTTGCTCCTCAGCCTTCGATGAAAAAAGTCTGCACGAAACTGGAGCCTGGCGCTACCATGTGTAACTTGCGACGGGCTTCGGCCCGACGATGGTCGTATGGATCGAATAGGCCCCCGCCATCCCGTCACCCGATTGGGCGCTCGTGCGCATCATCTGCGCGGCGTCGCCAGCCCCAGCTCGGCGCCGCAGACCACTTAGGCGCAGAATCCGAGTCAGCCGCCGCCTATTCCGCACGGGCATGAATGAGAGCGGGCTGCTCGCTTCCCGGCACATCCAAAGACGCTCCTTTCGTGCCGGCAAGTCGATACGCCGCGCATATCGCGCAGCCTCTATTCGGTATTGGAATGCGCAGATCATCCGGCATAGGCCTTCCCGCACCCTCAAAGAACGCGGCGGGCCGCGATCCGAAAGTCCGTTCGCGCGAGAGTTCAGTTTACAGGAGAGGTCGAACGTGGCGGGCCCGCAAATTTTGCAGATGTATGAAACCCTGGTCGACGAACGAACCCGGGCGTCCCTCGGCCGTCCCTTCAAGCAGTTGATCGACGGAGCCTGGGTCGATGCGTCGAGCGGCGAGACGCTCGACGTCGTCAACCCCGCCGATGAAAATGTGATCGCCACGGTCCCGGCCGGGACTTGGGAGGATGTGGACCTCGCCGTCCGGGCGGCACGAAAAGCGTTCGAAGACGGGCCGTGGACCCGCATGCCTCCAGGCGAACGGGCGAAGCTCCTGTGGCGTATTGCCGACCTGCTCGAAGCCCGCAAGGAGGAGTTCGCCGAACTCGAGACCCTCGACAACGGCAAACCCATCACCATGTCGAAATGGGTTGACGTTCCAGCGTCCGTCGCGGCCCTTCGCTACTGGTCGGGTTGGTGCACCAAAATAGCAGGCGAGACGCGCGCGGTCGACATGCCGGGCGAATATCTCGCCATGACGCTTCGCGAGCCGGTCGGCGTGGTCGGTCTGATCACGCCTTGGAATTTCCCTTTAATGTCCGCGGTGTCGAAACTCGGGCCCGCGCTCGCAGCGGGATGCACGGTCGTGCTAAAGCCCGCCGAGCAAACGTCGCTCACCGCGATCCGCCTCGGTGAAGTCATCCTAGAAGCCGGCATGCCGGCGGGCGTCGTGAATATTGTCACGGGGATCGGCGCCGTTACCGGCGCGGCCCTCGCCGAGCACAACGGGGTCGACAAGATTTCCTTCACCGGATCGACAGCAGTGGGCAAGTCGTTGATCGGCGCCGCGCGGGGTAATCTCAAACGTCTTACCCTCGAGCTCGGAGGAAAGTCGCCGACCATCATCCTGCCGGACGCTGATTTAGAAAAAGCGGTCGCGGGTGCGGCCAATTCGATTTTCAGAAACAGCGGGCAGATATGCGTCGCGGGCTCCCGGCTCTATGTCGCAAGAAACCACTTCGATGAAGTCGTCGAAGGCATCTCGAATGCTGCCGCACAATTGCGTCTCGGAAACGGTCTCGACCCGGCTACAACCATGGGGCCGCTCGTCTCCGACAAGCAGCAGGAGCGCGTGAGGAGCTATATCGACGACGCCAGAGCCAGCGGAGCCAGCATTGTGGCGAGTTCCGTCGAACCTTGGGACAAGGGCTATTTCGTCGCGCCGACGATCATCCATAACGTCGACCAGCAGATGCGCGTGGTGCAGGAAGAGATTTTCGGGCCGGTTCTGGTCGCTACCGCAGTCGACGATCTCGATCAGCTGGCGGCGCTCGCCAATGACAGCATTTATGGACTGTCGGCCAGCATCTGGACCCGCGACATTTCCTCCGCGTACCGCTTGGCGAAGAAGATTAGAGCAGGTACGATCACGATCAACAGCGGCTCGATCGCCGGACCGAACATTCCGTTCGGCGGCTTCAAGCAATCGGGCTGGGGACGCGAAAATGGCGCGGAAGGCGTCGAGAGCTTCACGGAGCTGAAAACGGTCATCACCGCACTCTAACGCCATTAGCGAAAAAGGGAGATGAAGCGAGGTCGGCACATCGTCGGCCTCGCTTCTTCTTTGATGCACCGCTGGTTGTTCGAAGTTTCGGCTCCAATTTCCGTTCCTCACTAGCGCGCCAAGACAATATAGCGATTTACGAGATGTATCGTTATATCCAACATTAATATTGGATTGCCTTTCCCCTCAGCCGTAACTTTCTGCCTGCCGGTTCTACGCATCCGGATTGAGACCGATAACGGGTCGCTCGAACCGACGGCAATCCAAAACGAGGGGAGGATACGGGAGATGTTTGTCTCTGCGGAGCCGCATCGCGGCAATAAGAATTTCAGCATTAGATTGGCCCGCCAGGTCATGGCCGGATGCTGCGTGGCCGCATTCCAAGTCGCATCGATCGGCTCGGCGGCCGCTCAAACCACTGCGGACGATTCGAGCGGGGTCGATGAAACACCCGCACAGGACATCGTGGTTACAGCCAACAAGCGCGAGCAGTCACTTCTCAAGGTTCCCATGTCGGTCACCGCGATCAGCGGGGATCAGCTTGCCCGAAAAGGCATCAACGACGTCCAGGATCTCGTCAAGGTCACCCCCGGGCTGAGCTTCGTCGAAAGCGGTCGCTCGGTGCCCGTCTATTCCTTGCGCGGTGTCGGCTTCTTCGACCAGTCGGTGGCGGCCCGCCCGACCGTCAGCGTCTACCTCGACGAAGCGCCGCTGCCCTTCTCGATCCAGGCGAAAGGCGCCTCATTCGATCTCGAGCGCGTCGAGGTTCTCAAAGGCCCCCAGGGAACACTGTTCGGCCAGAATGCGACCGGCGGCGCGATCAACTACATTGCCGCGAAGCCCACGAGCGAGCCGCGCGCCGGCGTCATCGCAAGCTACGGGCGGTTTGACACGGCGGACATTCAGGGTTTCGTTAGCGGACCGCTGACCTCGACCGTTAACGCGCGCATAGCGCTCCGCACTGTTCAGAGCGGCGACTGGCAGCGCAGCGCGACACGCGACGACACGCTTGGTGCGCAGCGCTTCACGCAGGGAAGAATTATCCTGGAGTGGCGCCCGGGTGACCAATTGAGCGTGCAGCTGAACGTAAACGGCTTCTATGACGGGGCCGACACACTGGCGCCGCAATACAGCGCGTTCGTACCGGCGGTCGCTTCGCTGGTATCTCAAATCCCGCTGCTGCCGGACTACCCGAAACCGCTCGACAATATCCGCACTGCCGATTGGGACGCCGGCGTCGATTACCGCAATCGCAACAAATTCGTGCAGGCCAATTTGCGTGTCGATTACGAGGCCACCGATTTCCTCAACATTACTTCGCTTTCGTCCTACTCGCGCGAACGCGTAAAGCAGTTCGCCGACGGCGACGGAACGGCGCTGACCAATCTTAATATCGGTTTCGATGCCAATCTGCAGACCTTTTACCAGGAACTGCGGGCATCGGGCGACGCCGGCCCGCTGTCTTATATCGTCGGCCTCGCCTTCGAAGTGGACAAGACGAGTCAGGCGGTGGGCACATACGTCCCCTATTCGACAATCGCATACTCGCTGGGAGGCGGCGCCAATCTGCTGGATCAGGTATCGACCGAGCTCGACCAGAAATTCTACACGCAGGCGATATTCGCGAATGTCGACTACGCGCTGGGAAGCCAGGTCACCCTGCATGCGGGCCTTCGCTACACGGCGGCAGATTTGGACTTCAACGCCTGCTCAAAGGCTTTGAATGCCACGACGGCGGGCTATTTCACAACGCTTGCCAACCGGACGCTGACTGCTCTTGGCCGACCGAACATTGGCCCGATCGCTCCCGGACAATGCGCTACGCTCGGGCCATCGGGGACCACGGAACGCTATTTCAGCGGACTGGGCGAAGAAAATCTCTCCTGGCGCTTCGGGATCGACTTCGAGCCGGCATCGAACACCTTGTTCTATGCCACTGCCAGCAGGGGCTTCAAGGCCGGCAGCGCCTCGGTACCTGCGGCGACCAACAATCTCCAGTTTACGCCCGCCACGCAGGAGTCGGTCATCGCCTATGAGGCCGGGGTAAAGACGCGTCTCCTCGACAACAAGGTCGAACTCAGTGCTGCCGCCTTCCATTACGACTATCGCGACAAGCAGGTTCTGGGCCGCGTGGTCTTCCAGCCGAACGTGTTCGGTCCGCAAAACGCGCTGACGAACATTCCGCGATCGAAGATCGACGGACTCGAGGGCCAGCTCTCGCTATACCCCGTCCGCGGCCTGACGCTGACCGCGGCAGGGACCTATCTGCGCTCCAAGGTCACGTCCGACTTCCCGACTTCGGATATCCTGGGCAATGCAATAAACGCTCAGGACGATGCCTTCCCCTATACGCCGAAATATCAGCTGGTGCTCGACGGCGAATATCGATTTCCGCTTGGCGATCGTGTCGACGCGGTGCTCGGCAGCAATGCTTCGTACCGGTCAAGCACGACCTCCGGGTTCGGTGGCAACAGCATTCTCGATATCGACTCCTATTGGCTATTGGATGCCCGGGTTGGGGTCGAATTCGCCGACGGACGCTATCGGGTGACGCTCTATGGCCGAAATCTGACCAATCAATATTACTGGACGAACGTCAACCGGCAGGTCGACAACGCTCGGCGTTACGTTGGCTTGCCGCGAACCTACGGCATCCAACTGGCGGCAAAGTTTTAGCCGTCACAATAGGTCGCATGGAGCCAATGCGTCAGAACCTGGAAGAGCTGCGGCAAACGCTCGACGCCGCACCGATGAATGCTGCGCGCTGGTTTGCGGTCAGCTTGACGGTCGTGATATCAGCGCTCGACGGTTATGACGTATTGGCCCTGACGCTTGCCGCCCCGGCGATCGCGGCCGAGTGGCAGATCGACAAGAGCTATCTCGGCGTCGCGCTGGCAAGTGGCCTCGGCGGCATGGCCGCTGGATCCCTGCTGCTGGCTCCGCTCGCAGATCAGGTCGGCCGACGGGCCATCGTGTTCATGGCACTGATCCTTATGGCACTCGGAACGATCGGCAGCGGGTTCAGCACCACGCTTCCGATGCTGATCGGCTCGAGAATCGTCACAGGTCTCGGTATCGGCGCGTGCATGGCGGTCATCAACACGCTCGCGGCCGAATATGCCAACGGCCGCTGGCGATCACTGGCAGTCGCGGCCATGGCGGTCGGCTATCCCGTCGGCAGCATTCTGGCAGGACTGGTTGCGGCGATCTTGCTTCCTCGCTTTGGCTGGCCTGCCATATTCTTTTGCGGCTCCGCAGTCGCGATTGCGCTCATCCCGGTCATCGCGCGCTTCCTTCCCGAGTCCATCATGTATCTTGCCGGCGCCCAAGGAACGAAGCGGGAAGCCAAGCTGAATGATCTGCTTGCGCGCTTCGATCTGCCGCCGGTCGAACTGATCGAAGTGCCCGCGCGCAAGCGAGGATATTCCCGGATATTCTCGCCCGATCAGCGCGCAGGCACTCTGCGAATGGGCGCCCTCGCCTTCCTTATTGCCTTGCCGATCTACTTCGGACTGACATGGACACCCCAGATAGTGGTCGATTCCGGCTTATCCCACGAAACGGCCGGCATCTTTTCCATTGTATCCGGCGCGTGCGGCATAGCCGGCGGGATCATTGTCGGGTGGCTGTCGAGCAGATGGGGCCCGAACCGTGTGGTGCCCTTCGTCATGATCGGCTTGGGCCTGGGCTTGATCGCCTTCGGCCTTGCACCGTCCGATGTGCTCACAATGTCCGCCGTCATTTCCATCATCGGCCTCTGCCTGTTCGGCAGCGCCGCGGGGCTCTATGCCGTCCTTGCAGGGCATTTCTCCGATGAGGCGCGAGCCGCAGGCTGCGGTTTTGCAATCGGGATGGGACGCATCGCAAGCATAATAGCACCGCTGGTGGCAGGCTGGATGTTCGCATCGGGCCTTGGGAAGGCAGAGATCAGCTGCGTGTGGGGAATGAGCGCGCTCTTGGCCGGCGGCCTACTCGCTGCACCGCTCATCGTGTCGCGAGATCGCCAGAAAAAACCCTCGGTCATCCGAGGGCTGTCCAGCCATTAGATTACGGGACTGCGTGTCGAGGAGGAAGCACTCGTGACCGATGACAAATTGCGCGGACTTCAGCTACGCTCCTTGGCTACGGCTGATGGACGGCTAGAGCTTTCCTTGCAGGAAAGCGCGATCGACGAGCCAAAATCGGACGAAGTGGTCGTGCGCGTCGAGGCCGCGCCCATTCATCCGTCCGACATCGGATTGTTATTGGGGCCCGTCGATCTGGCGTCGCTCGAGATGGAAGGAAGCGCCGATCGGTCGATCACCTCTGGTAAGATTCTGCCTGAACGTCTTCCTATGCTCACTCCCCGGATGGGACTGTCGATGCCGGTTGGCAACGAAGGCGCCGGCACTGTCATAAAGGCAGGGAGCGATGCTTCGGCACTGCTCGGCAACCGTGTCGCGCTGGCGGCTGGAGCGATGTACTCCCAGTATCGCCTCGTCAGCGCGGATCAATGCCTGGTCCTTCCCGACGACGTCAGTTCCGTCGAGGGTGCCGCCGCCTATGTCAATCCGCTGACCGCGCTTAGCTTGGCGGATACGATGCGCCTCGATGGGCATAAGGCCCTCGTCCATACCGCAGCCGCCTCGACGCTAGGCCAGATGCTGGTTCGCATTTGCCAGTCCGACGGGATTCCGCTCGTCAATATCGTTCGGAGTGCCGAACAGGTCACGCTACTTCGCAATATCGGTGCGCAATATGTCATCGACAGCACATCGCCCGATTTCATGGCCGAGCTCACCGATGCCATCGCCGCGACCGGAGCAACGGTGGCGTTCGACGCAGTTGGAGGCGGCCCACTTGCCAGCCAGATACTCGCGGCGATGGAAGCTGTATTGAGCCGGGATGCCGCTTACAGTCGTTACGGATCGACCACGCACAAGCAAATCTACATATATGGGGGTCTCGACAACCGGCCCATTACGATCGACCGAGCCGCTGCCGGGATGTATTGGGGCGTCGACAGTTTCATGCTCGGAATGTTCCTCGAGAAAGTAGGTCTCGAGGGGCGGAGGCGGCTGGAGACGCGGATCGCGGCAGAGCTGAAGACGACTTTCGCAACCAGTTACACCGCCACGATCTCACTCGCGGAGGCGCTTCTGCCGGATAATCTTGCCCGCATCGCAAGACGTGCCACGGGCGAGAAATTTCTCATCACGCCGTAGCTGCTCCCAGCGAACTTCGGCAAGGAAAACAGGTGCGCGCAGCCGACCCGCGATCTCCTAGCTTGCCATGAGAATATCTGCCGCCCTCTCGCCGATCATCATCGAGGGCGCATTGGTATGGCCGCCGATGAGCGTCGGCATGACCGAGGCATCGGCAACGCGAAGACCTTCGACGCCCCGAAGGCGAAGCTCGGCGTCGACAACGGCGTCTTCGTCATTGCCCATTCGACAGGTACTGGTCGGATGCTGGCCAATCGTAACCACCTGCCGGATGACCTCATCGAGCTCCGCGTCGCCGTTAACAGCGCTGCCCGGCAGCATCTCGTCACCGACATATTCCGCGAGCGGCGCATTGCGCACAAAATCGCGCGTCCAGCGTGTTGCGTAGCGGAGCAGGCGAAGATCTTCGGGGTCCTGCAAGAGATTGAGCTGGATGCGCGGTTTGTCGAGGGGATCCGATGACCGGAGGCGCACCGAGCCCCGGCTTCCCGGCCGGAGTACGACGTTCATCATCGTGAGGGCGTCGGGCTGAGGTTTTTTCCACCCCGGAAACCACGGCCTGGCCATCATGTTCGTTGCCATGAAAATCGTCTCAAGATCGGGGCGCTCAAGATCAGGCCGCGATTTATGATAGGCGATGCAGCTGAGCGGGACGGACGGTAGACCCCGCCCAGTCAGCAACCATCTGAGACCCGCGAAGGCCAGCCGATCGGCGCGCAGCCGCTTGGTGAAGCGAAGCGGCTTTTTCAGGCCAAAGCTCATCGGAACCAGGGGATGTTCCTGAAGCCCGGAACCCACGCCGGGCAAGTCGAGCTGGACCGGGATGCCGTGACCTTTGAGATGCTCCGCGGGACCAATGCCCGAGAGCATGAGGATCTGCGGCGATGCATAGGCCCCGCCCGAGAGTATGATCTCGCGTTCGGCGCGAACCTGGCGGGTTTCGCCGGCTTTCAGATAATCGACGGCAACCGCGCGTCCCTTCTCGACGACGATGCGCAAAACGTGGGCGCTGGTGACCACGTCGAGGTTGGGTCTTTCCCTGGCCGGCTCCAGAAAGGCTTTCGATGCGCTGGCCCGGCAACCTTTGTAAATCGTGCTGTCAGGAAGTGCGAAGCCTTCCGGATCGCCAGCCTCGAAGTCGTGGAGCACCCGGTGGCCGGTTGCGCGCGCAGTATCCTTGATCGCGCGCGAAACGGGCTCGTCGCTGAGATATGGTGTTACCTTCAGCGGGCCGCTACCGCCGTGAACTGGTCCTTCGCCGCGCCAGTTGCTTTCCGACTTCCTGAAATAAGGAAGGACATCCTCGTACGACCAGCCCTCGGCGCCCATCTGCCGCCACTGGTCATAGTCCCGCGGATGTCCACGCGAATACATCATGCCGTTGACGGAGGACGAGCCTCCAAGAACCTTGCCGCGCGCGGTGGGCACGATGCGGCCGCCTGCGAAAGGCTCGGGATCGGTGCTGTAGCCCCAATCTAGCGGCGTGTCGCGCAACACGGTGAAGGCGAACGGCATCTTGAGCAGGATGTTCGTGTCCCGGCCACCCGATTCCAGCAGAAGAACCTTGTTCTCGGCCCGCTCCGAAAGGCGTGCGGCGATGACGCAGCCTGCCGATCCGCCGCCAATAATGATAAAGTCGTAGCTCATGTGCGCTTTCCGCCCCTGCGATGTCCGGATGGAGGAATTATCGGGGCAGGACTGCGCTGCCGCATAGGCGCGCATTGCCGAAATCGCCTTCCCATCCGTCCCCACATGTCACGCCCTTCTTACGGGAGGCGTCGCCGGAAGCTCCGTACGCCCTTGAACAAGAAGGGAGTATTCGGCCGAAGCACGTTGTTCCAATATTGAATGAAGGACATTCGATATATGCGACATATCTCTCAGCTTTGACGTCGCTTCCCGCCACTCCTCAGTCGACCCTCCATTGCTTGGCCGAGCGCGAAGCGAGCCAGAGGTGGAAGGCGCCCCAGATGGGCAAGCAGCCGATCAATATCAGCGCGTAGCGCAAGCTCTCGACACCAAAAGATGGCGCGAGCAGGTCGCTCAACACGCCGACGGCGACCGGTCCCAGACCCAGGCCCAACAGCGACGAAGTTAGCCCGAGTATCGCAAGCGCCGTCGCCCGCCGGAACGGCTCGGCATAGGATTGTACCGCAGCGAGCGCGACTCCGCCGGCCGCGGCGCTGATGAAGGATCCGATCATCTGGAGCATGAGCGCGACTTTCCAGTCGGCGAGCGCGAAGGACACGAGATAGAATAACGGCCCGGCGCCGAACATTGCCATCGGCCACCATAATTCCCAACGAAGATCGCGAGGTCCGAGGCGAGTAAGGGCGAAGCCGCCGAAAAGGGTGCCGAGCACCCCCGCGGCGCCCTTGACGGCGCCTACATATCCTCCGACTTCGGCGAGGCTCAGGCCGTGAAGCCTGATGAAGAAGGATGGCACCCACTGAATCATGCCGTAGCTCCCGAAGGCGGCGATCGAGACGCCAATGACGAGGTGACGCAGCGGCGGACGCGCGAACAGTATCTTGAGCGTCGCAAGCACGGACTCCGAAGACGCCTCTGCATGATCCTTCCCCCGGGCGGGCTCGCGAACGGTGAAGTAGATGAGCAGTGCGAGCGGGATGCCGAGCATTCCCAAGGTCATAAGCGCGATGCGCCATCCCCAAATCTGCGCGATGATACCCGCAACCGCCAGGCCGGCGCTTTGTCCCAGGACGCCGCCGGCCTGGAAGATACTGATCGCGAGCGGCCTGCGCTCGCGCGGAAAAATGTCGCCGATCACCGAGTGGGCCGCGGGGCCGCAACCGGCCTCGCCGATGCCGACGGCCATGCGCACGAAGAATAGTTCGATGAAGTTCCGTACCAGTCCCGTAAGCGCCGTCATCGCGCTCCATAGGGCGAGGCAGATCGACAGGAGCGTGGTCCGCGAGCGCCGGTCCGCAATGCGCGCGAGTGGAAGACCAACCGTCGCGTAGAGCAAGGCGAAAGCGAATCCTGCGACCAGCCCCATCTGGGAATCCGACAGGCTGAGCTCGCGCTTGATCGGCTCGATCAGGATCGCGATCACCCAGCGGTCCAGATAGTTGAAGAAGCTGACGATCGTCAGGAGCGTGAGAACATAGGCGGGCGCGTTCGCAGATGCTGGCGCGCCCCTTGCTTCGGCGGAGGTTGAGGGAGCTTCTTGACCCGTCATCGCGGCGACCTCGTCCCTATCCGGCTTTCACGCTGTGGCGCCATTGCAGCGCCTCGGTGAAAACAGCGGAAAAGCCTCTCAAAGGACGTGGCTTCGCCACATCCCCCTCCCTAACGATATTCGGAATGCAGTCTTCGCTGGACCGCTTCCCTACCCGCCGTCCGTTCCAACAGTCGGCTTGTGCAGAATCTATTGGCGCAATATCGCGCAATCCAATATTAAATGAGCAATAGGCGATATATGGATTAAATCATGGAACTACGGCAGATTCGTCAATTTGTTGCGCTCGCCGATACGTTGAATTTTCACCGCGCAGCCAAACTTCTCAACATGAGCCAGCCTCCCTTGTCGATTTCGATGCAGAAATTGGAGCAGGAAATGGACGTGACGCTCTTCGAGCGTTTGTCGCGTGGCGTTGCGCTGACAGAGGCTGGTCTCGCGGCCCTGCCTCACGCCCGAAAGATCCTGCACGGCGTCGATATGATGCGCGACGCCGCGAGCGCGACAGTCAACGGGATAGGAGGACGTATCGGAGTCGGCTTCGTCGGTTCCGCCGTCTATGGTTTGCTTCCCAAAGTCGTGCCGCTGTTCCGCGCGGAACGGCCGCAGGTGGAGCTTCGGCTGCGCGAAGATACCACGCTCGAGATCCTCAAAGCCCTGGAATCGGGAGAGCTCGACATCGGCGTCCTGCGGACGCCCATACTCGACGCCGGCGAAATGCATATCGAGATGTTGTATCGGGAGGAGATGATCCTCGTGCTGCCGAACGATCATCCCCTGCGAACGCGCGAGACAGTGCGGCTTGAGGATCTTCGCGGCGAAACCTTCATCGGCTACGACCGGATGCGGCTTCCAAGCTATCATGCGCTGACACTGGGGGCCTATGACTCGGCAGGCTTCCAGCCGCGAGTCATCGAGGAAGCGGCCCATGCGCAGACATTGATCGCGCTTGTGGAAAGCGGGATCGGCATTGCGCTCGCACCAGCGGTGTCGCGCATCCCCGGCGCGAACCGCGTCTCCTACGCGCGCCTGACGGCACGCGGCTCGCCCATATGGATCGGCTTGGCGCTGGCGACGCGCGGCGGTGAAAGCCGCCCCGCACTGGAAGCTTTCAAGGTAGCTCTGCGGACGGCGGTTGCGCGGATGGCGAAGGACGATCCCACCATGTCGGTAGCTGAGACCGACCCCATGGCGTGATACGCGCGCGACTTCTCACGTTCCTGCCGGAACGTCCTTGAAAGCCACGTCGCGGTCGACCCTTATGTCGATCGGCATCCCGAGAACCCGCTCAGCGATGATGTTCTTCAGAATCTCGTCGGTCCCGCCGGCGATCCGCATCGCCGAACCCCAGAAGAAGTTGCGCTGGAAGCCGCCGATCGCGCCGGCTGCATTCTCATTTGCGATGATACCGTAGCGGTCAAGGCGGTCGAGCGCCTCGAACGCGAGATCCTGCATTTGCCGCGCCGCCACCAGTTTGCCGATCGAGGCTTCTGGGCCCGGCGTTTCGCCGCGGCTGAGCGCCGTGAGGCTGCGCAGGCGGGTCAGTCTCAATGCCTCGCCCGCGACATAATAGTCGGCGAGCCGCTGTCGAAATCCACCATCGCCCAGCACCGACCCCCTGCCTTCGATCCCGGGTATTTCGGCAGCCAGTCCCATGAGTGCCCGCCAGTCCGGCCCGCTTGCTCGGCCGACGGAGAGGCGCTCGTTCATCAACGTGACGAGCGCCACATTCCATCCGCGCCCCACATCGCCGACCCGCTGACCGTCCTTCAGCCGGACCCCCGAGAAATAAACCTCGTTGAAGCCGTAACCGCCATCAGCCTGATGGATCGGCCTGATATCGATGCCGGGCGCCTTCATGTCGACCCAGAACATCGTGAGCCCCTTGTGCTTGGGTACGTCGGGATCTGTCCGGGCAAGCAGGAGTCCGAAATCGGAAAAATGGGCTCCGGACGTCCAGACCTTCTGGCCATCGATGATCCAGTCGCCCGAGCCGTCCCCGGCGCGAACGGCTCGCGTTCGCGATGCGGCGACGTCGGAACCCGAAGATGGTTCGGAAAAGAGCTGGCACCAGATTTCCTCGCCGCGCATGGCCGGCCGAACGAAGCGCGCCTTGTCCGCATCGCTGCCGGCGGTGAGGATCGTGGGGATGCACATGCCAAGCCCCAGACCAAAAATTGCGCTCCCAATCCCGAGCCTGGATTCTTCTTCCCTAAAAATGATTTCCTGGACAGGCGTGCCGCCACCGCCCCCCCATTCAACCGGCCAGGTGATGCAAGCGTAACCGGCGTCGGCCTTGCGCGCCTGCCAGGCCTTGTCAGATGCAATGCTCTGCTCATTCTCGTAACCATGAGCCACCCGCACGCTTGAGGCGGGGGCATTGCTGCGTAGCCAGGCACGCACCTCTTCGCGATAGGCCGCCTCTTCGGGGGTGTCGCTGAAATCCATCGTCCAGGCTCCAGTCAGTTCATGCTGCGACGTTCAAGCGCTCGAACCAGTCGCTCGCGCCAGAAGGGAGGTCCGCCCAGGGCCAGCGCCAGCTGCCGCGCGCGCCGAAGATGGAGGTGACAGTCCATCTCCCAGGTGAAGCCGATGCCACCGTGAACGTGGAGGTTCTCTTTCGCGGCGAAGTCATAAGCCGATGTCCCTGCGATCCGCGCAGCCGCCGCGGCCACGGCAAGGTCTTCGTCGCTGTCATTGAGAGCCCATGCCCCATAATAGGCGCTCGAGCGCGCGAGCTCGTTTTTGACGAACATGTCCGCAAGCTTGTGCTTGATCGCCTGATAACTCCCGATCGCGCGCCCAAAGGCGTGGCGCTCGAGCGCATAAATCTTCGCGACTTCGAGACAGCGATCAGCCCCGCCGACTTGCTCGAAGGACATCAGGACCGCCGCACGATCGAGGATCTTGTCGAGCGATGCTTCGCTGTCGCCCGCTGGCCCTAGCCTTTCGCAGGGCGCGCCGCTGAATTCCAGCCGCGCGGCGCCGCGCGTGGGATCGAGCGTCGGCAGGAGTTTGCGCGCGGTTGCCGTTGCGCAAAGATCGACGAGGAACAACCCGGGCTTGCCATCCTCGAGCGCGGTAACAATGGCGTGCGTCGCAACGTCGCCGTAGATGACAGGTATCTTGACACCCGAAAGCCTTCCTTGCGCGGCGCGGGTTTGCACCTGCGCCGCGCCGCCTGCGCCCGGTCCTTCGCTGTCCGCAAGGCAACCGATGACCTTGCCGCTCGCAATTGCCGGAAGGAGGGCGTCCTGCTGCGCTTCGCTGCCAAGGGCAAGAACGGCCTCGGCAAATATATAGACAGTGGAGGCAAAGGGAATAGGCGCAATCACCCGGCCTAGGCCGTAGACTCATAAGCGTTGATCCAGAGGCGTGCTGAGAAGAGCTTGATGGCAGCGAGGAAGTTGTCGGCACGCTTGTCGTATCGTGTGGCCAAGCCTCTGGCGTGTTTGAGTTTTC
>Ga0164243_10009670_pt1 | contig 13990 bp, 4 predicted proteins | sample OricompcompostOP_FD_108781 | JGI IMG/M metagenome (GOLD analysis project Ga0164243, IMG submission 108781) | Organic Plus compost microbial communities from Emeryville, California, USA - Original compost - Organic plus compost (OP) | ecosystem: Engineered > Solid waste > Mixed feedstock >... | reverse complement strand
GGGGGATGCCTTCACGGGAGAACTGGCCCGTGAGGAAGGCGAGGCTGTGGGTGGATACGCGATCACGCAGGGAACGCTGTCGCTCAGCGGTAACTATTCGATTACCTTCGTGGGAGCCGAGCTGACGATCACGCCTGCTTCCATCACCGGCATTACGCTGGAAAACGGCAGCTTTGTGTACGACGGCACGGCGAAATCACTGGCCATCACGGGCACACTGCCCGAGGGGACTTCGGTGAGCTACGGAAACAACAGCCGCACGGACGTGGGCAGCCAGGAAGTCACGGCCACAATCAGCGGCAGCAGTTACGAAACGCTGATACTGAAGGCCGGGTTGAAGATTACGCCTGCCGAACGTAGCATCGATTTCCCGCGATTGCCCGAGAAGACTTTTGGAGATGAGGCTTTCGATGCGGGAGCGACGGCCAGCAGTGGGGAGGTGGTGAGCTATACGAGCAGCGATCCAGGAGTAGCCGAGGTTAACCCGTCCGGCCGCATAACGATCAACGGTACGGGGACAACAACGATTACGGCGACCGTGCCGGCGAACGGCAATTACAGCAACCGCCCTGAAGTGAACCGCACCCTGGTGGTCGATAAATCATCCCAAACCATCGAGTTTGCTGAAGTAGGGGAAGTACATCGCGACGCGGGGACTGTCCAACTGGATGTGTCGGCAAGCAGTGACCTGCCGGTTTCTCTCTCGGTTGACGATCCGGAAGTAGCTACCGTGGACGGCACCTCGCTTCACATCCACCGGCTGGGAACGGTGCGCATCACGGCTACCCAAGGAGGGGATGACAACCACAAAGCTGCCGGGCCGGTAACCATCACCGTGCGTGTGGTCGACCCCGCTGCTGAATTGCCGATGCGGGTGAGCAAGGTGGTTTCACCGAACGGTGATGGCATCAATGAACACCTGATTATTGAAGGTATCAAGGATTATCCCGACAACAAGGTGACGGTGTTCAACCGGAACGGTACGGTGCTTTATGAAGCAAAAGGATACAACAATGGCAGTATCGTCTTCAAGGGAGTCAGTACCGGGCAGCAGCGCTTGCCAGCGGGAACGTATTTTTATGTCGCAGAGATCCGGATAAACGGTCAATGGAAATATGAAAAAGGATGGTTTGTGCTTAGGTACTAGGGAATAGGGTCCCCTGGTTCACAGGTTCATAAAATCATAGGCTCACAACAAAGAAGTATATGAAACGGATTCAATGGTCAATGCTAACAGGTACGGTGCTGATGCTGTTGGCTATCACACTAAAGGCCCAACAGCCGCTCACTTACACCCAACATGGGCAGGTGAAGGCGGCTCTCAATCCAGCGGCCAGCTTAATGGCTCCCGATGGGGAAGTTTCAGTCATCGGCCGGCGGCAATGGGTGGGCATCGATGGCGCACCTACGGTATTCTGGGGAAGCGGACATTTCGGTATGCAGCACATCGGCGCGACAGGGGGTATCAACATCCGTCACGAAAGCCTCGCGGTAGAAAAACTTACCGAAGTGTCTGCTTTTTTTGCCAAAGGGGTGCGGATATCGGAGAAGGAGTACTTGGGATTGTCGCTCAACGCAGGGGTGAGCTACATGGCGGGAAATTATTCGGGACTTGATCCCCTTGACCCCACCGTACGTGAAGACATCCGGGAGAGGGATGCGCTGGTGGGTTTCGGGATCATGCTGTACCGTCCTGAGAAATACTATGTAGGATTATCGCTTCCCCGTTTGATGCTTGGAAATCTGGGCTTGACGGGCGACTCGCGTTACAATTTTAGAAACGTTTACCACCTGACGGCCGGGGCATTGTTTGATCTGGGGACGGATTTCCAGTTCCGGCCATCGATATTGGTTACCTATTCGGAGAGCTTGCGTCCACAGGCCGAGGCATCGGCGATGTTCTTTGTGAAACGTGTTTTCGGAGTCGGATTGAATGCTCGTAGCTATGGTGACCTTGCAGGGATGGCACAGTTCAACTTTTCAGGTTTTGGCATTGGCTATAGCTATCAGTTCAATCCGAAGAACGAGCCGCTCAGCCGTAGCATCAACAACAGTACTCACGAAATCGGGCTTAGTTATCGTTTTGGGAATGCGGATAGACTATTGTAAAACATAGACGATTGGTTTCGAATTTGCTGAATTGTATTACCTTTGGGGGTGCTTCTACCATTCAGCTTACTGAGAAAATGGCGTTTTCCTATACGCTGCTGCATGGCGCTATTGCTTGCCGCATTGAGTGGGCATGGTCAGGAATATGCTATTACCAAACTTAAGTTGTTTCCCGATCGCGATGAGGTACTCGTCAAGGATGTATCGGTAGATAGCCTGGGCTTTATCTGGTTCTTGACCAATGGCGAGATCTATAGATATGATGGTTATCGCTCATTGGATATCTTGAAAACCATTTCGGATCAACGGCTTACCGACGATATGCCCCAGCGCATTTTGATTGACTATCGAAATCGGCTGTGGATGGCGGGCAACGCCAACCTAAGTTATCTCGATCTAAAAACGTGGAAAGTACATGCGGTGGACCCAAACCTACTGCCACCAATCCAGGACCGTGCTGTATATACCATGGCGCAACTGGCCGACTCGACCGTTTTGGTCGCCTATGAAAACGGACACCTGCTCTTATTGAAAGGCGACCAGCTGGTACGGATTGACGAATTGTATGAACAAGGAAAAGCAGCAAGCAATAAAGTGTCGCCGCGGAGCATGACCTTCTGGAAGGGGAATATCTGGGTGGGTACAACGGGGGGAGGCTTGCTGTCAATCGATCCGGGTCGGAACTGGCAAGCGCATTACCATCAGCTTCCGGGCCTGCAAGCGTTGGTCAAGAATTTGGTTGCACAGGGAGATACCTTATTTCTGGACGTTTCCGAACCGGTTCACTACCGGCTTGAGACGGGGGTGGTAACGCAAATTAAACCTGTTGATTTTGCCATATCGGAAGATAAATACTATGTATTGAAGGAAGGTAACGGCAGGCATGCCTACGCCGACGACGAAGCGATCTATCTACTGGATACAAACATCCGCCTTCGTCAACGATTGCTGATCCCTTCCAAACACCGGTTCCGGACTACCTCGGTAAATCTAGTCGGGGAAGAGGCACTATTGGGAACCGAAGAGGGGATTTTCGTGGCCTATCCCAAAACGAGCGGTCTTTCACAGCTTATTCCGGTCAATCCGGGCCGCAACAGGAGTACACGGGGAATTTATGTTTACCCGGACGGTGCATTGTTTTATGCGACCTATAACGGGGCTGGCTACATCGCACCGGATGGCTCCGTGCAGACGTTTCAAGAACTCAGGCATGGTTACGCGCTGCTACCGATGAACGACAATGAATTGCTCGTAGGTACTGAGGGGGGCTTCCTGAAAGTCTTTAACCGGAGTCAACGCCGCATTACAGATTTCCGCTACACGCTCTCCGAAAACGCGCGCGAGAAATACGCCGCCCACTTGCCCATCTATGTAATGTGTCTTGCCGAGACCAAAACGGATTACCTGATTGGCGGTATGAATGGCCTTTGGCTGCTCGATAAAAAAAAGCACCACCTGGATCGATACGAATTGACCGCGGGCCAGCCGCACGCGTTGGATATCCAGATTCGCTATATGCAACAACGTAAAGGTCACGACTTGTTATTAAGTACCAATATTGGCCTCTTTGCGCTCAATAAAGGCGTATTAACAAAAAAATACCCAAAATCCGGCAACATCGGCGTATTTAAGTCGATCGTTGTTAACGACACGCTTTGGCTGGCCACGCAGGGCGATGGACTGGTCGCGATTGATGCGGAGGGACGGGTGTTGCGCCGTCTAACAACGGCGGAAGGATTGAGTAATAATTTGATTTACAGTTTGGAGTGGGTGAATGGCATAATGGTAGTGGGCACAGCCAATGGGCTGAATCTGATTGATGGACGGCAACGTATTAGACGCATTGGAACGGCTGAAGGATTGAGCCAATCTGAATTCAATTCGGGCGCGTCGTTTCTGGATACTGCCCGAAACCGGATATTTGTCGGCGGACTGATGGGGTACACCGTGCTGGATATGACGTACGATTGGTTTAACGGGCGAGATCAACTGGAGAGCTACGTCACCGAAACTCATACCCTAGCCGGGCATACGGGAACGAAATCGGCAGATTATAGCTGGCCTTACCGTGGCGAACGCACGCTTGTGCTCCAACCGGGGCAAAGTTTGACAGGACTTTTTGTAGGAACTCCGGGAAACTACCGCGCCGATAGCGAAATTCGTTACGCATTCAACAACGGTACGTGGGAACCTCTTGAGTTGGGCCAATTTATTTCGTTGATCGAGCCTTCGCCGGGCAGTTACAGCATTCAGCTGCAAACCCGAAGTACCGGAACGGGCAGCGTGGATAAGGAGATTACGGTGGTCAAGCAACCCTATTATTTTCAAACGTGGTGGTTTACCGCGTTGATCATTGCTGTTGTCCTATTGCTCCTGGTACTCTGGTACCGCAGCCGGATCCAGAAAATTCGACGCGAACAGGCGATCCGGAACCGGATCGCTGCCGACCTGCACGATGAAGTCGGGAGTTCGCTGACCCGCATCTTTTTTCAGGCAAATACGCTATCGGCCATAAGCCGGATGGATGAAAAGCAGGGCAAGCAGTTGGAGCTGATTGCGGATACAAGTAAACAGGCGCTGTTGACCATGAGCGATATGGTATGGTCGATCGACTCGCGGTTTGACACGATGAAAGAGCTGGTTATCCGCATGAAAGATTACCTCTACAAACTTCGGGAGGAGCTGGATTTCAGTTACCGGTTTGAGGAGCATGGTGATATGGAAGCGGGACGAGTTTCGCAAACGGTCAGGCAGAACTTATTTTTGATCTTTAAAGAAGCGCTGACCAATGCAATTAAGTACAGCGATGGTTCGGAAATCGTGATTTCCCTGCATGTGGAGGCAACCGTCCGATTGGTGGTTGGCAATCACTATACCCGAAAGAGCAATGGAGTGGCCGACCAACAAGGCGGCCGGGGACTGGAAAATATGCGGCTACGGGCCGCGAAAACCGGCGGAACACTTTCCGTTATGGATGAGCACGGGAGGTTCCGGCTTACGCTGGACCTACCACCCAAAAGGGGGATATAGGCATTGTCAACTAAGCCGTACCTTTACACGATGATACGTTTGGGCATTATAGAAGACGACGAACAGATCAGAACCACATTGGTTAATTTTTTCGATAACCAAACCGGGTTTTCCTGTCAGTTATCCGCACATTCGGTGGAAGCATTTTTTGAAGGTTGGAAAGCGGATGTTTTTTTGGATGTCGTTCTTTCCGATATCGGTCTCCCCGGTGAATCGGGTATCAAGGGGGTGCAACGCATCAAGAAGCACGCACCGAAGTGCCAGGTGATTATGCTGACGGTTTATGACGACGCCAATCGGGTGTTCCAGGCGCTTTGTAACGGCGCATCGGGGTATCTCCTCAAGCAGACCCCATTACAGAAAATCAAAGAAGCGGTGACTTCGCTGCATGAGGGTGGTGCCCCTATGTCGCCCGGCATCGCCCGCATGGTGGTCGAATATTTTAATCCTAAAAACACGGACGACCTTCACGAAAACCTGACTCCACGGGAAGCGCAGATCGTTGCTGCCATCGAAGAAGGGCTCACCAATAAAGAAGTGGCCATCCGCCTCGATATTTCGTTGGAAACCGTCAAATACCACATTAAACACATTTACGAAAAGTTGGCGGTAAATAGCCGCCACGCGCTCATCAGCAGGAAATACAGGTAGCACGGAAGGAACTTTCCTCCCCCAAAAGGGGGATACCATTTTAGCGAGATTTGTGGTCTATTTGCAGCGCTATGGAAAGACTTCTACCGCTTTTACCGGTGCGACTTACGCGTCTATGGGTAATATTCGCTTTTACATTGTTCGGTTTAACGGCATCGGCACAGCGACCGTTTATCACTACGTGGACGACGAAAGCGCCCAATGAAAGCATCACGATTCCGGTAAACGATGATGTAACGGGGTATAATTATGCCGTAAATTGGGGCGATGGAAACACGTCTGCCGGTCAAACCGGCGATGCAACGCATACTTACTCCAACCCCGGGACATACACCGTGTCCATTACCGGAAATTTTCCTGCCATAAGGCTTCAAGGGGTCGGTATGGAAGTAGCAGATCGGCTAACGAGTATAGAACAGTGGGGCGATATGGTCTGGTCTTCCATGGAAGCTGCTTTTTCAGGTGCCAGGAATATGGTGCTTAACGCTACCGATGTGCCAGACCTAAGTGGCGTGTCATCGCTGTCGCGGATGTTTTATAATGCGCAGGCATTTAACGGCGACCTTAGTGGATGGGATGTTTCGGGTATAACCGATATGAACTATATGTTCTATAGCGCATTCGCGTTCAATGGCAATGTCAGCAATTGGAATGTATCCAGCGTAGCCAACATGCGAGGAATGTTCTGGCAAGCCTCCGTGTTCAACCAAGACATCGGAGCATGGACCGTTACTTCCGTAAAGGACATGTCTTTCATGTTTTATAGTGCAGCGGATTTTAACCAGGATTTGAGTGGGTGGGCGACTCCCAACGTAACCGATATGGGAAGTATGTTCGCATTCGCGATGGATTTTGATCAATCCTTGGGCGATTGGGACATTTCGGGGGTGACGAATATGGAAGATATGCTACTGGCAACCGGTCTCTCCACCAGCAGTTATGGTGCCACATTGATCGGCTGGGCAGCCCTACCAACGGCACCTTCTAATATCATATTGCATGCAACAGGCCAAGAATACTGCCCCGGCACAGCTGCTGCGGAAGCACGGCAGCAATTGATCGATAAAGGCTGGACGATTACGGGCGATACCGAAGCAACGGATTGCGACGGTGCCGGGGCCGTCATTACGCCGGGCGATCCCGGTAATTTCATCACAACATGGGAGTTTGACGCGTTTACCGCACAAAACAGCCAACTGGTCATCCCGACCATTCCAGGTGAGGCTTATAACTACAATGTCTATTGGGAGATCGTCGGTGGGACAAGCGGTACGGCAACCGGTGTGACGGGCGATTTCACCCTTTCCGTAGGGCCGATGATGAGCCAGACCGTCCGGATCGAGATTTCAGGCCAATTTCCTCGACTCGGTATGGAAAGGTTACCAGAAACTAACCCGTCACAGTCCCCGGGCCTTCTGCCTTCACCGCTCCAGATACTATCGGTAGAGCAATGGGGAGACATCGCGTGGACGTCTATGGAACGGGCGTTTCTTAACGCCACACGTCTTCAGGTAAACGCCAATGATGCACCCGACTTAAGCGGTGTTACGTCGCTTAAGGAAATGTTTTCCGGCGCCAGGTCATTTAACGCGCCAATCGGGCATTGGGATGTCTCCAACATCACGGATATGTCAAGGTTGTTCCATTACGCTGCGGCATTCAACCAAAGCCTTAGTGCATGGAATATTGCAAGGGTAACCGATATGTCGCGGATGTTCTATGGGGCCGAAAAATTTAATGGGGACATCGGTGGTTGGAATGTTTCGCAGGTAACGGATATGAGTGCCATGTTTGGCCAGGCCAGGGAATTTAACCGGAATATTGGTGGTTGGGACGTTTCGGGCGTAGAGAATATGCGGGAGCTGTTTTTTGGGGCATTTGCTTTTAATCAGGATATCGGTGGCTGGAACGTTTCCAGCGTACAAGATATGGGTAGCATGTTTTATGATGCCGTTCTTTTCAACCGAGATATCAGTCGCTGGACGGTGGACAATGTGGCAAATATGTCGAATATGTTCGCATTGGCCGTTGCTTTTGACCAGGACCTCAATGCGTGGAACGTATCCAATGTCGAAGATATGGAGCGTATGTTTTCGGGTGCCGCTAATTTCAATGGCGCCATAGGCAATTGGAACGTTTCCAATGTGACGACGATGTACGGTATGTTTGAGGACGCAAAGGCATTTAACCAGGACCTCAGTGGCTGGAATGTGTCGAACGTTCAAAATATGGAGCGCCTGTTCTGGGGCGCCGATCATTTTAACGGAACCGTGGGCAGTTGGGATGTATCCGGCGTAACCAGTATGTACGGTATGTTTCAAGGCGCAAGCGCTTTCAATCAGCCTCTTGGCCAGTGGGACGTGAGCCAGGTTGCCAATATGGGCGATATGTTGACCAGTGCCGGCCTATCGCGTGAAAGCTACGATGCCACGCTGATCGCTTGGGCGGCGCGGCCCGCCGTTCAAAGGAATGTTGAGTTTGGGGTTGATGGCTTAACCTACTGCGCCGGTGCCAGTGCCCGGCAGCAATTAATTGCTGATTATGGCTGGGCAATCACGGGTGATCAACGGGAATGCCCGGGCATCCAGATTTTCGTGAAGACTCTGACCGGAAAAACCATTACCTTGGACGTCTTCTCATCAGATGCCATTCAACAGGTAAAACAGAAAATTCAGGATAAAGAGGGGATTCCCGCAGACCGGCAACGCCTTATTTTTGCTGGGACTCAACTGGAAGACGGCAGGACACTGGCTGATTACAACATACAAGACGGAAGTACCTTGCACCTTGTGCTCGAATTGCGGCTTACACCCAACGAAAACAATATTGTTTTCGTCGATATCAACGTCAATACGGGTGCCACTGGTTATAGTGGAGCGGGCGACAGTTGGGCCAACGCCGTCCCCCAACTTCGGGACGCCCTTGCATGGGCGGCTGAAAATTGGGACGGCACAACGGACGGTGCGTTGCAGATTTGGGTGGCCGACGGCGTTTATTACCCCACGGCCGATGAATCCGACCGGGCTTCTAGTTTCCGGTTGTTGAATAACGTGGAACTCTATGGCGGATTTGCGGGCGATCCATCGGAAACCTCCATCCGTCAGCGCGACTTCAAAGCCAATCCTGCGGTCCTCAGTGGCGATATTAACGGCGATGGGTTGCTGAATGGTAATGCTTACCATGTGGTCATTGGTTCTGGCGTGGGCATTTCGGCTATATTGGACGGGTTTACCGTTACAGGCGGAAATGCGGACGGTAACAGCGGTAGCGACGATGGCGGAGGGCTCTATGTGAGACCCGGTGGCCCCTTTATCTCCAATGTTGTCTTTGCAAACAATTTTGCGGCGGGAGATGGCGGCGGCGCCCACCTTTCAGTCGCGTATGAACCGGTACTAAAAAACGTACTGTTTACTGATAACGAAGCGGCACAGGGGGGAGGTTTATTTGCAGAAAACTCTTCCATTACCGTTGTCAATGCGACCTTTACCGGAAATGTCAGCGCGGCGCGAGGTGGTGCAATTGCTTCCGGATGGAATGGTAGGCTATCGTTGATTAATTCCATTATTTGGGGCAATCAGGCCGAGGGTAGTGAAACTTCGGCGACCGCGTCTATCTTTAACTCCGGAGGATTGCCGGTTTACAATAGCATCATACACGGTGGCATGGGTGGAGGTCTGGACACGGACCCGCTTTTTACCGATGCCATCAACGGGGATTACAGCCTCCAGTCAAGGAGCCCTGCCATCAATGCGGGCGGTAATACTGCCTATACCAATGCTGGCGGTGATTTGGCGAGCGATCTCGATCTAGGCGGTAATCCGCGGGTATACAACCTCGCCGCTGGCGGGGTGATCGATATGGGTTCGTTTGAATATCAGGGAATCATTCAACGTCCATTTGTCACGACCTGGAAAACGGACAATCCAGGTATGTCTCAAGATAACCAGATTACCATCCCTACGGTGGGGACCGGTTATCTTTACGATGTCTACTGGGAAAATGTCGATGATCCGGGTGTCCACGGGACAGAAACGGGCGTCACGGGTACCCTTACCCTTACGTTCCCGGAGGCGGGCACCTACCGTGTGGAGATTACGGGCGACTTTCCCCGCATTAGTTTCGGAACAGTAGCGGTAGGGGGCGATATGGAAAAGATTTTGTCAATTGAGCAATGGGGCGATATCCGATGGACGTCGATGAACAGGGCTTTTTCCCGTGCCGCCAACTTGGTATGCAATGCTTCAGATGTCCCTGATCTGGCGAATGTTACGGATTTGGAATACATGTTCGTGCAAGCGCTCGCGTTCAACGGGGACTTAAGTGGCTGGAACGTCTCCGGCATCACGAACATGAGGGGAATGTTTTCCAATGCGACTGCTTTTAACAGCGACATAAGCGGTTGGGATGTATCCGGCGTAACGGATATGTATGGGATGTTCATGAACGCCACAGCTTTTAATCAAGATCTAACAGGCTGGGACGTATCCAACGTAACGGATATGAGTACGATGTTTCTAGGCGCTACGGCGTTCGATCAGGATTTGGGGGGATGGGATATTTCCGGTGTGACCAACATGATAGATATGCTCAATGCCTCCGGTCTCTCGCTTGAAAACTACGATGCCACGCTGATCGGCTGGGGTGCGAAAGGCGCCAAGCCGAACGGTATTCGGTTGGGGGCACGTGGTTTGGTATACTGTGCCGGTGCCAAAGCGCGACAGTCGTTGATAGACGACCACGGCTGGATGATAGTGGGGGATATGCCGGCGTGCGAGTCGATGGTCGTCTTCGTGGAAACCGAATCGGGCAATACCTTGATCATCCGGGCGGCGGAAAGCGATGCGGTCCAGCAGGTAAAGCAACGGATTCAAGACCAGGTAGCTATTCCGCCTCATCTGCAGCTACTTTTCTTTGAAGGGGCCGCCTTGGAAGACGGCCGGACACTGGCTGACTACCACATACAGAATGGCAGTACGCTCCTCCTGAGGGTCAACTCGGTACCAACCATAGCCCGTCCCATCCCGGATCAGGAAGCAGTGGAGGATACGCCGTTCAGCTTCCAGTTTACGGAAGACACTTTTGAAGATACGAATGCGGATGACGTGCTGACTTACAGGGCTGAAGGGAGCGACGGGAAATCCTTGCCGGATTGGCTCGATTTTGACGAAGCCACCAGAACGTTCAGCGGCACGCCGGGAAATGCGGATGTCGGCGTTATCGACATCGCAGTGACTGCCGATGATGGTAACGGAGGAACGGTGACGGATACATTTATACTGGAAGTGGTACCACGCCCCGTCGTGACGGTCAGTACGACGGCGTCATCGCCGGTGAACGCGCCTTTTTTGGTAACCGCCGTATTTAGCGAGCCAGTTACCGGATTTACAACCGCCGATATCGTTGCAACCAATGCAACGGTGAGCAACCTGACGACTTCGGACAACATCAGTTATTCAATGCTGGTAACACCCGTGGTTGGAGGCATTGTGCATGTGTCGGTTCCGGCCGATGCGGTCATCAACCTTGTCGGCATCGGAAATAGGGCATCCAACGTGTTGGCGGTACGGTATTACATGCCGCTAACGGATGTCTCGCTTCAAGATGAAAGCGTGGAGTTTGATGGTACGGCCAAATTGCTGTCTATCACGGGCGACCTGCCCGACGGGGTGTCAGTAAGCTATACAATCAACGGCGAACCCGGAAACACCGCTACCAACGCGGGGACGTACGAAGTCACCGCCCGCGTCGACGGCGGCGATAATTACGAGGACGCAGAGCTCGCAGCTACACTGACGATCACGCCGCGTGAAATCACCGTGACGGCGGAAGGCCAAACCAAAGTATTCAATACAGCCGATCCGGAACTGACCTACACGTTTATGCCGGCATTGATTGGCAACGATGCGTTCACCGGATCCTTGGATCGCGATGTAGGCGAAGGTGTAGGCACATATAGGATTACGCAAGGCGATCTCTCCCTTAGTGATAATTACGCAATGACCTTCGTCGTTGGCGACTTCATAATTACCCCGGCTACCATCACAGGCATTGCGTTTGCAGACACTATCCTCACTTATAACGGTACGGAACATGCACTCGCCGTTAGGGGCGATCTGCCCGAGGATGCGACGGTAAGTTATACAATTGATGGCGAAGTGGGTAATGGGGCAACCGATGCAGGTGCATATAAGGTGACAGCTACGGTCAGCGGGGATAATTACCTACCACAGGTTTTAACTGCAGATTTGACGATTCTGCCGTTCAGCATCATGGTGACTGCGGACACCCAAACGAAAGTATTCAATACTGCCGATCCCGTATTGACGTATACGTTTACGCCGGAACTGATCGGAGCGGATGTGTTTACCGGTAGGCTTGGTCGTGAGCTGGGTGAAAATGTAGATAGCTACGCAATTACGCAAGGTAGTTTGTCGCTAACTGATAACTACGTGATTATCTTCAAACCTGGTACGTTGACTATTACGCCGGCGGACTATGAGGGTGTCAACTTTGTCGACGCGTCTTTTACGTACGACGGTACGGAACATGCGCTCGCCATTACGGGCGAACTGCCGGAGGGTGTAACGGCGAGTTATACAATTGATGGCGAACCGGGTAATAAGGCTACCGATGCGGGTGTATACGAGGTTACAGCGTTGATCGATGGAGGGAACAACTACGAAGACGCGGAGTTGACGGCTACGCTGACTATCACGCCGCTAACAATCATGGTCACGGCAACTAACCAGATCAAGGTATTCGGTACGGATGATCCGGTACTGACCTATACCGTCATGCCGGAATTGATCGGTGGGGATACATTCACGGGATCATTGAACCGTGAAGCAGGCGAGGATGTAGGCAACTATGCCATCACGCAGGGAACCCTGTCGGCGGGTGATAATTATAACATCCTATTTGAAGCAGGGTCGTTAACCATTGGCCGCGCTACGATTGAGGGAATTAAATTTGAAGACGTTACATACATCTACCAAGGTGCAGCACGGGAAATCCTCCTAGAAGGGGATCTCCCCGCTGGTACCAAAGTGAAGTATTCGAACAACCGCCATGCGGAGGTTGGGGTGTATGAAGCGACGGCGACCATCAGCGGCGGTAATTATGAAACGCTGACATTGAGGGCCACGCTGACCATCACGCCGGCTGGACGGAGCATCGTTTTTCCGCCATTGCCCGAGAAGACCTATGGGGATGGGGCTTTCGATGTGGGAGCGACTGCCAGCAGCGGGGAGGTGGTGAGTTACACGAGCAGTGATCCGGCAGTGGCCGAGATCGATCCAACTGGCCGCATTACGATCAACGGTGCCGGAACGACCACCATCAAAGCGACCGTTCCTGCGAACCGCAATTACAGCAACCGTCCGGAAGTAAGCCGTATACTGATGGTCAGCAAATCATCTCAGATCATCGAGTTTACCCAGGTAGAGCAGGTGCATCGCGATGCGGGGTATGTCCAGCTGGAGGTGTCGGCAAGCAGCGGTTTGCCGGTATTTCTCTCGATCGATGATCCAGAAGTAGCCACGTTAGAAGGCTCCAAACTTCATGTTCATCGGCTGGGTACCGTGCGAATCACCGCCAATCAGGAGGGAGATGGCAACTATCAGGCGGCTGATCCGGTAGTCGTTACCGTACGGGTAATCGATCCCGAGGCGGAACTGCCGATGCGCGTGAGTAAGGTAGTGTCGCCCAACGGCGATGGCATCAATGAGTATCTATTGATCGAAGGTATTAAGGATTATCCTGAAAATAAGGTAGTGGTATTTAACCGGAACGGTACCGTTCTTTATGAAGCGAAAGGGTATAATAACGGAAGTATTGCGTTCCGCGGTGTCAGCACGGGACAAATGTTGTTGCCGGCCGGAACTTATTTTTACGTGGCTGAAATTAAAGTGAATGGAACTTGGAAATACGAGAAAGGGTGGTTTGTGCTTAGGTACTAGGGGATAGGATTCCTCGTTCACAGGTTCACAAACTCACAGGCTCACAACAAAGAAGTATATGAAACGTATTCAACGGTCAATGCTAACAGGAACGGTGCTTATGCTGTTGGCTATCGCACTAAAGGCTCAACAGCCACTTACCTACACGCAGCATGGGCAACTCCGCACCTCCATCAACCCGGCGGGAAGCCTACTACAGCAAGAGGGTGCGATATCCGTCGTGGGTCGCCGTCAATGGGTTG
>Ga0164243_10009668_pt1 | contig 13993 bp, 13 predicted proteins | sample OricompcompostOP_FD_108781 | JGI IMG/M metagenome (GOLD analysis project Ga0164243, IMG submission 108781) | Organic Plus compost microbial communities from Emeryville, California, USA - Original compost - Organic plus compost (OP) | ecosystem: Engineered > Solid waste > Mixed feedstock >... | reverse complement strand
GCCTGCAGGCGAGCTGGCTCAACATTCCGCACGTCTGGCAAATGGACGAAGCGGACATCACCGAGCTCGAAGCGACGCGCACGAAGCTCAAGGATCAGGCGGCGAAGGAGGGCATCAAGCTCACCCCGCTCGCGTTCATTCTGCGCGCCTGCGTCAAGGCGCTGCAGGAGTTCCCGAACGTCAACAGCTCGCTCGATGCCTCGGGCCAGAGCCTGGTGCTGAAGAAGTACATTCATCTGGGCTTCGCGGCGGACACGCCGAACGGCCTCGTCGTGCCGGTCATTCGTGATGCGGACCGCAAGGACATCTACGAGCTCGCGAAAGATCTCGCGACGCTCTCGGCCAAAGCGCGGGACGGCAAGCTGAGCGCCGCTGAAATGCAGGGCGCGAGCTTCACCGTCTCGAGCCTCGGCGGCATCGGCGGTACGGCGTTCACGCCGATCATCAATGCGCCCGAAGTCGCGATTCTCGGTGTCGCGAAATCTTCCATGAAGCCGGTGTATCAGAACGGACAGTTCGTGCCGCGCCTGATCCTGCCGTTCACGCTCGCCTACGATCATCGCGTGATCGATGGCGCGGCCGGCGTGCGCTTCACGACGTTCCTGGCTGAAAAGCTCGCCGACGTGCGCGGCCTCCTCGAGGCGGTGCCGTGAGCAAGATCAACGTTCCTGATATCGGCGACTTCAAGGACGTCGAGGTCATCGACGTCCTCGTCAAGCCGGGTGATGCGATCGACGTCGACACCCCGCTGATCACGCTCGAGACGGAAAAGGCGACGATGGATGTGCCGGCGCCGCAGGCGGGCACGGTGACGTCGGTTGCGCTCAAGAAGGGCGATCGGGTTTCGAAGGGGAGTTTGATTCTCGAGGTGGAGGAGAAGGCTGGCGCCGCCGCGCCGGATCCCTCACCTGCCGGGCAGGATGCGTCCCCTCTCCCGAAGGGAGAGGGACCGCGCAGCGAAGCGCCGCGCCCCGAGCCCACCCCGTCGACAGCGCGCGGCTCCTACGACTTCGACGTCATCGTCCTAGGCGCCGGTCCGGGCGGCTACACCGCCGCCTTCCGCGCCGCCGATCTCGGCATGAAGGTCGCGCTGATCGAGCGCTGGCCGCAGCTGGGCGGCGTTTGTTTGAACGTCGGCTGCATTCCTTCCAAAGCGCTGCTGCACGCCGCGAAAGTCATCGAAGAAGCACACGAGATGGCCGACGCCGGCATCAAGTTCGGCGAGCCCGAGATCGATGCCACGAAGCTGCGCGAATGGAAGAACAAAGTCGTCGGCCGCCTGACCGGCGGGCTCGTGACGCTCGCGAAACAGCGCAAGGTCGAAGTGATCCGCGGCACCGGCAAGTTTGCCTCGCCGCATGAGCTCGACGTGGAGGCCGACGGCAAGACCCGCAAGGTTTCCTTCGCTCATTGCATCATCGCCGCGGGCTCCGAATCGGTGCGGCTGCCGGGCCTGCCCGACGATCCGCGCATCATCGATTCGACCGGCGCGCTCGAGCTCGATCTGCCCAAGCGCCTGCTCGTCGTCGGCGGCGGCATCATCGGCCTCGAGATGGCGACGGTGTACGACGCGCTCGGCGTGAAGGTCACCGTCGTCGAGCTGACCGACGGTTTGATCCCAGGCTGCGATCGCGATCTGGTGCGCCCGCTCGAGAAGCGCATCGCCAAGCGCTACGAAAAGATCCTCGTGAAGACGAAGGTCACGAAGGTCGAGGCGCTGAAGGAAGGCTTGCGCGCGACGTTCGAAGGCGAGGGCGCCCCCGAGCCGCAGATCTTCGACAAGGTGCTGATCGCCGTGGGCCGCAGCCCGAACGGCAAGCGCATCAATGCCGAGGCCGCGGGCGTCGTCGTGAACGAGCGCGGCTTCATTCCAGTCGACCGCCAGATGCGCACGAACGTGCCGCACATCTTCGCGATCGGCGATATCGCCGGCCAGCCGATGCTCGCGCACAAGGCCTCGCACGAAGGCAAGCTTGCGGCCGAAGTCGCACACGGCGAGAAGCGTGCGTTCGATGCGCGAGTGATTCCGTCGGTTGCCTATACCGATCCGGAAATCGCGTGGGTCGGGCTCACGGAAACGGACGCGAAGGCGAAAGGCATCGAATACGAAAAAGGAACGTTCCCGTGGGCCGCGAGCGGGCGCTCGCTTTCCCTCGGCCGCGACGACGGCTTCACGAAGCTGCTGTTCGACAAGTCGACGCATCGCGTCATCGGCGGCGGCATCGTCGGTCCGAATGCGGGCGATCTGATCGCGGAAGTCGCGCTCGCCATCGAGATGGGCTGCGATGCCGCGGACATCGGCCTCACGATTCATCCGCATCCGACGCTTTCGGAGACGATCGCGTTCGCCGCGGAGGCGTTCGACGGCACGCTGACCGATCTCTACATTCCGAAGCGCCCGGCGAAGTCTGCGTAGGACGAGGCAGCGATGTCAGCGCCGTCGAGGACGATGAAGGTTGTCGAGGTCGCCCAGCCCGGCGGCCCGGAGCAGCTCGTCATCGCCGAGCGGCCGATGCCTGCCGTCGGTGCGAACGACGTGCTGATCAAAGCCGCTGCGGCCGGCTTGAATCGCGCCGACATCCTGCAGCGTCGCGGCGCCTATCCCTCGCCCGCGGGAGCGCCGACGAATCCCGGGCTCGAAGTCGCGGGTACGGTCGTCGAAGTCGGCGCGAGCGTGAGCGAGTTCAAGACGGGCGATGCCGTCTGCGCGCTGCTCCAGGGCGGCGGCTATTCCGAGTACTGCGCGGTGCACGTCGGACAAGTGCTGCCGGTGCCGAAGGGACTCGATCTGAATCAGGCCGCGGCATTGCCCGAGGCATTCTTCACCGTGTGGAGCAACGTCTTCGAGTTCGGTCGCCTTGCGGCCGGCGAAGCGCTCCTCGTGCATGGCGGCTCGAGCGGCATCGGCGTCACGGCGATCCAGCTTGCGAGCGCGCTCGGGCACACTGTCTTCGCGACCGCGGGCTCGGCAGACAAATGCCGCTTTTGCGAATCGCTCGGCGCGCAGCGTGCGATCGATTACAAGACGCAGGACTTCGTCGCCGAAGTGCTCGCCGCAACCGGCAAACGCGGCGTCGATGTCGTGCTCGACATGGTCGGCGGGCCGTATCTCGCGCGCAATTTGCAGGTCCTCGCGATCGAAGGCCGTCTGGTCATGATTGCCTCGCAAGGCGGCACCAAGGGCGAGATGGACGTGCCGCGCGTCATGCAACGTCGGCTCACGATTACGGGCTCGACGCTCCGCGCGCGCGAAGTCGAGTTCAAGCAGCGCATCAAGGCGCGGCTGCTCGAGAGCGTCTGGCCGCTGCTCGAACAGGGCAGGATCAAGCCCGTGATCGATTCCACGTACGCGATGAAGGATGCGGCTGCGGCGCATGCGCGCATGGAAAGCAGCGCGCACATCGGGAAGATCCTTCTGACCTGGTAATTCCGTTCCCGCAACGGTTCAGTGGTCGCGTTCGATCTTCGAGGGCAACGCGAGCAGCGCCGGCTCATAGTGCTGCCCCGGACGCACCCCTTCGCCGGGCAGCTTCGAATACGCTTCGTTCCACGGCATGACGATCACCGTCCTGCCGTCTTCCTTCCAGAGCTTCGGCATGATCGGAGCGACCATGCGATGCGCCTCGGCGCGCAGCAGCGCGTCCAGCGTGCGGTGTCTTGCGAGGCTCACGCGCAGGTCTTCGAGGTTGTAGCGGGTCGGCTGCGCAATCCGCATGGCGTCGCTGTTCGCCTTTGCGAGCAGCTCGCGCGGGGTCATCCAGACGCATTCGGTCGTTTCGTGCGCATCTGCGGCGTGCTCGTGTCTTGCGGGCGCGCGAGTCACGAAGAAGCGGGTATCGAAGCGGCGCGGCACGCCTGACGGCGTGACCCAATGCGCCCAGTAGATCATCGAGTCGAGATCGAGCCTGAGATCCTCGCGGACGAGAGCCGCAACGAACAGCGCGGGGTTTGCGGCCAATGCGGCGCGCTGTGCCTGCAAGCGCGCGAGCTGCTCGGGCTCGATCGCCGAGCCGTCGGCACGCCGCGCGGGCAGCACGCCGGTTTCCTCGAAGGTTTCGCGACACGCAGCGATCGCGAGCGCGAGCGCGATGGACTGAGGCAACGCGGAGCCTTCCAGGTCCTGAAGCGGGAAACAGCGCTGCGCGGGCGACACGAGCTTGCGTGCTGCGTTGCTTTCGTCCGCCGGGGCGAGTGCGCCGCCCGGAAACACCCACATGCCGCCCATGAAAGCGAGATCGGCATGTCGCCGCGTCATGAGCACTTCGACCTCGCCGGCGTGTTCGCGCAGCACGATCATCGTCGCGGCGTGACGCAGCGGACGCGGGGCGTCGGGTGTCGTAGCATCGCTCATGTTCAAGCACGAGATTACCCGTTGCGCGAAATCGAGTCTCGCAGCCTCATCATTGCGGTCATCGTTCTGCTGATCGCCGTCATCGCGGTGCCGGTCCCGACGCATTCGATCGGCATGGAAGTGCTGCACGACTTCGGCCATGCGCCGATCTTCGGCATCGTGGCGGTCGCTGCATTGCTCTGGCTCAGAGATCACGGCCGGTTCGGCAGCGTGGCCGTGCAATATGCGCTCGCATTCGGTCTGAGCGTCGCGTTGGGCGCGCTCGTCGAGCTGCTCCAGATTCCTGTTGGCAGAGATGCCTCCTGGCTCGACGTGCGCAGCGATGTGCTCGGCGCGTTCGGGTTTCTGGCGTCGTTCACGCTCGTCGATGATCGAACCCGCAAGCCCGCCGTTCGTGTGTCTGCGCTCGTCGCTGGAGTGGCCGCGCTTGCGATCCATTCGCGGCCGCTCGTGCAGTCAATGCTCGCGTATGCGGAGCGGAACTCGGCGTTCCCGCTGCTGTTCGATGCGCGTCAACGCTATGACGACTATTTTCTCGGCTATTTCGAGGCGACGGGCGAACACGTTGCGCTGCCGAAAGAGTACGCGCAGGTCGAAGGCGAGAAGGCGCTGCGACTGCATCTGCTGCAGCGCTGGTCGCCTCGCCTGACGTTGATGGAGCCGGTGCCGGATTGGCGCGAGCAGAGCGCGCTCGCGCTCGATCTTACGAACGCATCCGCGCAGCCGATCGCGCTGAAGATCGGGGTGCGTGATTGGGACTACGACGAAGCCCGGAATGATGGCTTCGTGCGGGTCGTCATGCTCGAGCCGCAGCGGCGGGTGACGGTGCGGATTCCTGTCGCCGAGATTCAACGCGGGTCGAATGGGGGGCGGCGAATCGATGTCTCGCGGATCGGGAGCGTCGTGCTGTTCGATGAGTACACGAAGCGGGAGCAGGTGGTGTATGTGTCGCGGATTTGGATGGAGGGAAGGGAGTGAATGCAGATCCTCACGCGTGCATGAGGATGCGCTTGTGATAGCGCCTTGCGAGTGCATCGAAGGCCTCGGCAGCAGCGTCTGCCGTCGGAAACCGATTGCGGGGACGCCGTGAACCCATCCCTGGGGCTTCGACGACGGCATCCATGCCGTCGACGACCCCGCAATCGGTTTCCGACGACAGACGCTGCGGCAGCTTTGATTGACTGCCCGGAAGAAGGCAGTGATGCAAGGGGACGCGAAGGCATGCTCGTGCCTTCAGTGCGGTGCGGAGGAAGAGCCCTCACGCCGGCCCTCTCCCGCAAGCGGGAGAGGGAGAGTAAAGCGTCGCTAAAGCACGATCACCGACCGAATCGCTTCCCCGCGCTTCATCAGCTCGAACCCCTCGCCGATCCGCTCGAGCGGCAGCTTGTGAGTGATGAGCGAATCGAGCTCGATTTTCTTGTCGACATACCAATCGACGATCTCCGGAAGCTTGCTCACCTGCGCACCGCCCATGTAGCAGCCCGTCCAATGCCGGCCCATGAACAAGTTCCCGGGCGCCGTCGTGATCTCCGAGCCGTGCGGCGCGACGCCGATCACATAGCTCACGCCCCACGCCGGGTTCGTACATTCGAGCGCGGAGCGCATCACCTGCGGAATGCCGATGCATTCGAAGCTGTAGTCGGCGCCGCCGTTCGTGAGCTTCATGAGATGCGGCACGATTTTCTCGACGCCGCTTGGATTCACGAAGTCCGTCGCGCCGAACTTGCGTGCGACCGCTTCCTTCGCCGGATTCGTGTCGACGCCGATGATCTGGCGCGCGCCGGCGAGCCTGGCGCCCTGCACGACATTGAGCCCGATCCCGCCGAGGCCGAAGACGACGACGGAGCTGCCCGGTTGAATCTTCGCCGCGAACAGCGCGGCGCCAAGACCCGTCGTCGCGCCGCAGCCGATGTAACAGATCGTCTCGAAATTCGCGTCCTCGCGCACTTTGGCGATCGTGTCGACCGGAAGCACGGTGTAATCGGCGAACGTGCCCAAGCCCCAAAGCTGCGACACGGGCTTGCCGTTCAATGAAAAGCGGCTTTCGCGCGGACGCAGCCGCGCGAAGGCTTCCTTGCAGAGATTCGTTTTGTTGGAGGTGCAGTACTGGCACTTTCCACAATGTGGAATGAGGAAAGGAATCACATGATCGCCGGGCTTGAATTGCGTGACGCCCGGACCGCATTCGACGACGACGCCCGAAGCTTCGTGGCCGAGAATCACAGGGAATTCCCAGGGCGATTTGCCTTCGTACACGTGCAGATCGGAATGGCACAGGCCGGTCGCCTTCACGTCGATCAGCACCTCGCCTTCGCGCGGTCCTTCGAGTTGTACAGTTTCGATGACGAACGGTTGATTGGGGCCATGCAATACCGCTGCGCGAACGTTCAAAGGCACGGGAAGCTCCTGGCAAATTGACACGAGAGTGCGACTCTACGTGATGCCATGCGCAGCGTGAAGCTTCAGCGATGTCCTTTCACCGCGTGCGGTCGATACGGCGCTTCGAGCGCCTTGATTTCATCGGGCGAGAGTTGCAGCTCGAGCGCGGCGATCGCATCGTCGAGATGATTCATCTTCGTCGCGCCGACGATCGGCGCGGTGATCACGGGCCTGGACAGCAGCCACGCGAGCGCGATCTGCGTGTTCGGCACGCCGCGGGCGCGCGCGATCTCGGTCACGCGATCGACCGTCGCGAAGTCATCGTCCTGGTAGTACAGCTCCTTCGCGAACGCATCGGAGGTCGAGCGCGCGGTGTCGCCGCCCGTGCGCGTGCGATTGCCCGCCAGAAAGCCGCGTGCGAGCGGGGACCACGGAATCACGCCGACGCCCATGTCCGCGCACAACGGCAGCATCTCGCGCTCTTCTTCGCGATACACGAGATTGTAGTGCGGCTGCATCGAGACGAACGGCGTCCAGCCGTTCAGCTTCGCGGTGTATTGCAGCTTCGAGAATTGCCACGCCCACATCGACGAGGCGCCGAGGTAGCGCACTTTGCCCGCGCGCACGAGATCGTGCAGCGTCTCCATGATCTCTTCGGGCGGCGTCTTCGTATCGAGCCGATGAATCTGATACAGATCGACGTAGTCCGTGCCGAGCCGCTTAAGGCTCGCGTCGATCTGCGACATCACGTGCTTGCGCGACAGGCCCATGTCGTTCGGGCCGGTGCCCATCGGCGAGAACACCTTGGTCGCGATCACGACGTCATCGCGCTTCGCGAAATCTTTGAGCGCACGGCCGAGCACCTCTTCGCTCTTGCCGGCGGAGTAGATGTTCGCGGTGTCGAAAAAATTGATGCCGAGCTCGAGCGCGCGCTGGATGAACGGACGGCTGGCCTGCTCATCGAGCGCCCAGGGCCAGCGCTCGGTCGGCTCGCCATAGGTCATGCAGCCGAGACACACGCGTGAGACTTTGAGGCCGCTGCGGCCGAGATGAACGTAGCGCATGAGGGAATTCCTACGCAGACGGTGAGGGGAGGGCGTCAGGCTACGACCCGCCGAGCCTCACGAGCAACTCCGATCCCCTCTCCCGAAGGGAGAGGGTTAGGGTGAGGGGAAAGCGCGCGCAGCGCGCTCCCTCACCCTTCGGGAGACGTTAGTTCGTGCAGCCCGTCGTGCGCAGCAGGCGCGTCATCGCCTGACACACGTTGATGCTCGGCGCCGAATCATGCGCGACGCTCTGAACCGTCGGCGCGAGGAATTGCAGCGCCTGCTCGACCGTCAGATCCGGATCCCGAGCGCGCAGCAACGCAACGCTCGCCGATACGCTCGCGGCCGCGAGCGAGCTGCCGGAGAGAAAGTCGTAGCGGCCGGCGGGAATCAGCGTCAGGACTTCATCGCCCGGCGCGAACAATTGCGGCCCGTCGCTCCACCGGCCCGCGGAGCCGACGCAGATCACGCCTGGCACATTGCACGGAAAGCCTCGCTCGCCGGGCGGCAGCGCGCCGACATAGATGATCCCGCGCTTCGCGCCGAGTTCGACGAGCCGCCGCAGCAGCGGATCCGCCGGTCCCGCGAGGCTGAGATTCACGACATCGCTTTTCGCATCCACGGCTGCAACGAGCGCCTTCGCCAGCGTGAAGGTGTTGCACACGGCGGCGGCATTTGTACTGCCTTGCTGCCAGCAAGCCTTGAGGCCAACGACGGAGGCCGCCGGTGCGACGCCCGCGATGCCTTCGCGATTGTTGTCGAGCGCGGCAATGATGCCCGCCACCGCCGTGCCGTGCTGCTCGCCCGGCGTCGGCGCCGATTCGTCGACGAAGTTCTTTTGCAAGATGACGCGTCCGGCCAGATCCGGATGGCGCGCATCGATGCCGGTGTCGATGACCGCGATGCGCACGTTCTCGCCGCGCGACCATTCATGCGCCTGCTCGACTTGCATCGCATCCAGATTGCGCTGCAAGCCGCGATACGGATCGTTGTTCGCCGACAGCGTGCGAAACGTATTCAGCGGCTGCACCGACTCCACGCGGCTGTCGCGCTGCAATTGTCGCAACACTTCTTCAGCCGCGATGCCGACAGGCAGCTTGAAGACGACACAATGGACGCCAAGCGCAGTGATCGGCCAGGCATCGACCTGCGTCAGGCCATGCGCCGATGCGAGCGCCTGCACTTCACGCCGCGCGGCCGGAGACACGCTGTAACTGACGGCCGCATCGTAATCGCGCAGCGTCGATCCGGCGCGCGGCATCAGAGAGTCGCGATTGCGGACGGTGACGACGACGTATTGCTCGGACGCACCCGCGAACGCAGCGCTTGCGTCGGGCGCGAAGGGGGCATGATTCGCGCAGCCCGCGGCCGTGACGAGCGCAGCAGCGATCCAATCGCGGCAGCACTTCATTCCGTGGGCTCCGCCGACACGTGCTCGGCAAACACGACGTTCGGATTCGCGCGCACTTTGGCGAGCGCTTCGCCGACTTCGCGGCCAGGCGTGCCTTCCGCGAGCTGCAAGCTGTACACGCCTGCTTCCGTCGGGCCCGCGACGACGTGCGCATCGACGCCGTGCAGGAGGTCCTGCAGCTCGGCGTTCGTCATTTCGGGGCGAAAGACGACGCGCAACACGATCCCACTCGGCGCGGGTGCCGCCGCGCTGCTCTGGGTCGTGAAGCGGGGAGCGCTCATCTCTGCATGGCGCATCTGCCATACGAGCGCGAGCAATCCACCGATTGCCAATGCTTGGACCGCGGCCGCAATCGCAAGCCAGCGCGGCGCCCGCTTGGGGCTGGATGAAACGGCCGGGGCGGGTGCGTCTGCCGGCATCTCGATCGAGCTGTCTTCGCCGATCGGCGGCTCGCCGCTGTCGATGCGCTCCATCAGCTTCTGAAACGACGACTGCGGGGCGAGCATCACGGAATCGTCGCGACGGACCTGCTCGCACAAGCTGCGCTGCGCTTCGAGCTCCGCCCGGCATTCCGCGCACTCGAGCAGATGGCGTTCGATGCGCTGCTTGTCCGCCGCAGCGATCCGGCCGGTCACGATCCAAGGCAGCATCAGCCAGCATTCGCGATGCAAGTCGTTTGGCAGCGAAGTGGAATCGAGATCGCTCACGGCTGCCAACCGCCCGCCAGGCGCGGCAGCGACGCGCGCAGCTTTTCGCGTGCGTGAAACATGCGGGTCTTCACCGTGTTCACAGGGCAATGCATGATTTGCGCAATCTCCTCGCAGGAATGACCCATCAGATACGCGAACTCCATGACCATCCGTTGCTCGACCGGCAGCTCGGCCATCGCGCGCTCGAGCCATTGCTGCGTCTCGTTGCCGCGCTCGATGTCCAGCTCGGAGGCCATGTCGGTGAACTCGTCCGTGTACGGCGCGCGTGCGGCCCGCGCCTGCCGCAGCGACTTGAGCGCGCGGCGATACGCGATGCCGACGATCCAGGTCGAAACGCGCGAGGCGCCGCGGAACTCCGCGGACTTCAGCCACACGGTCCACAGCGTGTCGTTGATGATCTCCTCGACGCTCTCGTGGCTGAGCGACATGCGCATCAGGAAGCGGGCGAGGCGCCGGTGATAGGACAGATACAGCTCGCGAAACGCCTCGCGGTCGTGCAGCACGATCCGCCGTAGCAGCTCGAGCTCGCGCTCATTCGCAAGCGCCGCGCTGCTGCCGCTCACGCGTGATTCAGGCGGGCTCGACATCGTCGTTGCAAGGTGCATCGTTGACTGCATTCCGTACGAGGACCTGCGTAGGTCCCCGCTGCGCCCGCGCAGGTTCAACCGCCGACAGTGATGGAGCTCTCAGAACCGCCATGAGATGCCCGCGGACCAGCCCGCCTGGGTCGCGGTCGAGCCGAACAGCTCGGCCGCGGTGTTGTCGCTGTCGATGCGCGTGAGATCGAGCCGCAGCGGCCCCATGGCGTAGGCGATGCCGTAGTTCCAGTACCAGTAGCCGTGATCGAACAAATGGCTGAGATCGTTGTAGCCGACGCCCGCCGTCAACGACAGCGACGGCGTCAGGGGATGCATCCCGGTGAGCTCGTACGACGCCGAGGGCGCCTGCTCGGCCTGCCACGATCGTTCGTAATAGCCGAAGTAGGTCGTGTTCGGCGAGAACGTGACGGTCGCGATGAGCTGCGCTCGATATGCGATCGACGCGGCAATCTCGTCATAGTCGTAGCGCGCACGGGCCGGATCGTCGGGGTACCAGTAGTGAGTGAACGCGAGCTTCGCATCCCAGTCCGGCGCGACGTTCCAGCCAAAGCCGAGAAAGGCATCGACCTCGGCCGTCTTGGAGCGGCCGGGGAGGCGATGGATGGAGGAGGCCCATACGCCTGCCATCCAGCCTGAGCTCGAGCGGACGTGCACGCCGCCTTGCACCGCCGGCTCGCCGCGCGTTTGCGAAACGCCGCGCACGCGATAGTCGCTCGTGAACGCGAGCGATCCGCCCCAGGCGCGCGGAACGTCGTGCGCGCGCGCCTGTTGTGGAAGCAACGGTCCCAGGCAGCATAGCGCGACGACACTTGGCCACCAGCGTCGCACGGGCGAAAGAGCAACCGACGAGATCATCGATGTGTACCGATGCGAGACAGCTGTCCGCGGCCGAGTATAAGGCCGCGGACGCTGGGCGACATGCCACGTATGTGGCGCGCCGCACGATCCGCTCGGGTCAGCGCCGGCTCGTCGGGGCATTGTCGGTCTTGAAGTCCCAATGAGCAGTTGCCTGCCCTTCATACGTAGGGTAAGTACCGCGTGCGCGCCCAAAGGTTCTCGCGCTGCTTGCGATCTCGCTGACGATATGTAAGAAGTGCGCGCCGCGAATCCAAGCCTTCATGTCTTGCCGAGCAATGCCGATCGACCAGGCGTACAACGCACCACTCGCAGCACTCTTCGCTCCGTTCGAATCGCGCGCGCTCGCTTGGCCCGAGCGCGCCGCGTTCCTGCGCGCACGCTGGGGCCCGCCTTTCTCGAGCTATCCGACCTCGGGCGTCGTCTGCGAACAAAGCTTCAAACCGGATGCCGGGGCGTTGCGCGGCGCCGGACTGGCCGTGACGCCCTTCATCGAGCCGATCAGCGGTGGCTTTCCCCTGGTGCTCGTGCTCCCGCCCCGCCAACGAGATGAAGCTCGTGCCGCCCTCGCTCGTGCCGTGCGGTTGGCGGAGCCGTCCGGGCGAGTCGTCGCGGCCGCAAGCAACACCTCCGGTGCGCGCTCGCTGGAGGCGGATCTGGAGAGTCTCGTCGGCAGCATCGAGTCGTATTCGAAGCACAAGTGCCGAGTGTTCTGGAGTCGGCCCCTGAGCGAGGCGGTGATCGACGGGCTGCGCGTCGACGCCTGGCAAACGCTCGATGCGCCGCGCCCCATTCTCGACGGACGGTTCGTCAGCCGTCCGGGCGTCTTCGCCTGGGATCGCATCGATCCGGCGTCCGAGCTGCTTGCCGAACATTTGCCGGCCGATCTTGCGGGCCGGGCCGCCGATCTGGGCGCGGGGTTTGGCTTTCTCGCGGCCGAGCTGTTGCGGCGCTGCGCCGGGATCACGGCGCTGGACCTGTACGAAGCCGAGGCGCGTGCGCTCGATCTCGCACGCCGCAATCTCGCGGCTTCGGCGGAGGCGACCGCAACTCGTGGGCAGCCGCCAATCGAGTATTACTGGCACGACGTGACGAGCGGCTTACCCGCGACGTACGACGTGATCGTGACCAATCCGCCATTTCACACGGGCGGCGGCTCGGAAGATCCGGGCGTCGGGCGGCGCTTCATCGCGGCTGCGGCCGCGGCGCTGAATCCCGGCGGCCGCCTGTGGCTCGTCGCGAATCGCCACTTGCCGTACGAATCGGTGTTGAACGCAAGCTTCGGAACCGTGCGCAGCGTCGCGCAGCGGCATGGCTTCAAAGTCATCGAGGCGCGCCGCACGGGGAGTGTCGCGCGATGAAGCTCGTCAAGCTGATCGCAAATCTCGGCTACGGCAGCCGCAAGGAAGTCGCGGCGATGTTCCGCGAGGGCCGCATCACGGACGCGAGCGGCGAGGTGCTGTACGCGGACGATCAGGTGGAGCACGCCGCGATTCGCATCGACGGCGAGCCGCTCGATCCGCCGCAAGGGCTCGTGCTCATGCTGCACAAGCCGACGGGCTACACCTGCTCGACGAAGGATGCCGGGCACATCGTCTATGAGCTCGTGCCGCCGCGATTCCTGACGCGCTCGCCCGTCGTCTCGACCGTCGGACGGCTCGATCGCGACACGAGCGGCTTGCTCTTGATGACCGATGACGGCGTGCTGCTGCATCGGATCGTCTCCCCGAAATCGCAGATCGCGAAAGTGTACGAGGCGACGCTCGCGCGCGATCTGCGCGGCGACGAAGTGAAGATCTTCGCGAGCGGCAAGCTCAGGCTGGAATCCGAAAAGAGCCCCTGTGCGCCGGCGCAGCTCGAGATCCTCGATTCACGCCATGCGCGGCTCACGCTGACGGAGGGGCGCTATCACCAGGCGCGCCGCATGTTCGCGGCCGTCGGCAATCATGTCGAAGCGCTGCATCGCAGCCGCGTCGGCGGTCTGACGCTCGGCGATCTGCCCGTCGGTGAATGGCGGCCGCTCGACTCGAACGATATTGCAACGTTGTTTGGGAAGACTTCATGACGAGCATCAGGCCCGGCCGCTATCGCCATTTCAAAGGCAACGAATACGAGGTCATCGGCGTCGCGAAGGACTCCGAGACGATGGCGGAGGTCGTCGTGTATCGCGCGCTCTACGGCGAAAAGGGCTTGTGGGTGCGCCCTGCGGCCATGTTTGCCGAGATCATCGAGCGCGACGGACGCACGATGCCGCGCTTCGCATATCTCGGCGATTGATCACTGTCGCGGCGGCGGCAGCACGGTGTCCGTCGGCAAGGTCGTGCCGGGCGCGATACCGGGCACGTCCGCGTATTTCTTGTAAAGCGGCCCGAAGTCCGTTCCGTACGCCGCCTGGAACAGCTCCTCGAAGCTGTCGATGACGAAATACGTCTTCTGGAAATCGTCGATCAGGTAATCGGTGAGCATCACGCGCTCGAGCTCGAACTTCACGCGCAGCGGCTTCGGGCTCTCGACGCAATACACGGTTTCGCCCTTCGAAGACAGAATGCCGGAGCCATACGCGCGCAGGCCGTCCCGTGTTGCGATCAAGCCGAACTCGACCATGTACCAATACAAGCGCGCCAGCATCTTGAGGCCGTTCG
>Ga0164243_10009666_pt1 | contig 13996 bp, 13 predicted proteins | sample OricompcompostOP_FD_108781 | JGI IMG/M metagenome (GOLD analysis project Ga0164243, IMG submission 108781) | Organic Plus compost microbial communities from Emeryville, California, USA - Original compost - Organic plus compost (OP) | ecosystem: Engineered > Solid waste > Mixed feedstock >... | reverse complement strand
AAGGCATAGTGGGTCGGATATGCCGCATTGGTCCGGCCGTCAACAAGTTGTTTCTGCCGACAATGAGGTCAAAAGCCCTCTTGCGAAACGACATGCATGTTCGCAGTCGATTCGTTCATTTGGTGCTCGATTCGGCGGGATCGTCGCTTGACGCCTTGGTGATTTTAAAGCCGAGGCGCGTGACGAGCCGACTTCCAATGACAGAATTTCGCTAGAAGGCTTCCTCACGCGAATTAGGGCGGCCTCATCACCGCTGATCTGTTGCTCTCTCGCCGCTCGCGCAAGCCGCAGCCCGGTTTGACTTAAATCAATATATGTGTTTTCATATGAAAAATGAAACGAAGCAATCGGAAGGCTGGTGAAGCAGCAGCAATCCGGACAGGGCATGGGATAACGCGATGAAGCAGCCAAAGATCAAGTTCGGTTTTCAACTCGCTCAGGCTGACGTAGCGGGGGCCTCCGACGCCAGCCTCATGCGTTCGATGCTCGACGACGCCGTTCTTTTCTATTCGCTGGGCTACGATACTGCCTGGGTGCTTGAGCATCACTTTTCCGACTACCATCCGCAGCCGAGCCCATTCGCGATGCTCGCTCATATCGCGGCTCTTTGTCCGGGTATCGGCCTCGGCACAATGGTTCTTGTGACGCCTTGGCACCAACCGGTTCGGCTTGCCGGTGAAATCGCCTTGCTGAGCCAATTGTCGCAAGGCCCGCTACACCTGGGGTTGGGTCGAGGAGCGGCGCCTCTTGAGTACGAGGCTTTTGGCATCCCGATGCCTGAGGCCAAGCAGCGGTTCGAAGACACATGGCGCATCATTGAACGCGCTATGCAAGGCGGCCCCTTTAGCTACCAAGGGAAAATACTTTCGGTCGCCCGCGAGATCGAGATCCGTCCTCGTCCTGTGACGGAAAGGATCAATTTCTATGGAGCAATCGGTAATCCGGCCAGTGCAACAAAAATTGCGGACCTGGGTTTGTCGCCGATTTCCAACGGGACGCTACCATTCTCCGTTCAGCGCGATACGCTAAAAGCTTGGCGTGAGAGAATGACCGGCAACGGGCTGCCGACGGATGAATACAAGCCGGTCGCTCCCATAATGATGATAGCCGATACCGACGCCAAGGCTGATGCATTGGCTAGAAAGTATCTTCCGCGGTGGTTCGAGATGCAAGTTGAGCACTACGCGTTCGATGCGGCGAGACATCACGATATTCCAGACTACCGGCCGTTTGCGGAAACGCACAAGCGGCGAATTCACATGACCAATCCCGACAATCTCGATCCGCTCATCGAGGTTTCGCTTGTGGGTTCGCCGGAAACGGTACGAGAAAAGCTGGAGGAATACATCGATATTGGTTTTGATGCGTTTATCCTGTCGACGGCCATGCCGGGCATTCCACCAGCCCTGCGTGCCGAGTGGATGACCCGCTTCGCTCACGAGATTGCTCCGCCGTACGCTCCTCATTTTGGACAACGACCTGATAACCCTCTGGCCGCGGAGTGACGTCGTGGAGCTCGTTTCGCTTCGCGTTGGATCAAACCCTGCGATCGCCGTGCGCCAATGCGGCGAGGGCGAATTATTGATCTTCCTGCACGGAATCGGCGGAAGCAGCGCGAGCTGGCTGCGGCAATTGCCGGTGTTCGGGGCGGGCTTCCGCGCCGTCGCGCTGGACTTCCGCGGATACGGCGACAGCGACGACTACGAGGGTCCGGCGTCGTTTGCCGCTTTCAGCGGCGATGTTGCGCGCGTGCTCGATCATTACGGCGTCGCCAAGGCGCACATCTGCGGCCTTTCGCTGGGAGCGCGGATCGCTCAACGCTTCTATCGCCTTTATCCGGACAGGGTTGCCTCGCTCGTTCTCGCGGATGCACGGCCGGACGGGGTCGACACACGAACCCAGGAAGAGCGCGACGCCTTTTTTAATTTGCGGGCTCGGCCCTTGCTAGAGGGCAAGAAGCCGGAAGAAGCCGGGCCTGCCGTTACGCAGAGCTTGCTCGGCCCGAACCCCAGCGCCGAACTGCTTGAGGAATTGCGACAGTCCGCGTCGAAGCGCCGAACCGAAAGCTATCTCAAGACTGTGCGCGCCAATCTCGATGATTATTACAAGGGTGAACCGATCCCAATCCAGGCGCCGACTCTTATCCTGGTTGGTGAGCACGATAGGCTAAATCCCCCATCCGTTGCCCGCGGATTGGCGCAAGAAATTGCCGGCGCAGAGGTCGTGATCATTCCAGATGCAGGTCATTTATCCAACATGGAGCAGCCAGAGCTCTTCAACGAAGCTGTCTCGAGTTTCCTCTCCCGGATTAAAGAAGCTGATCGATAAACAGAGCGGCTGTCCGCCGGTCTTGTCTAGGAAACTGAAATTCCGGTTGGTAGCGAGCACGCGACAATCGTCGCAGCGCTTGCCTCCGATCCTGGTCGACCGGGAGCGGCAATTCCAATGCTGCCCCGCCCAAACGGGGGGCGATACGTCCACGGTGGCAGACGCGTCAACGACTGGTCACGCAACGACCAAGCAATGTTCAGCTGTAAACGAGGACATATCATCGCGTTCAATCGGAGATACATCATGCGCAGAAGATTCGCATTTGCCATTTTTTCCGTTCTCGTAATCTGCGGACCCGTCGCAGCTCAGACGAGGCTTATGGTCGGAGTTCCCGCTGGCGGTTCGGCTGACATGGTCGCGCGTCTGCTTGCGGAAAAACTCCAAACCAGTCTCGGTGAAACCGTCATCGTCGAAAATCGCCCCAGTGCCAGCGCTCGGCAAGCGGTCAACGAGGTCAAAAATTCCACACCCGACGGCAGCACCCTCTACGTCGGCCCAAATTCGCCATTTTCCGTGTTGCCGCATGTTTATGGGGATGCAGTCGGATATGATCCCGTCCGTGATTTCACGCCGATTATTCGGCTGACGCGACTCGACCTTGGGCTGGCAAGTGGACCTGCGGTGCCTGCCAAAAATATTACCGAAGCGCTGGCGTGGGCGCGCAACAATCCATCGAAAGCAACATATGGCACCTCGGGCGCAGGTACGATTTCGCATTTTCTAGGCGTCATGATTGCCAAGGCCACCGGCATTCCGTTTGTTCACGTGCCCTACAAAGGTGGCGCGGCAGCGACCACCGATCTCCTCGGCGGTCATGTGTCGTTTATGATCGCATCAATCGCCGATCAGGTCGCACCTCACAAAGCGGACAAGTTGCATGTACTTGCCAACCTTGGTCAAAAGCGGTCGCCGCTTCTGCCGGAGGTGCCTACTCTGAAGGAAGCAGGTATCGAAGGCATCGCCGCCGACCTTGCGATTGATGTCTACGCTGCGGCCAAAACACCTCCGGCAATCGTAAGTCGCCTAAATGCGGCATTTTCGGCAGCGATCAACGAGCCAGACATACAGAAAAAGATCGTGACCTATGGTCTGTTTCCGGCGCCGTCCACACCCGAAGAACTCCGGGCGTTTCAGCACGCCGAATTTGAGATGTGGAAGGAGCCGATTAAGGCCTCCGGGTTTGCCGGGGACTAGTGAACCTTCAGAAAAGTAACTGATTTCTCTTTGTCTCTATGCAGTCAACGCGGAGCCACTATAATGCAGATAAGCAAATTGCAGCCGAACGGCCGTTTCATCGCAGTGGTTGGTGCCCTGAGCGCAGCGATGTTTCTCATTGCGGCGCCGGGTCTGGCGCAGCAATACCCTGAGAAGCCAATCCGTATCGTTGTCCCATTTGGTCCAGGTGGCGGCTCTGATACGCTCACCCGTCTTCTTCAACCAAAATTGCGTGAGGCGCTGGGACAACCGCTTTTCGTCGAAAATCGCCCTGGCGCGGGTACGATTCTTGGCACGCAAGCAGTCTCGCAGGCGGTCCCCGACGGATATACCCTTCTCGTTACGATCGACCAGACAATGACGATGAATCCGTCACTCTACTCAAACCTCCCCTACGATCCGCTCAAGAGCTTCGCGCCGATCTCGCTCATGGCTCGCTCGCCTCTGGTGTTCGCCATTAATCCCAACGTACCCGTTCGCAGTATGAAAGAGTTTGTGGACTATCTCAAAGCAAACCCTGGCAAGGTCAATTACGGATCTGGCGCGGTAGGCGGGCAGGTGTGGGGTCGGCAATTGATGGACATTACCGGCACGGAAATGACATTCATCCCATATGCGAGCGGAGGTGCCGCCCAGGCGGCCATTTTGAAGAATGAGATACAGTTTGCGAGTGCGGACGTCGGAACCTTTGCGGCCTTAGTTAAGGAAGGCAAGCTCGTCCCGCTTGCAATCAGTGGAAGTGAGCGCATCAAGGATCTTCCGGATGTGCCAACACTGCAGGAACAGGGCATTGCCATAGAGGGCGGTTCGTGGTGGGGAATGTTTGCTCCGTTTGGAACGCCTGCAGCGATTGTCGAGAAGCTGCACCAGGCGATGGTTTATGCCGTCGGCGATAAAGATAACAGCGAACGTTTTATCGCGCGCGGTGCGATACCTTCTACGAGTTCTCCGGAAGAATTTGCCCGGCTGATCTCAAAAGAAGAAGCGCAGTGGCGCGCGGTCATACAGAAGGCCGGCATCAGGGCGAACTAGAAGTCCACCAGGTTAGAAAATTTACGGTCTTTGGACGAACCGTTCGAAGCTTCAGGTCAGCGTGTGGGTGCTTGTCATAATAAATCATCCGCAAAGTTGATTGAGAATGATGACGAGATAGCCCAACAATTGGCTGAGCATCGGCAGGGCGGTTGTTGGATAAAGGAGCGAGGGATGGACGCCGACATGATGCAAACATTGGTTCGTACCGGAGAGGGTACCCCGATGGGGAACCTTATTCGGCGATACTGGGTCCCGGTGCTCTTGTCCTCGGAAATCGCGGAGGCGGATGGTCCGCAAGTCCGTGTAAAAATCCTTGGGGAGCGCTTGCTGGCGTTTCGCGACTCTCAGGGGCGGCCTGGGCTGATTGACGAGTTTTGCGCACACCGTGGAGCGTCGCTGTTCCTCGGTCGCAATGAGAACTGCGGCATTCGCTGTTCCTATCACGGGTGGAAATACGATCTCACCGGGCAGTGCGTAGAGTTACCGTCCACTCCGGATGCTGCGCCGAAGATAAAGATCAAGGCATATCCGTGCGTCGAGCGTGCCGGCATCTTATGGGCCTATATGGGGCCGAAAGATAAGCAGCCGGATCCACCGGAGCTTGAATGGTGCCTGGTGCCCGCGGACCAATGCTTCGTATCGAAACGGTATCAGCGATCGAGCTATTTGCAGGCCTTTGAAGGTGGCATCGATTCATCGCACGTCGCCTGGGCGCACCGCTTCGAGATGGATATTGATCCCATGCACAAGGGTTCAAAAGCGAAAGACATCATCAAGAAGGCCAAGGGGGTGGTGTTCCAGGTTGAGGAGGTGCCATCCGGACTCCAGATCTATGCGCGACGCGATGCGGATGAGAACAATTACTATTGGCGCATTACGCAGTATCTCTTCCCTTGGTTCACGCTCATCCCTCCGTTTGGAGACCACCCGCTCGGCGGGCACATGTGGGTGCCGATCGACGATGAAAGCTGCTGGGCATGGAGCATCAATTTTCTTCCGGACAAGCCGCTCGATCCGGCCGATCGGAAAGAGATGGAGGAAGGGAAGGGCATCCACGTCGAATACATAGCTGGCACCTTCTTTCCGAAAGCCAATCCGGACAACGACTGGCTGGTCGATCGAAAAGCCCAAAAGAACAACGAGTCGTATAGCGGGTTGAAGGGTTTCTCGATCCAGGATGCGGCTCTGCAGGAAAGCATGGGCGCAATTCAGGACCACAGCCGAGAGTTTCTGGTGCCAACCGATCGCGCCATCATGCTGGCGCGGCGCATGCTCTACCAAAGCGCGATGAACCTTCAAAAGGGAATCGAGCCGCCAGCGCTTGACGCCGCAACCCAGCGCGTACGGTCCGGGGCTGTTATTCTTGATCGATCCACTGATGTTAAGGAGTGGGCTCGGGTCAATCTCAACGATAGCCTCAATAAGCCGGTATTTTCGCTCTAGCTTGCAGCGTGCTCGGGAAAAATTGGAATCGAGAACGCGCCTTTCACGCCGGCATTCTTGGCTTGCGTGCGGATCAGGTTGCCGGTATCAAAGACGCGCGGGCGCTGCTGGAGCTCGATCGAGTTCATTCGCCCAATTCAGATTGCCGCAATCTTTTTTGTCGGCTGTCGCCTCGCACTTGCGACTGCGCTCACAATTTCCGTGATTTCAAAGATAATCGCAGGCGCCGATGGGATCGGCTGTTTCATTCTGCAATGCCAGCAGACGCTGGCGGTAAAAGATATGTATGTTGGTATCGCCCCGTTGGGCCTCACCGCCTACCTGCAGCGCAAACGGTCTGCCCCGACTTCTGAGCGACAACAGATCGACTTACGTCGCAGACAATTTGACTCAGGCTGGGCTCTTAAGACCGCCGCCAACACCAGCATCAACAATGTGGGAATTTTAGTGAAGACGGGTCCGACCAGCACCAGGTTGCCTGCCGACATAATTTTCATTTAATTTCAAGTAGTTAATGCGGATTTAGTATCGTGCGTCTGAATATCATTTCAAAACGCCGTCTGACGCCTCATTCCGAATGGAATTCCCTGTTTGTCCGTAACCCGATGGGCAGGCTTTTTGGGTAGCGGAAAGCATGCGCTTGGCGCTGCGCTTCGCGTAACCCTTCGTAGGCCTCCTGCGTTTTGTGCGTCGAGAGTGCGCGTCTCTGACCGTCCGTCAGTTGGGTTTCTTCACGTTCGGTCATGGCGCCTGCGGCAGCATGGTTGAGAGAGATGGCCTGGACGGGCGATAGCGCGCACCCGAAGCGAACTGAGGCCGCTCCGGACATCATCCGGCGGCCTGCGTCGCAAGAAAATGGATCGCTGTCGGCTCAAGTTTCCCCCGACACTGCGCAATGGGCGTCGTCAAATACGCAGGTCACGCTTGCGGCCCGATGGTCCCTGTTTTCGGCATAACTGAATTTGCCCCTTCAAAGCGCTTACTGCGTTGCGGCGTGATTTGCACTCCGGTTAGCTCCTGAAGTCTGATCTCGCGGAACGGAGCGAATCCTTGATGTCCCGCTTTCCCAGTTTGCTTGTTGCGTGCAGCCTTCTCGGAGCCACGACCGCCGCAGTGGCCAATCCGGTTACGATCAGGGCAGGGACTTTTCTTCAGGAATCCGACGCTCTCTGGTATCCGCCGATCCAAAGCTTTATCGATGAAGTGAAGCAGTTAAGCGCGGCCGATCCCATTGAAATCAAGATGGTAGCAGCGGGGGGCAAGGGCGTTCCGGTATTCGAACTCGGTAACGCCGTGAAGACTGGCGTGCTCGATCTCGTAATGGCGACAGGAGCGTTCTTTGCTCGCAATGTACCGATCGCGGACGGGCACAAGATGTCGACGATGCCGGTTCAGCAGGAGAGGGCAAACGGCATCTACGATTTTTTCCGGCCGTTTTACGCGCAGGGGCTAAACGCCTACTACCTTGGGCGGTGGGGTGACCAGGTCAAGGCGCACTTCTATTTGACGAAGAAGATAGACAAGGCGGACTTCACCGGACTTTCCATTCGCACAACAAACTTCAACCAGGCTTTTGTCGAGAAACTCGGCGGTCGTGGCCTGCAAATTCCTCCCGCGGAAACCTACACGGCGCTGGAACGCGGTACACTCAACGGCAACGGTTGGCCTCTATGGGGCATCGGTGCGTGGGGATGGGAAAAGCTTACCAAATATCGAATTGAGCCCGGCTATTACACGTCGGAGATCAATATCGTCATCAACATGAATACCTGGAACAAGCTCAGCGAAGCTCAGAAGAAGGTGATGCACACGGCGATGCAGCATCTTGAGGATCGCTTCGCACAAATGCGGGAAGAGGTCACCAAGAAGGAGCTTGATTTTCAGAACAAGGCTGGCATTCAGGCCATCGTGTTTGAAGGAGCCGACCGCGAAAAATATCTCAGCGCCGCGGTTGACACAGGCTGGGCAGATCTCATGCAAAAAGACCCCGTCAATGCGCCCAAGCTGAAGGCGCTGTTCGAAAAGTCGCGCTAGGACCTGCCAGTGGCGCCGGTTGGATCATTCGCCCTTAGGCAGTTCGAATTTCTGCTCTATTGCCTTCTGATCGTCGCAGCCGCTTTAGGCTTGTTTCTGATCGTCGGGATAACCTGGGACATTCTAGGGCGCGGCTTCGGCTGGGGCATAAACGGGATCGTCGAATTGTCGGAATATGCGCTTTATCTCATGTGCCTGCTGGCGATTCCGCACTGCGTTCTGAGTAATCAGCACATTCGTCTCGATGTTGTTCTCGTCGCTGTCCCGAAGCCGCTGCGCCGTATCATGGAGATTGGCGGCAGTTTTTTTTGTGCATTCCTGTGTTTCCTCATCGCGGGAATTGCCTGGTACACCATGAGCGAGAGCATGCGTAGCGGGGGCATGATTTACAAAACCTACTGGTTTCCCGAGTGGTGGCTCTATGCCCCTTTTGCGCCAACGATGGTGCTGGCCGGAGCGGCCTTCCTGATCGTTGGCGCCCGTGCGGTTGCTTACAATCTCCCGGCCGAAACGCTATCGGGCACCTGAGGATGGCCGCACATGATTGAAATGCATTGGGGCTTGACCTGCGCCCTGCTGCTCGGCGGCATTCTGATCATCATGTTCGCCGGTGTCGCGGTCGGCCTTGCCTTCTTTGCGGTAAACCTGGTTGGAGCCTGGTTCTTTCTCGGGCACTGGGCCGGCCTGCAGCAGTTCATTCGGAATGACGTCGTCGGTGTATCGGCGTTTTCGCTCGTGCCGGTTCCCTTGTTCATTTTCATGGGCGAAATGCTCTTCCACTCGGGATTGGCCATCCGCGCCATAGACGGCGTGAATCGAGTTATCTCACGCGTGCCCGGCCGGTTGCCGATTGTTGTGATTGTCGCTGGCACTCTGTTCTCGGCGATTTCCGGATCGACGATCGCGACGACAACCATGCTTGGCAGTCTGATGCTGCCGGACATGCTCCGACGCGGCTATGATTCCCGGCTCTCGATCGGCGCGATACTCGGCATTGGCGGTGTCGATATGCTTATTCCGCCGTCCGGCCTGGCGGTGCTGCTGGGGAGTCTATCGACAATCTCGATATCAGATCTGCTGCTCGGCGGAACGTTGCCCGGCTTTATCCTCGCGGGCGCGTTCGTCGTTTATATCGTTCTTTCCGTAAAGTTTCGGCCGCATCTGGCGCCGGCGGATGATGGGTCCGAATTCGCATCGGCAACTGATCGATGGATACCGCTCTTTCGCGATGTACTGCCGCTTGTTGCGATCTTTGTATTGGTGATCGTGTCCATGGTGGCAGGCTGGGCCACCCCGACCGAGTCAGCCGCCGTCGGCGCAAGCGCCACGATTTTGGTGGCTGCAATTTATCGAGCGATCACTCTCGAAAATCTCGTAAAATCGATGATTGGAACGGCGGCGATCACCGGCGCGATTTTGCTGATTGTGATGGGAGCAACGACCTTCGGGCAAATACTGGCCCTCTCTGGCGGATCCGACGGAGCGATTTCGGCAATCGTGGGCAACGTATCAAGCCCCGCCCTCATTCTGTCGGGGATGATCGTGATTCTTCTTGTGCTCGGATGCTTTGTCGATCAGCTCAGCATGATGCTCATGACATTGCCGTTCTTCATGCCTCTGGTTCAGAAATATGACTTTGACCCTGTCTGGTTTGGCGTCATTTTCATGGTTTGCATGCAGATCGGTCTCCTGACGCCGCCGTTTGGGCTGATTTTGTTCGCGATGCGCAGTGTGGCGCCACCGGAAATCAAAACCGTCGATATTTATTGGGCCGTCGCGCCTTATGTTGTGATGAGCGGATTGCTCCTGTTGGCGGTCATCTATTTTCCGGGAATAGCGACTTTTCTGCCCAAGCTACTTGCGGGGTGACGTTGTCAAAATCCCTCCCAACTGGCGACAACGAAACCACGGGCATCATCGGCCGGCGACTCCCGCGTGAGACGGCGCGTCGACATGTGCGGGGTGCCGGACGATTTGTGGATGATATGTCGTTGCCGCGCATGCTTCATGCAGCTTTTCTGCGCAGTCCGGTCGCCCGCGGAACGATCTCTTCAATCGACCTTGAGCCTGCGCGCCAGTTGCCCGGAGTCGTTGGAATTTTCATCCATTCGGATTTGGCGAAGATCTGTGCTCCGATGGATATGCCCCAGTCGCCGGGATTTAGATTTCCCGATGAGCCACAGCATGTCCTCGCCGGTGATCGTGTGTTCTGGCAAGGACAGGCCATTGCGATCGTTGTGGCCCAGAGTCGTGCGGTGGCTGAGGATGCGGTAGAGGCCATCGGCCTCCATATCGATCAGCATCATGCGATTGCCAATCCCGAGGAAGCGATCGCTGCGGGAGCAGAACTCGTCCACCCGGACATTGCGACAAATATTGCAATGACGTTGCAACTTGGGCCGCAAGAACCGTCCGGGCGTTCCAACCCGATGGCGAGCATTCAATTCACTTTTGCGCGCCATTCTGCAATTCCGCTGGAAACGCGCGGTGTCATTGCCTCCTACGAAGGCGGAACCGGTGGGCTGACAATCTGGCAGTCGCATCAGATGCCGCATCAGCAACGCGATATAATCTCGCGCTTGCTTGGAATCCCCGAACACAAAGTGCGTATCGTTTGTCCGGACGTCGGGGGAGCATTCGGCGTCAAATTGCAGAGTTATCCTGATGAACTGGCTGCGATAGCTGTGTCGAAAGTATTGGAACAGCCAGTCAAATATGTCGCGGATCGCTTCGAGTCGTTTACATCCGACACTCACGCGCGCGATCATCGCATGAGCGCGAACATTGTTGTCAACCCTGGCGGCTGGGTGGAGGCCTTTGAGGCCGACAATCTCGTGGCGCTCGGTGCTTATGCCGGGTACCCCCGCGGAAGCGCCGGCGAAGGTGTGCAGTCGGTCAACATGATCGGCTTGCCTTATGGCATTGAAAGGCTGAAAGCCAGGTTGCGGCTGATCTATCAGAACAAAGTCCCAGTGGGGGCCATAAGAGGCGTCGGGCAACCCGTTGCAACGACGATCACGGAGTTGCTCATCGACAAGGCTGCGCGCGCCATCGGCGAAGATCCGGTTACGTTTCGCCAGCGCAACTACCACGCGGAAGATTCCTATCCGCTCACAAGCGCAGGCGGCTTGCCGGTGGAGCGGCTTTCGTCGCGTGAGTGTCTCGCAAAACTCTGCAGCCTGATGGACTATGACCGGTTGCGGGCCGAGCAAACGACGTTACGTACGCAGAACAAATATCGGGGTATCGGGGTTGCCACGTTTGCCGAAATCACGGCACCCGGTCCCCAGTACTATGGGCCGTTGGGTATTCGCGTAACCTCGCAGGACGGAGCCACGATCAGATTTGAATCGAGTGGTACATTCACTTGCGTGGTTGCGGCGACTGACCAGGGACAGGGCACCGAGGCGGGACTTGCTCAGATCGCTGCCCACGTTCTGGGTGTTTCTTCTTCGGACGTCGCAATTGTGGCTGGCGACACGGCGGTGACGCATTACGGCGGCGGGGCATGGGCTTCGCGGGGCATTGCCATTTGCGGTGAGGCTACTCGTCAGGCGGCGTCAAAACTTCGGGATTCTATCCTTCGTCATGCCGCGATGTTGCTTCAGACATCGCCCGACGAGTTGACTATTGCCGCCGGAGCAGTCTGTGAAACGACCGGAAAGCAGCGTCTTTCATTGAAGGAATTGGCCCATCACGCCCATTTCCGCCATGACATTTTCCCTCCGGGCTATGCGTTTGAATTGACAGCCAGCGCGCAATTTACGCCTTCGATGGCTTATTTCATGGCGAATGGTGTTCAGGGCTCACACGTTGAAGTGGATATCGAGACCGGCATCGTGACGCTGCTTGGTCACTGGGTCGTTGAGGATTGCGGCACGGTCATCAACCCGATGCTCGTTGACGAGCAGATCCGCGGTGGCGTTCTGCACGGCATTGGTGCAGCGCTATACGAAGATTGCGCCTATGACGACAACGGTCAGATGCTCGCGGCGACCTTTGCAGACTACATGCTGCCGATGGCCTCCGAAATGCCGGACATCCACGTTGGACATGTCGAGACAAAGACGGGAGGCTCGACGCTTGGTGCAAAGGGCGCGGGAGAGGCCGGCGCAGTCGGCGCGCCAGCAGCCGTGTTGTGCGCTATCAATGATGCGTTGTCGGTATTTGGCACCGAGATCGACGCTCAACCGGCGACGCCGGCGGTGGTCATGCGGGCGCTCTTGCGCGCACGCTGCAGGACTCGAAGTACGTGAAGCCGGCGCCGTTCGACTATATTCGTGCTTCGAGCATGGATCACGCCCTTGCCACGCTATCGACCTTGCGGGAGGATGTGACGGTGCTGGCGGGGGGGCAAAGCCTGCTTCCCACGATGAATCTTCGGCTTTCCCGCCCGGGCTGTATTCTTGATATCAGCGGGCTCGCATCGCTGCGTTCGATTTCGGAATCGTCTCACAGCATTCATATTGGAGCGCTTGCGCGCCATATCGATGTTCTCGAATCTGCTGTGATTCACGCACACGTTCCTTTACTGCGCCAGGCGATGCCCAATGTCGCGCATGCGGCGGTGAGAAACAGGGGAACATTTGGCGGTTCGATTGCGAATGCCGATCCCGCTGCAGAGATTCCGGCTTGTTGCGTGGCGCTTGGCGCAACTGTTATCCTCAAGAATGCAGAAGGTGAGCGGCACGTTCCTGCGGAGGAGTATTTCGTTGGGCTCTATGAAAGCGTGCGGCAACCTGATGAGCTTCTGGTCGGAGTCGACATTCCGAAACGTCCGGGTCAGCGGACGGCCTTTCACGAACTTGCTTTGAGACGAGGCGATTTCGCAGTCGTCGGCGTTGCAGCCATGTTCTCCACCGCCTTGAGGATTGTCATATTTGGCTGTGAACCGTTTCCAAAGCTTTCTCCGGTTGGTACCCACGCAACAAGTCTGGCGGATGAGGAAAGTCGTACCCGCATCATCGAACAAGCTGTTGTGGCCATGGACCCGCTCGCCAATCTGCATGGGGATGCCGACATGAAGCGCGAATGGGCGCGAGTCCTCCTGCGCCGGTGCCTCGCGGATATTGCCGGATGAAAATAGCAGTTAGCATGACGGTGAACGGCGAACACGCTGTTGCGGAGATCGAACCTCGCATGCATCTGGCCGACTTTATTCGGCAATATTTGCAACTTACCGGCACGCACCTTGGCTGCGAGCATGGCGTTTGCGGAGCCTGTTCCGTCAGAGTAAATGGCGAGGTGGTCCGGGGATGTCTCACGCTCGCCGTTCAGGCTTCCGGGATGCAGGTCGAAACCATCGAGGGCCTTTCGCGGAGTGGCGAAATCGCCGATCTGCAGGCCGCTTTTGTGGAGCAAAACGCTCTGCAATGCGGGTTCTGCACGCCCGGCATGCTTTTGACATGCGCCGAGCTGCTGGCCAGGAATCCAAAGCCGTCGCGCGCCGAAATTCGGGACTATCTTTCCGGGAATATCTGCCGGTGCACAGGCTACCACGCCATCATCGATGCCGTCGAAAACGTCGTCAAAGCGCGTATAAGCCGCTGAATTTAGCGGTTCGGCGGCGCTCAGGCCTCGCCTGCTTCTCACGTTCAATTCCAACATCCAAATTGGGCATAACTGATTTAACTGCCAGCGGGCCAAACAACTTTTGACGTTTCAGCGACCCGGCCTCAAGTTTTCCAAACGAGAGTTTGGAGCGGCTGATGAACGGCGACACGGCGGAACCGGGTTTAACCTTGCTGAAAGGGGCCCATGTCATCGATCCCAGCCAGGGCCTGGACGGTGTCGCCGATGTCCTGATCAAAGATGGGATCATCGACTCCATTGGCGATCTTCCACCGCAGCCCGACGCAAAAATCATCGATGCAACGGGAAAATATCTTAGCCCCGGCTGGGTGGACATCCATGTTCACGCTTTTGGGCCGCTCGGCTT
>Ga0164243_10009665_pt1 | contig 13997 bp, 13 predicted proteins | sample OricompcompostOP_FD_108781 | JGI IMG/M metagenome (GOLD analysis project Ga0164243, IMG submission 108781) | Organic Plus compost microbial communities from Emeryville, California, USA - Original compost - Organic plus compost (OP) | ecosystem: Engineered > Solid waste > Mixed feedstock >... | reverse complement strand
GTAGCCATCGATCGCATCGCTTTCCACTGCGATAGCTGCGGAACACACCTCGGTGCGTTCGACGAAGCATTTGGTTCGCTTGAGGACAAGGCACGTCGTTTCGTACAGCAAAAGCTACGGAATGGGTTGTGGAGCAAATCGGCTGCGTAGCGAGCTCACGTGCTCGACCGCTGCGCCCCTTTACGGCGCGCACAGCAAGTGAACGAAGCGCAGTGACATTCGGGAAGTGACAAGAACTCGATCGAGCGCAAGAAGAATCTCATTCCAATGACTGATGCTCAGGCGGCAGAAGAAGAGAGAGCGAATGCTCTCGCGCGGTTCGATGTGGCTACTCGATGCTTTCGAGACACGGGCGACGAGGACTACATCGCCGCTCGGTTGGCGTATCGAGCACGGCTCGTCTATCCGTTCCTATGGAGTTCGCTGCAGGCCATTGAGAAGTACCTTAAGTGCATTCTCATCCTCAATAACATCAGCACTCACAAGCTCGGCCACGATATCCGAGCCGCGCTCGATCTGATCAACACGAAGGCCCCATTTAAAATTACGCTCAACCCGTTGGAGCAGAAAATCTTCGATCACATAGCTAGCTATGGCCCCGACCGGTACCTGGTCTACTCCTACTTTATCTATGACCGAGAATTGCTAAAGCTGGATATGTTGGTGTGGCATCTGCGGCAGTACTGCAGACCGTTGAACGTCGACATCACGTTGGAGGATGCGCAGAAAAAGAACATGCTACAGCTGCACCTGGATGGCATCGATCGCAACTGGAATAGGCCGGCTAAGCATGGCCATATTCACGGGGGAAAGCTTGAGAGGATGCTTGCGACGAAGAATCATCCTTCTCGGGCGGCGTTGGTGTGGAAGAACATGCGCTACTCATCGAGACACCGACCAAAGGTTCTGTTTCGAAACTATACGACTGCCGTGAATGCGCCGCTATGGCTTCGGCCTGACATCCTGCCGCGCATTCAGTCGTTGGTTCAGCTGAGCAAAGAAGACATGAAGCAGTACACGTTGTACTGGGAAAAGGAAAGGGCGAAGAAAGGAAAGCGCTCGTGAGCAGGAGTGAGCTTCATAAGGACGGCGGCTAGATGAAGCGGCTCAGTTGCTACTATCTTGATGAACCACTCTCGCCGGATGAGCGCGAATTTGCGGAGGAAACGCTTCTCGGCCTGGACGCACGCTTTCGCACTGGCGCGCTGGAGTTCGAGGAGAGACGCATACCGAATGTGCTGCCCGTTCCGGGCAAAGAGGGCTTGTTTTCAAAGGAGCTCACCGAACACCTTGCGACGATCAAGAAGAACCTGCGGAAAGCGGGCATTCGCGGGGACGGCGGTGTGCAAGTCCTATTCGTTCTGCCGCAGAGCCTGCAATGGGGATCGTTGTTTCAAATGGCCATCTACGAAGAGACGGGCTTTTATCCGTACACACTGCAACGTTGGTATTACGACGGCGACAAGCCCGAGCGTCGTGAGGCAAGAATTCTCGACGGCCATGGTTTGATCGGTGGAAAAGGTGGCAGTGACGAAGGAAATAGGAGATGACTACAGGCAAACAACTGCAAATCAAGGCTGACGTTGCTGCCAGCCCCACACACGAGGACGATGAAGAAATCGAAGTTTCGCCGCTGTTGGACTACCTACAGAGTCCGCAAGGACACGAGATAGCATCTCGCATTGTTACGCTCGTCGAAGAGGTCAAGAAAGCTACTGTCGACAAAAACTTCTCTCACGCTAAGTTCAATCGGTGGGTTGAGTTTGGTGTCATCGTGGTGGTCATAGTTGCTGTCGTTGGACTAAGCATCGTCGAAAAGCTGAACCCTACAGTCGGTGTGCTGCTTGGCTCAGTGGTCGGGTACTTCTTCGGCAAGAACAAATAGGTAGCCGCGCGCTCAGTGATGAAGCCGCTAGTCCGACAAGAAAACTCACACCGCCAGCAGCAACGAGATAAAGATGAAAGCACTTCCGCGGTTTCCGGCGGCGATTCATAGGTACGTTGCCAAGGTGTTCGGAGATGCGAATCGCCGCGTCTCTGAGAAAATCGCACGCGTTCCGAATTGCTCCGAGCCATCATTGGATCTAACTCTCGTCGAGCATTTGACGCAGTACGCCGGCCCTCGCGTCGTCACTCCGGGATGGGCCGTTCGTTTGGATGTGCACTACCTCGGCGGCTTGCGTCACTTCCATTCATGGGAGATCGCGGATATCGGCATACTCATCTTCGCCAAGTTCCGTAACAGTTTGACGGCTCAGAAGGTCGCCGTCTTACAATCGAAGCGCCTCTATCCGGATCATCAAGGCATCGTGGAGGAAGTCGAGGAGGACTATCGCATTGGCTTTGGCACTTTGTTACCCGCAGCGAACTCCTTGCCCTCGATCGCGAGAAATCAAACGTTCTCGTTTTCGGATCAGTCCGAGTACCGCGCGTTGCGCACCCACGACAATCAGTGGAAAGCGATTGAAACGTATGAAGCGACGTACGCGCTGCCCGTGCACTATCTGCTTTACAACCCTTGGCGGGTACCAACCACATATTCTTTCCCTATCGTGGGTCAACCGAAGCTAGGCGCTAGAGGCAACGGGGGCTGCCGTGTCATCTCGGCGCGACTGCTCCGGGCTGCTCTGGCAGGTAAGCCCAACAACTATGCTCCGAAGTTCTCCGATCTTGCTGCGGCAGTATCGAAGACTAATGCACATGCGTATGGGTGGCGCTTGGAGCACTTCATGTCGAACCTCCTGCTGAAGTGCAAGGAAGGCAAGATGTTCGACGGCGTTAACGAAGACAGCATGTTCGCCCTATTCAATCGGCGCAGCGGCCCGATCGCTGCTGCGGTTGCCGTTACTGTCGAGCAGTTTGATGGTGAATGATGAGAGAGTGCGGTGATGAGCTGCACGCTGCCCACGCTCGCCCCTTCCGCTTGTTCTAGCAGCACTGCGCGCAATGGGAACTGCCGCAAAAGCAGTCGAGACTTTATAGATGATGCGTTCATCCGCTTCAGGGCGCTGTGATCTCCGAACGGTGCCAGTCCCGGCGAGAGTCACTGCTGGGCAGGTGGGGTTCTTGCAGTTTTAACCGCGTCGTATCCGAATTTGATAATCAACCGATTCAGCAGATCTGGCTCAACATGTATTGCATGAGCTAAGAGCCCCGCAAGAGACCGCTTCTCCGCGACATCGAGCGATGCGTAAGAATGAATTTTCGAGCGAATCTCTCGCTTTTTCGCTCGACCAATTGATAAGTGCCCCTGCGGAGTGACGATCAGACCGGTAATCACAACTCGATTCTTTCGGGACAGATGTCGAGTCTTGGTATCGTTAAGTCGGAGTCGACGTGGGACATACAGCGTAGGGAGAACAGCGGCGACAAAATCCGGCGCGTCGCGCAGCACGTTCCGCTGATTGCAAGACAAAGTAATGTCGTCGGCATATCTTGAGTACGTTATCCCAAGAGCGCTTGCCCATGCGGACACTCGAACGTCCAGCTCATAGCAGAGGGCGTTTGAAAGTGCGGGCGACGTCGGGGCGCCTATCGTCAGTTGGTTGCGGTGACAAACAAGCGACGTAAAGGTCCAGATGTCGCGGTGGTTCCATCTTAGTCTTGCTGCAGGGCCCCGCTCCAGGTAGGCGGCAACGTCGTCTCGTGAAATGGAAGGGAAGAACGTGTCGAAATCCAGTTTGAGCAGAAAAGCGTTGTTGGCATGTAACGAAGCATTTTTTCTGACGCTAGCATCTGGTCGATAGGCTTGCGCGGCGGAGTGGACAGGCCATGACTCGATGACATTGAAGAGCAACCATCGCTGCAGTGCCTTCAACTCACGCGAGGGATGGAAAATGGTCCGATATCCACGCCCTGATCGCTTTCTCACGGCGTATTCATAATATCGCTTCGATGCTGAGCGCGTGATGACCGAAACGTACTGTGTGGAAATTAGAAGTTCCCGCGCGATGCGACTTTGAAGGCTCATTCCGGCGCTACACCCGTGCTATGAGTTGTAGATCGGTGCGAGCCGCCGGGATCGCCTGCATCGCCGACACGAGTTGAGTGCGTAATGTGGAGTAGGGTAACGAAATCTTGTGATCGGCTGCTCTCAGTTGCCGATGTTCTACGCGACTCCAGTAGATCGACTCACCATGGCTATCGGCTGTCGAGGAGATCAGGCCCACCGATCTGGCGAGAGCCATCAACATCGATGTGCTTACATACGCGTCACCCTGGAGCACAGTCTTGAGATAGTGGTCAACGTGCTCCAATCTGCAAGGTGCGAATACGGTAACGATGTCGGTTACTAACAAGAGCAAGTGTTTCAGGCTTGACCGCAGGTCACGCGCACGCCGCTCATGTTGCGCAGGAATTTGCTTGAGCCTTCTATCCAATTCTCCGGCGCAGTCGAGAACAGTCTTCAGAGGTACCCAGATGGACGGTCTAAATTGAGAGTCCGCGTCGATCCACCGGATCGGCCCCGTATTGATGAATGATGCGTCGTGCTCGAATTGGTTGTCGAGAATCGGCAGCAGTTTCTTTCGTAGTACTGGGTGTAGCGAGAATGCGCCTAGCTCGGCGAAGGTCCCGGGGCTTTCGACGACTAGAATCACAACATCCGCCAACTCGGCGAGGCGCTTCTCCATCGCGAGCGCATTTTCCCCTGCATTAGACGAGAGCTGCGCCCAGACATCGTCCGCATAAAATACGAGTAGGCTTTGTCGAGCCCTAAGGTATTGGGCAACACGATCGCGAACTGGACTGTTTGCGCCTCCGCAAAGAAAGATGACGGGATACGCGCGTGAGAAGACGACGCGTCCCCGTCGAAATTGCTCAAGTGCAAGATCACGAGCTGGTACGAATTTAGGATGGTTTAGCCAGCCCAAAGTGTTTCCTACTTCAATGCCTCCCGAGCGAAGCGAGGGGGCAACAAATGTCGATTAACCCGAACAGGCTGGCTATGCACCCGCCTTGACCTACAATTTTCTTGTCGTTGATCAGAGCTAGGAAACGAGTGAATTTTCTTTAGTTTCGATAAACGTGTCAACGAGATGGCCTTGTGGCTTCCGCTGCTGTCCAGCCAGCGAAATCTGCAAAACGACTCCGGGACCTAAGAATTCCGCGATCAATCCACGCTGCTTGTGTCGGCCCGGATTGAGCCACTCTCAAGAACCGGGCTGTTCGCCGCCAGCTTTTGACGTCGCCTTGCCTCGGTGAGCGATGCGTAGAATGGATGCGTTGAATTGCCCGCGAGGTTCAATGGCAAGGAAAGCGATCCGATGAGGTGATGCTCCAGTTCCCACGGTATATCGGTCGGCGTCCAGGCAACGAACGCATTCTCTTCCATCCACTCGGAGATTTTGGCTTCACCCGGACCGAACGTGAGGCGACCACTGCCCACACGCTGCAACTGGATGCCGAGGCAATCCGCGAGCAAACATCCGAGCGTCAATCTGAGTGTCGACCCATAGGCGTTGCCTCGGAAGTGGTATCGCACTCGATCGAAGAGTCGCTGACGGCTAGGCGGCGCGCCGTTGCCCGGCGGTTTCTTTGGTGAGATTCCCACGTAGAGCAGCGTTGTGCCGCGGTGAACGTGACAGCCGTTTGCGGGAACGCCAGGTGGCAGCTTCCCAAAGTACCAGGCGTACACGCCGGCCTTTCGCGGCACGGGACATGGCCGTAACAAGACGTCTGTACGGCTCCACAACCGAGGAGGATCAAGCAAGTTTTCGAGACCCGCCTTCGCTTCCTCGGTCAGCCTCATGGCTCACGACCTATCGTGATCCACTTTAACCGCCTTGCGGTGGTTCGTGTCCCCTCCGAGCCTTCATCAACAACTCGCATGCACGGGATTTGCACTAAGTCACTCCGGAGCGGCTGTATAGCGTTGATGAGATGGGTCAAGAAGCCGTCGACCAATAGATTGAGTATGCGCCGCTAAATTGCCATGAGAATCTTGCCTGCTATGTCCGCCTTGGGTCCCGGAACGGGTCGCACAGAATCTACAGCCCCGGCGCTGTTAAACCCTTGACAGGTCATTCGGTGAGTCCTCGATCACTCAGATGGCCGCTGAGCGAGCGTCAGTCTTCCGCTTGGGACTCCTCGAACTCCACATTGCCGAGGAAGAACTGCCCCTGAGGCTCGCAGCAGCTGTACGGACGCCAAAGCGCCCAGGCGAAGCCACCATCGGTTGCCTGTACGCGCCTGTCGTCGTGCGGGAAGACGGCACACGTATCTGACAGCGTCGGCGTGAGCTCTTGCCATTTCCCGGTGGACTCATCGCCTTCGACCAACTCGCCAGCCGGCCAGTAGCCAGGACCCTCGTCGGCGAGCATCGGCTGATAGACGTGAATCTGCCAATTGCGCGTGACGATATCGCCTGCTCGTTGTGCCACGACGGCCGCGGCCTTGTAGTCATCGACTTGATGCAGAAACCCACCCCGTGGGTAAACATTGCCCCAGAGATTCGAGGATTCGCGGCGACCGATCTCGCGCGCGCCAGGAGTGAGCGATTCGAGGAAGAACTTCTCAGGAAGGTTCTCGCGCCACGCCACTGAGTCCAGCGTGCTCAGCAAATACGGAACGTACGCCGTCGCTGCACCCGGACAGATGTACTCATATTCTTCGGCAAGCTCGCCGAAGACGAGCGTCGCGGGATGGCCGATCACATCAGCGTTCTTGAACTTCGCCATGTCGTTCTCGTTCGCTTGATCCGTTGTGCCATCGCCGCCGCGCTGCGCGCTGGAATTTGTCGGGCTCATCGATGCAACCTCGGTCCACGGATTCTCACCGGTGTTGCTGTAGCTGGACACGACGGCATCGGGCACGTAGTGGCGTACCTGCACAGAAGTTTCCACGCTGCATTCATAGATGGAGCATCGCAACCAGAAGCAGATCCCCACGACGCGGTAATCGAGGCAGTCTGTCGAGGACGCCGATGAAACTATCGTCGCGGTATCCGCCGCGAACGCGGCGCTCGTCGTACCTAGCCACAAGTACGCGAAGCTTGTCCGCAGTCTCATGCGAGCTCGACAGTTCATTTCTCCGTCCTCCGATACTGCTGAATTCGCGCGACTGCTCGCGCCACGTCTGGCTCGCCGTAAATGACATATCGACGATCGACGATGACGGCCGGAACCTTGATCACGCCCAGGCGCCAGGCCTCAGTGACGGCTTGATATGTCTTGGCTAGGCGTTGATGCAGTTCAGCTCCGCCGCGCTTCACACGCTGACGCGCAATCCGAGATGCCTGTGCTGGGTCAGAGGGCAGATGTTTCGACAGCTCCGCCTTGATGCTCCCAGGCGCATCCAACTCGATCAGACGAGCACCAGGTATTAGCCGAACAGGATGTTGGCGATCCGTAACCACCCAGATCTCCGCTGCAGATGCGGGTATGTGAGATGCAAGTCCGCACGCAACGGCCAACAGCAACTTGAACAACGGTCGCGTTGATGCGTGGGAGGTCGCGGACGTGAGTGAAGGACTCATGGCGATCGCAAAAAAGGAAAGTGGGCAGTTAGTCGAACCCAAGAGGCGGCGCACGGCCGCAAACAATGCGAACGAGTGGACGGACCATTTGGGAGGAGGATATGGGAGCTCGTACCCACGAAGGTGAAGGGCAACGAGGCCGCGGTTCTCATCAGCTAGCGGCCCGAATCGGTGGGCAAGGCCGGGAGCAGAGCCTCGAATGACAGCGGCTCGATCCCACGCGAGCGATCCATCCGTTCGGCCACGCGCATCGCAGCTTGAAGCTCGGTGATTCGTTCCTGTGTCATCAACTGATGTCGTTCGTGCTTCTCCTCCGGCTCAGTCATCGCGAGGGAGAGATAGAGACTCGATGGAACAGCGCGAAATAAGATCTCTGTGGACTTGGAAAGGATCACGCCTTCGGAGTACTTGCCCGTTTCCTTGCGCGCAGAGCGCAACAAAGCTTTCTGCGCAGGATTCAATTCGCGAAAGCGAGCGATCTTCTCAATTTCATCGATCGGCATGCTCAGACAGATCCACCACTCAATCATGTTGAGCATGAGCTTGGCGGCGGCTGGAAGATCGTCGAGGTTCTGAGTGGCGAGCCAGAACCACGCGCCGAGCTTGCGCCACATCTTCGTGATCTTCACGACATACGGTGCGAGGAGTGGGTTGCGGGTGATGATGTGCCCCTCGTCGGTCACATTGATGAGAGGGCGGCCGAGAAACTGATCCCGTTCGGCGATGTTGTTCACCGCATTGATGAGGCTCACATACGCGACAGAGAGCTGCGCGTGATACCCCTCACGGGCGAACGTCGCGAGATCCACGATCGTGATGTCAGCTTCTGGCCACGGTGTTCCAGAACGATTGAAGAGCTCGCCATCGGCGCCTTGGCAGAACATGTCCATGGCGTCGGCCATTTCGAGCAGTCGCGTTCTTCGCGGCTCAGGTAGCGAATTGTCAGCTGCACGCCGCCTCAATGAGTTGCGTACGTCTTCGGTGAGAACAGTGCGCCGATCCGACGAGCATTGGTGTGCGGCATCGAGAATGCACTGCCGGATGAGGCTGCGATCAGCACGCGTCATTCGTGCTTCTTCTTGCTCCTCACCGCCGGTGATCATCAGGCGAGCGGTGATCTCGAGCTCGCCGAGCACATCGCGCTGCTCATCACGCTCCATCATTCGTTCCGAGGAGGCGTCCGATGCGTCCAATGCATCCACATCGACTGTTTGTACTTCGGCTGGCGTGTCGACCAGTCGCCGAGCATCCGCAAAGGGCGCGAGGCTCACGCCAGAGCCCGGTGCAAGTCGCACGCGGTGCACAGTAAGTCCGAGGCGTTGCGCAAAATCAGCGAACAGACCAAAAGAATTTCCCGCCTCGACGATGACGAGTCTCGGTCGGTAGATCGCTGTGACTTGATTCAGCATGTTATTCAACGCGGCCGACTTGCCGGACCCGGTCGGTCCGAACAGGAACAGGTGTGCGTTCATTTGGCGGTCGAGTCGATTGAGCGGGTCGATGCTGACCACACCGCCGCCGCGGTTGAAGAACGTGAAGCCTGGATGACCTGTCCCTTGATGACGACCCCACACCGGGGCCAACGCCGCCACGTGTTGCGCCCAGATGAGTTGCGTGTACCACTGTCGACGATCTCTGGCAGGGTTGTACTTGCAGGGCAGCCAACGCAGGTAGCTATTGAGCGGTGCGACTTCGTCGTGCTCGCGAACAGGTTGCAAGCCTGCGCCCAGTAGCGCGTTGTTGAGTTGGAGCGTTCGTTCGTCGAGTTCGTCGAGATCGCGACCGCGCACATAGAACGCCACGGCTCCGCGATACAGCTTGTGCGAGCGACCAATGATGGAGCGCGCGTGCTGCACGTCCTGGCGCGTCTGCTCGGAATCCAGCGTCTCGCCTACAGATTTCTTGGCGAGATAGTTCAAGTGTGCCTCGAGCTTGTCCTGCGGAGTGATGACGAGCGTGATGCACATGACTGTGTCGTCCGGGAACTGGTCGAACAGCGCATTCACCGCATCGCCGGTCTTCGAAGTTTCGCCGGTGACATGCCCCGTGACGGGAGGTGTACGAAGCCGGTCGAGTACGACCACCCGGTGGGGTAGCTCGTCGAAGAACCACACACCGCGCGCGACGTCCGAGCGTGGCGGACTGAAGAAAAGGCGTTGGGCAAAGTCAGTCCCGCTTGCTAGCTCTAACGACTCCGCGCTGTTCTCGTCCGGATAGCGGACGAGCTGATAGAAGCGTTCTGCCGACTCCGACGAGGATCCAAGCATCGTGGGCGAGGGGTTGAACCAGCGCACGAGCCAAGCGTGAATGTCCGCCGCGCCGAGTCGCCGCGCCTTGATCCCTGCGTTTGAAAGTCCGCCGACGATGCGATCACAAGCAATGGTGAGGTCCTGTTCTGGCGAGAGGTCGCGACGGGACGCATCACTCGATGCTCGACGGCGCCTCCCACGGTCAATGCCATTCACGCGCCGATAGACGACCATGCGTACGCGCCGGGTCTGACCGCGCCACGGTAGCTGCGTTACCGTGTGATCCCGAAAGAGACCACCCGGCCGGGACACGGAGCGCAGGTGGTGTTCGATCAAGCGCAAATAGAACTCGGTGAATGCAGTTCCCTTCGCTCGCGGATGGATGTAGTCGCGCAGCGTGCGCAGGTACGCATCCCAGCCCGTCTCATCTTGCGCGTACAGCTGCACAACCCATGGATTGTCATCGAGCTCATCGAGGCTGTCCTGCAAGGCGTTTTCGAGTGCGTCCCGCGCGTCATCGAGCCATTGCGCTTCTCGTCCTTCGGTCGCGATCGCTGTCAGCTCGAAGAATGCGGCGACCGACTTGCCGTCTTCGAGCAGTAGGCTTTGTGAGTCAGGTAGGAACTCAACCCAGGGCAGCATATCGACGAAGGATGGTGCGACGGCGTAGAGCGCTTGTTCGTCGGTGACCGTTGCGGGCCTGGGCCGTGGCTCACGCCATGTGCCGGGCGCTGGGATGCCGTGCGCATCTAAGTGAGCGACGTGCCGCGTCCATGCATCGATTGAGGACTCGGGAGCTTCGTTGTTCACTCGTAATTCTGCGTGAGCATCTTCTTGCTTTGCGTTCATGCGGGGAAGCTCGCGCGCAGTGCGGAGGAAGCATCAGTATTCATCGGTGCGTTCGCCCGGCAGCGCGTACTCGACGTGACGGTAGAAAGAAAATACCGTGCTATAGCCGGGAACTGGCACCTGTTCCGATCCGGCGAGGTGCGGAAAGACATACATGACGAGGTCGGGATTCGGCAGGCGCGGGAAGAGCCGATGAATCTCGGTGCGCGCCGTTCGCGTGTAGGCCGAGTTGGCGGGCGTGGATCTCGCTTCGTCCGGCTCGATCAATGGCCGCCGCAGTTCTAGCCGAGCATCCAACAGTTCTCGATTCGCTTTGGCTGCGCTAGAAGCACCGCCCGTGTGTTGGTCCCAGATGTTGAGCATCGTGGCGTTGTCGTGCGGAAGCAGCGCTTCTTTGTTCGTCGCGCATCCACCGAGTGAACCGAGAACAACGAGTACTACCGAAAAGGGCGATGCCTTAATCAAGACTCGAGACATGATTCTTGCCTCCGAGCGTGTGATGTACTTTGCGTCCGGCAGGGTCATAGTCGATCGCGAGTGGCCGCTCGATGTGGAGGGCCACCTTTGCACCTGGCTTCACATAGACCGCCGCGAAGGCCTGGCCATAAAGCTTCTCAACCCACTTCGACATCTCCTGCACGCCGTTGGCGAGAATGCGATCCATCGCCTCGTTGCCCGAGATTCCGACGGTGCCGAGCGTTCCGCTGCCGCTGACAGAGACGCTGCTGCTATCGGAATCGATGAGCGCGGCGGCACCGGCACCAGCGGCGGTGATCAATGACTGCGTCGCGAGATATTGCTGCGCGTTGCTGTGGCGCTCACCACTCACGCATGGAATGCCATGCGGGTCACTGATCCAAGCGAGGCGGTCCTGTGTTGCACCGGTGGAGCTCGATTGCCGTGCAGCGTCCGAGCTGATCGTGCGCGTAGTCCCGTCATGAAAGACGACGGTGAGCGAATGGATGTGGCCGCGTACACAGGACAGCGTCCAGTCACCTGATGCCGTGCCGCTCGCGACAGCGCCTGCGAGATCCGGCAGCTCGATACCGTTCGCCGTCAAGTTGTCTGGCCCGATCAGCACTTTGAAAGAGTACGGATCATTCACGACGCCATCGACAGGCACACGTCCCACCAGCGCCGTCATCGCGACCGAACCTATGAGCGTGGCATCCGCGGGGACGGTGTAGACCCGTCTGAAGGAATCGGCTTCGTCGCTCTCGTGGCGCGGTACATCACTGTTGGTTTCGATGGACTCGTATGAGTCGGCGGTAGCCGGACGGAAACTCGTCGGATACGCGGATGTGCCGACCGTCGGCGCTTCTCGCGAACGAGTTCTCTTGTCGTCAGGTCTTGCGTCTTGCGGCTCACTCCAGTGCATCTGCTTGGGGTCGCTCAGTGCTTCGGCTTCGTTGTCACGCAGCCCGAGACCTACCGGCAGGTCGGCATGACCGGCTGCATTGCGCTGGCCCTCAAGCCGCTGCTGCACCTCCACTACGAGACCGCGCAGTTCCTCTTGGTCGCGCGCCAGCTGCTCGCGATCCTGCCGCGATCGATCCCGCTCCGCGTCAAGTGCGCTTTGGATGCGCTGATCGATAGCGCCCTCACGTTGGCGAAGGCGCTGGTTCTCTGCCTTCTGCTGCTTGTTCTCTTCGAGCGCCGTTTCGAGCTCACTTCTGAGCTCTTTGACCTGAGCCACCAGCGTGGCAACCGTGTCCCGTGGCGTGTCCGCTTCAATGCCGAGGCTCTTCATCTCCTCGGTTGTCAGTTCGCTCGCAACGTCAAGCTCGGGCCGAACTGTCGTCCGATTCGGCGGTGTCGAGAACAGTCGCATCGCGACGAACACGACGAGCAATACAAGCGGTATCAGTAACCACTTCAGCAGGCCATTACTTTTCATGCGAATCTCCATCGATCGAATCAGTCGGGACGTTCAACATCTCGTCGATGGGTGCGACGGAAGGAAGCAGTGCATCGGGCAAGCCATGCCCGCGTGTGACTAGATAAAGCATCGTCATATCCGTCGACGCGCCCGCCGGTCCGAGATCAGGGTGCTGAAAGGTCGCGGCAAAGAAGTTGCCTTGCAGAGCGCGCGGGTCCAGCAGCACCGATCGTCGCTCGGTGTTGGCGATGCGCACGGCTGTCACAAAGTGATCTCCAAGTCGCCAGGCGCTCACCGCTTTCGCGCGCACGGGCAGTGTGGGAAGCAGCGTGTCGAGCTGCAGATTGCGCGGCGCTGCGACGCGAACGAGTCCGGGCACGGCTTCGACGGTACGCAGGGGCGCATAGAAGCTTTGCGCCGCGTAGCGCGTGAGAACTACGGCAACAGGTGTCGTTACAACCGGAGCGTCGACTGTGCGTCTTGCATTCGCATCATCGGGCCATGAACCGCCATCACGTGCCTGCGTCGCCGTGTCATCGATGATCCGAATGGGCTCCAGCGGGGCGGCATCCGTTGCGTCCTCGGCCACAAGATCGAGCAGAATGAGTGCGCCGGAGTTCGCATCCTGCAGGTGTACTCGCGTGGACTCGATGGGCGCCAGCGCTTTCAAGTAGACCGCGCCGCCTGCGCTCTGCACGCGTAAGCGCTCGGCGACGGTGGCGGGCACCCCAACGCGCATGCTGCGCTCGACGAAGATTACGCGTTCTTGCCCAACCACCAATCGTACTGAGAGCGGCAGGCGTTCCCAACGAAGAATTTCGACGGCGCGGCTGACGGACGTAGATCCAAGGAGGAGTACTGCAATCAGCAGAAGGGAGCGATTCATGGTGTGCCTTCCGATGGGCGAGTCAGTCCTGAGCGTTCGGGCGGCGTCGATGTAGGAGATGTCGCGATTCGCTGAGGCGGGCTGCTGTAGCAGTCGATTGCGAGACCAAACGGGTTGCGCTGTGGGTCCACGTCGAGGCGGACAACCTTGAGTGAATAGCGAATCAGGGCACGTTTGACCTGCTCGGCGCCGTAGTACTCGTCCGCCGTCACGTCGAGCGTGACGATCCAGTCGCGGTCGGAGACTGTCTGCACGCGTACAGCAGGCGCCTCACCATAGCCGCGGCCTGGTATTTCGTAGATGCCGCGGACCCGTTGTCGAAGCTCGCCCGCATCGCGTCGTGTCGCAAAGTCGTGCTCTAGAAAGGTCTTGCATGCAGGCGTCACGTACGAGGAGAGCGCACGAATGTTTCGTGTGTAGTCCTCCTCCCCGTTCGTCGGCCACCGATGCAGCTGCTGCCAGACGTAAAAAGCGAACGCATAGACCGATTCCGGCGGCACGTCCCACCACTTGCGGACACTACCGGTACGCAGATCGGGAGGCACATGGATCGTGAGTTCGCGCGGTGCGTTCCACCAGCCAAGTGCGAGTAGCAGCGTGATGAGCAAAAGCGCTGCCGCGGCGAATCGCAACGTTCGGACGTGAGCGCGAAGATGGGCG
>Ga0164243_10009664_pt1 | contig 13997 bp, 5 predicted proteins | sample OricompcompostOP_FD_108781 | JGI IMG/M metagenome (GOLD analysis project Ga0164243, IMG submission 108781) | Organic Plus compost microbial communities from Emeryville, California, USA - Original compost - Organic plus compost (OP) | ecosystem: Engineered > Solid waste > Mixed feedstock >... | reverse complement strand
TCCTGAAAGACGCTTCCGCCACCGCCGTATTCGGCGTGCGCGGGGCCAACGGCGTTATCCTCATCACCACCAAAAGAGGGCAGGCCGGCAAAGCTTCCATCAGAGGTACAGTCAATACCATCATGAAAGTGCCTTCCAAACTGCCGGGCAAATACGACAGCTACGACGCGCTGCGCATCCGCAACCAGGCCATTGAATATGAACTGGCGCTGCGGCCGGAAGGCTGGAACGACTACCTCCCGGAAGCCATCCTCCAAAAATACCGCAACCCCGCCAGCCTGGAAGAGGCAGAACGCTATCCGAACGTGGACTGGGCTAAAGTGCTGTTTAAGGATTACGCGATGTCCAACAACGCCAGCGTAAACATCAGCGGCGGTACCCGTACGGTGAAATACTTCACCAGTGCCGACTTCCTCAGCGAAGGCGACCTGTTCAAAATATATGACAACAAGCGGGGATACAAGCCGGGATTCGGTTTTAAGCGACTCAACGTACGCAGTAACCTCGATTTCCAACTGACTCCCTCCACCTTGTTCAAAACAAATCTCTTCGGCTCCTATGGCGTGCGTAAAAGTCCATGGGGCTTTAACGGTACGCAGTACGGCGCGTGGATAGATGCCTATACCACCGCGCCGGATGTGTTTATGCCGGTATATGCGGACGGCTCCTGGGGCTTCTATTCGCCCAGCGAAGGCAGGGCGGAAAACTCCGCCAGGTCCCTGGCGATCGGTGGTATCCAGTACCAGACGACTACCCGCATCACTACCGACTTCACCATCGATCAAAACCTGGATATGCTGGTGAAAGGCCTTCGCTTCAACGCCACCGTATCCCTGGATAATACCTTCGTGGAAAGCGACAGGGGCGTTACCGACCTCTATAACGATACCCAGCGCAAATGGATAGACCCTGAAACAGGCCTCGCCATTTACAAACAAAAACTGGATGGCGTTACCAACTTCGACTTCCAGGAAGGCGCTAAATGGAGAGCCGCCCCGGGCGCCGTTACCGGCAACCAGCGCAGGCTGTTCTACCAGGCGCAACTCAACTATGCTACCACCATCGGCCAGAAACATAATGTATCCGCAATGGGACTGTTTAACAGGAACCAAAGCGCTTCCGGCAGCGAAATTCCCAACTACCGCGAGGACTGGGTATTCCGTACTACCTACAACTACGCCGGCAAGTACATGGTGGAATATAACGGCGCTTACAACGGCTCTGAAAAATTCAGTGAAGCAAACCGTTTCGCTTTCTTCTCCTCCGGCGGGGTAGGCTGGATACTCTCCAAGGAGAAATTCATGGAGTCGCTCAAATTCCTCGATCAGCTGAAAATCCGCGCCTCTTACGGGCAAATCGGGGACGATAATATCAACGGCAGATGGTTGTACATGTCCCAATGGGCATATGGCGGCCAAACGCGCCTGGGTACCTCCGGCGTGGATGCGGAAACCAGCCCTTATACCTGGTACCGGGAGTCCGTGGTAGGCAACCCGGACCTGCATTGGGAAAAGGTAGAAAAGACCAACCTGGGCCTGGACTTCGGGTTTTTAAACGGACTCGTGTCCGGTAAGGTGGACTTCTTCCGCGACCTGCGCAGCGAAATCCTGCTGGCAGGCAGCAGCCGTTCCATTCCTTCCTACTATGGCACCACCGCCCCGGTAGCCAACCTGGGCCGGGTGAAATCGCAGGGCTATGAAATAGAACTGCACCTGAATCATACGTTCAGGAATAAACTCCGCCTCTGGGCCGACCTGAATATGACCCATTCCGAGAATAAAATCCTCGAGGCGGACAACCCTTCCTTACTGCCGGATTACCAGAAAACAGAAGGCAAGGAAATCGGTCAAACCTACTCTTACGTAAGCCAGGGTATTTACAACACCTGGGATGAGCTGTACGGCAGCACGATCAACAATACCAACGATAACCAGAAACTTCCCGGTAACTATTACCTGGTGGATTATAACGGCGATGGTATCATTGACGCGCAGGACAACATCCCTTACGGTTACTCCTCCTGGCCGCAGAATACCTATAATGCTACCATCGGTGCGGACTGGAAAGGCTTCAGCGTGTTCGTACAGTTTTACGGTACCAACAACGCCACCAGGCAGGTAGTATTCAATAGTCTTAGCTCCCAAAGTCACCTGGTATATGATGAAGGCGCCTACTGGACGAAGGATAACACAACGGGCGTGATCCCCATGCTGCGTTGGTTATCCACGCCGGCGGGCTATTACAGGGGTACCCAGTATATGTACGACGGTTCTTATGTACGCCTGAAAAATGCGGAAGTCGCCTATACGTTTAACAACCGCTTCATCAAACACCTGGGCCTGGCCTCTTTGCGGGTGTACCTCAATGGCAACAACCTCCTTACCTGGACTAAAATGCCGGACGACAGGGAATCCAACTTCGCCGGCACCGGCTGGGCATCGCAGGGGGCTTACCCTACCGTGAAACGCTACAACCTGGGCGCTAACATCACATTCTAAGCTATTCCACTATGACAAAGCATTATATCAAAACTTTACTGCTCGCCTTCGGCATCATCGTTGCCGCCGGCCTGGTATCCTGTAAAAAGTACCTGGACAGGGCAGACGAGTCTATCGTATCCGGTGATGACGCATTCAAGAACTTCACCAACTTCCAGGGCTTTACCGAAGAGCTGTATAACTGCATCCCCGATTTCAGCAATGCCTACTGGACCAACTCCTGGAACTGGGGGGAAGATGAAATCCAATCCACTGCACGTGATTTCCATTTTGTGGTAAAGATCGACAATGGCGACTTCTGGGGCTGGCAGGCCCAATACGATGGCTGGCAGGCCGGCTGGATGGATCGCAACAACACCAATACCAGCGACGACCGCTTTTCCAAATCCCTCTGGCGGCTGGGTTGGTACGGCATCCGCAAAGCCAACCTGGGACTGGCCAACATCGGGAAGCTGAAAGATGCTACCGACGAAGAAAGAAACCTCATCAAGGGGCAACTCCTTTTCTTCCGGGGCTGGTTCCACTTTATGTTCATGCAATATTTTGGCGGCCTGCCTTATATAGACAAGGTGTTACCGGGAGATCAGAAGCTTACGCTGCCCCGCCTCAGCTACCAGGAATGTGCGGACAAGGCAGCTGCCGATTTCCAGGAAGCCGCTAATATTCTCCCCGTTCACTGGGACAATACGACCGCGGGCAAGCGCACACTGGGAAAAAATGCGCTGCGCATCAATAAAATAATGGCGTTGGGCTACCTCGGCAAAAACTATTTATGGGCCGGTAGTCCGCTGATGAATTTCGTAACCAACGGCAATAAAAACTACAACGCAGATTACTGTAAAAAAGCGGCGGACGCTTTTGGCGCCCTGCTTTCCCTCTGCGAAAGCGGTGAAGCGCCTTACAGCCTGATCGAGTTCTCCAAATACTACACGAATTTTTATACCATCGGCCAGAACTGGCTGATGCCGGGCGGTACAGAGGCTATTTTCAGAGGTCCTTACTTCAATGGAAACAGCTCCAACTGGGGTACCAGCAAGCAATACCAACCTTCATTTTTATCAGGGGGAGATGTAAAGTTCCTCCCCACAGCGAATTACGTGGATTACTACGGCATGGCCAATGGCTTACCTATCAAGGATATCACCCAGGCGGATCCGGAATCAGGCTACGACCCTGCCTATCCCTGGAAGGGCCGTGATCCGCGCTTCTATAATGATATTGTATTTGATGGCGTAAAATGCGTGCAGGGCGCCACTACAGACGAGGCTAACCGCTACGCGAACCTCTATACGAACGGCAGCTACCGCAACATTTCTACGGGTAGCCGTACAGGTTACCTGCTCTACAAATTCATTCCACGTACGGCGAATGAGTATGACCAGGGTTATTCCTACGATAAAAGCCTCAACATCCACATCCCGTATATGCGCCTGGCGGATGTGTACCTGATGTATGCGGAAGCCGCTGCAGCGGGCTATGGCTCGCCAACGGCCAGCGCTTCCAGCTACGGCAAAACAGCAGTGGATGCGGTAAACGTGATCCGCGACCGTGCCGGCGTGGGGCATGTGGCCCCCAGGTTCCTCGCCTCGCCGGATGCATTCATGGAAGAGGTGAGGAGGGAGCGCGCCGTAGAGCTTTCATTTGAAGGCCACCGCTTCAACGACCTGCGGAGATGGATGCTGCTGATTGAAAGTCCGTACACGCTGAAAAAATCAATCGAATTTGACCGCGCAGGCACTTTCAATACCACTGATCCCAAACTCAACCGCGTGATCAACCTGCGGGAAGCAGTGATCCTGGAACGCAAGTTCAGTATGAAACATTACTGGCTGCCATTGAAAAATTCTGACGCCAGCATGTACCTCGAATTCCCACAGAATCCCGGCTGGTAACAACTAAAAGGAAATAATCATGAAATATATAAAAACAACCATCCTGCCTTTTGTACTGCTGGGCGCCACTTCGTGGAGCCTGCCCGCGCAGGATAAGAACTATAGCGAGATCGTTGCCAAATTGCAGGATACCGCCCGGCCGGTAACACAGCCCCAACAGGTGCAGGTAGCCTTCCGCAAGGCCGCCCCGCAGGACCTCGCCGGCTACGTGCCGGTGGTAAACATGGAGGAACTCATGCGCCAGAACTACCTTACCTATCCGCTGGATGGTATGGAAGCGCTGGCCCCCGGCTTCAACGGCAACAGCCTCTGGGGCATGGGTAGTTACCTCCTCCTGATCGACGGCGTGCCACGCGATATCGGGAATGTAATGCCTACGGAAATCGCACAGATCTCCTTCCTGAAAGGAGTGGAGGCTGTGGCGCTCTACGGCAGCCGCGCCGCCAAAGGCGTGATCTGCATCACTACCAAAAGAGGGCAGGCCAATAACACCCGGATCGACGTAAGGGTAAACTCCGGTCTGAACGTGCCTAAGCGCTATCCGCAATACCTGGGCTCCGCGGAGTATATGACGCTCTATAACGAAGCCAGGGCCAACGACGGGCTCGCCAAACTATACAGCGACGAAACGATTTATAACTACGCCGCCGGCAAAAATCCTTATCGCTATCCTAACGTGGACTACTATTCGGACGAATACCTGAAAAAGATGTACAGTCGCCTCGACGCGACGGCGGAAATTTCAGGCGGTAACGATAAAGCCCGCTACTACACCAACGTCGGCTACTGGACGGCCGGCTCCCTGCTCAACTTTGGCCAGGCGCAGAAAAATGACCGCTCCGGCAGGTTCAATATCCGTGGTAATATCGATATTAACCTGAACGACTATATCTCCTGTAATGTAGACGCTACGGCCATTTTCTACACCGGTAAAGGCGTGAACACGAACTACTGGAGCAGCGCCGCCACCCTGCGCCCTTACCGCTTTGCGCCGCTCATTCCCATCGATATGCTGGAAGCGGATGATGACGCTTCCCAGCTGCTCGTACAAAACAGCAATCATATCATCGACGGGAAGTACCTCCTGGGCGGTACGCAGCTGGATCAAACAAATCCCTTCGCTGCCATCTATGCGGGCGGGTATAACAGCTATACGAGCAGGCAATTCCAGTTTAATACCGGCGTAAATGCCGACCTCCGGAATGTGCTGCGCGGGCTGACCTTCAAAGCCACGATGGCAGTGGATTACGCGACCACTTACAATCTCTCCTATAACAATACCTACGCGGTGTATGAACCCGTGTGGAACAATTACGCAGGTACGGACCTTATCAGCAGCCTGACCAAATACGGGCAGGACGCGACTTCCGGCGTGCAGAACGTGAGCAATACCTGGTACCGGCAGACGATTGCCGCTACCGGCCAGCTGAACTATGTTACCAACGTGGCAAAGGACCATCACATTTCCGCCATGTTCGTGGTAAACGGTTACCAGCAGGGGGAATCAGCCGTGTACCATAAAGTCAGCAATGCCAACCTGGGATTGCAGCTGGCATACAACTACCAGCACAAATATTACTTCGATTTCAGCGGCGCTTATATCCACTCGGCAAAGCTCCCGGAAGGAAACCGGCAGGCATTGTCGCCTACCCTCTCGGTAGGGTGGAAGCTTAGCGAGGAACGGTTTCTCTCGGAAGTGCCCTGGCTGGATATGTTGAAAATACGGGCATCTGCCGGCAGAGTGCACACAGATCTTGACATCTCCGACTATTATTTATACCAGGGATATTACACTGTAGACGGCTCCTGGTACGGCTGGAAAGATGGCTCCGGCATCCCCGCCACCGAATCCCGCAGGGGAGATAATCCGAACATGCGCTTCCCCCGCCGGGACGAGATCAGCGCAGGATTGGAAGCCTCCCTGTTCAACAAGCTCATCACGCTCAATGCGACGGCGTTTAAAAATAAAATCAGCGGCAATATCGTACAGGCGTCAGTGTTATTCCCGTCCTACTTCACTACAGGCTGGCCGGTATCCTCCTTCATTCCCTACGTGAACTACAACGATGATACCCGCTCCGGTTTTGATATAGGCGTTAACGTTAATAAGCGCGTTGGCCAGGTAGACTGGACCCTTGGCGTATCCGCCACCTATTATAAAACGCTGGCCTCCAAACGGGCAGAGGTGTACGAAGATGCGTACCAGTTCCGCCAGGGCCGCCCGCTGGACGCGATCTGGGGCCTGCAAAGCCTCGGCTTCTTCCAGGACCAGGAGGATATCAGCAAATCGCCCACCCAATCCTTCGGCCAGGTAAAGCCCGGCGACATCAAATACAAGGACCAGAACGGCGATGGCGTAATCGACGGCAGGGATGAGGTGTACCTCGGAAAAGCCGGCTGGTCAGGCGCTCCGCTCACCTGGGGCGTACACCTGCAGGCCAAATGGAAGGATCTTTCCTTCTTCGCCCTCGGGGTAGGCCGCTATGGCGCTTATGCGTTAAAAAATAATTCCTATTTCTGGGTAGACGGAGAGGACAAGTATTCAGTGGTTACGCGCGACAGGTGGACAGAAGCCACCAGGGCTACTGCCAAATATCCAAGGCTTACGACACTGAACAGCGACAATAATTTCCGCGCTTCCGATTTCTGGCTGTACAGCACCAACCGGTTTGACCTCGGTAAAGTGCAGCTCACCTACGACCTGAATAAGCTGATCGGCAAAAAGAAATTTGTGCGCGAACTGGGCGTGTACCTCAGCGGCGCCAACCTGCTGACCATAGCGGCAGAGCGGGAAACGCTGGAATTGAACATCGGCAGTGCGCCGCAGACCCGTTTCTATAACCTGGGCGTGAAAGCGCTATTTTAAAAATCTGAGAAAATGAATAAGGTAATAGTATTGCTCATCGCTGCAGTGGTCCTGGCCTCCGGTTGTAAAGACCTGCTGGACCCGGCTATAGAAAACAACCGCCAGCTTCAGCCAATTTACCCGGCCAATGATGCAAGGTTCCCCTACGGCATCCTGCTGAATGCATACAACCGCATCCCGACGAACTCCTGGTCGTTCAACGACGTGGCTACCGACGATGCTGTGACCAACGATCAAACCAACGGCTACCTGAAAATTGCTCAGGGGCAGTGGACTTCCACCAACAATCCATTGAGCCAGTGGACCAACTGTTACGCTGCTATCCAATACATCAACATCACGCTTGGCGAAATTCCGAAAGTCCAGTGGACGGCCGACAGCGTGGTGAGCCGCCTCTTTGCCACCCGCGTACGCGGCGAGGCGATAGGATTACGCGGGATGTTTCTCTACTACCTGCTGCAGGCGCATGCCGGCGTGGGTAACAACGGTCAGCTGCTGGGAGTGCCCATCCTGACGGAAGTACAGGGCGCCAACGCGGATTTCAACAAGCCCAGGGCCACCTTCGAAGAATGCGTTAAACAGATTTACAGCGACCTGGATACGGCAATCGCCCTGCTGCCGCTGGATTACGAGAACCAGGGCGTAGTGCCGGATAAATACGGGCATGTAACCGTAGAACAATATAACCGCGCGTTTGGCGGCGCTTTCAGAGGCCTGTTCACCGCGCGTATTGCAAGAGCCATTAAGTCGAAAGTAGCGCTGCTGGCGGCCAGTCCGGCCTATGCAAACGGCAATGCGGCCAACTGGGCTTATGCGGCCAACCTCGCAGCCGACCTGATCAACATGAAAGGCGGCATCGGCGGGCTGGCCACCAATGGGCTGAACTGGTACGCTGCCGCCAGCGAAATAGCCGGCCTGGCAGACGGCGCAAACCCGCCGGAAATCTTGTGGAGGAATAACTATGGCGACAACCGGGACCTGGAACAGAATAACTTTCCGCCTACGCTGTACGGCAACGGCCGCATCAATCCTACGCAAAACCTCGTAGATGCGTTCCCGATGCTGAACGGTTACCCGATTAACGACCCCGCGGCAGGTTATAATCCCAATGATCCGTATGCCAACAGGGACCCGCGGCTGAAGCTCTTCGTACTCGTTAACGGCGGCACTGCCGGGCCTTCCAACACCGTGATCAACACAGCGGCGGATGGCGCTACTAACGATGCGCTGAACAAGGTGGGTACTTCCACCCGTACCGGCTACTACCTCCGCAAGCTGCTGCGCCAGGATGTAAACCTGAACCCTACTTCGGCCAACAACCAGCGTCATTACAAACCGCATATCCGCTATACGGAAATATTCCTCAACTACGCCGAAGCGGCCAACGAAGCCTGGGGCCCAACCGGCATGGGCGAAAACAGCTATTCCGCCTATGATGTGATCAAAGCCATCCGCCGGAGAGCCGGCATCGGCCTCACTAACGGGGACGCCTATCTCGAAATGGCGAAAGGCAGCCAGGAGGCCATGAGAGCGCTGATCAGGAACGAGCGCCGGCTGGAACTGTGCTTCGAGGGCTTCCGCTTCTGGGACCTGCGCCGCTGGAAGGCGGACCTGAAAGAACCCGCCAAAGGCATCAGCATTGCCGGCGGCGTGCCTTCCGTCATCAACGTGGAAGACAGGGTGTACCAGAACTACATGATCTACGGCCCCATCCCGTATGCGGAAAAGCTGAAGTACAACGCGCTGGTGCAAAACGCCGGCTGGCAATAAATTATAACATAAAATCATTGAATTATGAAGATGCGAATTCTCCTGCTGCTTGGGTTATACATCACTGTTGCCGCCTGTAATAAAGACCGGGACTTCCCGGATTACAAATACCAGACGGTGTACTTCGCCTACCAGTACCCGGTCAGAACGCTGACCATGGGCGAAGATGTATTCGATACCCAGTTGGATAATCAACATAAATGCAAGATCATGGCCACCACCGGCGGCGTGTATTATGCGAAGAAAGACGTGAAGGTGGAAGTAACGGTAGACAATACCTTGCTGGGCAACGGCCTCCTGTTTGGCGCAGGTAAAAGCGAAGTGCTGGCCATGCCTACGCACTACTATTCCCTGGCGGCCAACAATATCATTATCCCTGCAGGCGGCCTCTCCGGCGGCGTGGAAGTGCAGCTGACGGATGCCTTCTTCGCGGACCCGAAAGCGACGGCAAATAACTATGTTATTCCGCTGCGGATCAAATCCATCTCCGGTGCGGACTCCATCCTGCTGGGGAAGGACTTCATCCTGTACGCCGTGAAATACGTGAACACCTGGCATGGCAACTACCTGCGCCGCGGTAAGGATGTATTCACCGGCAGCGTCAACCAAACGGTTAACCGCCGCAGTCAGTACGTGGAAGACGATGCGGTGAACAAGCTGACCACGCGGAACCTCCACACAGCTGAGTTTCCCGTGGTGATAAAAGATAAGAACGGCGCCAATATTACCTGTAACCTGCTGCTTAATTTCGACGAAGCCAACAACTGTACCATCACTGCGGGCGGCAGCAACTTCGCCGTTACAGGCAGCGGAAAATTTGTGAAGCGGGGAGAGAAGCAGAGCTGGGGCAACCAGGACCGCGATGCGCTCTATCTCAACTACAACATTACCCTGGCAGATATGCAGGTGGCCACCACCGATACGCTGGTCATGAGGGACCGGGCGGTGACCATGGAAACTTTCACCCCTATAGCTAAGTAACACTATGAACAGACGTCATAAATTCCTACTCCCCGTTATCGGCCTGGGCATGCTGGCTGCCTGCGCCAAGTATGAGCCCCTGGACTTCCGGGTAACGGAGCCTGAAAGTGTGTTGGTACAGGAAGATATCAATGCTTACAAGGCGTTGAAGTCCTATATCAACCGGGCCACGCATCCGGACTTCAAGCTGGGCGTTGCGCTGTCGTTATCGCCCTACGTATCCAAAGGAGTAATGTACCGCCTGGCCAACCGTAACTTTGATGAAATTGTGCTGGGTTATGAAATGAAGCATGGGGCGGTCGTGCAATCCGACGGTTCCCTGGCGCTGGATAACGTCCGGAACCTGCTGGAGGCTGCAAAGGCGGCTGGTACGGCCGTTTATGGGCATACGTTATGCTGGCATGCGAATCAGAATGCCGCGTACCTTAACAGCCTGATTGCGCCGCTGATATTCACCTCGCCTGCATATCCGAACGACGTGAATCGCGCCGGCCTGCTGGACGGCACTTTCAGCAACTGGGGTAAAACCGGCGCCGTTACGATAGAGGCGGGAGCTGGCATGAACGGCGGTAAAGCCGTGAAGCTGGTTGCCGGCAGCGGCAATACGCCGGAAGCCCTGCAGCTGGTATCCCCGGCGATTACCGTAGTGCCGGGCCATAAGTATGAAATCATCTGTTATATTAAATCGGACAAGGAAGGAGAGGGGCGCATTGCCTTTGAAGGCCTGCGCAACAACACGCCGTTTACTTCCTTTGCCACCGGCATCTCCTGGAAGGAAGTGAAGGTACAGGTGAGCGATATGACAGGCAGCACGTTCAAAGTGCACCTGGACCTGGGCTATAAGCCCGGCGTTACCTATTACCTGGACGTGAATAACATCTACGTATATGACACGCAGGGCACGCCGGTTATCACCAACCTTATAAAAAACGGCGACTTTGAAACCGGCAGCGCCTGGGGAGGCTGGGGTACCGGCTCTTCCAGGGGCATTACGGCGGACGGTTTGGGCGTGGGCAACAAAGGCAAAGCCTTTTACGTGACCACCACCGCAAAGAGCCCGAACTACTGGGATGTACAAACATCGTATGCATTCGATAAACCGCTGGACAACGGCGAGACCTACAACCTGAGTTTTTGGGTGAAAGGTACGGCTGAAGGTACCATCAGGCCGGAACTGCAGAGCGCGGATTATTCCTCGAACGGCTTTGGACAGGTGGCCGTCACCAAAGAATGGAAACAGGTGAACATCTCCACCAAAGCAACTGCGGCGGACAGAAGCCGCCTGATCATCAGCTACGGCGAATTTGCCGGCACGGTGTACATAGACGATGTAGTGCTGAGCAATGCCAAAGCCGTTGGCAGCGTGACCACCACGGTAGAAAAATCCCCGGCGGAAAAGGAAGCGATCATCGGCAATGCCCTTGAAACCTGGATCTCCGGCATGGTGACCGCCTGCAAGGATCATGTGCATGCCTGGGACGTAGTCAACGAACCGATGGACGATGGCAAGCCCGCAGAGCTGAAAACCGGCGTGGGTAAGACTTCCCCGGCGGATCACTTCTACTGGCAGGATTACCTCGGCAAGGATTACGCCGTGAAAGCCTTCCAGCTGGCCCGTAAATACGGCAATGCCGGCGATAAACTGTTCATCAACGATTATAACCTGGAATACAGCCTGGACAAGTGCCGCGGCCTCATCGCCTACGTGCAGTACCTGGAAAGCAAAGGCGTGAAGGTGGATGGCATCGGCACGCAGATGCATATCAGCACCACTAATGATAAAACGAAGATCGCAGAGATGTTCCGGCTGCTCGCCGCAACGGGTAAGCTTATCAAAATTTCAGAACTGGATATAGGCGTTGGCGTTAAAACCAGCGCAGCTACTGCAGAGCATTATAAAGCGCAGGCAGAGCTGTACCAGTATGTAATCCAGCAATATTTTGAACTGGTGCCGGCGGCGCAGCGCTACGGCATCACGTTCTGGAGCCCGCTGGATAGCCCTGCCAGCTCCAGCTGGCGCGCAGGGGAGCCGATCGGCATCTGGACGGAAGCGTACGTACGCAAACTGGCGTATTCTACTTCCTGCCAGGCCCTGGAATCAGGAACGAAATAAGGTTGACATACATGATGAATCCTGCCGGGCGGAGTCTTCCGACTGGCAGGATTTTCTATTTCAATTATTTATCGTACTTTCACGCCGCAATTGGTTTTTAACATCACCTTTCACTGCTGTTAAAATTAAAAGGGAATCAGGTGCAAATCCTGAGCAGACCCGCTACTGTAAGTTCTGTTGCAACACTTCGACATCCACTTGCCACTGTTTTTGTGATGAAAAACGGGAAGGCCGCCGAAAGTGAGAACAAGCCAGGAGACCTGCCATGCAGCCAGTTTCAACGCTCCGAGGAAAGAGCCTTGAATCAACCACACTGAAATTATTTCAGGATTTTTTTAAAGTAGGTCATCCGGTAACCAGCCCGGATCAGTTTAATTTTTTACCTCTATGTCAAACGCATTAAAAACGTTGATGATAACGTTTTTGGCATTTATTGGCACGCATAGCTATGGACAAAAAACCAACCGCGACTCCACCCTGGTGGACTCCGCAGGGGTGAGAACCCTGCGCGGCGTTACCATCTCCACCATCGCGTATAAAGAAGTGATCCCTTCTCAAAAGTTGACCGGCGAACAGTTAAAAAGCCTCAACAGCTTTTCCGTGGCGGATGCCATCCGCTACTTCGCCGGCGTACAGGTGAAGGACTATGGCGGCATCGGCGGGCTCAAAACCGTGGATATGCGCAGCATGGGTACCAACCATATGGGCGTGTTCTACGATGGCATACAGCTGGGCAACGCGCAAAACGGGCAGATAGACCTGGGGAAATTTTCCATGGATAACATCGAGTCCATTGCCGTGTACAACGGGCAAAAAAGCGATATTTTCCAACCCGCGAAAGACTATGGCTCCTCCGGTACCATTTACCTGCGCAGCCGCAAGCCGGTATTCGATTCTGCCCAAACCACCCACGTCAAGGGCGTATTCAAAACCGGCTCGTTTGATTTGATCAATCCTTCCCTGCTGTGGGAACAAAAGCTGGCGGACAACCTGAACCTCTCCCTGAGCAGCGAGTGGATCAACTCCTCCGGCCGTTACCCCTTCCGCTATAAAAGAGTGTATCATAATACCGGCGCCACCGCCTGGGATACCACCGCCATCCGGCAAAACGGGGACATCAACGCATGGCGCGTGGAAAGCGGCTTGTATGGCCGGCTTAACAGGGGGATATGGAACCTGAAAACTTACTTTTACGATTCGGAAAGAGGCATCCCCGGCGCCATCGTCAACAACGTATGGAAGCGCTCCCAGCGCCAGTGGGACCGCAATTTCTTTGTGCAGGGCAGCCTGCAGCAAAACGTTGCAAAAGGATACGACATCCAGGTGAACGCCAAGTATGCGAATGATTACATGCGCTACCTGAACCCGGATACCACCCTCATGTATATCGATAATAATTTCCATCAACAGGAGTGGTACGCTTCCATCGCCAATAAATACAGCGTGTCCAAACATATTGATATCAACCTCTCGACGGACTTCCAGTATAACACGCTTGACGCCAGCCTCGATGGATTCGCGTTTCCTAAAAGGTTCACCTCCCTCGTTGCGCTGGCTACAGCAGCGGAATTCGGCAAGGTGAAAATGCAGGGCAGCGTGTTGGGTACTTTCGTCAATGAAAAAATCAACCGGGGTAATTCCGATACTGCGGTGGCCGCGCCATCCAAAAATGAGATCACGCCCGCGTTTTTTATTTCCTATAAGCCCTTTGCCAGGGCGGATTTCAACCTGAGGGCATTTTACAAGAATATTTTCCGGATGCCTACTTTCAATGACCTGTATTATACCGATATCGGCAATATCAGCCTGCAACCGGAATTCACGCACCAGTATAACCTCGGCTTCGCCTACCGCAAAACCCGCCAGGGATCCCTGTT
>Ga0164243_10009663_pt1 | contig 13997 bp, 13 predicted proteins | sample OricompcompostOP_FD_108781 | JGI IMG/M metagenome (GOLD analysis project Ga0164243, IMG submission 108781) | Organic Plus compost microbial communities from Emeryville, California, USA - Original compost - Organic plus compost (OP) | ecosystem: Engineered > Solid waste > Mixed feedstock >... | reverse complement strand
TCGCCCTGCGGGCCGATCACGAACAGCGGCGGCAGCTCGCCCTGCGCGATGCCACCGGGGAACTGGATGTAGACCTTCTGCCCGTCGTCGAAGGCGCGCAGCGGCTTCCACGGCGGGCTGCCGCCGCTGATCGCATAGCGGAAGCGGATGCTTTCCAGCGACAGGCCCGCATCCACGGGCGCCGCGGACTGCGCGTCCCGCGCCTGCTTCTGCAGCGCCACCATGCGGTCCTTCGGGTAGTCCCAGGACACCGAGGCCATCCAGGCCTGCGGCGTCGAGGACAGCTCGATCAGGTAGGTGCGCCGGTTGGTCGTGATGACCATGTTGGTCTTCAGCCCCGTGCGCGTGGGCTTGACCATGACGTTCACGCGCTGGGACGGGCCGGTGCCGCTGGTCGTGTCGCCCACGATCCAGCGCACCGTGTCGCCGGCCGATACCGTCACCAGTTCCTCGCCCTCCTGCAGCGCGATCACCGTCACGCGGCCGGGACTCGTGTAGACCTGATAGAGCGCCCCATCGGTGAAAGGCCAGACCTGGATCGCATTGACGTAGCCCTCGCGCGTGGGGGCGATACGCGCCTCGTCGTTGGCCTTGGACACGCGCACCTTCTCATCGGCCGGCTCCGGCAAGGCCGCCAGCGAACCATCGACGGGCAGCGCCTTCATCTGCTCCGGCAGCGGCAAGGGCTTGGGCACTTCGACGACTTCGACCGGAGCCGGCGGATCGGGCAGGCGCTGTGCTTGCACCGGCTCGTCCAGCGTGATGGCCGGCGGGGGCTTGCCATGCGATGCGCAGCCGGAGAGGCTTGCGATCAGCAATGCCGGAATAACGTAGAGGCGCAAATGGGGAATGCATCGGTTCATGGTTTCCTGGCTCCTTCGGTGGCATCAAGTTCGCGGCTCCACGACAGACCGTTGACGTAGATGCCCAGGGGGTTCTTGCGCAACCGCTCCTCGGTGCGCGGCGGCTGCAACACGATGGACAGCACCGCGGTCCAGCGCTCGGTGCCGGCCGGTGCGCCGTTGACATAGCTGCGCTCAATCCAGCGCACCTGGAACGACGAATCGCTGGCGCGCACCACGCTGGTCACTTCCACCGCCACCGAGTTCTGGCCAATGCGCGAGAACGGGTCGTTGGTGCGTGCGAAGTCATTGAGCGTCGCCGCGCCCCGGTCAGTGGCGTAGTCGTAGGCTTCGAGCCAGTTGCGCCGCACGACGATGGGATCGATAGAGAGGGACCGCACGTCGTTGATGAAGCGCGCGAGGTGGTGCGCGACCTGCGCGTCGCCTGGCCGGTACGGCGCGGCGGCTTCTCCGACCGCACGCACCTGCCCGGCCTGGTCCACCTCGACGACATACGGCGTGACGATGGACTGCGCCGAGCGCCACACGAGGCCACCGGCCATCAGCAGGGCCAGCGACAAGCAGCCGAAGGCCATGAAGCGCCAGTTCTTCGCCTGCACCCGCGCCGAGCCGATGCGCTCGTCCCAGACCTGCGCGGCGGCCTGGTACGGGGTGACGGGCGCCGGCGTGTCGGAGTAGCGCACTTGGGGTCGTTTGAATCGCATGAAGGGGTTCTCCTTAGCTGTCGTCGCGCAGGCTGGGGCTCGCACCGCTGCCTCCGCTGTCGCCCGAGCGCAGTGTGTGGGCCGCGACCGTCGCGCCGTGCGCTAGGCGCTGGTGGCGTTGCAGGCGCTGCGCCCAGGCGGGCGGCACCGTAGGTGCGGCGGGCGCGTCAGCCGATGTCCCCGCAGTGGAGGTCGCCGCCGCCGCCGGCGCGGCCGCCTCGGCAACGAAGTTCGCCACGCGCTCGCGCATGGCCTTGGCGCCTGAAGCCACGCGATCGCCGACTGCGCCAGCGCCGGTGCGTGCAACGTTGGCCAGGCCCGCGCCGGCCGCGCGCAACCCGCTGCCGCCCGAAGCCGCGGCACCAGCCTCGTAGGCCGAGCGCGCGCCACCGGCGAGGGAGCTGGCGGAACGGCCGGCAGCGGCCGCGCCACCGATCACGCTACGCGCTGCGCCGGGGGCCATGCGCGCGCCAGCAGCTACGGCGGCGCCCGCGCCAGCCATCGCCGCGCCACCGGCGACTGCAAGGCCCGCGCCGCCGACCACGGTGCCGGCCGCCGCCCCTGCGCTGAGCTGCGGCGCGCCCGACACCAGCCCGGTGGCGATGCCCGGTCCGAAGATGCCAAGCCCGAACAGCGCGAGCGAGGCGAGCATGATGGTCAGCGCATGGTCGATGCTCGGTTCGGTGCCCGGCGGCGCCGTGAACTCGCCGAACAGACCCGTGCCGATGCCCACGATCACCGCCAGCACCAGCACCTTGATCCCCGAGGACACCACGTTGCCCAGCACGCGCTCGGCCAAGTACGAGGTCTTGTTCCACAGCGCGAACGGCACCAGCACGAAGCCCGCGAGGGTGGTCAGCTTGAACTCGATCAGCGTCACGAAAAGCTGCACCGCAAGCACGAAGAAGCACACGATGACCACCAGCCAGGCCAGGCCCAGCACCACGATCAGATCGAGGTTGGCGAAGACCTCGGGGAAGCCCGTCAGGTCGCCGATCTGCGTCATGATGGGCCGCGCAGCCTCGATGCCGACCTGCGCGAGCCGGCCCGGCTGCAGCAGCTGGGCCTGCGTCAGTGCCGAGCCGGAGGCTGTCAGGCCCAGGCCCGCGAACGAGCGGAAGACGATGCCGGCCAGTGCATTGAAGTGGCCGATGATGTAGGCGAAGGCCCCCACGTAGAGCACCTTCTTGATCAGCTTGGCGATCACGTCGTCGCCGCCACCGCCGCTCGCGTTGCTCATGGCCCAGAACAGGCCGGCGAGCGTCATGTCGATCAGCACCAGCGTTGCCGTCAGGAACGCGACCTCGCCACCGAGCAGGCCGAAGCCCGAGTCGATGTAGCGCGAGAAGACATCGAGGAAGCGGTCGATGACGCCAACGTCGTTCATGGCATCAGTCCTTGGGCGCCGAACTGGCAGGAGGCGCCGACTCGGCGGCCGGCGGCGCCGGCGGCTTCACCGGGTCGCCCGCATACGGCGACTGGCCGCTGCCCAGGAAGCGCCGGCGCGTGGCCTCGGCCACTGCGTTGCACTGCGCATCGCCGACCTTGGCGTGGTCGGCCTTGCAGGCTTCGCGCAACGCGCGCAGCCGCTGCGGGTTGGCCACCAGCGATTCGACGCCCTCGATGGGCGGTGGCTTCTTCTCGCAGGCGGCCAGCGCCAGCGCGCACAGGGTCATGAGGATGATTCGTCGCATGGCGTGCACTCCCCTCAGTCGCGGTAGAAGTTAACGTTGGTGGGCGTGTACGGCGTCCCCTCGCCCTGGAAGCGCCGACGCACCTCCCGCGCACGTTCCTGCACGGCGACCTGGCGCGCCTGTTCCAGCGCGGCGGCGCGGTCCTGGGTGATTTGGAGCTGCTGCGCCTGGATCGCTTGGCGCGACTGCAACGCCAGCAGTTGGTTCGTGGCCTGCATGGCCTGCAGGGCGCCCGTGGCCGACTGGCTGCGGTTGACCAGTTCGGCCAGCGTGCGCTCATCGGCAGCGAAGTTTTGCACCGCCTGCGACTGCACCTTGGTGGCGGTGCGCAGCGCTTCGAGCGAGTTGGTCCAGCGCGTGCGCGCATCGAGCGCCATCTGCGTGCCCGAAATCGCGGCGCTGTAGGAGTCGGGGTAGAGGCGGCGGAAGTCCGCCTCCATCTGCGAGACGTTGAAGGCCAGCCCCTGCGCCTGCCGGATCAGCTGATTGGTCGCATCCAGCGTCGCGCGCAAGTCGGCCAGCGCGCTGAACGGCAGGCTGGTCAGGTTGCGCGCCTGGTTGACCAGCATCTGCGCTTCGTTCTGGAGTTGGCGGATCTGGTTGTTGATCTGCTCCAGCGTGCGCGCGGCGGTCAGCACGTTCTCCGCGTAGTTCGACGGGTCAAAGACGATGTCGCCGATGCCGAACAGCGCATGCGCAGGCTGAGCGACGCCCAATGCGAGGACGCCAGCGGCCGCCAGCGCCAGGACGTGCTTCCTGAACGGGCGGGGTTTGAACGAAGCGATGCGTTTCATGGCGAAACTCCTTCCGGTGGTGGTGGATCGATGAGATCGGCGGCCCAGTCCAGGCCGCAGTGCCGCAGCCAATGGGCCGCGAAGTCCTGTGCGCCGTGCGCGGCGAGCACGGCATCGATGTCGCGCTGGTGCTCGGGCGTCGAGGCACCGGCGAAGGCGAGCGCCACCGGCCCGAGGTCCAGATCGAAGACGCGGTTGCCCAGGCGCGACTGGTAGTAGTAGTCCTGCTTGGGCTGCGCCTGCGCGACGATGTCGATCTGCCGTGCGTTCAGGCCGAAGCTCTCGTAGATCTTGCGGATCTGCGGCTCGGTGGCCTGCGGATTGGGGAGAAAGACACGACTCGCGCAGCTCTCCACGATGGCCGGTGCGATGGCCGAGCCCTGGATATCGGCCAGGCTCTGCGTGGCGAAGACGACGCTGACGTTCTTCTTGCGCAGGGTCTTGAGCCACTGCCGGATGCGCGCGGCGAACACCGGGTCGTCGAGGAACAGCCAGGCCTCGTCGAGGATCAGCAGCGTCGGTGCGCCGTCCAGGCGCTCCTCGAAACGCGCGAACAGGTAGCGCAGCACGGCCAGTGCGGCCGCCTTGCTGTGCATCAGCTCCTCCATCTCGAAGCCCTGCACATCGGCGCTGCCCAGGCGGTCGTGGTCGGCGTCCAGCAGCTGGCCGTGCGCACCGCCCAGCACGTAGGGCGCGAGCGCCTGGCGCAGCGCGTTGGACTGCAGCAGCACCGACAGGCCGGTCAGCGTGCGCTGCTCCACGGGGGCACTGGCCAGACTGCCGAGGGCGGACCAAACCACCTCGCGCTCCTCCGGCCCAACCGACAGGCCCTCCTGGATCAGCCGCCCCTCAATCCACTCGGCCGCCCAGGTGCGGTAGCCCTCTCGGTCGATGCGTGCAAGCGGCTGGAAGGCAATGGCGTTCTCGCCGCTCGCGTCGTCGTCTGCGCGGCCGAGGTCGTAGTGCTCGCCGCCCAGGCCCAGCACGGTGGCCCGGATCGAGCGCCCCCAGTCGAACGCGAAAATGCGTGAGCCTGGGTAGCGGCGGAACTGCAGCGCCATTGTCGCCAGCAGCACCGACTTGCCCATGCCGATCGGCCCGACCACCAGTGTGTTGCCCACGTCGCCGATGTGCGTGACGAACCTGAACGGCGTCGAGCCATCCGTCCGCGTGACGATCAGCGGTGGGCCGTCGAGGTGCGCGTTGCGCTCCTGCCCCGCCCAGACGGCCGACACCGGCATCATGTGCGCGAGCCCGAGCGTCGAGACGATGGGCTGCCGGACGTTGGCGTAGGCATTCCCCGGAACAGAGGACAGCCAAGCCTCCACGGCATTCAGCGTCTCCGGGATGGTCACGAACCCCCTGCCCTGGATCGCCCGTTCGGCCTGGCGCAGTTTCTCGTCGGCCGCGGAGGCTTCGGCGTCCATCACCACGACCGTGGCGGTGAGGTAGCCGAAGGCGACCTGGTCGCTGCCCAGTTCCTGCAGCGCCGCGTCGGCGTCGGCCGCCTTGTTGCTGGCGTCGGTATCGACCAGCACGCTCTCCTGCTGGAAGATGGTCTCGCGCAGCAGGGCCACGATGTTCTTGCGCTTCGCGAACCACTGCCGGCGCAAGCGCGTCAGTTCCTTCTCCGCCTCCGCCTTGTCCATGCACAGGAAGCGCGTGGACCAGCGGTACGCAAAGCCCAGGCGGTTCAGGTCGTCCAGGATGCCCGGCCAGGTCGAGGTCGGGAAACCGCGCACGGTCAACACCCGCAGGTGCTGCTCGCCCAGCATGGGCGCGAGGCCGCCGGCCAACGGCGCATCGGCCAGCAGCGCATCCAGGTGGACGGGCACCTCGGGCACCGCCACGGGATGGCGGCGCGTGGACACCGTGGCATGCAGGTAGGCCAGCGTCTGCGCATCGTCCAGCCGGACGATCTCGGGCATCACGCCATCGAGCAGGTCGAGCACCCGGTCGGTCTCGGCCACGAAGGCGGCCAGGCGCTCGCGCCAGTCCACGCCATCGCTCGCGCGATTCTCGTAGAGCAGCCCGGCCGCGCGGGCACGCGACTCTTCCGGCGGCAGGTACTGCAGCGTCAGGTGGTAGCGGCTCTCGAAGTGGCTGGCCGACCCCTCGAAGGCGGCGCGCCTCTCCTCCTCCACCAGCCAGGACAGCGGTTCGGGAAACTCGGAGCGCGGATAGTGCGCCGCCGGCAAGCGCTCGGCCTCGACGAACAATGCCCAGCCCGACCCCAGCCGGCGCAGCGCGTTGTTCAGACGTGCAGTGACGGAGACCAACTCGCCCTGCGTGGCGCTGTCCAGGTCCGGGCCCCGGAAGCGCGCAGTGCGCTGGAACGAACCGTCCTTGTTGAGCACCACGCCGGGCGCGACCAGCGCGGCCCAGGGCAGCCAGTCGGCCAGCAGTGCCGGGCGCTGACGGTATTCGGCGAGGTTCAGCACAGCATGCCCCTCAGACGTCCAGCAGCGCTCGCTGCTTCATGTGGCGCGCGAAGACCTGCATGAACTGCGGGTCCGAGCGTGCGCCCCACACAGCCAGCGAGTGGCCGACCAGCCACAGCAGGAGGCCGGGAATCCAGAGCTGCAGCCCCAGGCCGACGGCCGCGGCGAGCGTGCCGTTGGCGATCGCGACGGTGCGCGGTGCACCGCCCAGCAGGATCGGCTCCGTGAGGGACCGGTGCAGCGGCACCTCGAAGCCACGCATCTCGAAGTCCGTTGCTTCATGCGTGCTCATGCCAGTACCGCCCCGCCGCTGAACGAGAAGAACGACAGGAAAAAGCTCGACGCGGCGAACGCGATCGACAGGCCGAAGACGATCTGCACCAGCTTGCGGAAGCCCCCGCTGGTGTCGCCGAAGGCGAGCGTCAGGCCCGTGGCGATGATGATGATCACCGCGACGATGCGCGCCACCGGCCCCTGGATGGATTCGAGGATGGACTGCAGCGGCGCCTCCCAAGGCATGTTGGAGCCGGCCGCATGCGCTGGCAGCGCGACGGCCAGCAGCAGCGCCGCCATCAGCAGCACCTGCAGCACCAGCCGCATGCGTGAAGCACGCAGAGGCGGATTTACGGAAAGGAACGAAGTCGTCATGGCGTTTCTCCTGGAAGTGACGGCAAGGAAGGAAGCGATGGCAGGGGCGCGGATGCCAGCTCGTGATCGAGCCGGTAGCCGTTCCTGTCAAGGCCAATGACGCGCGCGATGGCCTCGACCCGGCGCGTGCGGCCGCGCCCGGCGATGAAGACGATGACGTTGACGGTCTCGGCGATCAGCGCGCGCGGCACGTTCACCGACACCTCCTGCACCAGCTGCTCCAGGCGCGTGAGCGCGCCCATCGGCGAGCCGGCGTGCACGGTGGCGATGCCGCCCGGGTGTCCTGTGCCCCAGGCCTTGAGCAGGTCGAGTGCCTCCGGGCCGCGCACCTCGCCGACGACGATACGGTCCGGCCGCAGGCGCAGCGTGGAGCGCACGAGTTCGGTCATGCTGACCACGCCGGGCCGCGTGCGCAGCGGCACGTGGTCGTGCGCCGTGCATTGCAGCTCCACCGTGTCTTCGAGCACGATCACGCGGTCACCGGTGGCGGCCACCTCGTCGAGCAATGCGTTGGCGAGCGTCGTCTTGCCGGTGCTGGTGCCGCCAGCGATCAGGACGTTCTGGCGTTCGCGCACGGCGGCGCGCAGGAACGCGGCTTGGTCGGCGGTCAGGATGCCGTCGGCCACGTAGTCTTCCAGGCGGATCAACGTGACGGCGCGTTTGCGCAGTGCGAACACCGGTCCCGGCGTGACAGGCGGCAGCGCGCCCTCGAAGCGCTCGCCGGTCTCGGGCAGTTCAGCGGTCAGCAGCGGCTTGCCCGCATGCACCTCGGCACGCACGTGCGCGGCGATCAAGCGGATGATGCGTTCGCCGTCTGCCGGCGACAGCGTGATGCCCGTCGGTGCGCGGCCCGTGCTCAGCCGGTCCAGCCACAGCGATCCATCGGGGTTGAGCAGCACTTCGACCACGTCGTGGTCGGCCAGCGCCTGCGCGATCTCCGGCCCCATGGCCGTGCGCAGCATGCGGATGCGCCGGTCCAGCGCCAGCGAGGCCGGCGCGACGGGAGATGTCGGCGCGCGCTCAGGCCGGCTCATGGGGCGGCCTCCGGTTTGCTGCCGGCCGGGGTCGCCGGCCGATAGCCTCCAGTGCTGTTCCCTTCGGTGTCGCCCAGCCCGAAGAACTGGCTGTCCTCGGGCTGGATCTCCTCGTACACGTCCTTGACCAGGCTGCGCCCGCGCAGCAGGTGGCGGCCGAGCTGTTCGATGAACTGCTCGAAGCGGGCGCGGCCCTGCGCGCGCGCCGCGTCCTGATGCGCCTCGGGGACGGGCATGCTGACGGTCAGGAAGTAGCGCACGTACAGCGCCACCGTCTCGATCAGGATGTTCTGGTCGCGTTCGAGCTTGTCGTACTGGCGCGAGAGGCGGTCCAGCCGCCTGGCGATGGCGGCCTCGCGCTGGTCGCCGCTGTCGGGCGAGAGGAACGAGGACAGAGCGGCAGCGATGATCGAGGACTTGGACAGCCCCTTCATCGCGGCCAGTTCGTCGAGCCGGCGCGCATGGTCGCGCTCCAGGAAGATGTTGAGGCGGGTGCGACTCATGACGGCCTCACAGGGCAATCCCGTCGTCGGGGTCGAGCGCGGCCAGCCGCGCGGCGCGCTGCAGGCGCGGGTCCAACTGCGTCGGCAGGGGCAGCGGCGCGTCGTCGTCATCGAGCACGCCGAGGTCGTCGGCGCCGGGCTCGGGCTGCGGCGCATAGGCCACCTCGCCCAGCTCCGGCTGCTGCCGGTGGCCGCCGTCATCAACAGCGCCGGCCTGACCGGCAAGCGCCATGTCGAGGATCGGCGCGGTCAGCGGCGCCAGGCCACTCCAATCGTCGGGGCGTGCCGCCGGGGCGTCGGCATAGCGGCCGCTTGACGCGAGCAGCGGAGCGGGCTTCACCCGTACCGTGAAGTTGCGGTCGAGGTAGTAGCGGATCTTGCGCGCACGGATCGGCGCGTGGCCCGAGACCATCACCACGGCATCGTCGGACGGCAACTGCATCACCTCGCCGGGCGTCAGCAGCGGGCGCGCCGTCTCCTGGCGCGACACCATCAGGTGCCCGAGCCACGGCGCCAGCCGATGTCCGGCGTAGTTGCGCTGCGCGCGCAGTTCGGTAGCCGTGCCCAGCGCGTCGGAAATGCGCTTGGCCGTGCGCTCGTCGTTGGTGGCGAACGCGATGCGCACGTGGCAGTTGTCCAGGATCGAATGGTTCGGGCCGTAGGCCTTGTCGATCTGGTTGAGGGACTGGGCGATCAGGAAAGCACGCAGGCCGTAGCCCGCCATGAAGGCCAGCGCGGACTCGAAAAAGTCCAGGCGCCCGAGCGCAGGGAACTCGTCGAGCATCAGCAGCAGCTTGTGCTTGCGCGCGATGCCGTCAGCGCCGTCCAGCGACTCCGTGAGTCGCCGGCCGATCTGGTTGAGGATCAGGCGGATCAGCGGTTTAGTGCGGCTGATGTCCGAGGGCGGCACGACGAGGTACAGCGACACCGGATGCTGTGCCGAGATCAAGTCGGCGATTCGCCAGTCGCAGCGCGAAGTGACTTCGGCGACTGTCGGATCGCGATACAAACCGAGGAAGCTCATGGCCGTGGACAGAACACCCGAGCGCTCGTTGTCGCTCTTGTTGAGGACTTCGCGAGCGGCGGAGGCGACCACGGGATGCGGCACATCGCCCAGGTGCTTCGTCGTCATCATCCGGTGCAGCGTCACCTCGAACGGGCACGCGGGATCGGACAGGAAGTTGGCTACACCTCGGAGGGTCTTGTCCTCGCCGGCGTAGAGCACATGCAGGATGGCCCCGACCAGCAGTGCATGCGAGGTCTTCTCCCAGTGGTTGCGCCGCTCCAGCGCGCCTTCGGGATCGACAAGAATGTCGGCGATGTTCTGCACATCACGCACCTCGTGCATGCCTTTGCGGACCTCCAGCAGCGGGTTGTATGCGGCCGACTTCGCATCGGTGGGGTTGAACAGCAGGCAGTGCGAGAAGCGCGCACGCCAGCCGGCCGTGAGCGTCCAGTTCTCGCCCTTGATGTCGTGGATCACGGCCGAGCCCGGCCAGGACAGCAGCGTCGGCACCACCAGGCCCACACCCTTCCCCGAACGCGTAGGCGCGAACGCCATGACGTGCTCGGGGCCAGCGTGTCGCAGGTAGCGCTCGTGCTGGCGGCCGAGGAAGACGCCGGTCGGCTCATGCAGGCCGGCCTTCCGGATGTCGTCGGCCTCTGCCCAGCGTGCGGAGCCATAGGTGGTGACGCGGCGCGAAACGCGCGAGCGCCATATCGCCATGCCGATGGCCACGCCCGTGGCAAGCAGCCCGCTTCCTGCGGCGATGGCGCCACCCTGCAGGAAGATGTCCGGCGCGTAGGCGTCGTACCAGTACCACCACTCGAACAGCTTCCAGGGCTCGTAGACCGGCAGGCCCGCAATGCCAGCCCAGGCTGGTCCCAGCCGCGGCTGGTAGCCCAGCGCACGGGCGGTCCACTGGGTGGCGCCCCACACCCCGCCGAGGGTTACGCCGAGCACGGCCGCGATCTGGCCGAGCAGGATGCCCGTCTGGACGCTCGACGTCCCGCCCTCGCCAATTCCGGATCGAACTGCCATGTCCATTCCCTTCGGCGCCCCATTGCGCCATGCGCATGTGCGCCCCATGGCGCGCATCGCACGAGTCTGGAATCGATGGGCCGCGCGGTACACCCACGAGGGCGTAGCTCAGCGAAGGCTGGCGGGTATGTCGCGAGAAAACGCAGTTGGCTGGCTGGATTCCAGAAGGCCGAGGCCTGACTTGCCCCAGCGTTTCACAGCTGGAGCATGCTTGAGAGGAAGCTCCACGTCTAAGGCCGTTGCGGCGAAGGCGCGCTCATGACCGCCGCGGACGGTAACTTTCATGACAAAGTGCTGACGTAGGCGAGGAAGCGCTGCAGTGGCTCGGCGATTCCGAAGCGCTGGTGCTTGTGCAGCACGAACGTCGTGACGTGTTCTTCCTCTGCCAGCGGCACCGCGATCACGTCCTCACGCTGCAGCGCCCACGTATGACCGGCATCGGCCAGCCCCACACCGGCACCTGCCGCGATGCGGGTCACGTATCCCGACAGTGTGTTGGCGGCACCGACGAGCGTGGTCTGATCGGTGTACTTGCGCACGATCGCTCGCATCTGCGCGAGAAGACCAGGCAGGCGGTCCTCGTTGCAGGACAGGAGCGGGAAGGAAAGCAGATTTTTTAGAGGGATCACGGGATGCTCCGCAAGCTCATGGCCGCGCGGCAGCAACGCCATGACGGGATAGCTCCATGCCGGCATATGGGCGATGGCTTCATCGTCCGGCACACCGAAGGAGAAGCCCACGTTGACTTCCTCGTCCCGGAGTGCGTTGGCGAGTTCGCGCGCCCGCATCTCCGCGATCTCAAGAGGCACTTCCGGCGCAACCAGGCGCCACCGATTGAGGCACTCGGAAAGTCTGGGTTGCGCGATGCCATCTGCCACGCCGATGCACAGCGGCGCCTGGTAGAGGGCATGGGTGTGACGCACCGTTCGCTTGATGCGCTCCAGCCGGACCAGGAGCTTGCGGCACTCCGTCAGCAGCTTCAACCCGGCCGGCGTGAGTTGGAGCCTGCGTGGCAGGCGAACAAACAGCGGGACGCCCAGCTCATCCTCAAGATCCCGAATAGCCCGCGACAGCGGGCTCTGGTCGATGTGGATGCGCTCAGCAGCACGACGAACGTTCAGGTCCTCGGCTACGGCGATGAAGTAGCGCAGATGCCGCAGTTCGATCATTCACATTCGGATGTGCTGTAGCAGTGCTTACGCCAGCAGGGAGACGGATGGGGCACAGGGATACCGCCAGACGCGAAGTGCTGGTTACTGGTGTGAAGGAAGCAGACCGGAGCCACTGTCGAACTCAACTCAGATCCAAGCGAATTCCCAGTTGCTTGACCAGGGGTTCCCAGCGCTTGCGGTCGTCGTCGACAAATCGCACGACCTCCGCGTCGCTGCGCGGGTGGTACAGCACGAACCCGGCACTCTCTACGCGCTGGCGCAGATCGGGCGCTTCGAGCGCGGTATCAATCGCTCGCTTGAGAGCGACCTTCGCACCCTTGGGCGTGCCTTTGGGAACGACTACTGAGAACCAACCCGACGCCATATAGCCGGGATAGCGTTCAGCCAGGGCTGGTACCTGAGGAAGGGCTGGCAGGCGGGTCGACGTGCTGACGGCGATCGCTCTGATCTTGCCGCTTGCGATGTGCTGAAGGGTCGTTGCCTGAGGGTCAAGCATGGCATCGAGCCGGCCGGCCAACAAGTCGGTCAGAGCCGGAGCACTGCCCTTGTACGGGACGTGCAGAAGGTCGATCTGAGCATGCTGCTTCAGCAGTTCCACTCCAAGATGAACGCTGCTGCCTGCGCCGACCGACCCGTAGCTCAACTTTCCCTTGTTGGCCTTCGCGTGGGCGATGAAGCCGTCAAGGTCACGTGCAGGTGACGAGGCCGGTACCACCAGGACGTAAGGAACTTCGCCGACCGGGGTGATCATCTCGAAGTCCTTGGCCGGGTCATAGCCCAACTTCTCGACCATCAGAGGATTCAACACAATGGTGGAGACCGTGGCGAACAGGATCGTGTAGCCATCGGCTTTCGATCTTGCCGCGTGCACCGCACCGATGGCAGTGTTTGCTCCCCCTTTGTTTTCTACGACCACGGGTTGGTGCAGTTGGGCGCCCATCTTCTCGGCCAAGGCTCGGGCCAGCATGTCCGTCACGCCGCCGGCGGCGAACGGCGCGATGAGCGTGATTGGGCGGCCCGGGTACTCGGCAGCGTGGACTATGCGGGTGCTGGTCATTGCGATGCCTGCGGCGATGGCCGCAAGCGCGTCTCTTCGCGAAGATTTCATGACTGTCTCCTTGATAGTGTTTGACTAAGGCTGGAAAGCGGGCCTCACCTCGTACCAAGTTCGTGTGTGATCGTTCCCGCCTGACCTGGCCGCTCTGATCTTCACAAGCCGCTGTATGGGTGCGCCAGCGCATGGCCCAAAGCGCGCCGGTGGGCCTGTGAAGGCTCGAAAAGCTGGTCAATGGCCACCATGCGTCGGAGACAGTGGCCCACAGCGTATTCCTCCGTCATGCCGATGCCCCCATGGAGTTGAATCGCAGCCTCGCACAGACGCCTTCCATGAAGGCCAATTGAGGTCTTCGCGCGCAAAAGGTCCAGTTCCGAATCCTGCCCGTCCGGATGATCCACGGCCGAGGCAGCTGCCATGGCCATGCTGCGGCACAACTCCAGCGAGACGAGCATGTCGGCGGCACGGTGCCGCAGCACCTGATACTCGCCAATCAGGCGCCCGAACTGCTTGCGAGTGCCCAGGTACTGCACCGCCAGGCCGTGGGCGGTCTCCATCGTGCCAACCGCCTCGGCGCAAACGGCTGAGATACCCATTCGGCGCACAGCCTCTATGGCGCGAACAGCGCCCGCACCGGGGTCGTCCGCGTTCAGCGGGGCTGCAGGAGTACGCTCGAATCGCAGGACCGCAATCGGTGTATCGTCGATCAGCCGCCCGGCTTGAACGCTCACCCCCGGGGCGCCTCGTTCGATCATGAACAACCCGGTGGACGATTCTGTTGGAGCGCCGCCCTCACAGATTGCGCTGACGATCCAATGGCTGGCGCTGGTTCCGTGCAGCACCAGCGGTTTATGCCCATCGACGAGCCAACGTCCGTCCCTGCACTGAGCACGAACATGCGGCCGCCCGTCGACGGCGGCGCTGGCGCCAGCCTCGTCATGCGCCCAAGCGACGCGCAGTTCACCGCTGGCCACGCCGGGAAGCCAGTGCCGGCGCGCGCGTTCATCCGCGCCCGCCCGCAAGGCTGTGGGTGCCATGACCGCGTGGAC
>Ga0164243_10009661_pt1 | contig 13999 bp, 10 predicted proteins | sample OricompcompostOP_FD_108781 | JGI IMG/M metagenome (GOLD analysis project Ga0164243, IMG submission 108781) | Organic Plus compost microbial communities from Emeryville, California, USA - Original compost - Organic plus compost (OP) | ecosystem: Engineered > Solid waste > Mixed feedstock >... | reverse complement strand
TCGGGTCGTTCATCTTCCTCGGCCCCACCGGGATCGGCAAGAGCAAGCTGGCGAAGGCGCTGGCCGAGTTCATGTTTGGTTCCGAAGATCACCTGATCAAGATCGACATGTCCGAGTTCATGGAGCGGCATTCGGTGGCGCGCCTGGTCGGAGCGCCTCCGGGCTACGTCGGATATGAGGAGGGTGGCCAGCTGACGGAAGCCGTGCGGCGGAAGTCGTACTCCGTGATCCTGCTCGACGAGATCGAGAAGGCGCACCCGGAAGCCTTCAACATGCTGCTCCAGATCATGGAGGACGGAAACCTGGCCGACGCCAAGGGGCGCAAGGTCGACTTCCGGAACACGATCATCATCATGACGTCGAACGTCGGGGCCGAGGAGATCGGTCGCAATCTCTCGATGGGGTTCGCGAAGCGCGAGGATGACGAGTCGACGCGCACCCGCAACCACGACCTGATGAAGACCAAGGTGATGGAGCGTCTGCGACAGACATTCCGGCCGGAGTTCCTGAACCGCATCGACGCGACCATCGTCTTCCATTCGCTGACGCAGGAGGAGATCCGGCAGATCGTCGATCTCGAGATGGCTCGCGTGCGCGAGCAGTTGGCCGAGCAGGACATTACGCTCGACATCACGATCGAGGCGAAGGACCTGCTGGGCGAACGCGGCTACGATCACACATACGGGGCGCGCCCGCTCCGGCGAATCATCCAGAACCTGATCGAGGACCCGCTTGCCGAGGGGCTGCTCAATGGCCGATTCCAGCCGGGGCATACGGTTCGGGTGACGGTCGAGGACGACCTCCTCAAGCTGGAAGAAGCGGCGGAGCTCGCTGCGGTCTAGCATCGACGTCGAGGGCGGAATACAGCGTATCGGAGGGAGCCGGTGCCGGGAAGCTATTCCCGGCACCGGCTCCGTCGCAACGAAGGGTATGCACCGAAGCGATGCCAAAAGTACGGACAACCTGGGTTTGTCAGCAATGCGGGGCGGTCAGCCCCGCCTATCTTGGGCGGTGTCCCGGCTGTGGCGAATGGCACACCATGGTGGAGACCATCGAGGAGCGCACCGCGCCAGCCGTCCGCACGATCGGGCGTCCACGCGCGGTACTGCAGCCGCTGGATCGCGTGGCCAAGGCCGGTCAGAGCCGGGTGGATGTGCCCATCGGCGAGCTGAACCGCGTGCTGGGCGGCGGCCTGGTGCCCGGCTCGCTGGTGCTGGTCGGCGGGGATCCGGGTATCGGCAAGTCGACGCTGATCCTGCAGGCGGCGGGCGTGCTCGGGTCGGACGCGCATCCGGTGGTCTACGTCTCGGCCGAGGAATCGGCGCAACAGGTGAAACTGCGGGCCGATCGCCTTGGTGTGACGTCGCCCTATCTTTCGCTGCTCTCGGAGACGGATCTGGACGAGATCCTCGCCACCCTGGAGACGGTCGACCCGGCGCTCGTGGTGATCGACTCGATCCAGACCGTGATGCTGAACGACATCACGTCGGCGGCAGGCAGCGTGTCGCAGGTCCGGGAATGCACGTCGCGGCTGATGCAGTGGGCGAAGCCGCGCAACGTGCCGGTCTTCGTGATCGGGCATGTGACCAAGGAAGGAACGATCGCCGGACCCCGCGTGCTGGAACACATGGTCGATGCGGTGCTCTATCTCGAAGGAGACCGGTTCCATCAGTACCGCATCCTGCGTGCAGTGAAGAACCGCTTCGGCTCGACGGACGAAGTGGGCGTCTTCGAGATGGCCGACATCGGGCTGCGGGAGGTCTCCAATCCCTCGGAGGCGTTCCTGGAGGAGCGCTCGGTGGCCACGTCGGGGACGACGGTCGCTGTGACGATGGAGGGCTCGCGGCCGATCCTGGTCGAGGTCCAGGCCCTCTCGACGCCGACCGCGTTCGGCCTCCCGCGTCGTAGCGCGAACGGGCTCGACACCAGCCGGCTGCAGCTCCTTGTGGCGGTCCTCCAGAAGCGGGTTGGACTGGAGCTGGGGACCCAGGATGTCTACGCCAACGTGGTCGGGGGGCTCAGGGTGATGGAGCCCGCGGTCGATCTGGCGATCGCGACGGCGATCGCGTCGAGTCTGCGCGACCTGCCGGTCGATCCGGCGACCGTGGTCGTCGGGGAGATCGGGCTCTCCGGAGAACTCCGGTCGGTGAACCAACTGGACCGGCGGATCAACGAGGTCTTCCGGTTGGGGTTCCGGCGGATCGTGATCCCGGCGCACGCGCATCTCAATCATGACATCCCGTCGAGCATCGAGGTCGTCCGGTGCGGAAGCGCCGCCGAGGCGATTGCGACGGCGCTCGACCGGGGATAGCTCAGGAACGACGCAGCGCGAAGAGCTCGTCGGCCAGGCTGGCAGCGGCATCCTCGCGGCCCATTGCCTTCGCGGCGGCGGCCATCGATGCGAGGCGGGGGCGGTCAGCGAGGAGCCGATCGATCTCCACCGCCAGCCGCTCCGGTGTCGCGTCCTTCTGCTCGACCATGACCGCTGCTCCTGCCCGCTCCAGGACGCGGGCGTTCTTCGTTGCCTCATCACCGCCAGTGCCGGGAAGCGGCACGAGGATGGATGGCTTGCCGAGTAGCTCCAACTCGGCAACGGTGCCCGCACCGGAGCGGCTGACAACCAGATCGGCCATCGCGAAGACATCCGGAAGCTCGTCGCGGACGAACTCCGTGACGACATACCGCCGTTTTAGGGGGTCTGGCAGCGTCTCCCGGAACGCGGCGAGGCGGGCCGCATCGTCGTTCTCCTCGGCGGCAGGTCCCGCCTGATGCACGATCTGCATCCGTTCAAGGAGTGAGGATAGATTCGGCTTGATGCCGGCGTTCAGCCGCGTCGCGCCTTGCGCGCCGCCCGTGACGTAGAGGATCGGAAGATCGGCCGTAAAGCCATAGCGCATTCGGCCGCGCTCGGCATTGCCGGTCAACAGCGACGTGCGCACGGGATTGCCGGTGAGGACGACCCGCTTGTGGACGCGCTGCGCAAGCGGCACGCTCTCGGCAAAGCTGACGGCAAACGACGATGCGAACCGGGCGGAGATGCGGTTTGCCATCCCGATCTGGGCCGTCTGCTCATGGGTGAGGATGGGAACGCGCCGCGTCCAGCCGGCGATCACGGATGGGACGCTGGCATGCCCACCGGTGCTGAAGATGACATCCGGCCGAAACCGGCCGATCTCCGGCCATGCCTGAGCGATGCCGACGGGGAAACGAAAGACATCCTTGATGTTTTCGACATCGAAGTAGCGCCGGAGCTTGCCCATCTGGACGGCACGGAAGGGGATGCTGTGTTCGGCGGCGATGCGGCCCTCGACACCCTTATGACTCCCGATCCAGAAGAACTCCGTTTGCGGCTGGCGTGCGCGGATCTCCTCGACGACGGCGACGGCCGGGAAGACATGGCCGCCCGTGCCGCCCCCGGCGATCAACAGACGGAACGGCGCTTGGTTCGTGGTCACGATGGCTCCAATATTCCTGCGCTCAAGGGATGTGGCGATGGGCGACACCGCCCATCGGCTCCTGCGGCTGAGTATAGTCCGCTGGCGGGCTGCGTCCGGCCAGGTGCCCGTGCGTGCTACCATCGACCGGAAGGCGCCCTGTATAGCGGGCTGCGCCACGTCGCGCCCTGATAGGACGAGGATCGCTCCTGGACACTCCCGAACCGTTGCTCCCGCCACGATCAGGTACACGTTGGTCGGCAATCTCCGCGATTTCCGGTGGCGTCCTGCTCGTCGATCAGATGGTCAAGTGGGTGATGACGGCCTGGATCGGGCCGGATGCTTCGGCGCACCGCATCGACCTGATCGGCTCGTTCCTGGCGTTCGAGTACGTCCAGAACTCGGGGGCGGCGTTCGGGATTCTCGCTGGGCAGCCATTGCTTCTCGCCGTCTTCGCCGTGCTGGCGAGCGGGCTTTTCATTGGCATGATGCGCTCGACGCTCCGGCGCCATCCCCTCGTGCCGATCGCTGTCGGGCTGGTGTTGGGCGGGGCGCTTGGAAACCTGCTCGACCGGCTCCGGCTGGGCTATGTGGTGGATTTCATCGCCGTGGACCGCTTTCCGCGGTTCAATGTCGCGGATTCCGCCATCACGATTGGACTCCTCCTGATGGCGTGGACCGCGCTCCGTGAGGAAGACAGCGCGGAGTCGCGCGCTGGCACGCCCGATCCTTGTGACACCGACCAACCGCCCTCCCCGACCATGAGAAACGGCTCCCACGCATGACCGATCGCTCCCCTGTCCATTCCGACCCCGATGACGAGCTGGACGTTATCACCCTCCATCCGACGCCGGACGACCGCGACCTGCGCCTGGATCGCTTCATCTCGGAGCAGTTGCCGGACCTCAGCCGGACGTACCTTCAGTCGCTGATCGAGAGCGGCAACATCCTGGTGGATGGGCGCGCGCGCCGCCGGTCGTTCAAGGTGACGCAGGGGGAGATCATTACGGTGACGATCCCGCCCACCGAGGAGATCGATGTCCTGCCGGAGCGGATTCCACTCGATATCGTCTATGAGGATGGGGACGTGATCGTGGTGAACAAGCCGGCCGGGATGGTGGTTCACCCCGCGCCCGGCCATCCGACCGGGACGCTTGTGAACGCGATCCTGGGTCATGCGAACGATATCTCGATCGTTGGGAGCACCCGGCCCGGAATCGTCCACCGACTGGACAAGGACACATCCGGCCTGATCGTCGTCGCGAAGAGCGATCGCGCGCAGAACCTGCTCATGGAGCAATGGCAGGAACGGTCGGTCGAGAAGCGGTACATCACGCTGGCGGTCCGCCCCTTCGAGGAAGATGAGGCCACCGTGGATGCGCCGATCGGGCGCAACCCGGCGAACCGGCAGCAGATGGCGGTCGTTCGCAGCGGACGGCACGCCGTCAGCCACTTCCAGGTGGCAAGGCGGTTCCGGAGCGCGACATTGCTCGACGCCGAGATCGAGACGGGCCGCACACACCAGATCCGCGTGCATCTGGCATTCATCCGGCATGCCGTGGTGGGTGACGAAGTTTACGGCGGCGAGCTCGCGGCGCGCGTCGCCGGGATGATCGGATTGGGGCGCCAGTTCCTGCATGCGGCAGAACTCGGTTTGACCTTGCCGAATGGCGAGCGTCGCCTCTTCAAGGCACCCTTGCCGGAGGACCTGCGCACGGCGCTGGCGCATCTGGAAGAGCGCGATGCCCCGCTGGAAGACCCTGAATGAGCGCAGGGCTCGATATCGCCGGCGCGCGCAACCTGATCGCGACGATGTTCGCCGCGGGCATCGCCTCTGCCGATCCGCGCGCGGCGGTGAAGGATCATCTTGCGTATTCGGGCGGGACGCTGCGTGTCGGATCCCGCGAGATCACGCTCGGCAACGGGCGGCTGCTCGCGGTGGCGGTCGGCAAGGCCGCGGTCCCGATGGCGCGGGGGCTGGTGGATGTTCTTGGCGGCCGGATCGATGCTGGCATCGCACTGACCAAATCGGGAAATATCCCTGCGGGAACCGATCTGCCGGGGTTCGTCATCCGGGAAGCCGCTCACCCCGTTCCGGACGCACGCGGGGAACGCGCGACCCGGGAGATTCTGGAACGACTGAGTGGCCTGAGCTCTGAGGACACCGTGATCGCGTTGATCTCCGGCGGCGGGTCGGCGCTTCTGGAGGCTCCGGCGGGCGACCTCTCGTTGGCCGACATTCAGGCAGTCACCGCCGCGTTGTTGCGCGCCGGCGCGCCGATCCAGGATCTCAACGCGGTGCGGAGCGAATTGAGCCTCGTCAAGGGAGGCGGGTTGCGCCGGGCAATCGGTCCAGCGCGATGCGTCTCGCTCATCCTCTCCGATGTGCTGGGGAACGACCCCACCGTGATCGCGAGTGGTCCGACGGTGGAACGACGGCCGAATCCGGAGCGGGCGCTGGCGTTGCTGGATCAGTACGGCATTCGCGACACCTTACCGGAGCCTGTGCCTCGATGGCTGGAATCCGCGCAGGGCGAGGACCTGCAATCTATCCCCCATGCCGGTGATGTGTGGGGGGTGATGGCAGACAATGCCTCGTTCGTCGAGGCGATGGCGGCGTCGGCGCGAGAGGAGGGGCACTGCGTCGAGGTCGCTTGGCATGCCATCGAGGGTGAGGCGAGCGAGCGCGGCGTCGCCTTTGTTGAGCTTTGTGACGGGATGCCGGAAGATGTCGACGTGGTCCTCGGCGGCGGCGAAACGACCGTCACCGTTCGGGGCAACGGCGTCGGCGGACGCAACACCGAGTTCGCGCTGGCGGCGTCGGTCGCCCTCGACGCGTGCAGCGCTCCCTGGGTGATCGCCAGCCTGGCGTCCGACGGGGATGACGGGGGCAATCGCGGTGCTGCCGGCGCCGTGGTCGACAGGGGAACCCTGGCGCGCGGATCTGAATGCGGCATCGCCGCCGAGGCATCCCTGGCAGCGAATGACAGCGGCACCTTCCTCGCTGCGACGGGAGACCTCTTTCGGTGCGATCCGACCGGAACGAACGTCAACGATGCGTATATCGGGGTCAGGATTCGCGGCCGGGAGTGACGCGGCCCATTCGGTTCCCATTTGTACAGGTGGAGATACGATGAACGGAGCACAGCTACTCGTCCGGGCGCTTCGCGCACATGGCGTCGACACGATCTTCGGCCTGCCGGGCGATACCGGCATGGCCTTCTACGACGCGCTCTACCACGAACCGGCAATCAATCACATCATGACCCGGGACGAGCGTTCCGCGTCGTTCATGGCGGATGTCTACGCGCGCGTGTCGCGGCGGCTGGGGGTCTGCGAGGGGCCGAGCGGCGGCGGCGCCACCTACATCATTCCCGGGGTCGCGGAGGCGCAGGGATCGGCGATTCCGGTGCTGTGCATGACCTCGGATACGCCCGTCAACGAGGACTACCGCAATGTCCTGACGGAGCTGGATCAGGTTGGGCTGTTTCGTCCGGTCACCAAATGGACGGAGCGCGTCCACCGCGCCAGCGGGATGGAGGATGCCGTGCATCGGGCGGTGCGCCTCGCGACCAGCGATCGGCCGGGCGCGGTGCATCTGTCGTTGCCGGCTGATGTTCTGGAGGACGAGAGCGACGGGACGGTACGTGCGGCATCCGGACGAGAGTCGGATGTCGTGCCGAGCAGTCGCCCACGCGCGGATGCGACGGAAGTGGAACGGGCTGCGCGCCTGATCGAGGAGGCGGAGCGTCCGGTGATCGTCGCGGGCGGCGGGGTGATGACGTCCGGGGCGTGGGATGCGCTGACCGCCTTCGCGGAGGCGGCGAACATCCCGGTTGGCACGAGCATCAACGGCAAGGGTGCGATCGCGGAGACAAGCCCTGTGTCGCTCGGCGTCGTGGGTGGAAACGGCGCGAGGTCGTATGCGAACTCCTGGATCGCCGAAAGCGACCTTGTGATCTTCATCGGTACGCGGACAGAATCGACCACGACTTCGCACTGGACTCTGCCGAAGCGGGCGACGCCGCCGAAGTCGATTCATCTCGACCTCGCGAGCCGCGAGATCGGGAATACCTATGGTGCATCGGCATTGCTGCTGGGTGACGCGCGGGCGTCGCTTGAGGATCTGCTCGCCGCGATCGATACGAAGACCGTCGCGGCGAAGAACCGCGAGCGAATCGCGACGCTTGCGGTCCAGAAGGAAGCGTATTTCACCCGCATTGGGGAGGAGGCGGCGAGCGATGCCTGGCCAGTCCTCCCGCAACGCCTGATTGCGGCGCTTCGCGCGGCCCTGGATGACGACACCATCATCGTGGCCGATCCGGGAACCCCCACTCCCTATCTCTCCGCGCAATATGTGTTGAACCGCGCAGGGCGCTCGATGGTGATCCCGCGTGCCTATGGCGGGTTGGGATACTCGATTCCGGGGGTCGTGGGCGCCTACTACGCGGCGCCGACGCAGCGTATCGTGTCGGTGACCACGGACGGCAGCTTCGGCATGTCCGTAGGTGAACTGGAAACGATCAGCCGCCTGAACCTGCCGATCGTGCTGATCCATTGCAGCAACGGGTCGTTCGGCTGGATCAAGGAACTGCAGCATCTCCACCACGATCAGCGCTATTTCTCGGTCGATTTCTCGACCGTGGACTACGCGGCGATCGCGCGGGGGTTCGGGCTGAAGGCCTGGGATGTGACGTCGGCGGGCGATCTGGAGGGGGCCATTCACGCGGCACTGGCGTCTGGCGGGCCGGCGTTCGTGAATGTGCCGACGGCCCCGCAGACAGCCGAGACTCCGCCCGTTTCCGGCTGGGAGGCAAAGGTCGCAAGCCTGCGGCTCGCAGCTTCGGCATCCTGACCGAACGTTACCCGAGCGCGACGAAGCCCACGGCGAGATGATTCGCCGTGGGCTTCGTCTGTCCGCACGGGTTAGTACGAGCGGACGAGCGTGAGGTCGACGATCTCGTCGAGATGTCGGCGCACCGTGTCATCGTGGACGATGCGGAGCCGGTTGCGGGCGCTGGCCGAATACTCGCCAGCAATACGCTCGGCCTCCTCGATCGCGCCGGATCGTCGGATCGCGTCGATTGCACCGTCGATCACCGCATCGCGGGTCTCCTCGCCGGCGATGATCAACTCGAGCGTTTCCCGTTCGGAACCGCCGTCGTCCAGCGTGGCGGCATAGAGCATGGTGGGCAGGGTAACGACCCCTTGGCGAAGGTCGTTGCCGGCTGGCTTGCCGAGGGTCTGCGTTCCCTGCCGAAGGTCGAGGATATCGTCGACGATCTGGAATGCCATGCCGAGGTCGCCGCCGAAGCCGCGCATCTCGGCGATCTCGTCGTCGGAAGCGCCGCCGATGACGGCCCCCATCTCGGCGGCCCCGGCAAAGAGCGACGCTGTCTTGCCATAGATGCGCTTTTCGTATGAGGCGCGATCCTGCCCAAGGTCGTGAGCCTGAAGCGTTTCCAGGAGCTGGCCATCGCAGATGCTGCCAAGGGTGGACGCGAAGATCGCGACGACGCGCACGCTGTCCGTCGCGGCGGCGAGGATCGCGCTCTGGGCGAACAGGAAGTCGCCGATGAGGATGACGGCTCCAGAGCTGAGCTGGCTGTTCAGCGTGGGCTGCCCGCGACGAAGGGCAGCGCGGTCGATGTTATCGTCGTGGACCAGCGAGGCCGTGTGGAGCAGTTCGACGCCGGCCGCCGCCGTAATCGCGCGTTCCCGATCATAGGTAAACGCTTGTGCGGCGAGCAGGAGCAGCAGCGGCCGGAGCCGCTTGCCCCCGGTCGCGACAAGGCCGGAGACCAGATTCGAGACGACCGGGTAGTCGACCCTGGCGGCCTGAAGCAATCGTTGCTCGACGAGTTCGAGGTCGTTTCGGGTAGCCTCGAACACATCCGCCGTCGGAACTCTCACAGACTCTCCTCTGATTTGGAGCCAGGTTGCAGAACAATCGGCCACGTGGACCTTTGGTTGATGCAGAACCGTACCATTGGTATATGTCACACTAGGAGGCGCCGTGAGCATCCGGCAACGTAGGTGATGCGACCAGATGGACGCTCGGGATCGCAGTTGGAAGGCACATCATGTCCCCCCACCGGGACCTGTGTGATGCCTATTGTACGCACGACGATGCACCTGCCCAAGGCAGCTGTGGGGCGTCGACAAGGAGTGGCCGGTGTCCGTTCCTTCGGAAGTGCGCGGAACTGACCACGATGGCGCCGCCATCGCGCCGCCATCGGTACGGGTTCGTCCCGGTTCACGCACCCGAGCCTGGGTCCGCCTGCTGCGGCCGGTGCAGTGGATCAAGAACACGATCGTGTTCGCCGGCCTGGTGTTCGCGCGCCTGTTCGACCACCCCGATGCGATCGCACGGTCGGTTCTGGCCTTCGTGGCGTTCTGTGCGATCAGCTCATCGATCTACATCTTCAACGACTGGCGCGATATCGAGCGGGACCGCCATCATCCGACCAAGCGCGGCCGGCCGCTGGCGTCGGGCGCGATCGACCCACGGGCGGCCTTGACCGTGGCGGGGGTGCTGGCGATCGGGGGATGCGTGGTCGCCGCGACCGTGTCCTGGTGGCTGCTTCTGGTCTGTGTCGCCTACCTCGCAATCATGGTGATGTATTCCGTTTCCTGGAAACATATCGTCATTCTCGATGTCTTCATCATTGCCAGCGGGTTCATCCTGCGCGCGGTGGCGGGCGCCGCCGCTGTCGGAGTGGCCGTCTCCTCCTGGCTCCTGCTCTGCACGTTCTTCCTGTCGCTTTTCCTGGGATTCTGCAAGCGACGCAACGAGATCTCGACGCTCGTTGGCGATGCGGAGGCGCATCGTCCGTCGTTGCGGGGCTATAGCATCCCGGTACTCGACCAGTTCATCGCCCTGACCGCGGCATCTACCCTGATGGCCTATTCGATGTACACGTTCGTGTCCGCCTTCGTGCCGCGCGACGACTCCATGATGCTCACGATCCCTTTCGTCGCGTTTGCCGTAAGCCGCTATCTGTTTCTCGTTTACGGGAGGAACCTCGGCGGTTCCCCGGAATCCGTCCTGTTGCGGGACTGGCCGCTGTTCGTCTCGATCCTTGGATGGGGAATCACCGTCCTGGTGATCTTCGCAATTCAGCAGTGACGCTTTCATGCGGGAAGTTGATACGAGGTGTAGCAAGATAGGAGTTCATCAGGTATAATGGTTCAGGACCGAGTCGATAGCGCATCGGCCCGTGCATACGGAACGGCCGGAACGGCTCGATCCATGACCACGTGTAAAGGAGACCTGATGATCGTCGTCCGCAGGGGCCGTTCCGGCCTCGAGACCAGGCGAGTGGCAGAGTTGGAGGAGATGCTCCGGCCCGCGCTCTCGCGACCGCAGATCAGGGGTGCCCAACGGGGAGGATGGCGACCCGCGCTCGAAGTGTTCGAAACCGATGAGAGCTTCGAGATGATCGCCGAACTCGCCGGGATGAATCCGGATGACATCGACATCACGGTGGAAGGCGATGTGCTCTCCATTCGGGGTATTCGTTCGGATCCGACCACCTGCCTGCACCGTTCCTACCATGAAGCCCGCATTCCCTACGGCGCCTTTGCCGCCGATGCGTTGATCCCGTTCGCTGTGGATGTCGATCTCGCCGAGGCGACGTACCAGAACGGATTCCTGCATGTGCGAATCCCACGGACGCAGGGGAAGACCATCGTCGCGCGGCGGATCGACCGCGACAGCGCGCAGCCCGCGGAGGGAGACGCATGACCACCAACTCACACGACCCTAATGAGTTCGACAACGCCCAGGAACCGCAGAACGAGGCGGTAAACGAATCCGACTCCGAGCAGGAGACCCTGCCCGCTCAGCCGGAAACGACGGCCAGTGAGGCGGCTACCGCCGAGACGGAGGCCGATGCGGCTCCTGTCGCCGAGCTCCCGCTTGAGGAGATGGATATCCCGGCACTCGACTCACCGGCGGACGAAGACGGGATCGAGACGCTTCCGCTTCTCCCGCTGCGGGGCACAGTTGTGCTGCCGCTGACGCTGGTGCCGCTTGCCGCCGCCCAGGCACGATCGCTCCGCCTGATCGACGACGTGATGGCGGGCGACCGCACCGTTGCGATGGTGATGCAGAAGGACCCCGACCTCGCCGAAGGCGCCGGTCCGGATGACATCCTCGAGGTGGGGACGATCGCCACGATCCACCAGATGATGCGTGTGCCGGATGGCACCGTGCGCCTGGCGGTGCAGGGCGTCGACCGGATGAAGATCCTGGACGTGACGCAGGAGGAGCCGTATCTGGTGGCGCGCGTGCAGCGCATCCCGGAGACGGTGGAATCGACCGTCGAGGTGCAGGCGCTGATGCGCAACACGCTCGACCTGTTTCAGCGGCTCGTTTCGCTGGTGCCGCATCTGCCGGACGAACTGGTGACGGCGGCGCTGAACGTCGATGACGACGCCCGGCACCTCGTCTACTTGGTGGCGTCCAATCTCCGGATGGAGCCGACCGAGCGCCAGGAGCTGTTGGAACTCGACTCCGTGAAGGAGAAGCTGCAGACGCTGAACGCCTTCCTGACGAAGGAGCTGGACGTGCTCGAACTCGGGCGCAAGATCCAGACGGATGTGCAGGAGGAGCTAAGCAAGTCGCAGCGTGAGTACTTCCTGCGCGAGCAGATGAAGGCCATTCAGAAGGAGCTTGGTGAGAGCAGCGAGACGGAGGCCGAGGTGAGCGAGCTTCGCGAGAAGATCGAATCCTCCGGTATGTCCGAGGAGGCGGCCAAGGAAGCCAATCGTGAGCTCGACCGCCTGAGCAAGCTGCCGCCGGCCGCCGCTGAGTATGGTGTCATCAAGACCTATCTCGACTGGCTGACCAGCCTGCCATGGAAGACCAGTACCGAGGACGTGATCGACATCCAGCGGGCGCGGCAGATCCTCGACGAGGATCACTACGCGTTGGACAAGATCAAGGATCGCATCCTCGAATACCTCGCCGTGCGGAAGCTGAAGCAGGAGAACGCGGTCGAGGGTGAGGAACAGCTCAACCGCGAGCCGATCCTCTGCCTGGTCGGCCCTCCGGGCGTCGGCAAGACGAGCCTGGCGCAGTCGATCGCGCGGGCGATGGGCCGGGAGATGACCCGGATGTCGCTCGGCGGTGTGCGCGACGAGTCCGAGATTCGCGGGCACCGGCGGACATACGTCGGCGCGATGCCGGGCCGCATCATCCAGGCGATCCGACGGGCGGGATCGAACGATCCGGTCTTCGTGCTGGACGAGGTCGACAAGCTGGGCAGCGACTGGCGGGGCGATCCGTCGTCGGCCCTGCTGGAAGTGCTCGACCCGGAGCAGAACAGCACGTTCCGCGATCACTACCTCGACGTGGCATTCGACCTCTCGAAGGTGATGTTCATCGCGACGGCGAACCTGCTCGACACGATTCCAGCACCGCTACGCGACCGGATGGAGATCCTCCAGCTCAGCGGCTACACGGATGACGACAAGCTGAACATCGCCAAGCGGTACCTCGTGCCGAAGCAGATGAAGGCGAATGGCCTCAAGCCGGACCAGGTGACCTGGGACGACGCGGCGCTGATGGCGATCATCCAGCACTACACGCGGGAGTCGGGCGTTCGCAACCTCGAACGGGAGATCGGCTCGGCGTGCAGGAAGCTGGCAACCGCGCTGGCGGAGGGGCGTGAGCTCCCTGCCGAAGTCGGGACCAGCGAGATCCGGGAGTACCTGGGGCGGCCACGGTTCTTCTACGAGGAACTTGCGGACCGCACGAGCCAGCCGGGCGTTGTGATCGGCGTCGCGGTCTCGGGAGCGGGTGGTGACATCATGTTCATCGAGGCGACGAAGATGCCAGGCAAGGGCGGGCTAACCGTCACCGGGCAGCTCGGCGATGTGATGAAGGAATCGGCTTCGGCCGCGTTCTCCTTCGTGCGATCGCGGGCCAGGGACCTGGGGCTGGACGAGAACTTCTACAAGGACTCGGACATCCATCTTCACGCACCGGCGGGCGCGATCCCGAAGGACGGTCCATCCGCTGGCGTGGCGATGACGACGGCGCTCATCTCGCTCCTGTCGGGCATCCCCGTCCGTGAGGACGTCGCGATGACCGGTGAGGTGACCCTGCGCGGCCAGGTGCTTCCGGTCGGCGGGATCAAGGAGAAGGCGCTCGGAGCGCGCCGGGCTGGGGTGACCACGTTCATCCTGCCGAAGCGCAACGAGGTCGATCTCGACGACCTGCCGCAGGAGCTGAAGGACGAGATGACTTTCGTGCTCGCGAACACGGTCGATGACGCGCTGGCGGCTTCGATGCCGGAGGCGTTCCATGAAGCGCGCCGGCGGGCCGCCGCGCAGAAGCCGGAAGCGATCCGGGAACCGGTATCACTCGCCAGCTAGAAGATCGCTCCTGGCGCCCCGGAAACAGACGAACGCCGGCATCCGCTCTGGATGCCGGCGTTCGCGTTGGTGGCTGGAACGGTATCGATCAATCGGCGGCCACTGCCGCAGGCTGGCAGGCGGCCACGAGCGCACGAAAGAGGGCAAGATGCTCGGCGCGGCTGGCCGCAAGCATCTCCGGG
>Ga0164243_10009659_pt1 | contig 14003 bp, 14 predicted proteins | sample OricompcompostOP_FD_108781 | JGI IMG/M metagenome (GOLD analysis project Ga0164243, IMG submission 108781) | Organic Plus compost microbial communities from Emeryville, California, USA - Original compost - Organic plus compost (OP) | ecosystem: Engineered > Solid waste > Mixed feedstock >... | reverse complement strand
GCGTCGGGTTCGGGCAAGTCCACGCTGGCGCGCGAGGTGCTGCTCGACAACCTGGTACAGGCCGTGTCGCAGGGCAAGGCGCCCGCCTGGAGCGGCTGCGCGCGCATCACGGGCTGGGAGGCCCTGGACCGCGTGCTGGAAGTGGACCAGACGCCCATCGGCAAGACGCCGCGCTCGTGCCCGGCCACCTATGTGGGCTTCTGGGACGACGTGCGCAAGCAGTTCGCCGACACGCGCGAGGCGCGCATGCGCGGCTGGACGGCCGCGCGCTTCTCGTTCAATACCGGCGACGGCCGCTGCCCGGTGTGCGAAGGGCAGGGCATGCGCACCATCGAGATGAGCTTCCTGCCCGACGTGAAGGTGCCGTGCGACGCCTGCAACGGCGCGCGCTTCAACAGCGACACCCTCAGCGTGCGCATGCGCGACCGCAACGCCGGCGAGGTGCTGGCCATGGAAGTGGACGACGCCATCGGCTACTTCGCCGCGCATCCCAAGATCCAGCGGCCGCTGCAGCTGATGCAGGACGTGGGCCTGGGCTACCTGACGCTGGGCCAGCCGTCGCCCACGCTGTCGGGCGGCGAGGCGCAGCGCATCAAGCTGGTGACCGAACTGGCCAAGGCGCGCCTGACGGAAGGCGTGTTCAAGACCGGCCGCGCCTCGCGCGCGCCGCACACGCTGTACGTGCTGGACGAGCCCACGGTGGGCCTGTCGATGGCCGATGTCGAGAAGCTCATCCACGTGCTGCACCGGCTGGTCGAGGCGGGCAACACGGTGGTGGTCATCGAGCACAACCTGGACGTCATCGCCGAGGCCGACTGGCTGCTCGACCTGGGCCCCGAGGGCGGCACGGGCGGCGGCCGGCTGGTGGCCGAGGGCTCGCCCGAGGACGTGATGGCGCACGCGGCGCAGTCGCACACCGGCCGCATCCTGAAGGAGTTCCTGGCCGGTCAGCCGGCGGCGGCGCGCAGCACGTCCTCGTAGACCTGCTCGGTCTGGCGCACGAAGCCGGCCACGCTGAAGGCGCGCTCGCTCTTGGCGCGCGCCGCCCGGCCCATGGGCGCCAGGCGCTGCGGATCGCGCAGCGCCTGGGCCAGCAGGTCGGCGACGGCCTGCGGGTTGCCCGGCCCGGCCACCCAGCCGTCCCGGCCGTCGTCGACGTTCTCGGGCAGGCCGCCGAAGCGCGACACGATCACGGGCTTGCCCATGGCCATCATCTCGCGGCACGCGAACGAGATGGTCTCGATCTGGTTCGACAACACGAAGCCGATGTCGAAGGCCGCCACCACCGGCCGCACGTCCTGCACCAGGCCGGTGAAGTGCACGCGGTCGGCCAGGCCCAGCGCGCGCACCCGCTCGAGCTGCTGCGCTGACGGCGGATGCCCGGCCAGCACCACGCGCACCTGGCGGCGCAGCGCCTCGGGCAGCAGGGCCACGGCCTGCACCATCTCGATCCAGTTTTTGTATTCGGCGGTGCCGGCGTTGCTGCCGACGATGAGGCGCGTCTCGCCGTCCTGCAGCCACGGCGCGCGCGCCTGGGCGACGGCGTCGTCGGTCCAGGGGCGGTAGCGCTCGGTGTCGATGCCGTTGCGCACCAGGGTGAGCGGGCAGCGGCGATAGGCCGAGGCAGCCAGCCGCTGGTAGGAATCGTCGCTGACGGCGATGACGTGGTCGGTGGCCAGCCGCGCCCGCAGCGTCGCGCCCAGGCCGGTGTAGTTGCGGTGGTCGTGCTTGGTGAAGACGACGCGCGGCCGGCGGCGGGCCGTGTGCAGCAGGCGGGAGAACATCACGCAGCGGTGGTCGGCGGAGCCGTTGGCGTGCACGATGTCGAAGCCGCCGTCGTCCACCAGCCGGCCCAGGCGCGCAGCCGAGCCGGCCAGCCGCGACAGCCGCGTGGGGTAGTCCAGGTCGGCCACGCGCACGCCGGGCGCCTGCGACAGTTCGTGGTATAGCCGGCTGGTGCCTGGCACCGCCACGGTAATCTCGTGGGCCGATCCCAGGCTGCGCGCCAGCGTGCCGATGTAGGTCGTGTGCCCGCCGCCGTCCCCGCGGTGAAAATTGGTATAGAGTATCTTCATAAGCCTTCCCTGCGTCAGGCTCATTATCGCCGCTTCCCATGCAATGCCGTTTTGAAGACCGCCTGGCCGGACGGGCCTTGCAGATGCGCGGGCCGCGCGCGCGCATCCAGGCCCGCAGCCGCGCCGAGCTGCCGGGCGCGCTGGAGGCCATCGAGCGCGAGCGCGCCGCCGGGCGATGGGTGTCGCTGCTGCTGGACTACGAGCTGGGCGAATGGCTGCTGCCCGAGGCGGCACTGCCGCCGCCGGGCTCATCCGCCGGCCTGCCGCCTGGCGCCGGCCCGCAGACCCGCCCCGACACCGGCGCCCACGCCCGCCTGACGGCCCTGGTCTTCGACGAGGCCGTCGCCGAGGCGCCCTGGCCCGCGCCGGACGAGGCCGCGCCGCCCGCGTCCGTGCTGTCGACGACGCCACGCATGGCCCGCGGCGACTACCTTGCCCAGGTGCGCCGCATCCGCGACCTGATCGCCGCCGGCGAGCTCTACCAGATCAACTACACCCAGCCGCTGGACGTGGCGCTGCAGGGCGACCCCGAGCAGCTGTACCGGCGCATCGCCGCCCGCAATCCGGTGGCGCATGCTGCCTACGTGCGCGACGGCGCGCGCACCGTGTTGTCCTTTTCGCCCGAGCTGTTCGTGGCGCGCCGGGGCACCCGCCTGGTCACGCGGCCGATGAAGGGCACCGCGCCGCGCCACCCCGATCCCGCCGAAGACCGGCGCCAGGGCGAAGCCCTGCTGGCCAGCCCCAAGGACCGCGCCGAGAACCTGATGATCGTCGACCTGCTGCGCAACGACCTGGGCCGGCTCGCCATGCCGGGCTCGGTGCGCGTCGACGCGCTGTTCACGCTGGAGCGCTATCCCACCGTGTGGACCCTGACCTCCACCGTGTCGGCCGAGGCGCCGCAGGCCTCGCTGGCGCAGGTGCTGGCCGCGCTGTTTCCGTGCGGCTCGATCACCGGCGCGCCCAAGATCGCCGCCATGCGGCGCATCCGCCAGATGGAGCCGGGTCCGCGCGGCCTGTACTGCGGCAGCATCGGCTGGCTGGCGCCGGACGGCGATTTCTCGCTGAACGTGGCGATCCGCACGCTGGTGCTGGCGGAGGATGCCGGCACGCAGCCGGTGCGCCGCGGCGTGTACCATGTGGGCGGCGGCATCGTGCACGACTCCGACCCCGAACAGGAGTGGCAGGAATGCCACTGGAAGGCGCGCATCCTCGGGTAGCGCCCGGCACGACGCGACGCGGAGGCACGCCATGCAGCCCGAACTCATCGAAACCATCCTCATCGCGGCCGACGGCGGGGTTCCGCTGCTGCCCCGCCACCTGGCGCGGCTGCAGGCCTCGGCGCGGGCGCTGGACTACCGCTGCGACCTTGCCGCCATCGAGACCGACATCCGCGCCGCGGCCAGCCTGCTGGTCACGCCCGGCCAGCACCGGCTGCGCCTGCTGCTCGAGCCTTCCGGCCACCGCGCCATCCAGGCCGCGCCGCTGCCGCCGCTGGCGCCCGGCCAGCAGGTCATGCTGGCACCCGACATGCTCGACGCCGACGAGCCGCTGCTGCGCTACAAGACCACCCACCGCCCGTGGTATGCGGCGGCCGCGCAATGGCTGCCCGCGCATCCGCAGGTGTTCGACATGGTCTATATCAACGGCCGCGGCGAACTGTGCGAGGGCAGCCGCAGCAACCTCTACCTGAAGCTGGACGGCCGCTGGTACACGCCGCCGGTGTCCTGCGGCTGCCTGCCCGGTGTGCAGCGCGCGGCGCTGCTGGAAGACGGCCAGGCGCGCGAGCGCGTGCTGCCGGTGGCGCTGCTGCGCGAGGCCGAGGCGATCCGCCTGTCGAACGCGCTGCGCGGCTGGTTCGACGTGGCGCTGCGCGACTAGGGCGCGGCCGCCGAGGTTGCCGTGGCGTCCGCCGGCCCCAGCATCGGCCGGATGAACGCCATGAAGGCGCGCGTCTTGGCCGGCAGCAGGTTCGACGGAAAGACCGCATAGATCGAGATCGGATCCACCTGCCAGTCGGGCAGGACGCGGCGCAGCGAATAGCGCTTGATCACCGGGTCCAGCGCCAGGCAGTACGGCAGCCGCACGATGCCCATGCCCAGCCCGGCCAGCGTGCCCATCACGCTGATGTTGTTGCCCGCCAGGTGGCCGTCGACGCGCACCTGGGCTTTGCGCCCGCCGCTGTGCAGCGTCCAGTACGAGTGCTCCTCGTCGATGGCGGTGCGCAGGCACTGGTGGCCCGGCAGGTCGTCGGGCGTGCGCGGCTCGCCGTATTGCGCCACGTAGTCGGTCGACGCATACAGGAAGCTCTGCAGCGACAGCACCTCCTGCACCACCGACGACGCGTCCGCGCCCGCGTCGCCCAGGCCGCGGCCGAAGCGCAGCGTCACGTCGAACGGCGTGCCGTGCGAGTCGGCGCTGGAGCGCATGCTGAGGTCGAACTCGCAGTCCAGCTCGGGATAGCGCTCGGTGAAGTCGCGCAGCGCCTCGGGCAGCAGCCAGATGGCCAGGCTGTAGGGCATGGAGATGCTGAGGCGGCCCTTGGGCCGGTCCGACAGCGCCAGCAACTGCTCGTGCGCCAGCCTGGCCTCGTCGATGAGGCCCTGGCAGCGCTGCAGGTAGACATTGCCGGCGTCGGTCAGCTCGAGCCGGCGCGTGTTGCGGTTGATCAGCCGCAGGCCGATGGCCTGCTCCAGCTGGTTGATCCGGCGCGACAGGGTCGACGTGGGCATGTCCAGCGCCCGCGCAGCCAGGCTGAAGCTCTTGCGCCGCGCCACTTCGACGAACAGCGCGATGTCGTTCAATTGGACGTTGTGCGATTCCATGGGCCACCTGGGATGGCGCGGCGCCTGCGGACGGGGCAGGGCGGCGGATCGTCGCGCAATGTCATATTCGTTTGCAAAATGCGTGTATTCGGATACGTGCGCCGCGCGCGTATTTCCATAAACTGTGGGCCTTCCAAACCCCTCTGCACGTCCGCCCCGGGCGGTTTCGCGCGCATGACGGATCCCCAGTATCTCTTCACGGTGCTGACGCCCACCTACAACCGGGCCGCCACGCTGCAGCGCGTATTCGAGTCCCTGGCCCGGCAGACGTGCCGCGACTTCGAGTGGCTGGTGGTGGACGACGGGTCTACGGACAACACCCATGCGATGGTGCTGGCCTGGCAGGCCCGCGCCGATTTTCGCATACGCTACGTCTGGCAGCCCAACCAGCACAAGAAGGCCGCCTTCAACCGCGGCGTGCGCGAGGCGCGCGGCCGCCTGCTGGTGGCGCTGGACAGCGACGACGAGCTGCCGCCCGACGCGCTGGAAACCTTCCGCCGCGCCTGGGAGGAACTGCCCGCGCACCGGCGCGACGCATACGTCGCCGTCACCGGCCTGTGCGCGCGGCCCGACGGCCGCATCGTGGGAGACCGCTATCCCGACGGCCTGCACGACGGCACCGCCATCGACATGTTCTTCCGCCACCGCGTGCGCGGCGAGAAGTTCAGCAGCATGCGCACCGACGTGCTGCGGCGTTTCCCCTATCCCGAGAACGTGGCCGGCTTCGTGCCCGAAAGCCTGATCTGGTGGGAGATCGCCCGCGCGGGCTATCTGCAGCGCTTCATCAACCACGTGGTGCGCATCTACCACGACACCCCCGGCGGCCTGAGCCGCAGCGGCCTGTCGGTCAGCGGCAACGTGCAGGGCCTGTACCTGCTGGCCTGGGACATGCTGCAGCATCACATGCCGCTGTTCAGCCACCGGCCGCGGGTGTTCCTGATGGCGGCAGCGCGCTACACGCGCTTTCGCCTGCACCTGGACCGCTCGGGGCTGCCCAGCGCGGTCGAGGCCTATCGGCTGACCCAGCCGGCGGCGCTGCTGCTGGTGTGGCTGATGTGGCCGCTGGGCTACCTGCTGTACCGGCGCGACCGGCATCGGCAGGTGGCGGCGTAGCGCGCCGCGGGCCCGGGCCGTTTCAGCCGCCCGCCTTGCCCGTCAGCAGCGGATAGGGGTTGATCGCGCCTGCCGCCTGGTAGATGCCGTAGTGCAGGTGCGTCGGCGTGCCGCGCGCGTTGCCGGTGTCGCCCACGTAGCCCACCGGCGTGCCGGGCGCGACCAGGTCGCCGCGCGCCACGTCGGCGTAGCCGTCCAGGTGGGCGTAGTAGTGCATCTGCCGGCCGGGGCCCAGCACCCACACCACCTTGCCGCCCAGGTTGTTGGTGCCTACCTGCGTGACCACGCCTTCGGTGCTGGATACCACCGGCGTGCCGCGCCGGGCGAAGATGTCGATGCCCTGGTGGGTGCGCCCCTGCGCGCGGGCCGCGCCCCAGGTGTCGGCCAGCCGGCGCGGCGAGATGCCGGCCACGGGCACGGGCAGCGACGTCGGAATGGGCTTGAGCGCCAGCCGCAGCACGTGCCACGGCGCGCGCCAGGCCGCGGGTACGCGCGGCCAGCTCCACCAGCCGGCGGCGGCCAGCAGGGCCAGGACCACGGTCCAGCGCAGCAGGCCCGGCAGCAGGCGGCCTGCCGGACGGGAGGCGCGGGGGGCGGGCGGGGTGGGAGCGGTCGTCATGGCGGGCCTCGTCGATCCGTCTGTGTCGGGATTCGACCGCGGGCCGGAGGATGGGGTTCCCGGATGAGGCGCGCGCCTTCTTCAGGTGCGGTCAGCCGCGCGGCACGCCGGGCCTGCCGGCGTCTTGCGCATCGTCGTCCTCGTCGTCTTCGTCTTCTTCTTCGTCCTCATCCTCGTCCGGATCCGGCAACGGTTCTTCCTCCAGCGAGAACGGCAGCACGTCGGCCAGCATGTCCGACCAGGCGGCCTCTTCACCGTCCTGGTCCAGCTTGACGAAGCGCTCGCCCTCGGCCGCGGAGATCTGGATGGCCCACAGGTACAGGCAGTCATAGGCCTCGGCGCTGTCCGGCAGGCCGCCGCGCTGGCCCAGCAGGCGCGCGCCGCTGCCGCCCAGCTGTACGTGCAGGCGCTCCTCGTCGGGTTCCTGCGCCGCGTCCAGCGGCACCCCGAAGGTGACCCACTCCATGCCTTCCTCGCCGGCCGCCACTTCGGCCAGCACGGGCTGGCCCAGGTAGGCGCTCATCGCGTCGGCGGTCTTGGCCAGCATGTCCAGTTCCTGCTGGCTGAAACGGGAATACGAGGCGGGGGGCGTGGCGGAGGCGGACATGGCGGACCTGCGGAGGGACGGATCGAGCCCGTATTGTCGCGCCAATCGCGCCGCCGCCCAACCGCCGTCCCCGTAGCTGTCGCTACGCGCCGCTTCCGTCGTGTCCCGCCGCGGCCTGCCGCGGCCGCGGCGCCTATACAATCAGCGCTTGATCAATCGCATTCCCCGTTTCCCGCATCCATGGCCCAATACGTCTTCACCATGAATCGCGTCGGCAAGATCGTGCCGCCCAAGCGGCAGATCCTGCGCGACATCTCGCTTTCCTTCTTCCCCGGCGCCAAGATCGGCGTGCTGGGCCTGAACGGCTCCGGCAAATCGACCCTGCTGAAGATCATGGCCGGCGTCGACAAGGAGATCGAGGGCGAGGCTGTGCCCATGCCCGGCCTCAACATTGGCTACCTGCCCCAGGAACCGCAGCTCGACCCCGCGCACACGGTGCGCCAGGCGGTCGAAGAGGGCCTGGGCGCGGTCGTCAACGCCAAGAAGCGCCTGGACGAGGTCTACGCGGCCTACGCCGAGCCCGACGCCGACTTCGACGCGCTGGCCGCCGAGCAGGCCGAGCTCGAGGCCATCATCGCCGCGGCCGCCTCCAGCGGCGCCGACGACATCGAGCACCAGATGGAGATCGCCGCCGACGCGCTGCGCCTGCCGCCCTGGGACGCCGCGGTCGGCAACCTGTCGGGCGGCGAGAAGCGCCGCGTGGCGCTGTGCCGCCTGCTGCTGTCCAAGCCCGACATGCTGCTGCTGGACGAGCCCACCAACCACCTCGACGCCGAGAGCGTCGACTGGCTCGAGCAGTTCCTGCACAAGTTCCCCGGCACCGTGGTGGCCGTCACCCACGACCGCTACTTCCTCGACAACGCCGCCGAATGGATCCTCGAGCTGGACCGCGGCCACGGCATTCCCTGGAAGGGCAACTACAGCTCGTGGCTGGAGCAGAAGGAAGACCGCCTGAAGCAGGAAGAGGCCTCCGAATCGGCCCGCCAGAAGACCATCAAGAAAGAGCTGGAGTGGGTGCGCCAGAACCCCAAGGGCCGCCAGGCCAAGGCCAAGGCCCGCATCGCGCGCTTCGAAGAGCTGTCGTCCTACGAATACCAGAAGCGCAACGAGACCCAGGAAATCTTCATCCCGGTGGGCGAGCGCCTGGGCAACGAGGTCATCGAGTTCGAGGGCGTCAGCAAGGCCTACGGCGACCGCCTGCTGATCGACAACCTCAGCTTCAAGGTGCCGCCCGGCGCCATCGTCGGCATCATCGGCCCCAACGGCGCCGGCAAGTCCACGCTGTTCCGCATGATCGCCGGCCGCGAGCAGCCCGATTCCGGCACGGTCAAGATCGGCCAGACCGTCAAGCTGGCCTATGTGGACCAGTCGCGCGAGGAGCTCGAAGACAAGAAGAGCGTGTTCGACGCCATCTCCGACGGCGCCGACCTGCTGACGGTGGGCAAGTTCGAGATGTCGTCGCGCGCCTACCTGGGCCGCTTCAACTTCAAGGGCAGCGACCAGAGCAAGATCGTGGGCCAGCTGTCCGGCGGCGAGCGCGGCCGGCTGCACATGGCCAAGACGCTGATCGCCGGCGGCAACGTACTGCTGCTGGACGAACCCTCCAACGACCTCGACGTGGAAACGCTGCGCGCGCTGGAAGACGCGCTGCTCGAGTTCCCGGGCAGCGTGATGGTCATCAGCCACGACCGCTGGTTCCTCGACCGCATCGCCACGCACATCCTGGCCTTCGAGGGCGACTCGCAGGTGGTGTTCTTCGACGGCAACTACCAGGAGTACGAGGCCGACAAGAAGAAGCGCCTGGGTGATGAGGGCGCCAAGCCCCGGCGCTTGCGCTACAAGGCGCTGAAGTAACCCGCAGGCCGGTTCCGCGCCGGCGCGCCGTGCGCGTGCCGGCACGGCCCGCGCGGCGTCCCGGCCGCCGCGCTTTGTTCATGCAGGAGCCGCCATGCCCGCCTCGCTGCTCGCCGCCGCCGACTGCACGCTGCTGATCGTCGACATGCAGGCGCGCCTGTTGCCCGCCATCCACGACGGTCCGGCCGTGCTGGCGGCGGCCATGAAGCTGGCGCGCGCCGCGCGGCTGCTCGACGTGCCCGTGGTCGGCACCGAGCATCAGGCCGACAAGCTCGGCCCGACGGTGCCCGAACTGGCCGGCGAACTGCGCGCGGTCTTTCCCAAGCACCACTTCTCGGCCGTGCGCGAACCGGGCTTCGAGGCGTGGCTGCCGGCCGCGCGACGCACGGTGCTGGTGGCGGGTTGCGAGGCCCATGTCTGCGTGCTGCAGACCGCGCTGGACCTGCGCCAGCGGGGCTGGCACGTGGTGCTGGTGTCGGACGCCTCCGGCTCGCGCCGCCACGCCGACCATCATGCGGCTACCCGGCGCGTGCGCGCCAGCGGGGCCGACATCGTCAGCAGCGAGATGGCCATCTTCGAGTGGCTGGAAAGCTGCGAACACCCACGCTTTCGCGAGGTGTTACGTTTGGTCAAGTAAGATGCACACCGCTTGCCGCGCCACTTCGCAGGCGGCTCGGCGGCCTACCCCTTGACACAATTGCTGGGCAAACCTCACAGCAAGCCCGCGGGGCTTTTGCGATCCTGGAGTCTCCAACAGGCGCGTCCAGCGTGGGCCGGCGCGCCACACGAAGAACAGGAGCCGATATGAACATTCGAACCCTATCCAAGGCCTGCCTGGCGGCCGTGCTCGCCGCCGCCATGGCAGGGTGCTCGAGCTGGGACAGCATGAGCCATCGCCAGCGCAGCGCGGTGGGCGGCGCGGCGCTGGGTGGCGTGGCCGGCGCGGTCATCACCAACGGCGGTGTGCTGGGCACGGTGGGCGGCGCGGCCATCGGCGGCGTCATCGGCGACCAGGTCGGCAAGCGCTGATCCTGCTCCTCCCCGCACCCCGTACGGCAGAACGCCGCCTGGTTCACAGGCGGCGTTCTGGTTTATGGAACACGATGAGGCCCCTCACGGCGCGGGCGGGCAGGCCCATCGGCCGGTTCAGGTGCGCATGCCGCCCGAGAGCTCGATGCGCTGGGCATTGAGCCAGCGGTTCTCGTCGGCCAGCAGCAGGGCGACCGCGCCGCCGATGTCGTCCGGCTTGCCCACCCGACCCAGCGGAGTCTGCGAGGCGATGAGGCGATTGAGCTCCGGCGTGTCGCGCACGATTCCGCCGCTGAAGTCGGTCTCGATGGCGCCGGGCGCCACCGTGTTGGCCGAAATGCCGCGCTCGCCCAGTTCCACGGCCAGGTAGCGCGTGAACACCTCGATGCCGCCCTTCATCATCGCGTAGGCCGAGGAGCCGGGGAACGAGAAGCGCGTCAGCCCGCTGGACAGGTTGAGAATGCGGCCGCCGTCGGCGATCAGCGGCAGCAGCGCCTGCGTCAGAAAGTAGGGGCCTTTCAGGTGCACGCGCATCACCTCGTCGAACTGGTCCTCGGTGGTCTCGGCCACCGCGGCGTGCAGGCCCATGCCGGCGTTGTTGACGAGGTAGTCGAACGTGCCGCGTTGCCAGGTGGTGGCCAGTGCCGCCTGCACCTGGCTGGCGAAAGCGGGGAAGGCGCGGCTGTCGCCCACGTCCAGCGGCAGCGCCGCGGCGCGCGCGCCCAGCGATTGCGCCTGCGCGACGACGGCCTCGGCCTCGTCCGGATGGCTGCGATAGGTGAAGAGGGCGTCGATGCCCAGGCGTGCGGCCGCCAGCACGGTGCTCTTGCCCAGGCCCCGGCTGCCGCCGGTGATGAGAAGCAGTTTGCGGTTCATGGAAATCTCCCGGTTGGCGGAATTCCGCCGGTTGCACTGGCCCGGGACAGCGCGCGGGCCTCATGGAGAATCATGGTAATTGGGTGGATTAAATGGATAAATAGCGTGAAAATGATTTATCCGTTCAAGAAAACGTTCCAATAATGAACCGCTACGATGCCATGAAGTTGTTCGTGCGCGCCGCCGAGGCCTCCAGCTTCACGCGCGCGGCCGACAGTCTCGGCGTGCCCAAGGCCTCCGTGTCCAATGCCGTCCGCCAGCTTGAGGCGCTGCTGGGGGTGCGGCTGTTCCAGCGCACCACGCGGCGCGTACAGTTGACCGAGGAAGGGCAGGCCTGCCTGGAGCGCTGCAAGGACATCCTGGCCGACGTGGACGACTGGGAGGCCATGTTCGCCGGCGCCGACGCCTCGGCCAGCGGCCGCCTGCGGGTCGACCTGCCGCATGGCGTGGCGCGCTCGCTGGTCATTCCCAACCTGCCGGCGTTTCTCGAGCGGCACCCGGGGCTGGAACTGGAGCTGTCCACCACCGACCGGCGCGTGGACCTGCTGCGCGAGGGATTCGACTGCGTGCTGCGCTTCGGCCAGGCGACCGACCCGTCGCTGATCGCGCGGCCGCTGGGGGAGTTGCCGCAGGGCAACTACGCCAGCCCGTCCTATCTGGCGCGCTACGGCGAGCCGCGCGTGCCCGACGACCTGCGCCATCACCGACTGGTGTTCTATTCGCCCGCGCCGGGCGTGCTCGATCCGGGCTGGCAGTACCACGACGGGACGCGCTACGTGCACCAGCCCATGCCGGGCGTGCTGACGGTGAACGGCGTGGATGCCTACAACGCCGCCTGCCTGGCGGGGTTGGGGTTGGTGCAGGCGCCGGCCGCCGGCATGCGCGCGCACGTGGCTTCGGGCGCGCTGCGCGAGGTCATGCCGCAGTACCGCGCGGCGCCGCTGCCGGTGACGCTGCTGTATGCCGACCGGCGGCACGCGCCGCTGCGGCTGCGGGTGTTCATGCAGTGGCTGGCCGGCCTGGTGGCGGCCGCCCACGCCGCCGGCGCCTGGGACGGCACGCCGCTGCCGGGCGCCGATCCGGCGGGCGGGGGCGAGGCCGGCCGGGAAGCGGCGGGGCTCAGGCCGCCTGCGACTTCTCGTCGGCCTGGGGCATCTCGATCTTGACCTCCAGCACTTCCAGGGTGTCCTGGCGCTCGAGATTGACCTTGATGTCCTCGGGATTGATCTTGACGTACTTGGAGATCACCGCCATGAGCTCCTGCTGCAGCTGCGGCAGGTAGTCCGGCGACGCGTTGCGGCCCGAGCGCTCGTGCGCCAGGATGATCTGCAGGCGCTCTTTGGCGACGGTCGCCGTCTTCTTCTTCTCGCCGAGCAGGAAAGACAGGAAAGACATGAGTTACTTGCCTCCCAGAAGGCGCTTGAAGAACCCCGGCTTGTTGTAGTCGGTGAAGCGCAGCGGGCGTTCTTCGCCCAGGTAGCGCGCGACCACGTCCTTGTAGGCCTCGGACACGTCGGTGTCCTTCAGGTGGATGGCGGGCAGGCCCTGGTTGGAGGCCTGCAGCACCGCCTCGGACTCGGGGATGACGCCGATCATCTTGATGCGCAGGATGTCTTCGATGTCGGTCAGCGACAGCATCTCGCCGTCGCTGACGCGCTTCGGGTTGTAGCGCGTGAGCAGCAGGTATTCCTTGACCGGCTCGTCGCCCTGGATGGCGCGGCGCGACTTGGCCGCCAGGATGCCCAGGATGCGGTCGGAGTCGCGCACCGATGAGACCTCGGGGTTGGTGACCACCAGCGCGTCGTCGGCGAAGTAGGCCGCCATCAGCGCGCCCGTCTCGATGCCGGCGGGCGAGTCGCAGACGATGTAGTCGAAGCCCATTTCCTTCAGGTCTTCGATGACCTTCTCGACGCCTTCCTGCGTCAGCGCGTCCTTGTCGCGCGTCTGCGAGGCCGGCAGCACGAACAGGTTCTCGAGCTGCTTGTCCTTGATGAGCGCCTGCTTGAGCGAGGCCTCGCCCTGGATCACGTTGACGAAGTCGTACACGACGCGGCGCTCGCAGCCCATGATGAGGTCGAGGTTGCGCAGGCCGACGTCGAAATCGATGACCGCCGTCTTGTGGCCGCGCATCGCCAGGCCCGAGGAGAAGCTCGCGCTGGTTGTCGTCTTGCCGACTCCGCCCTTGCCGGAAGTCACCACCACGATACGTGTCATGACCGCAAACCCTTATGTTCGTTATGTCTGAAAAATCGCGTTATCGTAAAGCAAAAAGCCCATGTAAGGCTTCTTACAAGATGTAGGCGCGGCGCCGCCGCGCGGAGCGCGGACTTGCGCCGGCCGAGGCCGTTTTCGTAACCGTTGCGCCCGGTCGCCCGGCATGCGGGTACGCCGCGGCCGGGATCCCCCGCCCTACGGCTTCAGCGTCTCGATGCGCAGCGTCTCGCCGTCCAGCCAGACCAGCGCCGGCTGGTTGTGCAGACCGGCATCCAGCTTGTCTTCCACCACGCGGTACACGCCCGCCACGGCCAGCAGCTCGGCGTCGAGCTGGGTGGTGAAGATGCGCGCCGAGGTGTCGCCGCGCGCGCCCGCCATGGCCTTGCCGCGCAGCGGCCCGTACACGTGCACGTTGCCGTCGGCGATGACCTCGGCGCCTTGGCTGACCATGCCGATCACCACCAGGTCGGTCTGGCGCGCATAAATGCGCTGGCCGGAACGCAGCGGGCGGTTGATGACCAGCGCCGAGGGCGCGGGCGCCGTCGGCTGGACCAGGGCGGCGTCTGCGGCGGGCGCGGCGGCCTGGCTGGCGCCGGCCGCGTCCCGGGCCGGGCCGTCCTGCTTCGGCGTGGCGTCGGCCTTCCCGGCATCGGCCTTGGCCGCGCCGGCGGCCGCCAGCGCCGCGGCCGGCGCCTGCACCACGGGGGCCGGCTCGGTCGAGGCCACCGGCTGCGCGCGCGCGCTGGCCGGAGTGGACAGGTCCACCGGCGTCAGCCCGGCGGCGCGCGCGGCCG
>Ga0164243_10009658_pt1 | contig 14004 bp, 11 predicted proteins | sample OricompcompostOP_FD_108781 | JGI IMG/M metagenome (GOLD analysis project Ga0164243, IMG submission 108781) | Organic Plus compost microbial communities from Emeryville, California, USA - Original compost - Organic plus compost (OP) | ecosystem: Engineered > Solid waste > Mixed feedstock >... | reverse complement strand
CTCGTCGATCCGGGCGGGGTCGCCGATGAGCGTGTTCATTCGTGCGTACATGGGAATTCCTCGCCAACGTTGTGGTCGTGCCCGGAACAGTCCAGCGTCGTCCGGTCCGCCCCGCCACGCCTAGGGCCGAAAGGCATTCCCCCGCACGTGCTCTAGATCCCGCGCGGGCTCGACGTGAGCCGCTCGACGGCGGAGCTTTCGCCCTCGAACTCGACCCGCACGGCATCCCGGCCGAAGACGAACAGCAGCAACTCCACCGGCTCACCCACGACTACGACGTGCCCGGCGCCGGTTTTCACGGTGGCGTCGCGGCCTGCCGGCGTGCGCAGGGTGACGCCAACGGGCGCGGTGCGCAGGTTCAGCTTCGCCGCCGTACGGGCAGCGCGCCAGGCCGCGGCATCGCGCACCGGGTCGGCGTCGCGGGGCTCCCAGCCAGGACTGCCGCGGCGGACGTCCTCGTGGTGCACGAGGAACTCGGCGGTGTTGGTGAGCTCGTCGAGCTTGCCGATGGACGTCGGCCAGTACCAGGCGGGCCCGGTGCGGACCCGCTCGACCAGCGCGGGCCACGCCTGCGCGGCGAGCGCGTCCTGCACCCGCTTGGTGTACCCGGCCAGCGGCGGCAGGACAATGCCGAGCGCGGCGTCCGGGCGGCTTTCCCGCACCACGAGGTGCGCGGCGAGATCCCTGGTCAGCCACCCCTCGCACAGGGTGGGCGCGTCCGGCCCGGTCTCGGTCAGCAGACGGCTCAGCTCACGACGTTCGTCGGCGGCGACACCCATGGCCGCCACCCTACCCACGAGTAGGCCGGCGCGCCGGCGAGCTGGTCGGCGAACCCGTACGCTGGTTCCTGCGCGGCATCGGACCAGCGGTCACCGTCGGCGCCGGCTTCGACGCGTTCCCACGCTGCTCGTGCCGCGAGTCGTCCACAGAGGCGGGTTTCACGCAGCCGTGTCCACCGTCGGCCGAGCGTCCCGTCCGCGGGGGTGCACGCGGACGGGACGCTCGCACCTCACGGAGTGAGGATCGCCCTGCCGCGGATCCGTCCCGCGTCCAGGTCGTCGATCGCGTCCTGGAACCGCTCCAGCGGGTACTTCGAGGTGTGCAGCCGCACCTTGCCCTGCGCCGCCAGCACCATCAGCTCGCACAGGTCGGTGTAGGAACCCACCAGGTTGCCGATGAAGTTGATCTCGGCGGAGATGATGTCGATGGTCGGCACGTCGATGTTCTCGCCGTAGCCCACCACGTGGTAGTCGCCCGCGCGGCGCAGCATCGCGACACCGTCGCGCGTCGCGCCGCCCTCGCCGACGAAGTCGAGCACCACCTCGGCTCCGGCGCCACCGGTCAGCTCCAGCACCTCCGCCACGTGACCGCCGTCGGCGACCACCCCGTGGTCGGCACCGATGGACACCGCCAGCTTCACCGCGTCCGGGTTGCGGTCCACCACGACCAGCTCGGCCGCGGTCAGCGCCTTGAGCACCTGGATGCCGATGTGACCGAGGCCGCCCGCGCCGATCACCACGCACCGGTCCCCCGGCCGCAGCCGCCGGGACGCCTTCGCCGCGGCGTGGTAGGCGGTCAGGCCGGCGTCGGCCAGCGCGGCCACGTCCGCGGGCTCCAGCGAGTCGTCGATCTTGACGACGCTGCGCGCGGAGGTCTTCAGGTACTCCGCGTACCCGCCCGCGGTGTCGATGCCGGGGAACAGGCTGGCCGAGCAGTGCACGTCGTCACCCGCCCGGCAGGCCGCGCACAACCCGCACGTGACCAGCGGGTGCACGATCACCTTGTCACCCTCCGCCACGTTGGTGACGGCGCTGCCGACGGCGTGCACCCAGCCCGCGTTCTCGTGACCGATCGTGTACGGCAGGGTGACTCCGGACTTCTCCGCCCACTGCCCCTCGAGGATGTGCAGGTCGGTCCGGCACACGCCGGCGCCGCCGATCTTGACCACGACGTCCCACGGTCCCGTCGCCTCCGGCTCGGGCACCTCGGTCATCCGCAGGTTCTCGTGGTACCCCACGACCTGGACCGCTTTCACGACACCTTCTCCTTCTCGGGTGTTTGGTCCGCGGCCGACTCCGGGTAACGCGTGCGGAGCAGACCGCGGCAGAAATGGGAATTGCCCTCGATCGAGATGCGCACCGACCGCGCGAGGCGCAACCGCAACGGCACCTCTTCGCGCGGGTACCGGTTGCCGTGCTCGTCGACGAGCGCGAACGCCGACGGCTCGCACGCCAGGCCGAGCGCCTCACGGCGGCGCAGCAGCGCGGTCGTCGCCGGCCCCGGCGGCAGGTCGCCGAGCACGACGTCGTGCAGTTCGTCCTCGCGCAGACCGTCGCGCAGCATGCCGGTGAGGACCCGTTCCATCGCCGCGGTGTGCGCCTTGCGGCGGAAGATCGTGCGCAGCTCGTCCAGGCTCTCCTCCGCCTCGTCGCCGAACGTGCCGTGGTACCCGGCGTCCGCGGCGAGGCCGCGGTTGATGAGGTCCGAGTCGTGGTGGTCGTCGAGGAACACCGAGACCGTCCCCGCGCCGGGCAACGCGGACAGCGCGTCCTTCGCGTCGGCGGCCATGAGGTAGGCGAAATTGGGCGCGCAGAACGACGTCGGCAACCGCAGGTGCACCGTGACGTCCGGCCCGGAGACCGACAGCGAGCGCACGAACCCGAGGTCGGTGATGGGTTCGTCGAGCTCCGGGTCGACCACGGTGTCCAGCGCGCGCCTGGCCTGTGCTTCGGTGACCATCACGCCACCGCCGCGGCCTGCGGCTCCTCGCGCGGGAGCTGCAGTTCGTCCGGCACCGGGATGTCGTACATCGCGGCCGCGTTCAGCCCGAGGATCTTCTTCTTCTGCGCGGTGGTCAGCGGCGCGTACTCGGTCATGTCCTCCGGGATCTGGAAATCCACGAATCGCTCGATGAGCCAGCGTGGCGTCCAGAGCGCGTAGTCGCTGGAGAACTGGATGCGGTTCTCGTCGAGCCAGTACAGCAGTTCACCGATGATCTGCGCGAAGTAGCGCGGCCGCGTGTGCATGAACGGGATCGCGACGGCGAGTCCGGCGTGGACGTTCGGTTCCTGGGTGGCGATCCAGCAGAAGTCCTCCAGGCGGGGCAGACCGCAGTGTTCGACGACGAAGTTCAGTTCGGTGAAGTCGGTGGCCACCTTGTCGATGTCGGCGACGTCGAAGGCATCCCGGTCCAACGGGCGGATCGTCGGTCCCTTGTGGACGTGAATGTTGCGGATACCGAGTTCCTGGGCGGTCTCCAGGTATTTCCGCGACCAATAAGAGTCCAACTTGTACCCACGCGAGTCGCCATGCCACTCGGCGGTGTAGAGCTTGGCGCCCTTGAGCCCGAAGCGTTCCGCGTCGCGGCGCAGCTGGTCCAGCCCGTCCTGCTCGTTGCGCGGGTCCCAGCAGTGGTTGTAGGTCAGCTTGTCCGGGTGCTGCTGCGTGAGCGCGAAAGCCTCCTCGGTCTGCCCGAAACCGTTGCGGTAGAACGCGCCCAGGTGGGCCGGCTGGAAGATGGCGTGGTCGACGTAGCCGTCCTCGAACAGGTCCTTCATCAGGCGCTGCCCGCCCTGGTAGAGGTAGTCCTCGTAGGGCCACACCTCGGACTCCGGGCTGAGGTTGCGGTGGTAGTCGTAGAAGCAGTCGATGAACTGCTTGCCGTGGATGTTGAGCTGGTTCTCCGGGCGGGCGTCCCACAAGGCGATGTGCGCATCGACGATGAAGTACTTCTCGCCGTCCTTGGTGTACATCCGGGTCTTCCTTCCGACGTGGCGACCATGGCACGTTCGGGAGGTGACGGTAGGTATCCGCACGCTGTCGCGGGGCGTCGCGGTGTCTCAATATGAGACGGCGAAACCTCGGCGGGCACCGCGTCGGCGGGTAGCCTGCCCGGTACACGCAACGATGCGGACGGGAGGTGGCCATGACGGACCAGCGCGCTGTCCTGCCACCCCGGCTCGCCGCGTCCTGGCAGCGCAGCGAGCAGTACGGGGTGTCACCCGATGCGGTGCGGCCGGCGTTCTCCGGCACCGTCGATCACGACTCGCTGTTCTACGAATGCGGGCAGCAGGTGCTGCAGGGCCTGCACGCGACCCTGGCCAACGAGCCGGTCAGCCTGATGCTCACCGACAGTGCAGGATTGGTGTTGAGCCGCCTGTGCGACGACTCCACCATCACCCGTTCGCTCGACCGGGTCCACCTCGCCCCCGGTTTTTCGTACGCGGAACGTGACGCGGGCACCAACGGGCTGGGACTCGCCCTGGCCGACCGCGCCCCGTCGCTGGTGAGCGCCGAGGAGCACTACTGCACGGGCCTGTGGGGCTACACGTGCGCCGCGGCTCCCGTGGTCGAGATCGGCACGAACCGGCTCATCGGCAGCGTCAACCTCACCACGTGGTCCAAGTCGTCCCAGGAACTGCTGCTCGCGCTCGCGCAAGCCGCGGCGGGCAACACCGCCGCGCTCATGCTGGCCCGCTCGCACGGCCACCTCACCCCGGCGCAGCCGCGCGGCGAGGTGTTCCGGGTGTACTCCGACCGGCTGCCCGAGGTGACCGCCTCGCTGTCCCCGGGCTGGGCGGAGGCGTTGACCGAGGCGCGCGAGGCGATGGAACACGGCCGAGTGGTGTGCGTGACCGGCGAGCCCGGCGCGGGCAAGGCGGCGCTCGCATCCACCGCCCGGCAGGCGGTGCGGCCGCGGGAACGCATCCTCAACGCGCGACCGCCCGCGCCGCAGGACGCGCCGTCCTGGCTCGCGCTGTGGACCCCGGAGGTCGGCAAGGACGACACGTGCGTGATCGTCTCGGGCGCCGACGCGCTGCCCGCGTTCGCAGCCGAGGAACTCGCGCCGCTGCTCGCCGCCGCGCGCGGTGGCATCGTGCTGACCGCGGGTGACCCCGGCACCGTCCCGGACGCGCTGCGCCCGTTGATCGACACGGTGGTGGAGGTCCCGGCGCTGCGGTACCGGCCGGACGACGTCCTCCCCCTCGCCGAGCACTTCGCGCGGGAGACCCGCGGACGTCCGGTCACCTTCACCCCGGCCGCCGCGCGGGCGCTCACCGCCTACCCGTGGCCGGGTAACGTGCGGCAGCTGCGTCAGGTCGTGCGCGAGGCGGTCACCCGGGCCGACCTGGTGGACACCCGGCACCTGCCGCCCGAGGTGTTCACCAGTCCGGGCCGCAAACTGACCCGCATGGAGGCCGTGGAACGCGACGAACTCGTGCGCTGCCTGACCAAACCGGGCACGACGGCCGCGCAAGCCGCATCGATGCTGGGGATGAGCCGCGCGACGGTGTACCGCAAGATCGCGCAGTACGGGATCAAGGTGCCGCGCCGCTAGGTACCCCTGACGCACCATGACGACCGAACGCCCCGGGGTCCCGGCTGTCGGCGACGAACGCGAGCTGCTGCGCGCCCACCTCGACCACCACCGCGCCACGCTGGCCTGGAAATGCGACGGACTGTCCGATGAGGACCTGCGGAGGTGTTCCATGCCGCCGTCGACGTTGTCCCTGCTCGGGCTCGTGCGCCACATGGCCGAGGTCGAGCGCGCGTGGTTCCGCCGCACGATCGGCGGGCAGGCCGACCTGCCGCTGGTGTGGTCGGACGAAGGCGACTTCCAGGTGGCCTACGACGCGAGCGCGTCGACGCGGTCGGAGGCGTTCGGGGCGTGGCAGGCGGAGGTCGCGCACGCGCGGCGGATCGAACGGGCGGCGGAATCGCTCGAGGTGACCGTGCACGCACCGCGGTGGGGGTCGGACGTGTCGCTGCGCGCGGTGATGCTGCACATGATCCACGAGTACGCCCGGCACAACGGGCACGCCGACCTCCTCCGGGAGGGTGTCGACGGGGTCACCGGCGTCTGACGCCGTGCGAGATCCGCCGCGGCGCGGTAGGTGTGGTGTCGTGGACCCGGTACAGGCGCTGCGGCGGATCGCGTTCGAGCTGGAGCGCACCGGCGCGCCGACCTACCGTGTGCGGGCGTTCCGCCGCGCCGCGTCGGTGGTCGGCGAGCTGACCGACGCCGAGCTCGCGTCGCGGGTCCGGCAGGGCGCGCTCACGGCGCTGCCCGGGATCGGACCGGCCACCGCCCAGGTGGTGGAGCAGGCGTTCGCCGGGGAACAGCCCGGCTACCTGGCGAAGCTGCTCGACGAGGCGCCCGAGCCGGACCGCTCGGGCCTGCGGGCGGCGCTGAAGGGCGACTGCCACACCCATTCCGACTGGTCCGATGGCGGCAGCCCGATCGAGGAGATGGCCGAGGCCGCTCGCGCACTCGGCCACGAGTGGCTCGCGCTCACCGACCACTCGCCCCGGCTGACCGTGGCCAACGGGCTGTCGGCCGAACGGCTGCTGCGGCAGCTGGACGTCGTGGCCGGGCTCAACGAGAAGCTCGCGCCGTTTCGGATCCTCACCGGCATCGAGGTGGACATCCTCGATGACGGTGCGCTCGACCAGCGCGAGGACCTGCTGGAGCGGCTCGACGTGGTGGTCGCGAGCGTCCACTCGAAGCTGCGGATGCCCGCGGAGCCGATGACGGAGAGGATGCTGGCGGCCGTGCGCAACCCGCTGGTGGACGTGCTCGGGCACTGCACCGGGCGCATGGTGGCCGGGCGCGGCCGCCCGCAGAGCCGGTTCGACGCCGAGCGCGTGTTCCAGGCCTGCCGCGACAACGGCACCGCGGTGGAGATCAACTGCCGCCCCGAGCGCATGGACCCGCCGGACGACCTGCTGGAGCTGGCCGCCGGGACGGGATGCGTGTTCACCATCGACACCGACGCGCACGCGCCCGGGCAGCTGGACTGGCTGCGCAACGGCACGGTGCGCGCCGAGGCGGCCGGGATCGGACCGGAGCGCGTGCTGAACACGCTGGGCGCGGACCGGCTGGGCGGGTGAGGCGGCCGTCGGACCGCACCCGGTGTCGGTCACGCCGGGTGCGCGCGCCGAACGGACCTCACCACCGCTGCGGCGGCGGACCGTAACCCGGCGGCGGCGGTGCGTAACCGGACTGCGGCGGGGGCGCCTGCGTGGCCCACGCCAACCAGCGGGCGGTGACCGGCAGCATCGCGAGCACCAGCGTGGCGATGGCGGGCGAGAGCACGACCAGTAACCCGCCGACGCCACCGCCGAGCGAGGCGGCGCCGCCGAAGTCGAACCGGTCGTCCGAGGCGACGACGCTCAGGACCACGACGCCCTGCACGATGTGCAGCGCGCTGCCCGCCGCGACGAGCCAGCGTCCCGCCGGTTTGCGCAGGAACAGCAGGATCGCCCCGGGCAGCAGCGTGACGACTTCGAGCAGGTACACGGTGCCCTGGAAGACCAGCAGCCACCGCAGGTCCTCCACCACCTCGTCGGTGGCGCTCAGGTCGACGATGCCGCTGAACACGCCCCACAGTGCGCCGAGGATCGCGAGCACGCCCGCGGCGATGGCCGTGCCGCCGCTGGGGGGCGCCTGGACCGAGTACTGCTCCGGGTGCGGCGGGGGCGCTGCCGGGTAGGGCCCCGGCGAAGGCGGGTACGTCATGGCGGTGAACCCTTCCGAATCGAGTCGACCGCGTGATCCAAACAGACGACATGCGTCGCCGCAGGCGACGTGACCGATTCGCGACCTGGCGGACCGGGCGCGGTGTCCCCGTAAGATCGTCCGGTGGCCCGGACCGAGCACCAGCAGCCGTTCTTCACGCGGCGCGGGAACGAACTGGTCCCGGAGCCGGTGGCGCGCAGCTGGTGGAACCCGGAGATGCTGCACGGCCGTCTCCTCGGTGGTCTCGCCGCGCGGGCGCTGGAACATGAGCACGCGGCTGCGGGGTTGCACGTCAGCCGCCTGACCGTCGATCTGTTCCGCACCGCGCCGCTCGCACCGGTCGCCGTGCGGACGGTGCGGGTGCGCGACGGGCGGCGGATCCGCGTCGCGGACGCGCACGTGCACGGCGCGGACGGCCCGGTGGCGCGGGCGAGCGCCGTGCTGCTGCGGCAGACCGGCGAGCCGGTGGCGCCGGTTCCCTCCACCCCGGCGTGGGACGCCCCACCACCGGAGGAACTGTTCGAACCGTGGACGGCCGACCGGCTGCTGTGGCGGTTCGACGAGCACAACCGGCCACTCACCGAGGGCCGCGACGCGGGCGCGCGGCGGGCGTGGCTGCGCGAGACGCGCGAGCTGGTGGCCGGGGAGACACTGTCGCCGTTCGTGCGGGCCGCGCTGGCCGCCGACACCGCGAGCCCGCTGGCGCACGCGAGCGAGCACGGCCTGGACTTCATCAACGCCGACTACACCCTGTCGCTGAGCCGTCTGCCGCTGTCCGACGCGATCGGGTTCGAAAGGTCCGGTCACCTCGACGACGACGACGGCGTCGCCGTCGGGCACTGCACCCTGCACGACACCGCCGGGCCGATCGGGTACTGCCTCACCACCGCGCTCGCCAACTCGCGTTCGCGGTAACCCGTTTCGGGTACCCCGTTGCGGGGAATGTTGCGGCAGCGGAAGGAGCTGCCATGACGGGCGACGAGCGCCACCACCCGACTCCGACTCCGGACGGCGATCACCCCGGCCCCTCGTCCGACGACGAGGAAGCCCCGGTCGAGGCCGAGCGCCTGCGCGGTGCGCCCCCGAAGCTGCCGGACGACGAAGCACCCTCGGACAACGGCTCCTGACCGGGCGGCCACCCGCAGGTCACCGCTCCGTCGCGGCGCCCCCACCGCACCCCGCCCCGCCGGCCCACACCAACGGCCACCCCGCCCGGACACCCCCACCACACACCGGACCGACCCCACCGGACTCCGCCCGCGCCACCCCGGCCCACCACCGGCCGGACCGACCCCCCGGACCCCGGGGAGCGGGCACCTCCGTGGGTGCGCCGGTCGGGGGTGCCGGAGTGCGATCTTCGGGGACGCGGCAGGGGGCCGCGTCGTGACCGGGGCACGAATGCGCGGCTTCACCGGAGCGCCCGGGCGTCTGCGCGCCGTCACCCGGGGCGCGGGTGCGCTCCTGCCGCTGTCGGTGGTCGCGTGGGCGCTGCTCGTCCCACGGTGTATCGACCTGCACGTCCACCGCACCGACGCGGGATGCGGGCGCCGTTGACCTACCCTCCGTTCGCCGCGCTCACGTTCACCCCGTTGCAGCTACGGCCGTGGCGCGTCGCGAAGTTCGCCCCTCACCCTGAACTCCGCCGCCGCGATCGCGTTCACGACCACCGCGGCACGGCGGCTGCTGACCGGCCGCGGCGCCGCCGACACCCTCGGGCTGGGCGTGGCCGCGCTCCGGTTCGCCGCCGACCCGGGCCGCCCGACCATGCTGACCGCCGGCTGCCTGCTGCCCCCGCACCCGCCGGCCGCGAAGCCTGCGGATCGGCGTCGCGGCGGCGGTCACGCTGACCCCGGCCGTGTTCGTACTGGTGCTCCTGGTGCGCGGCCGCCGCCGCGGTCGTGTCGTTCGCCGGGCCGGGTCCTCGCGCCTGCCGACAGCGTCGAGTACTGGGCGAAGGCCCTGGTCGACCCCGGCCGCATCGGCGGCCTGCCCGACACCCTCAACCAGAACGTGCAGGCCGTCCTCGTGCGGCTGCCGGAGCGCACCCCGCGGGCGGCGGTGGTGCCGGCAGGCTGCTCGCCTCGCCGGTGCGCTGGTCCCACCACTGGTATCGGTGCTGCCCGCCGCGGTGCCGGCGCGCGTGCCGCCGTGGGGTCGTCGTACGTGCCGGTCGCGGTGGCCGTGCTGGCACTGCGGCCCGCGCCGCACGCTTCCGGTCGGGAATGCCGCCCCGGAGGAACTCGTTGCACGGTTCGGCCGCCGCTCTCGCCGGTCCCGATCCGGCGAGAGCGGCGGCTCTGGTCGTGGTGCCGGCAGGCCGGTACCGTCCGGGGAGACCGAGGCGGAACCGACACGGTGAGGTGAGGCGTGCCGTCCCTGCTCGTCGCGAACCGGGGCGAGATCGCCGTCCGGATCATCGGCACCGCCGCGGGCCTGGGCTGGCGCACGGTCTCCGTGTACCCCGAGGACGACGCCGACTGCGCTCACGTGGCCCGCGCCGACCACGCCGTGCGGTTGCGCGGCAGCTACCTCGACGCGGCCGAGATCGTCGATGTCGCGCGGCGCACCGGCTGCGAGTTCCTCCACCCCGGCTACGGCTTCCTGTCGGAGAACCCGCACCTGGCGCGGCTGTGCGCCGATGCCGGGATCCGCTTCGCCGGGCCCTCCGCCGAGGCGCTGGAGTTGTTCGGGGACAAGACCCGGGCGCGGGCGCACGCGCGCGGCCTGGGCGTGCCGGTGCTCGCGGGCACGACCGACCTCTCCGAGGCGGACGCGTTCCTCGCCGAGCACGACGCGGTGATGGTGAAGGCGGTGGCCGGTGGCGGCGGGCGTGGTCTGCGCCCGGTCACCGAACCCGCCGAGCTGCCCGCCGCGCTGCGCCGGTGTGCCTCCGAGGCCGAGGCGGCCTTCGGGGACGGTTCGCTGTACCTGGAACGGTTCCTGCCCCGCGCCCGACACATCGAGGTGCAGATCGCCTCGGACGGGGCGCGGACGCTCGTGCTCGGAGATCGGGACTGCAGCCTGCAACGGCGACGGCAGAAACTCGTGGAGATCGCCCCGGCGCTGCTTCCCGGTGAACTGCGGCGGCGCCTGCACGACGCCGCGGTCCGCCTGGTCGCGGCCGCGGACCACTGCGGGCTGGCCACCGTGGAGTTCCTCGTCGACGGCGACGAATTCGCGTTCCTGGAGGTGAACCCACGCCTGCAGGTCGAGCACACCGTGACCGAGGAGGTGACCGGGCTCGACCTGGTCGAGATCGGGCTCGCGCTGGCCGCGGGTGATCCGCTGGACCTCGACCCGCCCGCCCCGCGCGGTGTCGCGATCGAAGCCAGGGTGAACACCGAGTCCGTCCGGCCGGATGGCGCGGTGCTGGCCGCCGACGGTCCGCTGACCGGGTTCGCGCCGCCCACCGGGCGCGGGGTGCGGGTCGACACGCACGGCTACCCCGGCTACCGGGTCAACCCGCGCTACGACTCGCTGCTGGCGAAGGTGATCGTCACGGGAGCCGATCTCGACCGGGCGGCGGCCCGCGCGCGCCGGGCGCTCGGCGAGTTCACCGTCGACGGGCCGCCGACGAACCTCGCGCTGCTGTGCGCCCTGCTGGCCGAACCGCTCGGCGCGGTCGACACGGGCTTCGTCGACCGTCGCCTGGCCGATCTGGCCGACACCACCGACACCGCCGCCCCCGCTGACACCGCCGCCCCCGCTGACACCGAGGACACTGAAGACACCGCCTCGGGCCGGGTCACCGCGCCGCAGCCGGGTGTGGTCGTGCAGGTGTGCGCCGTGGCGGGCGAGACCGTGCCACCGGGCGCCGAGCTCGTCGTGCTCGAGTCCATGAAGATGCAACACGTGGTCACCGCCGAGCGGGGCGGCGAGGTCCTCGACGTCGCGGTCACACCGGGTGACGCGGTGTCGGCGGGCACTCCCCTGTTGACGCTGCGCCCCGGCGGGCCCGCGGCCGGGCCGGATGGCACCGCCGGGGCCGACCCGGACCACATCCGCCCGGACCTGGCCGAGGCACTGGCGCGGCACGAGATCGGGCGGGACGCGGCGCGCCCGGGCGCGGTGGCCCGGCGGCGCCGGTCCGGTCGCCGGACCGCGCGGGAAAACGTCGAGGACCTGTGCGATCCCGGCAGTTTCACCGAGTACGGCGCGTTGACGATCGCCGCGCAACGCCGCCGCCGCGACCTCGACGACCTGATCCGCCGCACCCCCGCGGACGGGATGGTCACCGGCACCGCGACCGTCGGCGGGCGGCCGGTGGTGGTGCTGGCCTACGACTACACGGTGCTCGCCGGCACGCAGGGTGTCCACAACCATCGCAAGACCGACCGGATGCTGCGGATCGCGCGGGACCGGCGGCTACCGGTGGTGCTGTTCGCCGAGGGCGGTGGCGGCCGGCCGGGTGACACCGACACCTCCGCGGTGGCGCAGCTGGACGTGCCGACGTTCCGGATGGCCGCGGAGCTGGCCGGGGAGGTGCCGACGGTGGCGATCGTGTCCGGGTACTGCTTCGCGGGCAACGCGGCGCTGGCCGGGGTGTTCGACCTGATCGTCGCCACCGAGGGCAGTTCGCTGGGGATGGGCGGTCCGGCGATGATCGAGGGCGGTGGTCTGGGCGTCGTCGAGCCCGGCGAGGTCGGCCCCATGCCGGTTCAGTACGCCAACGGCGTCGTGGACGTCCTGGTGCCCGACGAGGCCGCGGCGGTCGACGTGGCCCGGCGGTACCTGTCCTTCGTCAGCGGCCCCACCGAACCGGCCGAGACCGCCGACCAGCGCGTGCTGCGGCACCTGGTGCCGCAGAACCGGGTCCGGGCCTACGACGTGCGGCCGGTCCTGTCCACTGTGGTCGACCCGGGTAGCCTGCTGGAGTTGCGCGGCGGGTTCGGCACCGGTGTCATCACGGCGCTGGCCCGCATCGGGGGCCGCGCGGTGGGCGTGCTGGCGAACAACCCGGCGTACCTGGGCGGCGCGATCGACGGCGACGCCGCCGACAAGGCCGCGCGGTTCCTCGGGCTGTGCCGGGCGCACCGGCTCCCCGTGGTGTCCTTCGTGGACACACCGGGGTTCATGGTCGGACCGGAGGCCGAGCGCACGGCGACGGTGCGGCGCTTCGGCGACCTGTTCGTCGCCGGGGCCCGGGTCGGGACACCGCTGGTGGCGGTTGTGCTGCGCAAGGCGTACGGGCTGGGCGCGATGGCGATGACCGGTGGCTCGCTGCACGTGCCCGTGGTCACCGTCGCCTGGCCGACGGGCGAGTTCGGCGGCATGGGCCTGGAGGGCGCGGTGCGGCTGGGGTTCCGCGCGGAGCTGGAAGCGATCGCCGACCCCGAGGCGCGCCACGCCCGCTACACCGAGCTGGTGGCCGAGTACTACGAACGCGGCAGGGCACTGAACACGGCGACGGTCTTCGAGATCGACGACGTGATCGACCCCGCCGAGACCCGCGAGTTGATCATCCGCGCGCTGCGCTGAGGCCCCGGCCCGGGGCTACCAGCGGTCGTGCACCTGGGCGCGGATCCGCCGGTCGTACAGCCGCGTGATCGCCTCCAGCGCGGGCTCCGGAAGAAACGCCACCGATGCCGCGGCGGCGTTGGCCCTCGCCTGCTCCGGCGAGCGGGCACCGGGGATCACGGTGCTCACGCCGGGCTGCTGGGTGATCCACCGCAGCGCGGTCTGCGCGGGCGTGACGCCCTCCGGGGCCAGCGCGGCGAACTCCGCCGCCGCCTCGACACCGGTCGCGAAGTCGACCCCGGCGAACGTCTCGCCCCGGTCGAAGGCCTCGCCGTCGCGGTTGAACGTGCGGTGGTCGTCGGGGCCGAAGACGGTGTCCTTCGTGTACCGGCCGGACAGCAGACCGGACGCGAGCGGCACCCGCGCGATGATCCCGACACCGGCCGCGGCGGCGGCGGGCAGAACGCGTTCGAGGGGTTTGAGCCGGAACGGGTTGAGGATGATTTGCACGCTCGCCGTGCCGGGACGCGCGATCGCGGTGAGCGCCTCGTCGCACGTCTCGACGCTCACCCCGTACGCCGCGATCCGCTGCTCGGCCACCAGCGTGTCGAGCGCGTCGAACACGGCGTCGGCGGCGTACACCGCGCTGGGCGGGCAGTGCAGCTGCACCAGGTCCAGCGTGTCGACGCCGAGGTTGGCGCGCGAGCGGTCGGTCCAGGCGCGGAAGTTGTCCAGCGTGTACTCGGCCGGGTCGAGCGGCGCGCGACGGCCCATCTTCGTCGCCACGACGACGTCCGGGTTCTCGGCGCGGAACCGCCCGACGATCCGCTCGCTGCGTCCGTCGCCGTACACGTCGGCAGTGTCGAGGAACGTCACGCCCGCCTCGTGCGCGGCGGCGAGCACGGCGAGCGCGTCGGCCTCGGCGACCTCACCCCAGTCGGCGCCCAGCTGCCACGTCCCGAGCCCGACGACCGACACCGCCCGGCCGGTGCGGCCGAGAACCCGTTGCTCCATGCCGTCGATCCTAG